>Ga0172378_10002168_pt1 | contig 18297 bp, 20 predicted proteins | sample GrowelOW332metaG_FD_119755 | JGI IMG/M metagenome (GOLD analysis project Ga0172378, IMG submission 119755) | Groundwater microbial communities from an aquifer near a municipal landfill in Southern Ontario, Canada - Pumphouse #3_1 metaG | ecosystem: Environmental > Aquatic > Deep subsurface >... | reverse complement strand
TTTTTCTATTTTCTTTATGTATGGAAATATGCTAAAATTGTATAGGTGATAATAATGTGGTTTATATATGCTTTAATAACTTTTTTTGCTTGGGGACTAGCTGATTTATTTTATAAAAAAGGTAATAATATAAATGATAAATATAGTCATTTAAAAACTGGTATAATTGTTGGTGTTGTTATGGCAGTGCACGCAACAGGTTATATGATTTTTAATAAAATAAACATAAATATACTTGATATTTTAAAATATTTACCGGTATCTTTATGCTATATTGCATCCATGGTTATTGGATATAAAGGACTAAAATATTTAGAGTTATCTATATCATCACCTATTCAAAATTCTTCAGGAATAATAACATCAATTTTATTATGTTTGATATTTAAAATAAACTTATCAAGACTAGAATTAGTTGGAATAGTTATAGTGTTTATAGGTGTACTTTCATTGTCATTATTAGAAATATACTATGATAAAGATAATAAACAAAATATTATAAAAAATTTAACAGGATGGGCAGTATTATTTCCAATAATATACTGTGTAATTGATGGTTTAGGAACTTTCTTTGATGCAGTATATTTAGATCAATTGCAGTTAATAACAGAAGATACGGCACTAATTGCATATGAGTATACATTCTTTCTATATGCGCTAATTACTTTTATCTTCCTGAAAAAACAGAAAGTTTCACTTAAGTTATCCACTGAAAAAAATAAAATATGGGCTGCCTTATTTGAAACTTTAGGACAGTTTACATATGTATTTGCCGTATCAGCATACTCAGTAATTACAGTACCAGTAATTGCTTGCTACAGTGCATTATCTGTATTATTGTCTAGAATATTTTTAAAAGAAAGACTCGCTTTTCCACAATATATTGCAATAGCAATTATATTTTCAGGAATTGTATTATTAGGTATAGTTGAAGCAATGGCTTAGATAATAAAAAAGACAAATAAATGTATTTGTCTTTTTCTATTTTAATTATTATCTTTCTGTAATTTAGCAATTTCTTTTAATACAAAGTCGCTGCACTTATGCAGTTTTTTTAACACGACTGTGTAATCAATATCTATTTCTTTTGAACTTATCGGATTTTTATATAAGTATTCAAGTGTTCTATTAAGCCCACTAAAGTCTAATTCTTTTATTTGAGGTATCTTATTAATCTGTTCATCTGTTAATTTTCTAATGTCATATACTACAAATTCATTTATTAATCTTTCATATATTTCTTTTTTCTTACTTTCTTCATATTCTTTCACAGTAAAATTTCTCCAGTAGTTATCTGTAATAAGATGTACTAGATATCCAAATATAAATGTATTATCCATTTTGTCTTTATATTCTTTATAAAAAGTTTCATAATCTTCTTTATCTTTTTCGGTCATAAAATGTGATTTTTGTCTTTTTTCTTTCTTAGTTAAATTGCAATCTAAAAGATTTTCACTATGTCTCCAACAGTCAGGCGCAATACTACCTAACTCGTAATAAAAATTATCTGAACTAACAAATTTACTATTTAATTTTATATTTACAATTTTTGATACACAACGATGTATAACTGCAGATGGCATAATATCACTTCCTATATCCATAATTATAACAGAATTATGTATATAACAACAATATATATATGTTATAATTATTATAGAAAGTAGGCTATTATGAAAATACTTATGAGCATTAATTATAAATTTATGAATATGACTCCTAAAGACTTATTAAATGTCATTCATTTAAATAATTCTAAATTGGATGGTTTTGAAGTGTGCATTAATGCTAATATAGATAGTGAAATAAATTATTTAAAAGAACTAGCTTTTGAGGCACATCGTAATAATCTAATATTACAGATGCATGGTACTATATATAACGATGAAGTAACAAATTATAGATATATGGATATTGTTAATGATATAAGCAATATTATGGAATCAGATGTTAATATTGTATATCATTCAATATATAATGAGTCTAAAGAAGAAAGTACAATTGCTAGTACTAAATTTTTAGGTAGCATGCTAGATTATATAACACTTAAAAATTATAAAATAACTCTAAGTTTAGAAAATTTAAATGATATAATCTACCAAGACAGACTTAATAAGGATGATTTAGTACCAATATTGGAAAATTTGTCTGATTTAAAATTCACTTATGATATAGGACACGAACTTATAGATTATGGTAAAATTACGGATTTAAATGATACTTTAAAAGAGCGATTAAATAATGTTCACATACATACATTTCACAATACTTATGATCATCAAGTAATGACTAACGATGATATGCATAAAGAAAGTTGGATTAAAGGTATAACATATCTAAAAGTTATTAATTATAGTGGAACTATGGTTTTGGAATATGATCTTAACTCTTTCTTGTTTAATACTTTAGAAGAAAAAATAGTAGGTTATCTTGCCTCTATTGATAGAATAACTGAATATTTTTATGATTAATATGTTATAATGAAAGTGGTGATAATATGATAGATACAAGCAATGAAGATCAAATAAGAGTTTATGAGGATAAATTGAAAATATTAAGAAGTCAGGTAAATGAAAATGGTTATACCGATGAAAGTTTAAAAATCGTTATAACTGCTAACATGTTTCCAGAAGAAAGAACTGTTCTTCCATCTGGAAAAGAATCTTATGTATATAAAAATCCTGATTGTTCTTTAGGAATAGTAGTAAGAGATAGAATTAATAAAGCAGATGGTATTGATACCTATGACGAAAATCAACTAGCTACTTTAAAGCTTCAATCTGAAAAATATATGCCTTATAATTCTAAATATGTTTCAGTAGTATATGCTGCAATTAATGGATTATATCCTGACTATTATGCTACTAATTATATAATAGTGGATAGTTTTAAGGAGCACGTGGTGAATGAAAGTATACTTTCTATGCGTCCAGAAACCACATTATTTACCGGTGCACTAACACTTACTAATGAAGCTGTAATCTTAATTAAGAAAGAAAATTTAGAAGAATTTAGTAAGAAGAACCCTGAACTTAATCGTATGAATGTAATTACTTTCAAGGGTGATCCTGCTCAAGCCTTAAGCATGTATTTAGTTAATATTGGAATAGTTCCAGAAAAGATGAATACAGAATTTATAACTAATTCCCCAACTTCATTTAAATTTAATGAGTTTATAAGCGAATACTCTGCTAAAAAGAATATTCCACTTGTTAAATATGAAGAATTGGATTTTTTTGCAAGTGATCAAAAAAATACTGAAATACTTGAAAAAATATATGATGCTACTTTTTATGATTTTTTATTAAAAGAAATTAATGTTCCAGAAGAAAGCTACCCAGAATTATTTAAGAGATTATGTGAAGGTGATCGTTATGATCCTGATAACTTAATTATTTTAGATGGTATTATTGATAGTATAGGATCTGAAGGACTTGCTTCAATAGTTAATGAGTTTAATAAAAAGATTGATGATATGATTAAAGATAAAAAATATCCTGTTAATGAACAAATAATTAAAGATGGAAAAATAGAATTAGTTTAATTCTGTTTTTTTTATACTTTAAATTTGTGTCAAATACAATACACATCTGCTTACTATATGGATAAATAGGTATATTTATGTTAAAATAATTATAATAGAGGTGATAGTTATTTTAAATTTTAAAGAATTAAATGAAGAAAAACAAAAAGTAGTTTATAAAGTAGAATGTATTATTAATAATACTAAGCAAAGTTTAGAATTGAGTCCCTTGGATATGCTATATCTCTTAACTGATTTGGGTGAAAGGGATAAGAAATATTTATCAAAAGACCTTGAAGATTCACTTCTCGCAGCAATTATTAAAGGTAAAAAGAAAGTTTTTAATAATAAACAATTAATGGTTTTATATAAAATAACTAATAATTTTAAAATGAATGATGAATATAATGCAATATTATTTACACTATTACAAACAAGTGCTAGTATAAAAGATAATATAGCTAAAGCTAAAGATAGTAGTAAAGATATTGAAGAAAGAAGTACTCTAGTTAGCGATGCTGAAGCAATGCTAAAATTAAATTATAATCAGTTAATAGATATAAGTAAAAGTTTTAATGAGAGAGGGCGTAATAAATGAGTAATATTGATGTTCAAAATATGAAATATGGTCTAGATCGTAAGATATTTAAAATATTAGGAATGTCTTCTAAAAACTATGTTGGTACGTATGATTTTCTTGTTAGACAAACGATAAATTATAAAAAGAGAGCTAATGGCAAAGATTCAAATAAATTTATTACTATTATATCTAATCCAGAAGGAAATTATATAGATTATGTTAAAGGCAAAAGGAATGATCTAAATAATATTAGTTATGGGAGAAGATGTGTTTTTATTAAAGATAATACTTTAATAACTGGTTCAGGTTCAGAACCAAATTCTGTGCTAATAAGTTTAAAACTAACTGCTTTAATAAAAATTATTATTAATCTTGCTATTATAGGTTTGATTATATATTTTGGTTATGGATTAATAGTAAACTATATATAGTTATAATGTGGAAAACTTATCTAAAAGTAATATTTTTGATAAATATAAGTTAAAAAATGTGGAAAAAAGTAACATTTTTGTGGAAAACACGAACAAACATACTATAACTTAACAAAAAAACAATAGAATTGTGGAAAACTATTGTTTTTTGTCATTTTTAAGTAAATTACAAAACTCTGTAGCAACAGGACTTAATAGGGTATGCTCTAACGTAGTAATGCCATATTCTAATTTACCAAGTTCAGGTTTAATATTAATTTCAAAAACTTCCTTATTTTTTAGTTCATCTTTTATAAATTCTCTTGTCGCTATGCCAATACCATAACCAATTTTAGTAAAATTTGCTACTAAAGATAAACTAGCGACTTCCATTTTGTAATCCATTTTTATAAATTGATTATCGAAATAATTATTAAGTCGCATCCTTGTTACTGATGATTCAGTTGGAAGGATTATTGGATATTTTAATATTTCTTTCAAAGAAACTTCTCTACCTAATAGTTCTTTATAATCATTATTACAAATAAAGGTATCATGTAACTCACCAATTTTATCATATAGTATTCCATCTTCTTTTTTGTTAGAAAATTTGGTGAAAAGCAAATCCAACTTTCCTTCTTTTAATTGCTTAATAAGGTCACAAGTAGGTCCGATTGCAATTTCTGCTTTTATGTTTGGATATTTCTTATGTAATATTTCAAGTACAGGAATTAAAAAAACTTTTGTTAATGATTTACTAGTACCAATTTTTAATGTTCCTGTTTCTAATTTGTTTAAAGAATTAGATATATTTTCAATATTTTTAATATATTTCATTGCTTCCTTAACTTGCTCATAAACTTTTTGACCATTACTAGTAAGAATAACGCCTCTTTTAGTTCTAATAAATAGTTGGAAACCAAGTTCTTGTTCTAAATTTTTAATTTGTTTTGTTATAGCTGGCTGAGATATATGTAATATATTACCTGCTTTTGTAATATTTTCATTTTTAGCTACTGCATAAAATATGTTATATAAATCTAAATTAATATTCATAATAACCTCCAGTTATGATAATGATAAAATATTTGTATTTTAATTATAACAATTAATAAGGTATAATTCAAGTAAGGAAGTGCATTATGGAGAAAGAATTGGTAACAAATTATGGTGATTTAAAAGATGAAGAAGTAAATGAAACAAATTTTAAAAATCGTTTAATAATTATTAATGACGAAGGACAAATATTGCTTGAAAATTATGCTGGAGTATTTTTATTGCCAGGCGGCAAACGTGAAAAAGGTGAATCTGACATATCTGGATTAGTTCGAGAAATACGAGAAGAAACAGGAATTGATATAAGTAATGATGAAATAAAGTTTTTATTACGAACAAAAATGTACATTAGAAATTATCCTAAAGTAAATGATCTTGGAAATGTTAATCGTTTATCACAAACTAATTATTTTTATTTAATGAGCAATAAAACAATAAATGAAAAAGAAGCTAAATTTGATGTTAATGAAAAAAAATATAATTTAACTATGGGTTTTGTTGATATAGATAAAGTGGTTGAACAAATAAATTCATCTCCTTCTTCAAATCCTCGAAAAAAATATTTTGATAAAGAATTATTAAGTGTATTAGAAGAATTTAAAAAGCAAATAACTATCAAAAAAGAATTGCAAAATGGGTTAATTGATATGCATATTCATACTTGTTATTCTGATGGTGATTTTGAACCGAACGAAATTGTAAAAAAGGTAAAAACTGCTGGGATTAGTACATTTGCAATTACTGATCATGATACAATTCTTGGATGTGAACAATTAGAAAAATTTAATGAACCAGGTCTTACATTTATACCAGGTGTAGAATTAAGTGCTGCAGTTCCAAAAGGAACAATGCATATACTTGGTTATAATATCGATATTCATAATCCAAGCTTGATTGCCCTATTAGATAAAAAAAGAAGTAATTTAGTAAGATCGTTAGAACTTATGTATCAATATATACATAGTAAATATGGTGTAAGCATTCCTAAGTATGAATTTGATACTTTATATAACAAAATAGGCAATATAGGTAGGCCAGATCTTGCCTTATTACTAAAAAAGTATGGTTATGCAGCTACTATATATGATGCTTTTAGTAAATACTTAATAGAAGCCTTTGACGCAACACGCATTAATAGAATAACTACTTCCAAAGAAGAGTGTATGAGTGCTTTAAAGGATGCTGGAGCTTATATATCTCTTGCTCATCCAATAAGTCTTGAAATGGAATATGAGGAGCTTAAATCACAATTAAAATATTTAAAAAGTTTGGGACTAGACGCAATAGAAATATGTCATAGTAATCAATCAGAGGAATATAGAAATATTTTGAGAAAGTTAAGAGACGAATTAAAATTATATGAAACTGCTGGCAGTGATTATCATGGTCCAACTTTTAAACCAGATATAGAACTTGGTACAGGAAGAAATAATAATATTAGAGTTAAACAATTAATTTTAATTGATAAAATTAAGAGTTAGAACTCTTTTTTTATGTTATAATCATAATAGGTGATAGTATGAAAAAAAGTAAGGGATTTACTTTAATAGAACTCTTAGGAGTAATTATGTTATTAGGTCTTATAATAGCAATTATAATTCCAAAAGCAACTGCAAGTATAGAAAAAGCTCGTCAAAATTCTGCAGTTGATGATGGACTTTCTTATATAAAAGCTACTAGAGATTATTATAATGCAAATATACTTAATTCTGATTTAGATTTAATAGCCGGAAAAAATTATGTTAGTAAATTTGATAGTCATATAGATATCAAAGGTGACAGACCTTTATCAGGTTATATAACAATATCTGATGACAAAATAGTATATGCAAAGTTATGTATTAACCATTATGAAGTAGTATATCAAAATAGTGATGCGACAGTAACAGGAAAATGTACTGGTGAAGAAGAAACAAGCCAGTATACTTCTTTTCAAGATGGTGCAGCAAAAGCTTATATTTATGTAGCACCGGGATATTTTAATGTTGTAAGTGATATTTTTAGTAGTTCACCTAATTACACATTAATTATATATGTTGATGCTTCAGAGAAAGTTTTAAGTGCACACTGGGGTTATGTTTTTGATACTGTAGATAAAACTACTATTGATAATTATATAGCAAACTTAAATACTCTTATTAGTGAGAACCCTGCACCGTTTCCTTTAGATAATTCACATTATTATGTGTTAGAGGAACTTTCTGTTATATATATATTTGAAAATAATACTATCGTGTCTTTTAATGGAGAACCAATAATTAACTATAATGAGCCATTAGCAACAGTATTAAGTAATTTAAAATCAACATTTTTTGGTGATCAAATTTCAACAACAGTTTATAAAACAATAGTATTTTAAAAAGACTAACAATAATTTGTTAGCCTTTTTATATAATTAATTATGTATTACTAAACTATCTCTATACATTTTAAATATTTTATTTTATACCTAGATCTTACAAGCAACCATGATTATAAAATTGTATTATTCCATTGTGATTAAGAAAGGCACAATAATCTGAAGTTCTAACCTCTAAATCTCCTATTTCAACATTATAGAATTCAAAATATCCTTCGGCACTACTTAAAAAACCATTTTTAATTGTTACTCCGGGATCTATATCAACACCATCTTCATTTAGTAATGATAAAGTCCCCCCACTTAAATTAAAAACTCTATCTACATCTTGAACATTGTAATTTACAATTTCTTCAATAGCATTTTTAACAGTATTACCAAATTCACAGTAGGCCTTATTGTCTGTAACGATTATGTTATTATAATATGTCTTAAATGAACAATAAGTATTATTGCTTATTGATAAACTATATAATCCATCTTTTGAAACCTTAATGTATCCTTCACCATTTTTAATTTTCCCATCGGTCTTTAATGATGAACTTACACTACAATTTTCACCATTACTATCACATTCATATAACTCATTTTCATGAAATCTATATACTTTCGTAGTAAAACCAGCATTTTGTGATTCAGATTTAACTGTATCTAATAACCCGTATACACTTGTTTGAAAAGCTTTTTTCCTTTGTTTTTGTATTGTATCGTTAACGGTAGGTATTATAATAATCCCAATTAATCCTAAAATAACAATAACTGCAATTAGTTCTACTAGAGTAAATCCTTTTTTTTTCATAAATACACCTCTATTATTTAATTGTATTATACAATAAAACACATTTAATAGCAATAAAGTTTCTTTTTTATCTTGCTAATATATTACTATGGTGTTAAAATAAAATTAGGTGATATTATGAAAAACAAGGCAGAAGCTATAAAACTTATTACAAAGAAGTTAAAGAATGATAGTTATCTAACATATGATGAAATTTCAATCATAACAGGATATCACACAAAATATTTATTTAAATTGAAAAATGAAATATTAAACGGTACTATTTCTCTAGAGCATGGTAATAAAAACAAGAAGCCTCATAATGCTATGACCGAAGAAGAAAAAGAAAAAATAAGACAGTTATACAGTAGATCATCTGCAAGTATTAGAAAATTTTGCAAATTCTATGGTAAACATAGTTATTCATGCATATATAATATAGTTCATGATATAGAAAAAGAAAAAATTGAAAAATTAGAGAAATTAGAAAATAAGGTTTAGCCTTATTTTTTTTCATATTTTTTCATTCTGCTAATATAATTTTATAGGAGGACAAACTATGAAATATGATAGCAATGGATTAAGTGATAATGATGTTTTATTAAGTCGTAAAAAAAATGGTACTAATTCTTTAATAATTGACAGAAAAAATAGTTTTACTAAACTATTAATTGAATCTTTAGGTGACCCTATAATTAAAATATTAATAGTAGTGCTAGGTATAAAAATAGTACTGCTTTTTAAAAACTTTGATTGGTATGAAACAATAGGAATAATGATAGCTATTTTTTTAGCATCTTTTATATCTTCAATATCAGAATATGGTAGTGAAAAAGCTTTTGATAAAATGCAAGAAGAAGCAAGCAAAACTAGATGCAAAGTAAAAAGAAATAGAAATGTAATTGAAATACCAGTTGAAGATGTCGTAGTAGGAGATATAGTTTTGTTAGAAGCAGGTGACAAAATACCTGCCGATGGTGTAATTATTGATGGCGAAGTAGCCATTGATGAATCAATGATTAATGGTGAAGCAAAAGAAGTATATAAAAGAAAATATATGCCAAATCGTATTGATAACAGTTATGTATACAAGGGAACAGTAGTTTGCCAAAAAAGAGCAACAATGTATGTAACAAAAGTTGGCATTGAAACTATGTATGGAAAACTTTCTTTGGAACTAAATGAAGAAACAAAAGATAGTCCTCTTAAGACGCGATTAAAAAATTTGGCTTCAACAATAAGTAAATATGGGTATATAGGTGCCTTTTTAGTATCAGCTTCATATTTATTTTCTGTTATAGTCTTACAGGGAAACTATGAGATATTAACAAATTTTAAACTTCTATCGGGGCATCTACTTTATGCAATTACACTTGCGGTAACGGTAATAGTAGTTGCTGTACCAGAAGGATTGCCTATGATGATAACTTTAGTACTTTCATCTAATATGAAAAGAATGATAAAGAAAAATGTTTTAGTTAGAAAATTAGTAGGAATAGAAACTGCAGGCAGTCTTAACATTTTATTTACCGATAAGACAGGAACATTAACAAAAGGCAAATTAAGTTCAATTGGCTATGTTAACCCAAATTTAGAAATTTTTGATAGTGAAGAAAAATTATACAATATTAAAAATTATAATATTATAAAAAAATCATGTGTATATAGTAGTTCAATTATCAATGAAGAAGGAATCTTAGTAGGAGGCAATAGCACAGATAAAGCAATTAGAAGCTTTATAACAAGTAGCATCGGTTTTTTTAATGTGGAAAATGAAGTGGAATTTAATAGTACAAATAAATATTCATCAATTACTGTAGATAAAATTAATTATATTAAAGGCGCTCCAGAAGTGATTCTGAAAAACTGCAATAAATATTTAGATGAAAATGGCATTGAAAAATTTATGATAAGTAAGAGTGAAGTAAGTAATTATATAAGTAGAGAAGCAGCAAAAGGTATTAGAGTTATTGCATTAAGCTATTCTAGATATCATAATGATGTTGAGCCAACAAAGAACTGCATATTTTTAGGATTAATACTTTTAAAAGATGAGATAAAAGAAAATGTTAAGGATACTGTTAAAGAACTCAAAGAAGCTGGTATAAAAGTTGTAATGGTGACTGGTGATAACAAGGAAACTGCTACTAATATTGCAAAAGAAGTAGGAATATTAACTAATGGTAAAGTACTAACAAGTAGTGAGTTAAATAGAATGAGTGATGAAGAAGTGGCTAGTACCCTATCTAATTTAGAAGTACTAGCTAGAAGCATGCCTATAGATAAAAGTAGACTTGTGCATATAGCACAAAAACTTGATTTAGTTGTCGGCATGACTGGTGATGGTGTTAATGATGCGCCAGCTCTTAAAAAAGCTGATGTTGGATTTGCTATGGGAAGCGGTACAGAAGTATCCAAAGAAGCAAGCGATATTATAATATTAGATGATAATTTAAAGTCAATAGAAAGCGCAGTAATGTTTGGAAGAACAATTTTCAAAAGCATTAGAAAGTTTATTATATTTCAGTTAACAGTAAATATGTGCGCAGTGAGTTTATCAATTATTGGTCCATTTATAGGCATAGAATATCCTATAACAGTAGTGCAAATGCTATGGATAAATATGGTTATGGATACATTAGCAGGCCTAGCATTTTCTTTCGAACCACCTCTTAAGGAATATATGAAAGAACGCCCTAAAAAAAGAAACGAAAGAATAATCAATAAGTATATGAAAAATGAAATTTTATTTACAGGTGTCTACTCATCGTTATTGTGTGTTATCTTTCTAAAATCTAACTATTTAAATAGCATTTTCAATAATAATCTAAATACTATTTTTACTGCTTTCTTTGGACTATTTATTTTTATAGCAATATTTAATAGTTTTAATGCTAGGACAAGTAGATTAAACATATTAGCAGGCATATTTAAAAACAAAATATTTTTAGTCGTTTTATTGTTTATTATGATTATTCAAATACTAATGATTTACTATGGTGGTAATGTTTTTAGAACAAGTGGATTATCACTATATGAATTTAATATAATGTTATTTCTGGCTGGAACGGTTATACCAGTAGATATGATTAGAAAAATTTATATGAAAAAGTATAAATTGTATGGAGGAGTATAATGAAAAAAAATTTAATACTTTTTTTAAAAGGAATCATTATAGGTGTTGGTAAAATAATACCTGGTGTAAGTGGGGCTATGCTATCTATATCTTTAGGAGTATATGAAAAACTAATTTCATCAATGGCTAACATATTTACAGAAACAAAAAAAAATTTACAATTTCTACTCATTATTGGATCGGGTATTATAATATCTATTATGTTATCAAGCAATTTAATAATGTATTGTTTAGACAATTATTATCTTTTAACAATGTTACTATTTATTGGCATGATTATTGGATGTATTCCTAATATAGTTGAAACAGCAAAAATAAATATAACACGAAAAAATGTTATATTAATGTTATTACCTTTTATAATATTACTACTCTTAAACATTTTTTCTAATAATGCATTTAATGTATCAATTAATTTTATTAATTTAATTTTAATTGGTATACTAGAGGCGCTTACAATGATAATACCTGGTGTAAGTGGTAGTGCTATTTTAATGATGCTAGGTGTGTATGAGACAATTATTGATTCATTATCTTCTTTAGATCATTTAGATATATTATTACCATTTATTATTGGAATAATTATTGGTGTTATAGCGTTATCAAAAATCCTAAACAATCTTTTTAAAAAACATAAGATATCTTGTTACTATGTTATATTAGGTTTTTCCATCGCAACTATATTTATATTACTAGGTAATATATTCGTAATTAGTTATTCTTTTTATGAGTTATTTAAAGGTTTACTATTTCTAATATTAGGTCTCTTTATCAGTTATAAATTGAATTGAAAATATGATATAATAATAATAGGTGATAAATATGGCTAAAAGAAAGAATAGACTTAAAGTTAAAAATATTATTTTTTTATTAATAGTATTATTTGTTATATGCATAGCTATATATAAAATAGTTACTCACAATGATTTTATGGTTGACTTAAAGAGAACCACTTTTGAAATAGGTGAAGAATACACCAATGATTTTACCGCAACCTATAAAAATGAAGATGTTACTGATAAAGTTAAAGTTACTCATAATATTTATAGTAATGCTGTAGGTAAATACCAAGTAGTATTTAGTTATACTGTGGAAAATAAAGAGTATAAGGTTACTAAAACAATAGAGATAAAGGATGAAACTAAACCAGAAATAACATTAAAAAGTGGCGAAACTATAATGGTCGTTCTAGGTGATGAATTTAATGATCCTGGATATACTGCTGTAGATGACTATGATGGAGATATAACTAGCAATGTCAAAGTTTCAGGTGAAATAAATACTGATAAAGAGGGTACTTATACATTAAAATACACCGTAACAGATTCTAGTGATAATAAAGCTGTTGTGAAGAGAAAGGTAACGGTAACTACTAATTCACCACTTACTATGTCACTAAAAGATTTTAATTTAACCGGATATTTTACTGATGTGTTATTAACAAAAACAAAAGATGCAGGTGAAGAATATACTGATAAGTTTATATTTGCTGGCGATAGTACAGCTTTATACTATGTAATGAATAAAGTTATAACTGGAAAACAATTGTGGCATAAAGAAGGAGTAAGTTTAGAAACAATATTTACTCAAACAATATATATTAACCACATTGATTCAAAACTAACATTAGTAGATGCAATGGAAAAAAATAAACCGGCTAAAATATTGTTATCCTTAGGAACGAATAGTGCATCTACGATGGAGATAGATTATTTTATCCAAAAATATGAAGAATTATTAAAAGATATAAAGGAAGCAAGCCCAAATACATTAGTAATAGTTCAAGCAATTTTTCCGGTAGCAGCGTCACTCGATAATGCTGGAAAAGGATTAAATAATGATAAGATAAATAAAATGAACTATCGTTTGTTAGAATTATGCAGTAAGTTAGATGTACCATTTCTAAATACTGCCGAAGTATTAAAGGATGATAAGGGTCAATTAAAAGATGGTTATTACCGAACAAGTACAAATGAAAACGGTGTTCATTTATCTGAAGAAGGTAATGAAGTTGCAATGCAATATTTTAAAACACACGCATATGAAAACTAGTAAGAAATTACTAGTTTTTTCATATACTATAGTGGGTGATAAAATGAAAGATAAACTTCCTAAAGTTTTTGCTAATTCTTTTAGTAAACAAATAAGTAATAACGAAAAAGTATATCATGTGAGAGAGGAAAATTATAGGCCTATAGAAGGTAAGGCTTTACCTGTAGAAAATATCAACAACAAGATAAATGCCTTATTTAAATCATCAAAATATGTATACAAATTAGATGTAGAAATAACGACTGTTAATGGTGTTTCTAAAAAAAGAATAATTGGTAAAAATAAGACTAATTTAATTACATTGGATAATGAACTAATTGCAATAAAAGATATTGTAGATATAAAAATAATATAGCTTTGACAATAATTAGAAACATAGTATAATAAGCATAATGAAAGAAGGAATATTTTATGAAAAAAAATTATAAAAATACATTAATTGCATTAATATTAACTATTGTCATTATAATAGGTGGATCTTTTATAGTTAATGTATTTAATGGGGATGGCAGTAATAAAATATTTACTTCTAAAACTAACGAAGATAAAAAAAGTTCTAATGAAATAGTAGAAGATGAAAAAACATCGTCTGAAAAAGAAGCTACTGACGGTAATGCCATAGTAGTAGAAGATACTAGCACATCAGCTGCTATAGAAGCTTCTAATGTTGGTTCAGATATAGTAGTAGATAATACTGCTTCATCAGATAGCCAAGCATTAGAGTATTTTAATGCTGCAGAAAGTAAAGTAGATTCAATGAATGATAATATTGATAAGGTAAAAACAGAAGGAAAAGCGCTATTTGTAAAACTAGTAGATTTTATATATTATGATACTGAAATAAATGGTATTAAATTTGATGATTTAACTAGTGCTACGCAAGAAAAATTAGTTGCTATAGTAAATAGTATAGATAGTAAGATTGAAGCAAAAATACCTGGATACAAACAAACAGTAGTAGATTATACAGGCAAAACATATACATATTTAGGTGAGAAATTAAAACAAGGGATTACATACGTAGATACAAAAATTAGTGAAAATGTTAACCCTGATACATATGCTGAAGTAAAAGAGCAAACAAGTGGTGCAGTAGATACAATTAAGGAAAGTGTAGGTACTGCAATTGACATAACTAAGGAAACTTTAGCAGCCGGCAAAGAAAAACTAAAAAAATGGTACGAAGGATGGAAATAACATCCTTTTTTATTGCATAAATATTGCAAAAAATGATATAATGACAGTGGCAAAGTTAGCAAAATGCTAGTGGTGATGAATATGATAGAGTTTATTATTTGTGACGATGATAAGAAATTTCTAAAACAAGTAGAAGATCTTATCTCAAAAATCATGGTTAAAAAGAAATTTGAATATGATATTGTGAAATTTTATGATTATGATGATAAATTTTTCAATCATATTGAAACCAAGGAATGTATGCGCATTTTTATACTTGATATAGAGACTCCAACTAACTCAGGGATAATAGTAGGAAGAAAAATAAGAAAGACAGATTATGAAAGTCCAATAATATTTTTGACGGGTCACGAAGAACTAGGTAATATGTTACTTAGAAAAGATTTGATGTTTCTTGCATTTATTAATAAATTTGAGGAATTCAATACAAGATTAAGAAAAACAATTGAAAAGGCAATATCAATTTCAAATGAAAAAACATATTTAGATATAGACAACCATGGTACGATATATAAGATTGCCTTTGATAAAATATTATATTTTACTAGGGATAGTGTAGAAAGAAAAACACTTATTGTAACGGAAATTAATACGCACAAAGTATTAAAAAGCCTTTCTGAAGTGGCTGATAGTTTAGATGACAGATTTATAAAAACTCATAGGGCATGCATAATAAATAGTGATAGGGCTGAGGAAATTAATTATAAACAAAAATACATTTTATTTGACAATGGAGTAAAAATAGATTTAATATCTAATAATTATAAGACTGGAGAAAAAGAAAATGTTAACTGAAGTTATTTATTTATACGGAGTAGTCATTGGAAAGATAATGGTTATAGCTGCAGTATTTAAGATAAATGGTAGAAGCATAGATATAAAAAGTAAAGATTTTTATATATGTTCACTTATATATATATTAGTGCATGTATTAACAGATAACCATTACCTTTATAATGCCAGACCTTTTTTAAGCTTTCTTTGTTTAATTCTTATATGTTGGAAGTTTTTAAAGAAAGAATTTATTCAATCTATTCTTTCAGCAACTTTTATTTATATTTTTATGTTAGTATTAGAATTTATTATACTTTTTTTAGTTTTAACAATTGGTCAAATAGCTACTAATCTTTCATTAGCTAACATAATAAAACATATAAATTATAATATGTACATTTCATTTTCAATGAATATTGGTTTTTCAATTATATTATTATTATTGTGCAATATACAGCCTGTTTTAAAAGTGTATTTAATTATAGATAATCTTCTTTACCAAAGACGATTTCAAAAAAACTATTTATTAATTATACCAATTTTTTTATTTATAATATTTTCTATTGGAGTAATATATTATAGTAATAATCTTATGACAACAGTTTCCATCTATTTCTTTCTTCTTCTATTAACCGTATATGTGATAATTAGTAATTTTAAAATAAGTAATGAATATGAAAGAACTAAAGAAAAATATACGAACACATCAAAAAGTTTAATTGAGTATGAAGAAATGATAGATAAATATAGGATTAATAATCACGAAAATAAAAATCAGTTACAAATGATTAGAAATATGATAAAACAAAAAGATAAGTTTGTAGAGAACTATATCGATAATTTATTAGATACTGTATATACGAAAAATGAACAACTTATGATGGATGTATCCATTATACCTGCGGGTGGACTAAGAGCAGCAATTTATTCAAAGTTAATTTTTATGGATAATAATAATATAAAACATATTTTAACTATCGATCATAAATTAAGAAATGTTGATTTTTTTGAAAATAATTCTAAACTAACTTTAAAGCTATGTAACTTACTGAGCATATTTATAGATAATGCAATAGATGAGGTAAAATTATTAGATGAAAAAGTCATTAATATAGATATTTATTTAGATGATATTAATACTGTAGCATTTGAAATAACAAATAAGTATATTAGTGAATTTGATATAAATAAAATATGTGAAAAGAAGTATACAACAAAAGATAAGGGACATGGTTATGGTCTTACACTAGCAAAAGAAATTGTAAGTAGTGATCAAAGAATAATTAACAATACCATAGTAAAAACTGGTTTATTCACTCAAATTTTGTTGGTCGATATAACAAAATAAAAACGATAAGATTTATTTCTTATCGTTTTTATTATAAATTATAAAACTTCTCTTGGACATTCAGGTTCGTCAAACCAAATCAAAATAGTTCCAGAAGTATTTGCACTTCCAGCAGAGATACTTAAAATTGATAACATACTTGCAAAAATTCCCATATTATTTCTCCTTTCTTTTATAGTTTACATATGCCATATAATTGTTATATGGTTGTTTAAATAACCTATATGAATATGGAGCAATTATAAGTGATGTAAGCAATAGACTATAAGTTAGCATATTTAATACAATAGTACTTTTTATAAATATAATGCTTATAATAAATATAAAACAAATTCCTAATGAAATAATTTTTCTTCTTATTCGAGCATTTTCTTTAATTATTGGTTTTTTATGTGTATCAGCAGGGCTAAACAATGCAAATGAGCTTATGGAAAATCCAGCAATAATTATTCTATAAGAAATATTTATATCAGTATAAATGCACAAGTAAGTAACTCCAATAAATATTATGACTGAAAATATTAAGCACGTTTTACTATTTGATAAGTGCATTCCACCTGCATAAAATCTAAGAATTCCATAAAAAAATAGAAACACATACATTTCTTTAGTTATTCCGAGAAATAAACTAATAATAGTTACAATTATAAATTTAGTAATTAATATATATATTGTTTCTAATCCATAATGCGCAAGGATTTTTTCTTTATCTGTGTATGAATTATATTTTTCTAGAAAAGGCATAACTTTGTCGGCAAATTTTCTACTACTCATAATCTCACCTATTATAAAAATATCATTTTATAAATTTTTTTTGGAAAAGATTGAATGAAAATATTTATGTAATGTATGAAACAAAAAAAATGTCGAGTTTTGCTGTTGTTTTTTAATTTCGAGCATAAACTTTGTATTTTAAGACATCCTACAAGTATATATTTTATATTCATTTTATAATTAGAATGTTTCCAAAAAAAGTGTCGAATTTTGATGATTGCATTTTCTTGAAAACGCTTCTTTACAAATGTATATTTATATTGTAAGCAAGATTACTAGAAGGGAGATTTAAGATATGCGTGGTAAGGTA
>Ga0172378_10002166_pt1 | contig 18306 bp, 30 predicted proteins | sample GrowelOW332metaG_FD_119755 | JGI IMG/M metagenome (GOLD analysis project Ga0172378, IMG submission 119755) | Groundwater microbial communities from an aquifer near a municipal landfill in Southern Ontario, Canada - Pumphouse #3_1 metaG | ecosystem: Environmental > Aquatic > Deep subsurface >... | reverse complement strand
CGCAGAGAAGGCGACGGGATTCAATGCGAAGGCACGTATGAAGCGCGCCCAGCAGAAAGCCAAGAAGGGCGAGTGAACCTTCTTCCCCAAACCTCTTTTATTCGATTTCTTTTCCCTATAAAGAGAGCAGGGGAGTCTTTATATATAACCTGCCCTTACCATGCCTTAGATTGGACAGACTAATGTCTGGCCAGACGCATCGGGCAATGCGTTTGCAACCCAAGTTCACTCATGTCGATTTCTCGAGATGGATATGGCGTCACGGTCGGAACATGAGACGGTTCGTCTATAAAGCGCGAGGTTAGCGAAGAGACCCTCGCAGGCATGTGTGAAATATGTCACAAAGAAGGCGTCCAAAGAGAGGATCGAGGGCATACGGACCTAGGAAGAGAGCAGCGTCTCAGACACCCAGGCTTGACTCGTGGCCCGAGATCAGCGGAGCACCCAAAATTCAGGGCTTCGCAGGATATAAAGCAGGAATGACACACGCGTTCGTCGTGGACAAGAGGGCAAAGAGCACTACCTCAGGTATGGAGCTCCAGACACCTGTTACAGTGATCGAGGTCCCCCCCATGAAGATCGCAGCTGTCAGATTCTATGAGAACACGATCGTCGGTCTCAAGACCGCAGGCGAAGTATGGGCACAGGATGTCGATGCTCTTCTCTCGAAGAGACTCAACGTCCCCAAGAACCACACTGAGGCCTCGTTCGAGAGATACGAGAAGCTCGATGTCGAAGATGTACGCGTCATCGCATACACCCAGCCTAAGCTCGTTTCCGGTGTACCTAAGAAGGTCCCTGAGATCATGGAGCTCAGGATCGGCGGCGGAACGATCCCCGAGAGGATCGCATACGCAAAGGGCATTCTCGGAAAAGAGGTGACCATCAACGACTTCGCCGCAGAAGGCGCGTTCGTAGATGTCATCGCTGTCACGAAAGGAAAAGGTTTCCAGGGTGTAACCAAGCGCTGGGGTGTCAAACTTCTGTCCCACAGGAACAGCAAGCACCGCCGCGGAATCGGAAACCTCGGTCCTAAGAGACCCGGATATGTAAGAAGCACTGTTCCCCAGGCCGGACAGCTCGGATACCACCAGAGGACCGAGTTCAACAAGAAGGTCGTCAAGGTCGGAACAGAAGGTGCAGAGATCAACCCCAAGGGTGGATTCCTTAACTACGGAGAGGTCAGGAACACATACGTTCTCGTCCACGGATCCGTACCCGGTCCCACCAAGAGGCTCGTCAGATTCAGAGATGCGGCCAGGGTCCCCAAGAAGGCAGACACTGCAGTTCCTGAGGTCACCTATGTGTCCACAGAATCCAAGCAGGGGGCATGATTTTAGATGACAACGACAAACGTTTATTCAGTTAAGGGAGAGGTCTCCGGCACAGTCGATGTCCCCGTGGCATTCGATTCGGAGTACAGACCCGATCTCATCAAGAAAGCAGTCCTCGCAGCAGCAGCGAACGGAAGGCAGCCTTACGGTCCCGCACCTGGTGCAGGAATGAGGCACTCCGTCAGCACGTGGGGAAAAGGCCGCGGAACAGCCCGTGTACAGAGGGTACACGACGGCAGGAAAGCAACAGAATCGCCTAACAACGTTTCCGGTAGGAGAGCACACCCTCCGGTACCCGAGAGAATCTGGGCACAGAAGGTCAACAAGAAAGAGCTCAAACTCGCACGCCTGTCTGCACTCGCAGCAACCGGATGTGCGGATTGCGTCAAGGCCCGCGGACACCAGTTCGACGACAAGGTATCATTCCCTGTCGTGGTCGATGACGATTTCGAGAACGTCGCAAGCACGAAAGAGGTCTCCGAGATCTTTGACATGATCGGTATCGGCTACGATGTCGAGCGTGCAAAGGACGGAACAAAGATCCGTGCAGGAAGGGGAAAGATGAGGAACAGAAGGTACAGAACACCTGTATCTGTTCTTATTGTAGTATCTGATAGGGAAGTACCCATATTCAAGAGCGCTTCAAATCTCCCCGGTGTAGAGGTTGAGACAGTCAGCACACTCAACACAAGCATCCTCGCTCCCGGAGGAGACGCAGGAAGGCTTACGGTCTACACCAGATCAGCAATGACGCAGATAGGAGCGTGGACAGAATGAAGCAGAGCGATATCCTTATCAGACCGTATGTTACGGAAAAATCTCTGAACTACATGTCGGGAACACCCACACAGAAGTTCAAGGACGGAAACAAGATCGAGTTCATCGTTCACAGGCAGGCATCCAAGCAGGACATCAAGACCGCATTCGAAGAGCGCTTCGAGGTCAAAGTGGAAGCTGTTTGGACCAGGATCCAGAAAGACGGCAAACACGCCATCATCAAACTCGCAGAGGGCTACTCCGCAGAAGATGTTGGTATGAGGGTCGGAGTATTCTGAGGTGAGTGAGAATGGGAAAAAGATTGAGAACACAGAGAAGGGGACGCGGATGTCCCCACTATCGTTCCCCTAGCCACAGGCACGTTGACGATGTCAGGCTTCCTCACGTCGAAAACGGTACTGGAACCATCAGGGACCTGATTCAGGCACCCGGAAGGACAAGCCCCTTGGCAGTCATTGAATTCAATGGAAAGACCGACTACCAGTTAGCGGTCGAGGGAACAAAGGTCGGACAGAAAGTCACGATCGGAACGAACGCAATCGTCGCCGGAAACATCACGACACTCGATAAGATCCCCGAGGGAACCCTTATCCACAATGTCGAGGGAACACCCGGAGATGGTGGAAAATACGCAAAGACAGCAGGATCGTCCGCGACAGTTGTCAGCAGAGGAAACAGAGTAGTCCTCCTCATGCCGTCCGGACAGATGAAGGAGTTCCACCCCGACTGCCGCGCCGTTATCGGTGTCGTAGCAGGCGGAGGCAGGGGAGACAAGCCTCTTGCCAAAGCAGGAAAGAACGCACTGACACTCAGATCCAGGTCCGTTGCCAACAAAGTCGTCAGCGGAGTTGCAATGAACGCCGTCGACCACCCCCATGGTGGAGGAAGCCATCCTCACGTTGGTGGACCGAACTGTCAGAGAAGGACCGCATCTACAGGTCAGAAGGTAGGATTCCTGCCTAAGAAGAAGAGGAAGGTTTGATTATGGCTAAGAAAATAATCGCAGGATCGGCAAAAGCCTCCAGGAGAAGATCCAGAAAGAAGGCATCCGCAATCCAGGCAAAGAGGAAGAAGGAATTCCTGTATCGTGGATTCACCATGGAGGAGTTACTCGCCATGTCTTTCGACGAGATCCTTGGAATCCTTCCGTCCAGAGCAAGGAGGACATACCTCCGCGGTCTCAACTACGAGCAGCAGCTTGTCTTCGACAGGCTCAAAGAGGCACAGCCCGGAGATGTTATCAGGACCCACCGCAGGGACCTGCCCATCATCCCCCAGTTCGTCGGAAAGACCGTCAGCATATACAACGGACACGAGTTCAAAGACGTCGAGATCAAACCCGAGATGATCGGATGTTTCCTCGGCGAATTTGTGATCAACAGGAAGACCCCGCAGCACTCCGGACCCGGAGTAGGTGCAACCAGGTCTTCGAAGTTCATGCCGCTGAAGTGAGGTGTTAGGTATGGTTAACAAAGGTTACACAACAGTTGCAGACCCTGACACAACCGCAAGGGCACGCGCTACCGAACAGCCCGTCTCCCCCAAATTCGCACGCGAGGTCGCAGGCCTCGTCCGCGGAATGAAGGTCGAGACAGCTGTTGCAACACTCGAGCAGGTCATCGCAAAAGAGACCCCCGTCCCCCTGAAGAGATACAACAAACGTGTCTCTCACAAGAAGGGAGTCGGACCCGGAAGATACCCTGTGAAGGCATCCAAAGCGATCCTCGCAGTCATCCAGTCCGCATCGAGCAATGCAGAGTACAAGGGACTCACACCTTCGAACATGGCGATCTCCACGATCACCATTGCGAGGGGCCAGACCATTCCCGGCCACAGGCCGAGAGCACAGGGAAGGGCCACGCAGTGGAACCAGGAGACAGCCAACATCGAAGTGATAATCGAGGAGGTTGAGTGAAATGGCATCAGAGAGAAAATTCGTTGCCGAGAACATCCGCAGGGTTCTGCTTAAGCAGTACCTCATGAAAGAGGTCAGCCGTGCAGGATTCGGCGGACTCGACGTCCAGAGGACCCCCATGGGTACCCGTGTGGTCCTCACCACCGAGAGGCCCGGACTCGTCATCGGAAGACGCGGTCAGACTATCAAGAATCTGACACAGGTCATCGAAGAGAGGTTCGCATTCGAGAACCCTCAGATCGAGGTCAAAGAGGTTGAGAATGCAAGTCTCAACGCACAGATCATGGCAGAGAAACTGGCATTCTCCCTTGAGAGAGGATGGCACTTCCGCAGAGCAGGACACTCCACGGTCCGCAGGATCATGGATTCCGGAGCCCGCGGCTGTCATATCATCGTCGCAGGAAAATTGACCGGACAGAGACACAGAACAGAGAAATTCAAAGAGGGATACATCAAGTTCTGCGGTGAGCCCAAAGCACAGTTCATCGACCACGGATACGCGGTCGCAAAACTGAAGATGGGAGTCATCGGAGTAACTGTTGAGATCATGCAGCCCAACGCAAAACTGCCCGCGGACATCGAGGTCCTCGGAAAGACAGAAGCAGCAGCGGTCCTCCCGGACCTCTTCGCTACACCTGTTGCAGCAGAGGAGCCCGCAGTCCCCGCAGAAGAACCTGTTGCTGATGATGTTGAGAAGGAGGGCGAGTGAAATGGCCTCCCTTAAAACAGCAGACATCAGGAACATGAGTGTCGAAGAGCGCAACCAGAAACTCAAAGAGCTCCGCAACGAGCTCATGCACGAGAGAGGAGTTTCCGCCATGGGAGGAGCACCTTCCAGCCCCGGAATCATCCGTGCGCTCAGACTGAACATCGCACGTATTCTGACCGTCCAGAAGGAGGAGGAAGAACTCTGATGGCAGTCTGTCCAGTATGTGGATTGCCTAAGGAACTGTGCATGTGCGAGGAGATCGCACGTGAGCAGCAGTCCGTTAGGATCTCTGTCGACAGTCGCAGGTATGGCAAGATGGTCACTGTTATTGATGGAATCGATGAGAATGACATCAATATCAATGATCTGACAAAGCAGCTGAAGAACAGGTGTGCCGCCGGCGGAACGTGCAAGGACGGCCGCATCGAACTCCAGGGCGATCACAAGAAAAAAGTGAAAGCCGTGCTGGAGGAGATGGGCTTCCGTACTGAAGTCAGGTAAGATGAATAGAAATGAATTCATGAGAACTGAGCTCATTGGACTGGGCGTGGTAGTGCTGTCAGCACCATTCTCGGGAATATCCGGGATTGTGGTCGACGAGACGAAAAACACGTTCACCATTGAATCGGCCGGAACTGAGAGAATGGTACCTAAACCGGGCAATGAGTTCAGATTCACATACCAAGACAGACAGATAGACATCAAAGGTACAGAAATACAACACCGACCAGAAGACAGAATAAAGAAGGTTAGGTGAATAAAATGACAGCAAAAGTAAGAAACATTGGAATTGACGTCGTTCCTCCCACTTCCGAGTGTAATGACCCCAACTGCCCGTTCCACGGCAGCTTGTCGGTCAGGGGACAGGTCATAGACGGTGTAGTTGCAACTGTGAAGATGAACAAAACGGTCATCGTCGAGCGCAACTACCTCAGATTTGAGAAGAAATACGAGAGATACGAGAAAAGGTCCGCAAGGTATGCATCCCACGCATCGCCCTGCCTTGAACTCAAGGTAGGCGACCACGTGAAGATCATGGAATGCAGGCCCATTTCCAAGACTGTATCCTACGTAGTGGTAGAGAAGAAGGAGTGATGAAAGATGAAGGGAATTGCCGGAAACCAGACAAGAGGCCTCATCAACGGATCGCAGCTCAGCGTTATCGATAACACCGGAGCGAAGGTCATCGAGATCATCACTGTGCCCAACTACCACGGTGTAGCAAGGAGGGTACCTTCCGCAGGTGTCGGTGACGTCGTCATCGCATCCGTCAAGAAAGGAACCCCCGCAATGAGGAGACAGATCGTATTCGCGGTCATCGTACGTCAGAAACGCGCCATGAGGCGCCCCGACGGAACAATGATCTTCTTCGAGGACAACGCAGCGGTCCTTACGACCGACACTGGCGAAACGAAAGGAACAGATATCAAAGGCCCTGTCGCAAGGGAAGCAGCCGAGAGGTGGCCCCGTATTGCGGCAACGGCGAACATCATCGTGTGAGGAATGAAAATGGTAAGCAGCAAAGCAAGGGTACAGAGAAAGGCTCAAGCACACGCACCTGCCCACACGAAGAGGAAGATGCTTTCAGCACACCTCTCCGCAGAACTCCGCGAGCAGTTCGGCATCCGTTCCGCAAGAGTATGTAAAGGCGATACCGTCGCGGTCCTCCGCGGCGACGACGATATACGCGGCACAGAGGGCAAGGTCCTCGACGTCTTCACAAAGACCGGCCGTGTGTCCATCGAAGGTGTAACCGTCAATCAGGCGGACGGCACCGCAGTAGTACGTCCCATCCATGCATCCAACCTCGTGATCACCAAACTGAACACCGAGGACAAATGGAGGATGGACGCGCTCTCCAAGAAAAAGGAGGCTAAAGAATGAGCGATCACATGAAGAGATTGGCAGCGCCTAGGTCCTGGCCCATTAAAAAGAAGGCCTCGATCTATGCAACGAAGCAGACCGCAGGGGCACACTCTGTGGAAAGCAGCGTGCCCGCAGTTATCGTCCTCAGGGACATGATCAGCGTATGTGACACCGCTAGGGAGGCAAAAAGAGTCATCGGCAACCGTGAACTTTTCGTTGACGGAAAGGCCGTGAAAAACCCCAAAGCCCCTATTGGAGTCATGGACGTCGTCACAGTTCCCAAGATGGGACTCAGCTACCGCATGCTCCTTTCCGACAAAGGAAAGCTCACAGCGGTCGCAGTGAACGATGACGAAGCTAAGGTGAAACTCTGCAGGATCGAGGACAAGACCCTCGTGAAAGGCGGAAAGTTCCAGCTTAACCTCAGCGGCGGAAGGAACCTCCTTCTGGACAAGAACGACTACAAGGTCGGAGACACACTCAAGATCGAGGTCCCCGGACAGAAGGTCGTCGAGTGCTACCCCGCAAAGGCAGGATCCAAGGTCCTCATCGTCAGCGGTTCACAGACCGGTAAGATCAAGACGATCAAGGACTACATCATTGTCAAGGGATCCCCCGACAACGTCGTCATCTTCGATGATGACACAGAGACCATCAACTCCAACATCTTCGTCGTAGGCGAGGGAAAGGTTGAGATCACAATGCCGGAGGCATCCGAATGAACGCAATGAGAGATATTCACATTGATAAGGTAACCGTCAACATCGGTGTCGGCGAAGCCGGAGAAAGGCTCGTCAAAGCACAGAAGGTCCTTGACAAAGTAACGGGACAGAAATCTGTCCAGACCATGTCCAAGCATGTGAACAGGGATCTCGGAATCCGTGTCGGAATGCCCCTCGGTTGCAAAGTGACCCTCAGGGGAGAGAAGGCAGAGGACTTCCTCAGAAAGGCCCTGGCCATCAGGGAACAGCGCGTCTACGAGTACTCCTTCGACAAGGAAGGCAACATGTCATTCGGTATCTCCGATTACACAGACTTCGAGGGTATGAAATACGACCCCGAGATCGGTATCTTCGGAATGGATGTCAGCGTCGTCCTGAGAAGGAAAGGCGGAAGGATCTCGACAAGGGCACTCCTGAAAAGGAAGGCACCTGCGTGCCACCGTATCGCTCGCGACGAGGGAATCCAGTACATGAAAGATAACTACGAAGTTGAGGTGGTAGAGTGAAGCCAAAGAGAGAATACGGCAGAACAGTCGGATGTACCCGCTGCGGACGCAGGAGAGGTATCATCAGGAGATATGGAATGCATCTTTGCCGCCAGTGCTTCAGAGACATGGCCCCGGAACTCGGGTTCAAAAAGTATTCGTGAGGTGTGAGAAATGCAGTGCGATCCATTGAACGACGCTATGTGCGTCATGAAAAATGCTGCCCTCAACGGAAAGAGCGAATGTGTTATCCAGCCCTCCTCCAAACTTATCGGCCGTGTGCTGAAAGTTATGCAGGATCACGGATACATCAACCAGTTCGAGTACGTCGAGGACGGAAAAGCAGGAAAATTCCGCGTCATGCTCAAAGGAGCGATCAACGACTGCGGTGTAATCAAGCCCAGGTATTCAGTCAAGACGACCGAGATCGAGAAGTTCGAAGCGAGGTTCCTCCCCGCCCAGGACTTCGGACTCATCGTCATGACGACGACCGCAGGTGTGATCACCCAGGACCGTGCCAAAGAGCTTGGTATCGGCGGAAAACTATTAGTTTACGTATATTGAGGAATAAATATGACAGTTGCAGGGAAAATCGAACATACTATCGCCATCCCCGCCGGCGTTACCATCACAGCTGATGGTGAGACGGTAAAGGTCAAAGGACCTAAGGGCGAACTGAGCAGAGTCTTCGCACACCCGCGCGTCATCGTGAAGGTAGAGGAAGCTGACGTAAAGGTCAGCTGCGAGTACCCTAGGATCAAAGATAAAGCTATGGTCGGAACCTTCGTGGCACACATCAACAACATGATCAAAGGTGTCACGGTAGGATTCACATACGGTCTTAAGGTCGTCTTCTCACACTTCCCGATGAAAGTCGCAGTCAAGGGAGACCGCGTCGAGATCAACAACTACATGGGAGGCCATGACCCCCGCTACGCAAAGATCGTAGGGGACTGTAAGGTCAAGGTGAGCGGTGCTGACGTTACCGTCGAGGGAATCAGCATCGAAGCCTGCGGACAGACCGCAGCAAACCTTGAGAAGGCCACATCCAGGCTCGGTTTCGACAAGAGAACGTTCCAGGACGGAATCTACATCGTCCACAAATCACACAAGGTGAAAGAATGACCGTGAAAACATTCGCAGATCTTACAGGTCTCAAAGAGGGCAACATCGATGAGCTGAAGACCATCGGTATCAACAACGTCGATGAGCTGAAAGCAGCCCTCTCGGATGACGCCAAGGTCAAAGAGATTATCAAGACGCTCTCCGGAGTCGGTCCCAAGACCGTCGAAAACTGGAAGGCATCTTTCAGCGAGGCAGCCCCCGCTGCAGAGCCTAAGAAGAAAGAGTCCAAGAAGAAAGCAGAGGCAGAGACGGAGGTCGTCGAGACCGAGGTCGTCGAAGCCGGAGCCTACAAAGCGAAGGCAAAACCCGAGCTCAGCGAGGAGACAACAGATGCACTTGCAAAGAGGGCAATGGTCTCCGGACGCAGGCCTGCATTCAAGAGACAGGAATGGTTCAGATACTCCAAACTCGGAGAGAAATGGAGAAAACCCAAGGGTATCCACTCCAAGATGAAGAGATGTATGAAGAGACGCTCACCGATGGTCGACATCGGATACCGCGGACCCGTTTCCGTAAGGAACCTCCACCCGTCGGGATTCGAAGAGGTCCTCGTCTACAACGTAGAAGGGCTCGAGAACATCGACCCCAAGGTACAGGCAGTCCGCATCGGTGGTACGGTCGGTACCAAGAAGAGGATCGCCATTGAGGACAGGGCCGCAGAGCTCGGCATCAGGGTTCTCAACAGGATGGTGTGAACATGTCAGATCTGAAGAACCAGAGAAGAATGGCAGCCGATATCCTCGGCTGCGGTGAGAACAGGGTCTGGATCAATCCGGACAAACTCGAGGAAGTCGAGGACTGTATCACCCGCGCAGACATCCGCATGGCGGTCGATTCCGGTCTTATCAAGGCGAAAGCCAAGAACGGAACATCGAAAGGAAGGATAAGATACGCTGCAGGCCAGAAGGCCAGCGGTAAGAGAAAGGGACTCGGTTCGAGGAAAGGAACAGCAAACGCACGCGTTTCTGACAAGAGCAGGTGGATGGCCACGATCAGGCCCATCCGTGAGGAACTGAAGGCTCTCAGGGCCGACGGCAAGATCACACCCTCTGTATACAGGCTGTACTACAGGAGAGCCAAGGGAGGAGTTTACAAGTCCCGCAGGAATCTCAAACAGCACATGATCGCCGAAGGTTACCTTAAGGAGGAGGAGAACTGATGGCTACAGGACCAAGATATAAAGTTGCGTTCCGCAGAAGAAGAGAGTGCCGTACTGACTACTACGCACGCCGTAAGCTCCTTACGAGCCACGAGGCAAGGGCAGTCGTCAGAAGGTCCAACAAGAACATCACCGTCCAGTTCGCAGAGTTCGGAATGGAAGGAGATAAGATCGTAGTATCGGCAAGCACCAAAGAGCTCGTCAAGATGGGATGGACACACTCGTGTTCCTCCGTTCCCGCGGCGTACCTCGTAGGATACCTTGCCGGTAAGAAAGCAGTTAAAGCAGACATCGAGTACGCAGTGCTCGATATCGGTATGCAGAACCCCCAGCACGGAGGAGTACTCTTCGCCGTCGCAAAGGGAATGAACGATGCCGGTGTCGAAGTGCCCGCTTCCGACGAGGTCATGCCCGCAGAGGACAGGCTTTACGGAAAGCACATCGATGATGCTATCGAGGGCGATGTAAAAGCCCTCATTGACAAGATGGAGGCTGAGTGAAATGGATTGGATCCCTAAGACAAGACTGGGGCAAATGGTCCTCAACGGTGAGATCACAACCATGAGCGATGCACTTGCTACAAGGCTCCCTCTCCGCGAAGCGGAGATCGTGGACATCCTTCTCCCCGACCTGAAAGACGAGGTCATCGACCTCAACATGGTCCAGAGGATGACCGACTCCGGAAGGAGGGTCAGGTTCGCGGTGACATGTATCGTCGGTAACGGCGACGGATTCATCGGAATCGGAAGAGCAAAAGGTAAAGAGGTCGGACCTTCGATCAAGAAGGCCATCGACAACGCGAAACTGAACATCATCGAGATCAAGAGAGGATGCGGTTCGTGGGAATGCGGATGCGGCGAGCCCCATTCGTTCCCTTACGAAGTGATCGGACGTACCGGATCTGTAACTGTCTATCTCAAACCTGCACCTCAGGGTATCGGCCTTGCGGTCGGAGACGTCGCCAAGAGCCTCCTGACCATCGCCGGTGTCAAAGATGCATGGGGCTTCGCAAGAGGAAATACCAAGACGAAGGTCAACTACGCCATGGCAACCTTTGAAGCACTGAAAGAGACAGCCCGTATGAGAGTCACGGACGAGCAGGCAGAAAAGCTTCACATCGTATCCGGACCTGTTGGACTTTCGATCGAAGAGACCGATGCTACCAACTACGAACAGGAGGATTGAAGATGGCATACGCAGTCATTCGTGTCCGCGGACAGCCCGATGTCAACTACAACATCGCACACACAATGGAACTCATGGGCCTTAACAGGGTCAACCACTGTGTGATCGTCCCCGAGAACGCATCAACAAAAGGAATGCTCCAGAAGATCAAGGACTACTGTACCTGGGGAGAGATCAACGAGGAGACCCTCGCCGCACTTATCCGCGCACGCGGAAAACTTGCCGGCGACAAGGACCTCACCGACGACTACCTCAAGGAGAACACGGAGTTCGATTCTATCGACGCGCTTTCCAAAGCAATTATTGAGAACAACTACAGACTGAGAGATGTTGAGGCAGCAAAGCCCGTCTTCCGTCTCCACCCCCCTGTAAAGGGATACGAAGGAAACAAGCGTTCCTTCCAGAACGGCGGAGCACTTGGATACAGGGCAGCAGCGATCAACGATCTCATCAACAGGATGCTGTGAGGTGTAAGAGATGCCAAGCAGAACCAAGAAAATGAGAGGATCTAGGACACACGGACGCGGTAAGAAATCCGGACGTGGTGCAGGTATCATCGGCGGTCACGGTCAGGCAGGTCTTTGTAAGACAGGCAAGATCGGTATGCTGAAGTATGACAGGGACCACTATGGAAGACACGGTTTCAAGAGACCCCAGTGCATGGTAGAGGCAAACTCCACCATCAATGTGGCAGAGCTCGAGGAACAGGCCGATCGTCTGATCGAGATGGGATTCGGAGCAAAACAGGGGGATATCTATAATATCAACCTTACCGATGCAGGCATAGACAAACTGCTCGGAAACGGATCCATCAGTGTGGCCGTCAATGTCACCGTGGCAGAGGCTTCCGCGAAAGCACGCGAGAAACTCGAGGCCGCGGGTGGCAGCATTGTCGAGTAAGTTTGAATCGAGGAGTAGATTGGGATGGATGAACAACCTAGCCTGTTGTATAAGGTAAAACCTATAAGTGACAGGCTCCCCGCCGTCAAACGTCCTGAGGGCCATGTGCACTTCAGGACGAAGATGATGTGGGTCATCGTCGTGTTGGTCGTGTACTTCATAATGACCAATGTGTACGTATTTGGACTGGATCAATCGGAATCGCTTGATCTGTTCGCACAGTACAGGACCATCATGGCAGGAGCGTCAGGAACGATCCTGCAGCTCGGTATTGGGCCCATCGTCACAGCCTCGATCATAATGCAGCTGTTTGTGGGAGCGAAGATCATTAAACTCGATCTCACGAGCAGAAAAGACAAAGCATGCTATCAGTCCGTCCTTAAACTGTTGGTCATAGTGATGATCTTGGTGGAGGCTATCCCCCAGGTATTCGGTTACCTGGAACCCTCCGACACCTTCGTCTCGACCTTCGGCTCGGCCGGAGCTAAACTGTTGATCATCCTTCAGTTGTGCATCGGATCGTATCTGGTGTTCCTGTTCGATGAGGTGGTCTCCAAGTGGGGTATCGGAAGCGGTATCTCACTGTTCATCGCCGCGGGAGTTTCCCAGGCGGTGTTCACGGGAGCATTGAACTGGTATGCGTATGACTCATCGGCAGCAATGTCGTTGTCGAATCCGCCTGCCGGTACGATCCCCAAGGCCATCTACATCATCATGAACACAAGTTCGGCCGAAATGGCAAGCGGAGGATATGAAACGATCTTCCTGGGTCAACCAAACCCAATGATCGCGCTGATAGGAACGATAGTGATCTTCCTAGTAGTGGTGTATCTGGAATCCAGTCGTATCGAACTGCCGCTGTCTCACGGTAACGCGAGAGGCGCGAGAGGCAGATATCCGATCAAGCTGATGTACGCAAGCAATATCCCGGTCATTCTGATGTCCGCGTTGCTCGCCAACATAAGTATGATCGCCCTGCTCCTGTACAGCAACGACTTCCTTTCGAGTATACCGCTCATAGGAGGGAACAGTGCTATCGGATACTTCGAAGCTGATTCGACAACGGCGTCGGGAGGATTGGCATGGTATCTGTCGGCCCCGCAGGGGTTGACGGATTGGCTGATGCCTATCCTTGATCCTGCCTCGTACGGTAACAGCCATACGGTGTTGGAGAACCTGTGTCACGTGTTGGTATACGGCAGCGTGATGATCATGGGTTCGATCATGTTCGCCAAGTTCTGGGTCGAGACGACAAATCTCGGACCGGAAGCAGTTGCGAATCAGATCCAGAGAAGCGGCATGCAGATACCCGGATTCCGTAGAGACCCCCGTGTGCTCAAGCGTGTGTTGGAAAGATACATTCCTACCATCACCATACTTTCGGGAGCCTTGATCGGAGGATTGGCTGCCTGTGCCGATATGATCGGTACGACAGGTAATGCGTCGGGTACAGGTCTGCTGTTGGCAGTAGGTATCCTGATCCACTTCTACGAGGCCGTCGGCCGCGAGCAGATGATGGAGATGAACCCTGTCATGAGAGGCTTCTTCGGAGGAGAGTGAAATGCCTAACCCCGGATCTCCGGAGCAGATGCAGAAGATGCAGGAAGCCATGCCGGCAATGCCCAAGGGCACAATGATCGGCATGGTGTTCGTCCTGATCATCATGATGGCTGTCATGATGTTCAGGGACCCCCTCGGGGCCGCATTGAACTATGTCTTCTGCGTCATCGACTTCGGCGGGGAACTCCCCGTCTTCACGCTGGTCATTGCAGGATTGATAATGATCACACTGAGTACAGTGGTAAGGAGTTTCATCACCGACCCTATAGCACAGGCAAAGATACAGCAGGAACAGTCGGCATTCAATGCCGAGCTCCGCCAGGCAAGACAGGAGAACAACCTCTTCAAACTGAAGAAGCTCCAGGAACAGCAGCCTGAGATGATGGCCAAGTCCATGAAGACAAGCACGGACCAGATGAAGATCATGCCGGTAACGATGATCCTCATCATGCCCATGTATGCTTGGATCCTGTACTTCGTGACCCACACCGCAGATGCTTCCAGTCTCTACGTCACAATGCCCTGGGGAACACTGAACCTGCTCGACTCGGCAATGGGATTCATGCCCTACTGGATCATCGTCTATACAATGATCAGCCTGCCTATCGGACAGCTCGAGAACAGGTTCGTAAGGTACTATCTCCTGAAGAAGCGCCTGAAGCAGTTGGATGCTGTGCACTGAAGGTCGAATAATGAGGATAACCATAAGCGGCCCTCCCGGTTCCGGGAAGACCACCACGTGTAAGATGCTGTCCGAGGAACTCGATCTGAAGGCTGTGGTCTTCGGACAGTTCTTCCGTGAAATGGCCGCTGAAAGGGGACTCACCCTCGGAGAATTCGGAGCTTTGGCCGAGAATGATTCGACGATAGACAAAACAATTGATTCCAAGATATTGGAGGTCGCCCGCGCGAACTCCGATATCATTCTGGAATCAAGGCTTTCCGCTTATATGCTTACCAGGAACGGGATACCCGCGTTCAGGATATATCTGAGTGCAAGTCCCGAGGTCAGGATGGCAAGGGTCGGAGTGCGCGAAGGCGAATCGCTTGACGATGCAGTCCGCAAGACCATTGAACGTCAGGCTTCCGAGGCCAAGCGTTATAAGATGTATTACGACATAGACATAGACGATCTGAGCGTCTACGATCTCGTGATCTCGACCGATCATCTGAATCCGGATCAGGTCACGGCAAAGATCCTCGATGCTTTGAAGGAATGTAAATGCTGATAAAGGACCCCAAGACCCTGCCCGATAAATGGGGAAAGAGACCGTCCGACCGTTCTATGGGAGAACTTCTCAACGCCGGCGTGATAGCTTTGGATAAGCCATCAGGTCCGACATCCCATCAGGCGACGGCTTGGGTAAAGACCGCCATACACACCGACAAGGTGAGTCACGGCGGAACATTGGATCCCTATGTGAGCGGCGTTCTTCCCATTTGTACGGGAAAGGCGGTCCGTCTGACGGATGTGGTCCTTTCTTCCGATAAGGAATATATCTGTCTCATGAGGCTCCATGCCGACCGTCCCGAGAAGAGGGTGCGCGAGGTCATGGGAAAGTTCCAGGGGAAGATATACCAGCTTCCTCCGGTCAGGTCCGCCGTCAAGAGGCAGCTCAGGATCAGGACCATCAAGGAACTGGAGATCCTGGAATTCCGCGGAAGGGAGATCTTGTTCAGGGTCTCCTGCGATGCGGGAACATACATCCGTACACTTTGCATCGATATCGGAGAGGTGCTCGGGTGCGGTGCGAACATGGAGGAACTGAGACGTTCCCGTTCCGGCCGTATGACCGAGGACATGGCGGCATCGCTTCAGGACCTAACCGACGCATACATATTCTGGCAGCAGGACGGCCGCGAGACCTGGCTCAGAAGTCTGGTCCAGCCGATGGAGGTCCTCGTGGATCCCCTTCCCAAGGTCATAGTGAAGGCCACTGCGGTAGATGCGATCTGCCACGGTGCCGATCTGAATGTCAAAGGAATTCATATGTTGGATGAGGACATCAGGAAGAACGCCCTTGTCGCAATGATGACCGCCAGGGGAGAACTCATTGCATTGGGCAAGATGCAGATGTCGACCCCCAAGGTCATGGCGGCGGAACAGGGTGTCGCCGTACAGACGACACGCGTGTTCATGGACTGCGGCCATTACCCCAAGATGTGGAAGTACTCGACCGATCTCGAAGAGGTCGATGACGGGGCCTTCGATAAAGCATAACTATCTGTGATGCTTATCCGACGGTATGGCACTTTTCGAGAAGAAGACGGTCTTGTTCAGCGAGAAGCAGCTTTCGGTCGGAGAATTCGATCCCACCAAACCCGGCTGCTATGACAATGTCAAGACCTTCCCCATCGCAGTGAAGCCCAGGAAGGCACTTTATTATTCTTTCAAGAGCAACATTCCCACTTCCATCGTGTTTGCCAACAGCGATAATTCATCGGTCTACCACAAAGAGGATCAGACCGAGATAGAGGACGGTCCGATCCCAACAGGCAATAACAAGGAGATGGGATTGATCCTCGGCGTCTACCCCGGCGACAAGGCCAAGGTGGACATAGAGATCTGGATGGAAAAGGCATGAGATTCGATACTGCATCGGTCGGTAAGTTGTTCGGGAAGGATACGCTCCCGGAAGGTCTGTCCCTGATGAGGCAGTCCGATAAGCTTACGGCGATCGTTGCGGCCGTATCCGCGCTTGTCGCATTGGGGGTCATCATCTGGCAATTGATCGACGGCCATCCCGTTCATGAGGTATTTCCGTACGTGACCATACCGCTGGTGGCCTGCGGTGCCCTGTTCTTCCTTCGCAGGAAGTATTGGGTCCTTGTGATCATAGCGGTATTGCTTGCTGCGATGTATCTTCTCGGTGTTTCCGAGCTTATATTCTATCTGGGATTCCTGGTCGCACTCGGAGTTCCCGGAAGCATATCCATCGCATCGATAATCTCCAGATGGGTTTTCTACAGGGCGCTGCATGCGGTCGAATGTGTCAGCATGCCGAAGAAGGCCCGTTTGAAGGAAAGGGCATTGGCATTCATCTTCGATCTTCCGAAGGGTCTCGACACAAGGGACCTGATGTCGAATTGGAAGATGCGCAGAAGCGGTATTCCCTGGAAGGATGTCCTCGGAAACGTGACTTTGGCACTCATGGTCGGGATCATACTTTGGATATGTATCACGCTGGACCGCGGTTCCCTTTCGGACTTGCCTGCGGACACGGCGGTACTGTACATACTGTCAATAATCGCTTTCATTCCCCTGTTCGTCCTTCCGCTCATCCTGTTCAGGTCGCTCGATGTCAGGATAACCGCCGATAACTGCGATGTTCCCCTTTTCGGCGGCATAATGTCGACCATGGTCAGAACGTTCCTTCCGCTTGCGGTCGTTCTTCTGATAGCATTGGCAACGGTCGGGAGTTCGGATATCCTATGGGTATTGGCAGGCGTGCTGATATCCGCGGTCATGATCGCGGCGGTCATGCTGTATTCCTCGGTATTGTACTACGGTCTCTCGGAGCCTTCGCTGATAAACGATGTCAATCAGAAATGGAGATCGTTCCATCCGGTATCGATGATGTCCACTGTCAACGAGAACGAAGGTTCCCGTCTGAAGGATGTTCCCGGAACCCCCGTAAGGGACAGGTCCGAATACGGAACGCTCACTCTGCCGAAAGACGGTCACTCGAAGTCGTGATTGAGTCTTCCGGGTTTGTCCAGTGCTTCGAATATAGGCTTGAACAATGCTCCGGACGACATTCCCGGTGTCTTGCGGATACCGAGGAGTTCGGGTTCCTTGTTGTTCGAGAATATGATAAGGAATCTCTGCTCGACGCCTTCGACCTCGACCATCGGGGCCTCCGAGTTCTTGACGATATCGAGAGCGACATCCGCCATGAGCTGGATCTGTTCCGGAGTGTACTCGTCGGGGACCTTGAAGTAGAATGTGTTGTACTCATTGCTGCCGTTGAGCAGGAATTGGACCTCCGAATTCTTCATAAGTGCCCTGAATTCATCTGCTTTCTCGCCCTCTCCGGCAAGTTCCGTCATTCTTTCTTTGGCCGTCGGTCCGATATCGAGGTACAATGCCTCTTTACCGAGTATCTTCCACATGAACGGTACAATGCCGTTCAGGTATAAAGGGATTCATCGTTCCGAAGGAACGGTCTGACACTGATGTATCGGGAGGCACACTCGAAACATTAAAAGGTATGATATTACTACTCGTTACAGGTCAATATGGCAGAGGATTTCAAGGTCACGCCCTGGGAGGTCACGGGAGATATAGACTATGACCGTCTCATGAAGAATTTCGGTACCACACCAATAGATGATGCGCTGCTGAAAAGACTCGGAAAGTATGGAGAGGTACATCCGATGCTCAGAAGGGGGATCTTCTACTGTCACAGGGATCTGAATCTGCTTCTCGATCAGTACGACAAGGGTAACAAGTTCTGTCTCTACACAGGCAGAGGCCCGTCCGGAAACACCCATCTGGGTCATTTGATGCCCTGGATCTTCAACAAATGGGTGCAGGACACTTTCAAAGTGCCTATGCTGTTCCAGATG
>Ga0172378_10002164_pt1 | contig 18318 bp, 14 predicted proteins | sample GrowelOW332metaG_FD_119755 | JGI IMG/M metagenome (GOLD analysis project Ga0172378, IMG submission 119755) | Groundwater microbial communities from an aquifer near a municipal landfill in Southern Ontario, Canada - Pumphouse #3_1 metaG | ecosystem: Environmental > Aquatic > Deep subsurface >... | reverse complement strand
GTGGCAATGATGGAATTGCACCCATGGGCAATGTTAGCAAATGGTCCACCATGGACAATGGCTGGAGTATGATGCTTAGTCTGAACCAAGTTTGGATATAAAGCCATGTGGGTAAGTTTTCTGATAGCGGCACGGGAATCCAAGTCTTTGACAAAGATCGGATCACCTTTCTTATTGTAGGCGACGGTAATGCTCTCCACTCGGTCTAAGAAATCCTCTTCGTTTTTGCTGAGACAGAAGATAGCCATGATTTCACTGGCTGCTGTAATGACAAAAGAAGACTTGTGAGGAGTTCCGTTTTTGTTCCCTAAGCAAGTCTCAATCTCACGTAAAGAGCGATCATTCATATCCATCGCCCGTGGGAAGATGACACGTTCAGGATCAACATCCAAAGAAGAATTCTGATAAAGTTCATTATCAATCAAGGCCGCAATCAGGTTATTGGCGCTTGTCAAGGCATGAATATCACCCGTGAAATGAAGGTTGATGTCATCCTCCGGATATAAAGTGGCTTCCCCTCCGCCGCAGCCTCCGCCTTTGACGCCGAAGACTGGACCTAAAGAAGGTTCACGCAGACAGACCAAGGATTTCTCACCGATAGCCTGCAAGCCATCAGCTAAACCGATGGCAGTGGTCGTCTTTCCTTCGCCGGCCTTTGTCGGAGTAATAGCAGTGCAAAGAATAAGCTTAGCTTTTCTCTTCAAATTCTTAGGGAGAGAGAAAGTATCAATCTTAGCCTTGTCACGGCCAAAGTAAATCAAAGAATCATCCTTAATCCCTAGCTTCTTAGCAATGTCACAGATCATGTAATCCTTTTCCATTTTATCTTTTCCTTTCTAATAGCCAACTGAGTATCAAAGAAACTAATGCTAAACCACCGCTAGGGGGAACAGTCGGGAGAGAACCAATCGTTTGATCATTCTTTTTCCCTTTGATCCTAGCATCTATGGCGTAGACTATATCTATCTTAGCAATCTCTTGGTCGGAATGACCTCTTTTTTTAAGATTTTCTTTGAAAGCTTTACTTAACGGGTCAAAAGCCAAAGGCAGTTTTCCATATCTGACTTTAGTCGAATCAGCGTGGAACCCTAATCCCATCGAGGTAAGATAATAGCTATGGTCCTTTAAGGCTTTCTCATAGAGAAGGCATTTAGCATTGACATCGTCAATGCAGTCAATGATATAAGTAAACCTCTTGGAAGGTAAATCCGCTTCGGTTTTAATCACTTCATCAAGAGGAGCAACCTGAACTAGAGGATTGATGGCTTTAAGTCTTAAGCCGGCCTGAACCGCTTTTCTCTTGCCGATGTCGTCATAGAAGAACAGTGACTGGCGATTGAGGTTACTTGGCTCTACTTGATCGCCGTCAATGATTGTAAAAGAAGGTATTCCAAGCCGAGCCAGTCCTAGTAAGGCTTCACCCCCTACCCCACCTACACCAGCCTGAAGAACAGAGGCTGATTCAAGAACATTGAGGGCATAGGGATTTAAAATAAGACGGGTCCTCTCTTTCAGCAAAATGCTGTTTCTGATTAAAGAGGAGACTTCAATAGCACTGCCGGAATAGACATTGGAAAACTGATTGCGTAAGAAAGTCCTTTGTTTCTTAGCCAGCTGATGAGTATGGACTTTGATCAATTCCTTAATGTCACTGATGGGCTGATTTTCTTTCAGCCCGGCTATCATTTCCTGATAACCGATAGATAGAAAAGCACGTAAATCAGCAGGATAGATCTTTAGCAGTCTTTTAACTTCATCTTCGAAGCCGGAAGCAAACATCTTCTCAACTCTTTCATCAATCAGTTTATTGCCATCTTCTTTATCAATGTCAATTTTTAAGAATGTTGTTGGATACAAAGGCTGGTCCTCATTCTTAGCGATGATTTCATTATGGGTGGTTCCTTCATCCAACTGGCTTAAGGCTCTAATCACTCGTCTGGGGTTTTGATAATCGATGGAGTTATAGGTATCCAAACTTCTTTCTTTTAGTTCTCTTTGAAGTTCATCTAAGGGTAAAGAAGAATAGTCCTTGGTTTTTTTCTCATCGTTAGTGAAGACATAGTTAAACAATAAGGCTTTAATATAAAGGAAAGTTCCTCCAACTACCAGAACATCCTTGCCTTCCTGGACATATTTTTCCAGGATGGGCCGGCATTCTTTTTGAAAGTCAAAGACGCTCATTTCCTTATCGGGTTCATATTCATCATAGAAATAATAATCCAAGCCATCGACTTCTTCCTTAGAAGGTTTGTCAGTTCCTATCTGCATCATCTTAAAGCATTGATAGGCATCAGCTGAAATAATGGGAAGATGAAGTTCCCTAGCTAAAGAAATGGCAGTTTTGGTTTTTCCTGAGGCCGTTTGCCCCAAAATGACGTAAATCAAAAACCGGACCTCCGGAAAATCTTTTCGATGTCATCCTGGGTAATCTTGATCATAGTAGGTCTTCCATGAGGGCAGTTGGCCGGATTCTTGCAGCGGGCCAAGTCTCTTAATAAGCCTTCCATTTCCGCTAAAGACATCAGATGATTGGCTTTGATAGATTTCTTACAAGCAATGTTAGCAATCGTGAGGTGCAATAAGTCCAGAGGATCGCTAGCATCATTATTAAGGCAAGAGGAGACACAGTCCCTGATAATGGCTTCATCATCCTTATCAGCCAAGAAAGAAGGAATCTCAGTCACCTTGATGGTTTTTTCGCCAAAAGGCTCAGTGATGATTCCAAGACTATTAAGTCTAGCGATATGTTCTTCATCATAGTTCTGCTTTTCCTTAAAGGACATCTCTAATGAAATCGGGAACAGAGGGACCACTCTGGATCTGACAGAAGCAAACAAAGCCTCAGTCTTTTCATAGTTGATTCTTTCAGCGGCTGCATGCTGGTCAATCAGATAGAAGCAATTGCGGGAATTGCAGACAATGTAAGTCTCCAGCACCTGACCGATAGGATGCATCTCCGGAAGCTTGCCGGTGAAGCCTTCCTTATCAAACACGGTATTGAAGTAGTCATTGGAGTTATAGTTATACTCCGGCTTAACAATGGAAGGTCTCTCATCCTCTTTTTCTTTTTGAGGAAGAGGCGTCTGGGCCTCAAATGTCGGCTCAAGAGGTAAGGAGTCCTGGAAGTAAGAAGGGGAATCATCCCTTTTCAGAGGCTGAATATCAGAGTAGGAAATATCCTTCTTACTCTTTTCCTCTTCTTTCAAGTCCTCAATATCAATGGCATCATCGCTAGTATGTAAATCTTTGATGGTCTTAGGATCTTCGTTAGCGGAATAAATGGGCTTAGTGGAATTCAAAGTCTTAACAATCTCTTCCTGAATCGAGGAAGCAATATCGTCTTCCATTGAAATACGGACTTCTTTTTTAGTCGGATGAACATTGACATCAACTAATGAATAATCAAGATCCAAGTCAATAATTGCAAAAGGATATCTTAACGGAGGCAAATAATCCTTATAAGCATTTTCAATGGCTTTGTTGATTTTGTAATCATAGATGCAGCGGCTGTTTAAGAAAGTAAGAAGATTGTAGCGCTTAGAATAATTAAGTTCCGGCTTAGAGACAAAACCTGTGAATGAGAAAGCAACGCCTTCCTTTTTAATCGGATAAAGGGACTTGGCGATATCATTGCCATAGATCTTCTGAATCGTCTCTAAAAGATCTCCTCTTCCGGAGGTTTTGAAGATTTCCTTGCCGTCAACGGCTAAGGAAAAGGAAATGTGCGGAAAGCCAATGGCTAAATGTTCGACCGTCTCCACAATGCTGTAAGTCTCTACTTGGCTGGATTTCAGGTATTTCAATCGAGCCGGTGTATTAAAGAAGAGATTGGAGACTGTAAAGATGCTGCCTTTCCGTAAAGGGGCATCAAAGACTTTAAGTTCCTCGTTAGGTTCGGATTCAACCCTGGATCCTACGCCAACACCAGTCGAAGTGAGAAGAGTTACTTTACTGACAGCCGCAATGGAAGGAATGGCTTCGCCTCTAAATCCTAAGGTCTTGATTCTAGTCAGGTCGTATTCCGTCTTGATCTTACTGGAGGCATGCCTTAAAAAACAGTTTTTGGCATCATCCCTATCCATGCCAGTGCCATCGTCTTTAACCATGATCTCGCTTTTACCGCTATCGGTAACGCCGACATAGATGTTCTGGCTTTGGGCATCAATCGAATTCTCAACCAATTCCTTGATGACACTGCTAGGTCTTTCGATGACTTCACCGGCAGCAATTAAGTTAGCTAATTCCGGCTTCATCAATTGAATTTTTGACATTTACTTAGCCTTCTTTTTCAGTTCTATCAGATAATTGAGGGCCTGTAAAGGAGAAAGAGTCATCGGATCAAGTTTCTTCAAGTCTCCGATAACTGGATTTTCCTCGGTTTCGACTGGTTTGACTTCCCTGATCTGGTCAGGATGAATCTTGCTGTTGCTTTCAAAGGAGGTCAATAATTCTCCGGCTCTCGAAGTAATCTCACTTGGAAGTCCAGCTAATTTAGCAACGTTGACACCGTAGCTCTTATCCATGGAGCCTTCCTTCATCTTGTAAAGGAAAGTCACCTCGCCGTTATCTTCACTGACTTCGCAGTGGATATTCTTGACACCGGTGATTTTCTCACTTAATTTCGTAATTTCATGGTAATGAGTGGAGAAAAGAGTCTTAGCATGAACATACTTCACAATATATTCGATGATGCTTTGAGCTATGGCCATGCCATCATAGGTTGCCGTTCCTCTTCCGATTTCATCAAAGAGGAAAAGACTATTGGCAGAGGCCTTGTTTAAGGCTTCAGCCACTTCGGACATCTCAGTCATAAAAGTAGACTGACCCTTGATCAGATTGTCGCTAGCACCAATACGGGTAAAGAGAGAATCAAAGACGGGGATGGAGCATTTGTCAGCCGGCACAAAGCAACCCATCTGAGCCATAATCACTAATAGTCCGAATTCCTTCATGTAAGTGGATTTTCCACCCATGTTGGGACCGGTGATGATTAAGACGTCCGTATCCTTGCTCATCAAATAATCGTTAGCGACAAAGGCTTTGTTAGGAGCGGCCTTCTCGATTATTGGATGTCTGGCGTTGATGACTTCAATACTACGGTCTGCTAAGAAAGTGGGACGGATATAATGGTTTTCGTTAGAAACATAGGCTAAATCTAGATAGTAGTCCAGTTCGGATAAGGCATCACTGGTTTTCTGAATCTTATCGGTATAGAGTGAAACCTTCTTACGTAAGTCCTTGAATAAGGAGTATTCCATCGACTTTCTTTCTTCATCAGCCCGGAGAATCCGGTCTTCCTTCTCCTTAAGCTCACTTGTCACATATCTTTCACCAGTCTTGATAGTCTGCTTTCTGATATAACCGAATTCCGGTTTAACCATCGAGACCTGACCGGCACTGACTTCAATGAAATAACCAAAAACAGTGTTGTACCCTACTTTCAGGTTATGAATGCCAGTCTTTGCCTTTTCCTGAATCTCCAGATTAGTGATCCACGTCTTGGCATCTCCGGTTAAATCAATCAATTCATCAAGTTTAGGATCATAGCCTTTCTTAAAGATCTCGCCATCGGTAATGGTTAAAGGGCAGTCTTCGGAAATGGCTTTATCTAATAGACTGACTAAGTCTTTGAAATCACCTAATTTCACCTGCAGTTTGTTAATTTCGGCATTATCATTCAAAGGAGTCAAGTCATTCTGAATCTTGGGTAAGATGGATAAGGATTTCTTTAGCTGCAGCAAATCATGACCGTTGCAGTTTTCATACCCCATTCTGGCAATGAGTCGTTCCATATCAAAGACTTCACTTAGATCCTGACGGAGGTTCTCTCTTTCAATGTAGTGTTCGACAAAGCAGGAAGTGAGATCCAGTCTCCGATTGATTTCACGTAAATCAGCGCTAGGCGAAATAATCTGATTCTTCAGGTATCTAGAGCCCATCGGAGTCTTGGTCTGATTTAAAAGCCAATACAAGGTTCCAAAGGTTTTGCCATCCAAGCTTTTTACTAATTCCATATTGGATTGGGCCGAATAATCAATGGTCATATTCTTTAAGCCCATAAGATTTTTGACAGGCTTAAAATAAGTCAAGTCACGGCGCTCCATATTTTTAAGGTAATTATAAAGACGGGCCGAGGTTGTTATCTGTCTATCATCGTTTAAACTTCCGAATAAGGCTTCAGTCTCAATGGAGGTTGAAGTATCATTATAATAAGAGACGCAGATGCCGGAATTGTTCTTAAGATATAAAATCAAGTTAGCATCCAAACTGGTGCTGACCACGATTTCCTTGATATCAATCGATAAAAGCTCTTCGAGTATTCTTTCCTTGGTGTCATCGCAGTTAAGGCACTTCATTTCACCGGTCGATAAATCCGCATAGCAAATAATAGCAGTTGATTCAAACATGCCTAAAGAGCCGATGAAGTTGTTGTCTGTCGTGCTTAAATCCAAGTTGGCACCAGGAGAGATAATCTGAATGACATCCCTCTTAACTAGTTTTTTAGTAAGCTTAGGATCTTCGACTTGTTCACAGATGGCGACCTTATAGCCTTTATCAATCAGCTTCTGGGCATAACCTAAATAGGCACGGTGAGGAATGCCGCACATCGGAATGAAACGGCCATTGCCGCATGCTTTCTTAGTCAGAAACAGCTGCAGCTCTCTGCTAGCTAACTCAGCATCCTCTAAAAACATTTCATAGAAATCACCAATACGGAAAAACAGTACGACGTCTCCGTACTGCTTCTTGAAGGTCAAGTATTGCTCAACCATCGGGGTAAAATTCTTATCGTCGTTTTCTTTTCCGTTATTTTTAGACATGGTATTCACTCTTTTCGACAAAAAAATTATAACACCAGAACCTTCTTTTACAGCTTAGCATCCATCAAAGGACGCAATAAGGCCAGCAATTCTTCTTTCGTGGAAGTGTAGTTGACAACTTTTGGGTCATTGTCGTATTCCGACAAGAGGTTTTTAGCTTCAATCAAAGCCTTTTTCTTTTCTTCAGGCTTAAGGAAGCGAAGGCTTTTCTGAAGTTCTTCTCTTTCTTTCTTCAGCTTCTGAAGACCAGCATCTTTTTCAACGGATTCTTTTAAGGACCGGTAATGCTGATAAAGGGGAAGGCTTTCATAATCAGCAAGCAAACGCTGGGCTTTGAGGATTAGTTCTTCTTCCTCAGTCATCCTTCACCTCGCCAATAAGAGAATAGGTATGTGATTCCAGAATATGAACTTTCCTGATCTGACCGATTAACGCACTGGTACCTTTGACATGAACCAACTTGCCATGGCGGTCAAGTCCAGTAATCATAGTCGGATCCTTTTTCGAGACATCTTCAAAGAGAACTTCCACATCCTGATTGACAAAAGTGTCAGCTCTAGAAGCCGTCAGTCTTTCAATGACTTCCTTCAACTGATCAAAATGAGTATGCTTGGTGGCCATCGAGAATTCATCTTTCATCCGGTAAGCCGGAGTACCAGGGCGGGGAGAGAAGATAAAGGTGAAAGCCGCATCATACTTAGCAATCTCACAGATGGATAAGGTATCCTTAAAATCTTCTTCGGTCTCACCCGGGAATCCCACAATGATATCAGTGGTCAGATAAACGTCAGGAATGATTTCCTTTAAAGCTTTGACAATATCCAGATACTGAGCCCTAGTGTAATGACGGTTCATTCTTTTTAAAATGGCGTCGCTTCCGGACTGAATCGGAAGGTGAATGGCGGGCATGATATTAGGATATTTGGCCATGATTTCAAAGACTTTGAGATTGAAGCTACTAGGATAAGGAGTCATGAAACGGATTCTAGCAATCCCAGTCTGCGCCACTTTCTCTAATAAATCAGCGAAAGCGTACTTATCACCGAAGTCTTTGCCATAGTCGTCCACGTTTTGGCCTAGCAAGGTGACTTGTTTATAGCCAGCCTTCTTCAGACAGTTGACTTCAGCTAAGATGTCTTCCACTTTTCGGGAGCGTTCTTTTCCGCGGGTATAAGGAACAATGCAGTAAGTACAGAAATTATCGCAGCCATAGGTGATATTGACAAGGGCGGATACTTTGGAGTTTCTGGCATCGGTTGCCAAAGGAAAACCTTCTTCCACTTTATTAGAGGAAGGTACGACATCCACAATAAACTTATTGTCTTTGATAGAGGCTTCCAATAAAGAATAGAACGAAGGAATATTGTTAGTCCCAAAGATCAAAGAAACAAAGGGAAAATGATCAAGCACGAATTTGACCGGTACTTCTTCCTGCATGACGCAGCCTGAGATCGCAATCACGGTATCCGGATGCTTCTCAAAACGGTCTTTGGCCTGACCTAATTCGCCATAGAGATGATTTTCAGCGTTTTCTCGGATAGCGCAGGTATTGAATAAAATAAAATCCGACTCATCGAATGAAGAGGATTCCTTCATTCCGAGAGCCAAAAGAAAAGAGCGAATTACTTCGGAATCCCTAACATTGGCAGCACAGCCATATGTCCTGATACAAAAAATCTTTCCCTGTCCCCAAGAGACAAGAAAAGAGTTTGGCTTCATGTCTGCCTTTTCATAACTAATCGGACTGCTGGGATTCCGCATAGCCGCTTCCCTCAAAGAGGGAAGCGATACCAAGCGGCTTTTTTTCATGTTAATTTAAAATCTTATTAGGCAGCAGTCGGAGTAGGAGTGCTAGGAGTTTCAGCCTTAGCTTCTTCATGCTTAGGAACATCAGAAGAAACGGCATGTTCGGGATCAAAATCAACCTTCTTGATGTGAAGCATGATAGTTGTTACTTCTCTAGTCTCAGTTGAAGACGGCTCAGAGAAATTCTGCATAAGGAATTCCGGCTGAATAGCGATATCGCTAGGAGTCTGGTCATCCTTAAGGAATCTTCTGGCAACGATGCAGGCCTTGACAGCCTGGTTAAGAGCAGAAGCTCCAACGAGAGAAATCTGAACGGAACCTTCCTGACGGATATTACCGGCAATAGCTCCAGCTAACTTCTGAATCTGAGTGTTTCCACTGGCTTTTAATGTAGTCATTTTAGATAAACCTCTTTCTAGAATTATATTATATTACATTTAAGGGCTTTTACAAGAAGAAAGCGATAGTTTTGTTCACAATTGGAAGACCTGATTTTTTCTTTTTTTGAAGAATGGTGGCTTCCGTAAACCAATTAGATGTTTCTAATCCATTAAATTGGCTTATTCTACCGTGTTTAACAGGCTTTTTGAAACCGGCATCATCAAAAAAACGCTAAGCAGTTTATCCTGCCTAGCGTTAGTTCTAACCGTTTTTGATTTCTTCGTTGATCAGCTTATAGGAAGTGACTTTCAAGGTATTCTTATCGATAGTGAGAAGAACACCGTTGACTTGCATGTCTCCAGTTTTACTGACATCGAGTTCAGCAGGCATGCCCGTTATAGTCCTAGTCATGCTGCCTTCCTTTTTATCACCGAGAACCGAATCAATGGCACCGTTCATACCGGCATCGCTCAGGAAGAAAGTATCTTTAGGCAAGAGACGGGGATCATTAGTCTGGACGTGAGTGTGAGTTCCGATTACGGCACTGACTCTCCCATCTAAGTATTCGCCCATGATTCTTTTTTCAGCGGTAGCTTCAGCATGGAAGTCAACAATATGAATCAAAGGTTTCTTATCTTCTTGGATGATTTCATCCATCTTATAGAAGGGATTAGACTGACTCAGTCCTAAGAAGACTCTCCCAATCACATTACTGACCCGGATATTGGTTCCGTCCTTCAGGGTGAAGACTTTGCTGCCTAGTCCCGGGCAAGAGGAATCAAAGTTAGCTGGGCGGACACAATTAACGTACATCTCGGATTTCTTCATGATTTCCGGAGTATTGAAGTAATGGTTGCCGTTAGTAAGACAGTCAATGCCAGCTAAAGTCAGTTCATTGTAGTGAGCTAAAGAAAGGCCATGGCCATGGGTGGCATTCTCACCGTTAGCGATAACGAAATCAATCTTATCCTGACTCTTATGAAAATCAAGGTAAGTCTTGACGGCCTTTCTTCCTAAAGGCCCGACAATATCGCCTAAGAAGAGAATCTTAAGGGAATTACTTAGCGATTTCGATTGCTCTGGTTTCACGGATGACACTAACCTTAATCTGTCCCGGATACTGCATATCGCTTTCGATCTTGTCCTTGATCTGACTGGCTAAGACCTTAGCATCCTCATCGGAGATCTGTTCCGGAACAACCATGACTCTGACGTCTCGGCCGCTTTGCAAGGCATAGGAAGACTGAACGCCTTTGAAGCTCTTGCAGATTTCTTCTAACTGAGCCAAGCGCTTGATGTAGGTTTCCAAGGTTTCACTTCTGGCACCAGGACGGGCAGCGGAGAGAGTATCGGAAGCGGTGACTAATTCAGAAATGAGGTACTTCTTAGGAACATCGCCATGGTGTGATTCAATGGCATTGATGACTTCATCTGGTTCACCAAACTTCTTGGCAAGGGTGGAGCCTAACTGCACATGGCTGCCTTCCTGCTCGGCATCGATAGATTTACCGATATCATGTAAGAGACCAGCACGCTTAGCCATAATGGTGTCTAAGCCTAATTCACTGGCCATGACGGAGGATAAGTAAGCGACCTGAATAGAATGGTCAAGAACGTTCTGACCATAGGAAGTACGATAACGAAGTCTTCCGATGTAAGGCAATAAGCCTGCATTGATTCGAGGCAAGCCTAACTTGAAAACAGTCTGCTCACCGATTCTCTTCAATGATTCATCGAAATCAGCCGAAATCTTGTTGTAGAGATCTTCGATACGGCCAGGCTGGATTCTTCCATCCTTGATCAAAGCCTCCAAAGTAAGTTTGGCTTTCTCTCTTCTAATAGGATCAAAGCAAGAGACAGTGATAGTCTCAGGGGTATCATCAATAATCAAAGAAACACCGAAGAGCTGTTCCATCGATTTGATGTTACGGCCTTCACGCCCGATGATTCTTCCCTTCATTTCATCAGAGGGCAAGGCAACACTGGAGGTAGAATGCTCGGTAGTGACATCCTGAGCATACTTTTCCATAGCTACACACATCAAAGTCTTGGCTTTGTCTTCAGCCTGGGACTCCGCTTCTTCTTCTTTTTGCTCCTTGTAGAGAGCAATCTTCTTCATTTCCTTCTCTTCTACACGGGCCATCAATTCATTCTTAGCTTCATCAGTCGTCATATTGGCGACCTTTTCAAGTTCAGCAAGAATACTGTCAATCTTGACCTGCAGGTCTTTGTCCTTCTGGTCAACAGCGGCAATCTTCTCCTCTAATTCGGCTTTCTTCTGATCGATTTGATCTTCACGGGTGATAATGGCATCTTCTCTCTTATCTAATGCCGCTTCCCGTTGATCAAGCTTAGCTTCACTAGCAACAACACCGGATTTTCTTTCGGTGATGTCCTTTTCGGCATTGGCTTTCATCTCATCGGTTTCAGACTTAGCCTCAAACTTGGCATTGGCAATGATCTTCTCGGCTTTCACATTAGCATCGGAGACGATCTTCTCAGCCTGATGGGAAGCTTTGTTTTTCTTCAGCAAAGGTAATACTAAAGCTAAAACTAAGGCAATAACCAACAGTGCTACGACCACAATCAAAACTACTGTTATCGGATCCATAATAAAGAAGCCTTTCTAGGAGCAGTCAAGAAAAAGACTCGGTTCACTGCGCCTTTGGAACCTATCTCATTAAAAGATTAAAAACAGAGAACGTCTATGCTTCACAATACTTAAACCCATAAATCTTTTATGTTAAAGCCGATATTTCTATCTGCTGAAATTATTATATAATAAAATCCAATTTCCAGTATCCTTTTTCGTTCAATAATAGCAAAAAAGCAAACGGACCCGTTTTTTTCAGTTCAAAAAGAAGTAAGCCCTACCTTTTTATACGGAAAAAGGCTACTTTTATAACAGTGAAGTAGGGCTGATTTTACTAGAAATGGAAGTAATACCCTTAATATAAGAAGACTGATTCTTGTTTAGGTTAAAACAGGTCCCTGATTTTGTAAATAAAACCGGAAACGGAGACCGCAGGTTTCTTTGACGGAAAGAAGAATTAAAAATGGGGGCTTTTGGCCCCCAAGTATTAACTAATCGTCGTCAGCGGCTTTAGCCGTCGTAGTCGCAACCGGTTTATCCTTGCTGGCTTCATCATCCTTCTTAGGATTCAAGGAAGCACGGACCTGGTCTTCGATCTTCTCCTGAATATCCGGATTAGCTTTAAACCAATCATAGATGCTAGTAATGCCCTGACCTAATCTCTCACCCTGATAACTGAACCAGGAACCGGACTTTTCAATGATTCCCGTATCACAGGCTAACTGGGCCAATTCATGCTCATGGGAGATTCCAAAGCCATAAATCATATCCACACGGCAGGAACGGTAAGGCGGAGCCACCTTGTTCTTGACGACTTTGATGTTGACTACGTTTCCAATGATCTTATCGCCCTGTTTGATCTGATCGGCACGTCTTATTTCAATTCTGATAGTGGCATAGAACTTCAAAGCTCGGCCACCGGTAGTTGTCTCCGGATTGCCGTATAAGACACCGACTTTCTCTCTGAGCTGGTTGATGAAGATGACAGTGCAGTTGCTCTTAGAAAGGATGCCGGCCAGTTTTCGTAAAGCCTTAGACATCAGTCGAGCCTGTAAGCCCACGGAGGAATCTTCGAAAGTTCCTTCCAATTCCGCCTTAGGCACTAAGGCAGCTACTGAGTCGATGACAATCATGTCAATGGCATTTGATTTAGCAAGCATGTCGACGATTTCCAGAGCCTGTTCGCCGTAATCAGGCTGGGAAAGAATCAAATCATCGATGTTCACGCCTAATACTTTGGCGTAATCAGGATCGATAGCATGTTCGGCATCAATGAAGGCAGCTCTTCCGCCCAGTTTCTGAACCTGGGCAATGGCTTCAAGAGCCATCGTGGTTTTGCCGGATGATTCCGGACCATAGATTTCAATGATCCTTCCTTTAGGATATCCGCCTACTCCTAAGGCCGCATCCAAAAGCATGGATCCTGAGGGAATAACTCCTACATCGATTGAAGGGGTCTCACCCATTTTCATGATGATTCCTTTATCGTTATAGTAGTTGCGAATATCCTTGATAGTTGCTTCTAGTGCCTTGTCCTTCTCAGCTTCGACCGGCTTAACGGCATCATTCTTTTTGGTTTTATCCATATTATTAACCTTTCAATGACTATATAGCTGATGTCGGATTATTTTCCAATAATCCTTTTATTTTCTCAATCAGGGTCGAAAAGGCAAAATCAACGCATTGCTTTCTGATTTCTTCTCGGTCGCCTGTCAATGAGAGTTTATAGGAATAAAGATGAGTCTTTACTTTAATGGCAATGAAGACTAAGCCAACGGGTTTATTCTCACTTGCCGTAGGTCCGGCATTCCCGGTAAAGGAAACGGCACAGTCGGTATTAAAGAAACTGGATGCCTTGAGACACATTTCCTTAGCACACTGAAGGGAGACGGCACCGAATTCATTGATGGTGTCTTTTTTGACGCCGAAGCTTTCCTTGACTTCATCGACATAAGTGACTCCCGCCCCTTTAAAGACTTGGCTGGCACCGGGGATAGAAGTGAAAGAGGCAGCAAACAAGCCGCCGGTCAAACTCTCCATAGCGGAAAGGGTAAGTTTGTTCTTAACTAATAAATCAAGCAATTCTTTGCGTTCCATCTTATTTCTTAGTCCCTTCTTCTTTTAAGACATCGTAATTCTGTTTGAAATAAATAAAGCAGGAGATAAGAGACATAGCTAAGGCAATGAAGGCTAAGCAGTTAGTGATGACATAAGTGTACTGGAAGTTTCCTAAGCCTTGGAAGTCGCAGTAGTTGAAAGGGAAGCCGTTTAAGAAAATGACCGGAATGGCGACCATTTCTAAGACCGTCTTGATTTTCCCGTAAATGTTGGCGGCTAAGACTCTTCCTTTGGAATTAGCAATCATTCTTAAGCCATCCATCGCTAAGTCTCGGCCAACAAAAAGGACAACCATGGCAGGGAACAAATAAAATTTGCCATTAGGATCAACCTTAGTGGCTAAAAGAATCAAAGCGGAATCAACCAAGAACTTGTCAGCTAAAGGATCAAGGAACTTACCTAGGTTGGTAACTAAGTGATGCTTTCTTGCAAGATGTCCGTCAATGGAATCCGTTATGGCACCTACTGTAAAGACAATGGCACAGACTAAGTCAATCCAGTTAAATCCCGAGGTTCCAAGCATCGGAGCAAAGGAACTAGCGTTAGGTAAGAAATTGAGGCAATAGATGATGATCATAACTATAGCGAAGAAGAAACGTGACAAAGTGATTTTATTTGGGGTGTTCATTTGGTTCCTTTCATTTAATTTAAGTGAGTTCCGACCCGGTAAGCCATGTTATGTCGAGGATGACAATTTATCTAGGTTATTAGCCTGCTCTTCGAGGTTATCATTCCCTCTCGGCGCTTCCCTTACCAAAATTTAGGTTTCTCGCTTGTGGGGCTTTCCAGCGTTGCATCCCTAAAGTTTCCTCTAGGATTCGTCACTGTGGAGCTTTATGGAAGAGACATCATGGCCGAAGCTTTAGATTCTTTTCCGCCGTTCGGGACTCCTCCCGACCCAGGCTTATTTATTAACCTGGCGCAAACACTGCTCTCATCACAGAGAGCGCGAGCATGGACTTTCCTCAAAAGGGATTGCTCCCTCCTGCAGTCATCTAGGTCGGAATAAACTACTCTACCGTATTCGGATTAATACCTGCTTTGCTTAAGGCCATTTCCAAAGCGGAGATTCGTTTGAGAAGCTCCAGATTGTTCAGTGAAGCATCGGAATTGGCTCCAATGCCGTTAAGCTTGTTCTTAAGGGAGACATTTTCAGCTTCCACTTTCGAAAGCTGCTGATTGAGAAGAGTGACTTTGCTTTTCAGCTCATCAAGTTCCTTATCCGAATCAGTGACATAATTGGCAAAGGTATCATAGTCTTTGATTACGATGTCCAAAAAAGAGTCGACCTGTAAAGCATCGTAGCCAGGCTTTGTGCCTTCAAACTCTTTGTGATAGATTTTATTGGAATCCAACAATAGTTTTGCAGCCATAGTTTATCTCCTGCCATAAATTATATAACGTTATTAAGAATAATGAAATATTTAATCTACAAAAAAGTGCCTTGAAATGAAGTGTTTAGCGCTATGAAATTACTTTTGAAAATAATTAAATTCAAAAGAAAGACTTTCCTTGTTTGAAATGTCTGAATAAGTTTGCTCACCAAAATGGAAATTAAGCACTCAAAATTAGTATTCGTAGCTATCAAATAAGCATTTTCTAAGCGTATTGTATGCGGTTGCATTATATAGGTAACCGCTTTCTTTTATATAAATGCCTTATTTTTTATCATTTTATTATAGTTTTTCTATTATATCTAAAGTGCGCATTTTTTGTGCTTGAATTGACCATTTTCATCCTTTATATTTATTATGTACTCAATAGGAGGTACAAAAATGAGATTCACATTACCAAGAGACATCTATTACGGAGATGACGCTCTCAGCGAAATCAAAAATCTGAGAGGCAAAAAGGCCATTGTTGTTTGCGGTGGTCATGCTATGCAGAAGTTCGGTTTCTTAGCCAAGGTCGTCAATGATTTAAAGGTTGCTGGATTCGAAGTCCAGACTTTTGAAGGCGTTGAGAATGATCCTACGGTTGCTACTGTTATCCGTGGTGCCAAAGCCATGGAAGCCTTCCAGCCTGATTGGATCGTTGCTATTGGCGGAGGTTCTCCGATTGATGCTGCTAAGGCCATGTGGGTCTTATATGAATATCCGAATACCAAGTTCGAGGATTTGGTCGCTGGAAAGTTCCCGATTTTAAGAACTAAGGCTCATTTCTGCGCCATTGGTTCCACTTCCGGAACCGGAACTGAAGTCACTTCCTTTGCTGTCATCACTGATCCGGAAAAAGGCATCAAGTATCCTTTAGCTAACTTCGAAATCACACCTGATGTCGCTATCGTTGATCCGGCTCTTCCGCAGACTATGCCTAAAAATACCGTTGCCTGGACTGGTATGGATGCTTTGACTCATTCCATCGAAGCTTATGTTTCCACTTTTGCCACTGATTTCACTGATCCTTTAGCTTTAAAGGGTGCCAAGATGGTTAATGACAATATCTTAGCTTCCTACAATGGTGATGTTAAAGCCCGTGGCGAAATGCATTATGCTCAGTGCATCGCCGGTATGGCTTTCACTAATGCCTTATTAGGTATCACCCATTCCTTAGCTCACAAGACTGGTGCCGCTTTCACCACCGGACATGTTCCGCATGGCTGTGCCAATGCTATGTATCTTCCTCACACCATTGAATGCAACGCTCATGACGCCAGAGCTCACAAGAGATATGCCGAAGTCGCCGATTATCTCGGCTTAGGCGGAAACACTGAAGATGAGAAGGTTCAGAACCTCATCAACCGTGTCAGACAGTTAGACCGTGATTTGAACATTCCGCATGGCTTGAAGGAATTCGGAGTCATCGAAAGTGAATTCTTAGAAAAATACGAAAACATTGCCCATAATGCCGTCTTAGATGCCTGCACTCCTGAGAATCCCCGCAAGATGGATGATGAATTGATGGCTAAGGTCCTTAAGGCCTGCTATTACGATACGGTAGTCAATTTCTAATACATCCTTCCCCTTATAGAAAGCCAGCCTTTTCCTCTCGGGCTGGCTTTTTCGTTAGAAAAGATACTTTTTAGTCATTTTTCTATTTCTACGTTCCTTTTTATAGTAGACTATTTCAAGAACAATCGATCACAAGGAGGCCGTTCATGTTCAAAATCCTAACTAAGGAAGTCCTCAATCCTACGGTTACCCGTATGTCTATTGAAGCTCCCTATGTAGCCAAGAAGGCAAAGCCGGGTCAGTTTATTATTTTAAGAACTGACGCTGACGGCGAGAGAATCCCTCTCACTGTTGCTGGTACCGACCCAGTAAAAGGTTCGGTAAGCATTATTTTCCAGGTGGTTGGTGCTACTACTGAGAAGCTCAATCATAAGGAAGAAGGCGATTACCTAGAAGATTTTGTCGGTCCTTTAGGACGTCCTTCTGAATTAGAAGGTTTGAAGAACGTTGCCGTCATCGGCGGTGGCGCCGGATGTGCTATCGCTCTTCCAATTGCCGAAGCCTTACATAAGCAAGGTGCCAAGGTTACCTCTATTGTCGGTTTCCGTGGCAAGGATTTAGTTATCCTCGAAGATGATTTCACCAAATGCTCCGACAAGTTCCTCAGAATGTCAGATGATGGCACTTGGGGTGAGAAAGGCTTAGTCACTGCGGCTTTGGAAAGAGAAATCAAGAACAACGCCAACTTTGACGAAGTCATTGCTATCGGGCCTATCATTATGATGAAGTTCGTCTGCCTGTTGACTAAGCAGTATAACGTCAAGACCGTTGTCTCCATGAACCCGATTATGATTGATGGAACCGGTATGTGCGGCGGCTGCCGTTTAGTCGTTGGTGGCAAGCTGAAGTTTGCCTGCGTTGATGGACCTGATTTCGATGGTCATGAAGTTGATTTTGATTCCGCTATGCTGAGAAATGGTCAATATCGCGCCTGGGAGAGACACAAGTATGAAGAAACTTGCAATCTCTTCAAGAAGGAGGTCAAGTAATTTATGGCTATTAATATGCGTCCCACTAAGAATCCGATGCCGACTCAGGATCCAAAAGTTAGAGCCCATAATTTCGAAGAAGTAACTTTAGGTTATACTCCTGAGATGGCTATTGATGAAGCTAAGAGATGTCTTGACTGCAAAAACCCTGGATGCGTCAAGGGTTGCCCAGTTCAGATCAATATTCCGGCTTTCATTCATGAAGTGTCCTTAGGCGAATTTGAAAAGGCTTATCAGGTTATTGCTCAGTCATCGGCTCTTCCGGCTGTCTGTGGACGTGTCTGCCCGCAGGAAAAGCAGTGTGAAGGCAAATGCATCAAGAACAAGATGCCAATCATGGATCCTGTTACCCATAAGCCGACTGGCAAGTTCATGGAACCTGTTGGCATTGGAAGATTGGAAAGATTTGTAGCTGACTATCACCGTCTTAATACTAAGCCGGTTCAGGCTGATATTAAGAAGAACGGTCATAAGGTAGCTGTTATCGGTTCTGGCCCTTCTGGCCTTACCTGTGCCGGTGACTTAGCTAGAAAAGGCTATGAAGTCACCGTCTTTGAAGCTTTGCATGTGGCCGGTGGCGTCTTAATGTATGGTATTCCGGAATTCCGTCTTCCTAAAGCCATTGTTCAGTCCGAAGTTCAGGGCTTACGTGACTTAGG
>Ga0172378_10002158_pt1 | contig 18354 bp, 15 predicted proteins | sample GrowelOW332metaG_FD_119755 | JGI IMG/M metagenome (GOLD analysis project Ga0172378, IMG submission 119755) | Groundwater microbial communities from an aquifer near a municipal landfill in Southern Ontario, Canada - Pumphouse #3_1 metaG | ecosystem: Environmental > Aquatic > Deep subsurface >... | reverse complement strand
TATCATCGGCAGGCAAAAGGGTGGAATCCTACGGTTTTCCATCACGCTTCCTCACGTCTTGATCAAAAACCGGAACTTTTAGATGACAGAAAACCCGGAACTTTTAGATGGCGTCTAACAAACCCGCCAAAGCGGTGAGAAACCAGAGGAATGTCTGCCGCCGAGAAAAGGCATGGCGCAGCGATGCGGCAATCATGTACCAAGTATGCCATCGTTCCATGAAATTGCTCCTGTTACTTTGACGAAGCCCCCCGCGTTGACTTTGATTTTTTCAGACTAGCCACATTCAGACTGCTGAGTTCCTCAATGATCTCCCAGACGCGTCTGTACGCCGCCACACCCGCCGATACCTTCTCTTCGTTCTCTTTGCTGACGTAGGTCATCTTGTTGCGTGCCTTTACCGTCGAGGTGGACAGCAAACAGACAGGATGCCCCTTGCCGCCAGTGGCGCACACGCAGTTCTTTTTGCCGCACTTCCGCATGGTGTGAACGAGACTCCCCCTGATTAGATTGTCAAGTCCGGCAAGCTCTTCCATCAGTTGCTGCTTTCGTTTTGTGTTGGTCATTTTCAGCATTCTCCTTGTCTGAAAGGATTTACTGATACAATAAATTAAATAAGCTATCGAACTAGTTTAATAATATAATTCGGAACAATAAAAAAAAACAGGCTGAAATGTCAGTCTGGTGTAAAAAAATGATTTTTTTTATATTTTTTTGTGGTGGTAAAATTAGCGGGAAACTATGAATAGCGGATGCGAGAACTCGGTACTCTCAAGTAAGTATGACAAGCACTTATTACAGATACTCCAAATCACTATAAAACGGGGAAATTGCACGTTTTCTTGTTTCGTTGCTTTGTCGGAAGGAAAAATGGAAGTGGAAGTCATCCAGATGCGTGACCAGTTTCAGAACGAGGCGTTGAGGTTTTTCGCTTACGTGGATGCTGACCGATTTCATCGTAGCGTTTGTGTGCTCATTCCGTGAGAAGAGAAGCTGTCCGTCAAACCAGCATTTGAAAGGGCAATTCGCACCTGCTGAAAGAGTAATATCTCTTGTTTTTTCTGAGCATATAGTTGTTTCGACATACCAGCACGAAGAGCCAATGAACTTGCCCAAATCATCTTTGCTAAACGTATGTGCCGCGCTTTCCAGCAATGCTGGGCGTTCTGAGGCAAGCGACTCGTTCAGTAGCCTTTCTTCGTCCAAGTAAGGAAAATCAAAGCGTACATGCGTATTCATGGCGTCTGAAGCGAAATCTGGAAGATTACCAGGATTGCAAGTTAATCTGGCATTCTGATAGGGGCATTCGGAAAATTTTTCCTTATCCCACATATCCCAATAGGGGCCATAAATCAACAAGCGTTTTGTTCCGGCTAAGCCGAATTTGAGGACAGAATTTCCAAAAACGGCTTGCATCAGGTTCTTATCATGCATAACAAAATCCGGCTTTTTATTGATCTGCAACTCCACTTCCGCTATTTTACCCGCTTCCAAGGAAAGAGGTATGTTCATTGGTGAGTAATCAAGGCCTTCGGGTACTGAAAGATCAAGAACTCCTTTTTGAGAAATGGAAGTCGCATTATTGATTATCAACTTTACCGATGCGCATCGCTCATGCGGCAATTCCGGTTTGTCGGGATAGGTTGCTGTGAGCAGGACTTGCGGCCGACGGGCAGAGCGTACTGCGACTTCCGGAGCATTTATAATCTCAAGATCACGATTTTTAACCTGCGCCATTTCGAGACCGATGTCGCAGGTTTCTTTTGCAAACTCAGTAAACGGCTGAAACTGATGCTTGATTTCCACCGCGCAAACGAGTGTTTTCCCCAATTTCTCCAGCCAGTCCGTCGGTAAGGCTGCAGTACCAAACAGCGTTCCTAACAATGCTCCCGTTGTCGCTGCTGTACAATCGCAATCCCAACCAGCCTGTATACAAAGCCGCATCGTTTCCTTGAAATCATCATGTCCCAGGATCAGCCCCATAAAAGCGAAAGCATTATTGATCACGGCTCGAGTACTGTCCCGATGGCCGAATTGGCGAATAATTTGCAACCAGGCATCATAGGGCTCCGGGTGTCTCGCACAAATGTTTTTTACTGCCCGGTAGATGCGGACTCCCTGATTGTCTGCCGGGAAAAACAGGCAAGTCTTTTCCAGTAGACTTTCAACGGAATTTTCGAAAAAAGCAAGTGCGGCCGCGGCAGACAGAAACTGTTCAATCTCGATGCTGATTTCCGTGTGGTCGAGACAACCATCCTGTCTTGCGTAGTGTATGGCTAATGCCGGGTTGCCAGGCGCTATGAAACCCCATATCTCACTGCGGATAGGACAGCCCTCTGACGATTGGAACCAATCATTATTCCAGCGACCGGATATCGGAGGATAAATGCCGTGTTCAAGATTGTTGATAAATACTCCATATTCGCAACAAACGTAAAAACAACGTTGCTGCCAGAATTCAGCAAGTTCGCTACTGTTGAAATCCAATCCGAGTTCCTGAAGCGCTTCGAGGTATACGACTTGAATATCAAGGTCGTCGTTTGGCCACAGTTTATCCGGCCATAGCTTTTCCTGCGGAACATGATTGAATTGTTTGTGACATTCGAAAGGAGCCCCAACTACACCACCCAGGGATTTTCCCAACCAACCTGCGTATACACGATCGTAGTATGTTGAATAATCCAGCGTCCATTTGCTCATGTTGTCATCCCTTGCTTATTTCATCCAGAAAATCTTTATCTGCCCTTTATAATCGAAATACTCTGCTTAAGTCTTCACCTTGCCAAGTTCTCGTTTTTCCAAATCACAAGCCACATGAGAGTTTTAGCATCTGGAGCCGCTTGACAAAGTTTCGGCCAAGAAAAGGCCAAGCTAACAAATAGAACAGAATACGCTTTTTTAGTAAACATGCGAATTCTACCATCGCTAGGGGATGGCTGTGGATCGAATTTGTTTATTTTATTCTTACTTCCATTCCAACCATGCGGTAGCCCGTTCAGGGAAGTGTGAAAGCGATCATTCGGAAATCCTGTGGGGGCACCTTCAGTTCAAGTCGTCCCTGTAAAATCGTTGTGTTTTCGCCGGAGATTTCATCCACAGCCATAAAATCATCCTTGCACAGTGGTGTAAAATCAATGGTTGTCTGCTGGTTCTCAGCATTGAAATTGGCTGCAATCAGCAACACCCGGTTTTCTGAGCAAGCATACCAGGTTACTTTCACCCCGGAATTTGAAGATTGAATCCGGTTCTGCTCATAGTAACGGAAACACTGTGCCTTGTCGGCATCATATTTTTTAAATGTGTCCCATACTTTATCCATGCGCTCGTATCCATCTTTGCCGAACCATCCGATGACTTTGATGTCTTCAGCCAAAAGACGGGTGATTGCCGGAATCTGCCGCTGATAGGAATTATCTTTGCCATAAATCAAAACACAGGGTTCCACTCCACCAAAGATTCCCCTGCTAGAATTACTGCGTAGATGAAAATCTGTAACTTTTGATTGGTCACAATAGATTTCCACTCCTTCTCGTATTGCCGTCATGCGTACTTCTTCTCCTGTCAACCAGTAATCACAAAGACCATGCAATCCAGGGATAAAAGCATATTGACCATGTGCCCCCAAGCGGCGTTCTTTGGAATGTAACAGGCGGATGATGCGTTTAAGATAATCCCGCAAAGCCAGCAAATTGGTGCTCATAACCTCGCGTCCAAAAGAATCACGTTTCATACACCCATGACGTCGATTGGGGCAGATGCCCAGGCCGCAACAATCAAAATAATATCCGTCGATATATTTGAATGCCGGATCCTCGAGACTCATTTTGGTGTTGTAAACGAGAAAATCCGCTTTAGACGTATTGATGCAGCTAGGCAGTGCTAATGTTTGACCATTGCTGTAATAATAGCCATAAGTCAACCACTGATCACGAAACCAGACTGCTTCGGGATTGTCGGAGCGCAAAAACGAACTGGCGGCATATGCGTTCAGGCAGCGTGGGGCAAGTTTGGCCTTCCATTTTTGAAATCCGGATTCAGAAACCCGCAGATTTCCGCTGCAGCTGAAACCCGTTGCATGCAGGGAGGCATCGCCTTTTTCCCGGTTGGAACCGCCAATGAAACGCCAGGTACGGAAATCCTGCATCAGGGGACGGGTCGGTGTTACGGTGAAACAAAAAGTATACTGTGTATTTTTCGGCATTTCCACCGGTTGGGTGATTACATCGAGTGAACATTTGCCATCTTTTTTATTTACATGCCAAACTTTTTCCCCAGGCTGGTAGACCCAATTCATACCACCAGTTGGCATCCAGCAGAAGCCACCTTGTTCCGCGGCCAGATATAGAATCCGGGCTTCTCCGCTGAAATATGGAAAATCCAATTGTTCCGCATCGGACGAATCCGGTTTGGGCAGCAACAGAAAGTGTGAAAATTCGGGAGCCACCTGCCAGGAAAGACGCATCCTGAGTAATCCGGGGGCATTGTGAATACAAAGTTCTGTTTTGATAAAGCCGTCAAATTCAACTGTGCTCGAAAAGTCAGCAGAAAAATCGGAAGCAGTCAGAGTCCCGGTTAAAGTAACAAACGAGTTTCCCACGTTTCTACTGGTGATCTGTCCCAGCGGATAAAGAAGTCCCGATGCATTCTCAATCTCTAATACTGGAGCTCTTGTCAGAAGATTTTTGCCACCTGTAAGGATTTTTGAGGGAAAAGGTCCGCCACTCTCAAAATCGTATTCACGGTTCCAGATTTTAACCAGATTGCGATTTTCTTCAAGCACTGGCGGCGTCCAGGGTTCAGGGGTGCTATCTTCGCGACCAATTTGATTCCCAGCCCAAGTGGTATCTGGTTTTTCATAATACTCAAGCATTTCAACTGGAATATCATTCTGGCCTGGAAAAACCAGTTTAACTGCATATTTTCCAGAAGCGTTGAGCCCCGTTAGCATTTTTTTGATCACAGGATCTGCAGCGACTTCAAATTCTCCGGCTTTGACTAATTCTTCTTTGAGTCTGATTTCATAACGGATTTTACGAGGTAATTTATCGTTCCACCATAGATTGCGTATAACTGTAAAATCCAAATTCATTTCAACCGCTTCTAAACCTTCGGCATTTTTTGCTCCGCCGAACTGGACGAATAGACATTGCTCTGGCGCAATGTTTTTGGGAGTGATTGTCTGGTGATAAAGATGTTTGATTTCCGCGGGGCTCAAGACCCTGTTGTAAATAACAAAATCATCCACATCTGAAATTTCATTACGGGAAAACGATTGTTCCGTTGGTTTTCCGCGAAGAGTAATTGAGGACAACAAATCATCAGCGTTTAACTTGTGCAGTTCATCGCGTTTGGATGTCTTCATGAATGAGCGTCCGTAAAATTCTCCATCCATATAAATGGATAGGTCGCCATCGTCCCAGATACAAGCGAACTGGTGCCATTCGCCGTACCCTGCTTTGGCAAGTGGAACCAGCACACTGGGATAGCTGGCAAAACCTTTGGGGAATCCGGAATTGTCGTAGTTCAGGCGGAATCCCGCCGCGTCTGCACCGCGATACAGCATCATATGAAGTGTAGCCCGGTGATGCTCTTTGTCAGCGAAATGGATACTGAACAGGGTAATTGGGCGGATATCCCAGCCGCGGTGTTCCGGGTTATAGGGTTCAAAATTATCTGCTTTGAACCAGATCAGAGCGGTTCCATATCTGGGGTCGGCATTGCCGACGGCGGCATAACTCAATGTTTTCCCCGAGGTTGTTTGCCGGAAAGCCTTTTTACCATTATAACCGGGAACCCTCAGCCAATCAAATTTTTCCAGTGGCAGATCTTCTGCCATAGCAAAGTCGGCTCGGTCTGTCGGTTGGTCGAAAGAGAGTTCGAACGTGCGTCCGTCCGGCATTGCTGTCTTGGGTTTTATTTCAGCCACTGGTTCCATGCTGATTTTTAGATCATCAAAATAGAGGACTCCGGTATTTTTTGAACTTCCACCGCTGGTCAGCAATAAATACCGAACCTTTTCATAGTCGGAATGTTTTTTCGGGGTTCTGAAAACCATGATCAGCTCAATCCATTCCCGACAGACTCCGACTTTTTTAACTGAAGAAGCCAATTTTGCTGGAAGCGTAGAATTGGCGATTTCACCTTTTTTTTCGTTACGCGGTTGAAAGGACAACCCAATATTGTCATCATCATGCAAACCTTCTGTTTTGACAAAAACGGAGACCGTATATTGGTAGTTTTCCTCATATGGCAGAAAATCCGTAAAAACCCCGGATTCGCTCTTTTCACCCTTTCCGTTAAAGATTATGCAGCGTACTCCTGGCGTTTTATGTCCTTTTGTTGCATCGTGGGTAAAAAGAATGTCCGTCCCACTGGGTTTCCATGAGGGATAATTTTCGGGCTGATCAAAAGTATATTCGATAGTCTTGGCAGAAAGAATGCCGGACAGTAGGCTTACACCTGATAAACAGCAAAGGATGATCTTCAAAAAACGCAAAAAAACGGTTTTCTGACAGTAGCGGGAAATTTCTTTATTCATGTTTCATGACTCCTTTGAGGTGGCGCAATATTGATAAAATTTATTTACAGTTGCATCTGAAAACTCACTACGGCGGATGGGCTGGTGGCCTGAACCAGGCAAAGCATATATTTCACGATTCCCTTACTATGGTGGGCGTTTTGGAAAAGCGAGTCATGGGTTGACCGCCCGTTTATGGTTACTGGGCTGCACCAGTTGTAGCCGACCAGTAATAAGCGTATGCACTCAGCCGGCCCTCCATCAAAAATCCCTGCATGTTTTCCACATGTCCGTCGACAAAGGAACAATTGATGGATTTTAACGAATCGTGACGAATGGAATAATAATTCCAGTTGTTATAAGTAGCAGTTGTGAAAAATCCATAGCCGCGAAGGGAATCAGCCCAGTGGATAACACGGGATGCTTTGCGAACGGTATCCGGTCGGAAGTATTTACCACCCAGAAAATAGATACTGAGGGTGCCATAGGGGGCTGAACGAGCCCATGGCGCATATCTCCCAGCTTCTCCAAGATGTTCATTGATGCTGTAGTCTGTTATAATACTATTCCATTTAGCTGATAATGCTGACTCTGGGCAACGGAAAACTCCAATGGGGTGACAATATCCCGGAAAACTAATAAACTTGCTGCCATCAAGCCCCAGATATTCAGCCATACAATGATAGAAAGATTTGATGCCCTCACCAGCGTATGTACTTCCGCTGAATTGCCAGCCATCATAATCATTGACGTAAAAATCCGATGCTGAGGCAATTTGCTTTAGGTTGGAAATGCAAGCGATGGAACGTGCCCGTCCTCTGGCCTTGCTGAGTGCTGGAAGAAGCATACTGGCCAGAATCGCAATAATGGCAATAACCACGAGAAGTTCAATCAGAGTGAAAAAAAACCTAGATCGCATTTGTGGTCTCCTTGATGATCAATTAACTGGTTTTCAGCATGCTATGGAATTGAACCCGGAAAATCAAGGTTCAAACGATAAAAGCGTCAAATTCTCCCAGTGACATTATACCAGTTTGAAAACAAGAGAAACAGGCTTTTGGCAATTCCGCTGGAAAACCACGACAAGAAATTTCCATCGCACGCTTCCACTTTGTCTAACTGTCAACCGATCTCTTGTATCATATGAGTCCGACTGGTTGTCTGCTGAATTTGATTTAACATTACTGTACTTCGAAAAGAAGTTGAAAACAAGACCTTAGAATACGAACATTGGATCAATATACTTAAAAAAGGGTCATTTCATCTGACGTGGCGAAACTCTGAAATGTTTTTTAAAAACGCATGAAAAATAGCTTGGGTCATTATAGCCAACTTGTGCGGCGCAATCAGCGATTGAGATGCGTCCTTCCCGCAAATAGATTTGTGCCCGTTGCATTCGAATTGCAGTGAGGTATTCATTGAACGACATTCCGCTGGTGATTCGGAAAGCCCTGCTCAGCGTTGAGCGACTGACTTCAAGATAGGACGCTACCCGGTTGATATTCAGGGGTTCATCAATATGTCCTAGTAGGAAAAGTTTTGCTTCTGCAACGAGGGGTTTAGCTCCGCCGGGCATTGGATCCTGTTTGACGTTTTGTGAGCGCCAGGCAATCGCCAGAAGATGAGCCAGCCGTGCATCGGCAAGTTGCTGGTTCATACCGTTTTTATAGTCATCAAGCCGGAACATGTCAAAGAGCAATGATACTTCCATTTTCTCCAAGGGAGTGGCAGACGCAAGGCAATTCGGAGAAGCAAACTGGAAAAACTCATCTGCATTTGCCCAGCTGAAGTTGATATGGAAAATTTCCAGGTTGTGATTTGCTTCGAACACATCTCGGTGACAGACACCGTGTGGTATGAACAAGGTGTCATGACGGGTAGCATGATACTCCAGACCGGATTTCAATTTCAACACAATTTTGCCATGAATGATATGCAAGACTTCATTGTTGATATCCGCATGAAAATTCCGGGCATATTCGTTGGAATAGAAAATTCTGGACAGATAAACAGCCCTGGGCATGTACATAAGTTGTTTTTTCCCCTGAAACATGCTTGCTCCTTATTTGATCGTCAGAAACTATCAAAGGATGAACTAATTTTTCGTAATTTAGTTGGCAGCGTTTTTACCGGAACTGTCAGCAAGACGAAAGTCCGGGATAACAACATATTACCTTACGCACTGAATGCTTTTTTTTCAAACTATGGAACAAGAAAAAGTTGATTTCTAAGTCTTTTGGATTGGAAAATAAAATAAACAAAAAAACAAAAAAAACGCGATTTCCATTTGCAAGTTGGAAATTAACAGGATATTTTATCTTTTATGCAGAACATGCAATACAGCAATACGATGTCTTGGTCTTGGCGATAATACCGTCAGGATCGGGTTGTTTGTTTTGCTTTTTTTTGCGGTCATGACGGATTAAACTGATATAGGTTTAATCCGTTTTTTGTTTCAAAACACAAGCCACACCCGGTTTGAATCTATCCGGGGGTGGCTTTTTTTTTTCGTCATTTATACAAAGATCAATAGCAAAAGGAGATCAAGATGTTGAAACAGGATTTCAAGGAATTTGAGCGTCTGTCAAGTCTGGGGGATCTGGTTCCGGTCTATGCGGAATGCCTGGCCGATATGGAAACCCCGGTCTCGGTTTTGAATCGTTTTGTCGGCGATGAAAACGTCTTGCTGCTGGAAAGTGTCGAGGGAGGCGAGCGCTTCGGTCGTTATTCCTTCATTGGCGTAAATCCGCATGGCGTATTTACGGTTGAAAAAGGCAAAGCATTTTATCAGGACAATGGCATGCGGCAGGAATTACAGCATGATGGAAATCCGTTGAATGCACTGCGGCAGGTGGTAGGCGCGCGCAAAATCGCACCTACTCCGGCACTGCCGCCGCTGTTTGGCGGCGCACTCGGTTTTCTTGGCTACGAGGCTGCAGGCTATTTTGAAAAACTGCCTGAACCGAAAACGCAACCCGAAACCCCGGATTGTGTTTTCATGGTAAGCGACGAAATCATCGCCTTCGATAATCTCAGTCATACGTTGAAGATCATCATCTGCGTGCGTCTCGATGCGTATTCTTCCTTGCAGAAGGCTTATGCTGATGCTGATATCCGAGCGGAAGTGCTGATGAAACGAATCCAAGTGCCCAGCCGGCTGCGCCCGGAACCGAGACGACCCGTTGAGTTACCGATTTTGCAAAGTAATATGACGAAGGATGAATTCTGTGCCATGGTGGAAAAAGGTAAACAGTATATCCGAGAAGGAGAAGTCATTCAGATCGTCCTTTCACAGCGCTTTTCTGCCCCAACCGTTTCCTCACCGCTGCAAATTTACCGGGCTCTGCGACTGATCAATCCCTCCCCTTATACCTTCTTTCTGAAACTCGGAGGACTAATTCTGGCGGGTTCTTCCCCGGAAACCATGGTTAAGCTGGAAAATGGCCGTTCTTCTGTCCGCCCGATTGCTGGCACTCGCAAACGGGGCAAATCCGAAGCCGAAGATCGAGACTTAGCCGATGATCTGCTTAAAGACGAAAAAGAGCGGGCGGAACATCTGATGCTGGTCGACCTCGGACGCAATGATCTGGGAAGGACGGCAGTTCCGAGCAGCGTACAGGTCAAAACGTTTATGAATGTGGAACGTTATTCGCATGTGATGCATCTGGTCAGCGACGTCGATGCCATGCTGGACCCGGCCTATGATGCTTGCGATTTGCTGCGCACGACCTTCCCGGCCGGTACCCTTTCCGGAGCGCCGAAAATCCGGGCTATGGAACTGATCAACGAACTCGAACCCAATTCCCGCGGCGTTTATGGTGGTGGGGTGGGATACTTGAGTTATAATGGCAACCTCGATCTGTGTATCACAATACGCACCATTGAAATCCGCGATGCCAAGCTCGTTATCCAAGTCGGAGCGGGCATCGTCTATGACTCCGTTCCGGAAAAGGAATACGAAGAAACGCTCAACAAGGCCGCTGCGCTTTTCAAAGCGGTCAACCTTGCCGCCAATAATTTCCAACTTGACTGAATCTATGGAGGTGTGACGATGATTTTAGTTCTTGATAATTTTGATTCCTTCACTTACAACCTGGTGCATATGCTGTATGCTTTGCATGCCGAGGTGGAAGTCTTTCGCAATAATCAGATAACAGTCGAGCAGGTCCTTGGCATGCGGCCGGATGCAATCGTCTTGTCACCCGGCCCAGGACGTCCTGAAAATGCCGGTATTATGCAGAACTTGATCCTGGTGGCCAAAGAGCAGATTCCCATTCTGGGCGTTTGTCTGGGGCATCAGGCGATTGGACAAGTCTTCGGCGGTGAAGTGATCTACGCCCGGCAGATCATGCATGGAAAAGTCTCCCGGATTTCTCATGACGGCAAAGGACTCTATAGCGGTGTGAAGAATGATTTCAAAGCCGTCCGTTATCATTCCCTGGCCTTGAAGGAGGATAATCTGCCAGAAGCGCTCGAAGTTACCGCCCGCTCGGAAGACGGCGAAATCATGGGCATCCGGCACCGCAATTATCTCATTCATGGTATTCAATATCATCCGGAGTCTATCTTGACGCCTAACGGAAAACAGCAATTGGCAAATTTTATGCAAATGGTCGACCAGCAACAACGCAAAGGAGCCTGAGAAATATGCTAAAACCTTACCTGAACAAAGTCCTGTCCGGACAAGACCTGAGCAATTCCGAAATGGATGCCCTGCTGGAATTGCTGACGCACAATGAGGTCTCTTTTGCCCAGGCCGGCGCCATTTTGGCGGCTCTGCGCATGAAGGGGGAAAGCGTCAGCGAACTCATTGGCGGGGCTCAGATGCTGCGTAGAAATGCGACCTTTATCGATTGCGGCGGACGGGAAGTCGTGGACATTGTTGGTACCGGTGGTGATGGCGGTATTTCCTTTAATATTTCGACGACGTCGGCTTTGGTTGCGGCTGGGGCTGGCGTTGTGATTGCCAAGCATGGTAATCGGGCTGTATCCGGGAAATGCGGTGCTGCGGATGTTCTGGCGGAGTTGGGCTTTAATCTTGATGTCACAGCGCACGCCATGGAAAACAGTATCTGTGAACATGGCATTGGTTTCCTGTTTGCCCAGAAATTGCATCCCAAGTTTTCTAAAGTGGCACCCTTGCGGCGGGAATTGGGCATTCGCACGATTTTTAACATGTTCGGTCCTTTATGCAACCCGGCCGGAGCCACCCGCATGATCGTCGGAGTTTTTGACAACCGCTTGACGGAATTGTTTGCTGGCGCCCTGAATGGATTGGGTATCAAGCACGCCCTCGTCGTACATGGCAATGACGGGCTTGATGAAATCAGCTGTTGTGATACTACACGGGTTACCGAAGTGAAAGACGGACGCTTGAAAAGTTACGAAATCTTCCCCGAAATGCTGCTGGATGAAACCTTTGAAATAGAGGAAATCGCCGGCGGGGAGCCCCCGCGAAATGCTGCGATACTGCAAGCCGTTCTCAGTGGTGAAGAGCAGGGCGCCTGCCGAGCCGTCGTTCTGCTGAATGCGGCGGCGGCTTGTTATGTCGCCGGTTTGGCCGACAGTCTGGTGGATGGCATCAAACTGGCGGAGCAATCGATCGATCAAGGCAAGGCTCTTGAAAAATTACATGTTTTGATTCAGGAGAGCCAGGCACAATGAATATCCTGAAGCAAATCGTGCTTGATCTGCAGCCGCAAGTAGAGGAAAGAAAGCAAAGAGTCCCGCTGCCGGAACTCCTGAAACAGCTTGCGGACTTGCCGCCAGTAGCGGATTTTTCTGCGGCATTTCGTCCTGATCGAAGCAATATCATCGCCGAACTAAAAAAAGCTTCGCCCTCCAAAGGGATTCTTCGGGCGGATTTCAATTATTGCGATTGCGCGGTGGAATTAGAAGCTGCGGGCGCTGCCGCCTTATCCGTGTTAACCGAACGCAATTACTTTCAGGGCAGTTTGGAGTATCTGCAAGAAGTTTCCCGGATTGTTAAAATTCCTTTGCTTTGCAAGGATTTCATTGTAGAGCCGTATCAGATTTGTGAGGCAAAGTTGCATGGCGCTTCGGCCATTTTGCTGATTGCGGCTCTGCTGACGCCAACGGAACTGCATCGTCTAGCCGACTTTGCGATGGACTTGGGCCTGTCCGTGCTCGGGGAAGCGCATAATGAAGCCGAATTAACGGTGTTGCTGGATGGCGGCATCCGGCTGATCGGGATCAATGCTCGCAATCTGAAAACCTTTGCCTGTGATCTGGAGCTGGTGAAACATCTGCTGGCGCAAATTCCTTCTGAACGCATTGCAATTGCGGAAAGCGCAATTAAAAATCGTGCGGAATTGCTCGCTCTGAAACAGGCCGGAGCCAGGGGCTTCCTGATCGGAGAAACACTGATGCGGGCTGAACACCCCGGTGAAAAACTCAAGGAGCTGCTATGAAAACCTTGGTGAAATTTTGTGGCATGATGCGAACAGAGGATATTCTGGTTGCGGGTGAGGCCGGTGTGGACTATCTCGGCTTCGTCCTGGTGCCGGGATCACGGCGTTTTTTGCAGCGAAATGCTTTACCTGAACTCTTGGCGGCAGTACCCTGCAACGTAAAAAAAGTCTTTGTTGTTGCGGATATGGAACTGTCGGAAATTGCGCAATTGATTGCGGAATTTCATCCGGATGCTATTCAGTTGCACGGCAATGAAACAGCAGACTTTGCCCGGGCTATCCAAGCTGCCGAAGTCTGGAAGGCCGTACATCTGCAGGATGAACGAGAACTGGAAAAATTCACCGCTTTTCCGGCGGAATTCCTGGTGGCGGATGCAGGGCAGGGCGGCTCTGGCCAATGCTGCGATTGGCAACTGGCCGCAAAGTTGGCAAAACATCGTAAAATTTTTCTGGCGGGGGGAATCCATCCGGAAAATACCGCTGCCGCGCTTGCGACAACACATGCCGTCGGCCTGGATATCGCCAGCGGGATCGAAGATGCCCCGGGAAAGAAAAACCGCAGAAAAATGCAGCAACTCATGACGGCAATTCAACAATACGAACAAGTCACCCAATAATTTTTTATTTCCTTTTTTTACCAATGGAGAAGAATCAATGAAAACTCATTATGGCATTTATGGTGGGCAGTATGTGGCCGAAACGCTGATGCCGGCCTTGGCCGAACTGGAAACCGCTTACCTGACCGCAAAAGAGGATCCTGAATTCCATCGTGAATTCCGGCAGTTGCTGAAAAATTATGTCGGTCGGGAATCCCCGCTCTATTTTGCCAAACGCCTCAGTGAATCCCTTGGCGGCGGCAGCCTCTATCTCAAACGCGAAGACCTGAATCATACTGGTGCCCACAAAATCAACAATACCATCGGGCAAGGGCTGCTGGCCAGACGGATGGGCAAAAAACGCCTGATTGCCGAAACTGGAGCCGGGATGCACGGAGTGGCAACCGCTACAGTGGCCGCCTTACTGGGCATGGAATGCGAAGTTTTCATGGGGACTTTGGATATCCAGCGTCAGGCGGTTAATGTCGAACGCATGAAAACCTTGGGCGCTAAGGTTTTTCCGGTCAGCGAGGGTTCCGCCACTCTAAAAGATGCGATGAATGAAGCTCTCCGTGATTGGACCGCACGTTTCAGCGACACTTTTTATCTGATCGGAACCGTGGCCGGCCCATATCCTTATCCAATGCTGGTGCGGGATTTTCAATCGGTTATCGGCCAAGAAGCCCGACGGCAATGTCTGGAACAAACCGGACGCCTCCCCGATCAGGTTATTGCCTGTGTTGGCGGCGGCAGCAATGCCATGGGCATCTTCGCGGGATTTTTTGAAGATGCCGAAGTCCGTCTCATTGGCGTCGAGGCCGGTGGAAAAGGCATCCCCAGCGGTGAACATGCCGCCAGTATTTGTGGCGGACGAGTCGGCATCCTGCATGGCTCTAAAACCTATCTTTTGCAGAATGACGATGGCCAGATTCTTGACACCTATTCGGTTTCAGCCGGCCTGGATTATCCAGGAGTCGGACCAGAACACAGCTTCATGGCCGACATGGGCAGCGCGCATTATGTGACCGTCAATGACGACGAGGCAATCGCGGCCTTTGACCTCCTCGCTAAATTTGAAGGAATTATTCCAGCCCTAGAAAGCTCCCATGCCTTGGCCTACGCCATCCGGATCGCTAAAGAATATGGCCCGGAAACAACCCTCTTGGTCAATCTTTCCGGACGAGGCGACAAAGACATGGATACAGTCCGGAAATTCAAACAGCAGCAAGCTTGAATCATTTTTACAAAGAAGGATTTACGACGATGGATAAAATAAAAAAAATCTTTGCGGATTGTCAACAGGAAAACCGTGCTGCGTTGATCATTTTTTGCAGTTGTGGGTATCCGGATATGGAACGCAGTGAGCTGGCCATCGAAGCCGCAATCCGCGCGGGTGCGGATATCATCGAATTAGGCGTCCCATTTTCTGATCCGATGGCCGATGGTGCAGTCATCCGGAAAGCTTCTGAAATTGCCTTGCAGAATGGCGCGGATCTGAAAAAGATTCTGCTGATGGCGGAGCGAATTGCTAAACGCCATCCCAAAACCGGTTTCATCCTGTTCAGTTATCTGAATATTCTGTACAACTATGGCTTGGATAAGCTCTGCCGGAAACTGAAAGAAATTCAAATGGATGGGATTTTGGCGGTAGATTTACCGTTAGAGGAATTCGCAGAGTTGCTTCGCCCCTGCCAGGACAATGGCCTGCATTTGATCCCGCTGGTTTCGCCGGCGACCCCGCTGCAGCGAGCCCGAAAAATCATGGCTCAGGCCAGTGGTTTTGTTTATAGTGTCAATGTCTGCGGCGTGACCGGTGTCCGGGACTTGCTGCCCGATGAAATTGTAGAGCATCTGGCGGAACTGAAAAAGAATTCACCCGTGCCAATAGCTGCTGGATTCGGCATTACGGATGCTGCCGCCGCACATCGGCTCGGTCAAGTCGCCGACGGAGTCATCGTCGGTTCGGCTTTTATTAAAATCCTATCTGGTGATGGAGACTTTTCGCTACGCATCTCCGATGCCGAACAATTCATTCAGGAACTGGCACAAAAGGTACGGCATCAGGCATGAATCAAGAAGAGCGTAATATTGCCGAAAGTGAAATGTTGGCCGCCCCGGAAACCGTGCGACGCGAACTCCCATTGCCGGAAGCCGTTCGCCAACAGATCCGCTGCTGGCGTCGACAGATCATCGACATTCTGGATGGCAAGGATTTGCGGCTGTTAGTGATTGTCGGACCCTGTTCGATTCACCATCCTGGAGCCGCACTCGAATATGCGAAGCGCCTTGAAAAGCTGAGCCGGCAGGTCTCCTCATCACTGTTTCTCGTGATGCGGGCGTATTTTGAAAAACCTCGTACGACGCTGGGCTGGAAAGGCCTGATCTATGATCCCGATCTGAATGGAGAATACAACATTGAAAAGGGAATCTTGACCGCAAGGGGCTTACTGTTGAAAATTGCTGCGTTCGGATTGCCGGCAGCTTCTGAAGTCCTCGACCCGGTCATGTCCGCGTATTTTACGGATCTGATCAGCTGGGCCGGCATCGGCGCACGGACAACCGAATCTCCTCCACACCGCCAACTGGCCAGCGGCCTGCCAATGCCGGTCGGCTTCAAAAACGGGACGGATGGTTCACTCAAAACCGCTATCGAAGCCCTGACTACGGTCGCTGCAGCGCACAGCTTCATCGGTGTCATGCGAAATGGGCATACCGGAATTTTCCGAACCAAAGGAAATCCTTTCTGTCATCTCGTCCTCAGAGGAGGCAACACTGGACCAAATTTTTCTGCCGGACACCTCGCTGAAGCCCGGCAAAAACTGGCGGAAGCTGGTCTGCGCCAGCGCCTGATTGTCGATTGCAGCCATGGAAACTCAAATAAAAATTTTCTTCAGCAGCAAAGCGTATTCAAAGAAATGATCGAACAATTCCAGGTTGGCAATAGTCCTCTGGTCGGCCTCATGCTGGAAAGTAATTTGAGAGAAGGAAGTCAGCAACTCCGAGAAAAATTTCCTGTCCATCCGGAGATCTCCATCACTGATCCCTGCCTCGGCTGGGAAAAAACAGAAGCCCTAATTTTAGCAGCAGATCGGCTCATAAAAAAGCAGGTAGCCGGAGGTTGAAAGAAAAAGCAAAAATCGGTGTTACATTATAACTAATGACCGGGGTGCCAATGGCTTTTTAAAAGCCGGGCTGAGAGTATACCCGATGGACCTGAACTGAGTAATATCAGCGGAGGGAGTCTTAAATTTATTCGCCATTCGGGCGTTTTTCAGCTCTCCCAAGACTGATGTAATCTAAAGGAGAGAAAATATTTATGTCTTTATCAATCAGTCAGTTAGCACAGGCTCGCCAAGGCATCATCAGCGAAGCTATGCAACAAGTTGCTACCATCGAATCCCGGGATCCGAAATTCATCCGGGCGGGAGTCGCCAAAGGCACTATTGTTATCCCCGCCAATATCCGGCATGAAAACTTGGTGCCTATGGGCATCGGGCGCTTTCTGAAGACAAAAATCAATGCCAATATCGGAACCTCCAGTCTCTCCAGCTGCCTGACCCGTGAACTGCAAAAACTGCAGGCTGCAGTGCAATATGGTGCAGATACAGTAATGGATCTGAGCACTGGCGAAGATCTGGAAAATACCCGGCGCCAGATAATCGCGCATGCCACAGTCCCAATCGGCACTGTCCCAATCTATGAATTGGCCTGTCAAGGAGGAAATGATGCCGAAATTGATTTTTCACGGGAAAATATTCTGTCGGTAATACGTAGTCAAGCAGAGCAGGGCGTTGATTATATGACAATTCATGCTGGAATCCGACCAGACCAGATCCCAGCGGCCGCCAAACGAAAATTGCGCATTGTCAGCAGGGGAGGGGCTCTGATCGCTCGTTATATGTCCCAGAATCATTGTGATAATCCTTTCTATGACTGTTTTGATGATATACTAGAAATATGTGCAAAGTATGATGTTACCTTGTCTCTTGGGGATGGTATGCGGCCTGGCTGCTTGGCCGATGCCAGCGATGAAGCCCAATTTGCGGAGCTGGCCGAATTAGGCCGTCTGGGCAGCCGCTGCCGCGAAGCCGGAGTCCAGGTCATGATTGAAGGCCCCGGACATATTCCGCTGCACGAGATCGAAATGAATATGAAAAAGGAACAGGAACTTTGTGATGACGCGCCGTTCTATATTCTGGGCCCGGTTGTTATGGATTGCGCTCCTGGTTATGATCATATCACGAGTGCAATCGGTGCCGCTCTGGGTGCCTGGCATGGCGCCGCCATGCTGTGCTATGTAACTCCAATGGAACATATTGGATTGCCAGAAGAGGACGACGTCAGGGCAGGGGTGATCGCTTATAAAATCGCCGCTCATGCAGCTGATATCGCCAAGGGAATCCCTCATGCCCGGGAACAGGATGACGCCATCAGCGAGGCACGAGCCAATTTTGACTGGGATAAACAGTTCGAACTGGCTTTGGATCCCGATATGGCCAAAAGTATGCGCCAAAAATCCCTGAAAGCGCAAAACCAGCCGGAAACCCAGCAAGGCGGGCGTTTCTGCACCATGTGTGGCCCAAAACTGTGCTCCATGCGAGTGAGTAAGGATCTCTAAAAGTACCCGTGCCGCAAGCGGCACGGAGCAAAACTGCAAAGCGGTCTGATAAAACACAGCGCGACACAACAAAAAAAAGCGGAACCGGGAAAGCGGGCTAAAAGCCCGCGGGGGCCACGCAGCCTGAAGGCTGAACTACAAACGTGCGTATCCGACGCATTCATATGGAGTGCGGGAGCGCCAGCTCCCGCT
>Ga0172378_10002157_pt1 | contig 18355 bp, 14 predicted proteins | sample GrowelOW332metaG_FD_119755 | JGI IMG/M metagenome (GOLD analysis project Ga0172378, IMG submission 119755) | Groundwater microbial communities from an aquifer near a municipal landfill in Southern Ontario, Canada - Pumphouse #3_1 metaG | ecosystem: Environmental > Aquatic > Deep subsurface >... | reverse complement strand
TGAAAACGTTAATTTAGCCTCTAGTCTTGCGGTTTTATCGCATAAATTAAGAGACAAAGAAGAAAGAAAGTAAAAAGGGAAAATAAATATGGAAGAGAAAAATGTTGTTATTAGTGCTCAAGATGAAGTTAATGAACTTGTTAAAAAAGGAAATATTGCTTTAAATGAATTCTTAAATTTAAACCAAGAACAAATTGATTTTATTGTTGCTAAATGTAGCGTTGCTGGACTTGATAATCATGGTAAATTAGCTGAACTAGCAATTGAAGAAACAAAGCGTGGAATTTTTGAAGATAAAGCCACCAAAAATTTATTTGCCTGTGAATATGTTGTTAATAACATGAGACATCTTAAAACAGTTGGTGTTATTTCTAGTGATCCGGTTACTGGAATTACAGAAATAGCGGACCCTGTTGGCGTTATTTGTGGAATTACTCCAGTTACAAATCCAACCTCAACAGTTATTTTTAAGTCATTAATTTGCTTAAAAACACGAAATCCAATTATTTTTGCTTTCCACCCAAATGCGCAAGAATGCAGTAAGGCTGCAGCTATTGTTATGCGTGATGCAGCTGTTGCGGCTGGTGCGCCAAAAGATTGCATTCAATGGGTTGAACATCCAAGTCTTGATGCAACAAATGCATTAATGAATCATCCAGGAGTTGCTTCAATTTTAGCAACTGGTGGCAACGCAATGGTTAAGGCCGCTTATAGTTGTGGAAAACCTGCAATGGGTGTTGGTGCTGGTAACGTACCATGTTACATAAATAAGTCTGCAAATATTGAACAAGCTGTTAATGATGTTGTTATTTCAAAATCATTTGATAATGGCATGATTTGCGCTAGTGAATCGGCGGTTTTTATCGATAAAGAAGTTTATGAAGAAACCACAAAACTTTTTAAGAGATTTAAGGTTTATTTTGCAAGTGATGAAGAAAAAGCAAAACTTGAAAAATTTATGTTTGGTTTTACTAGCGGCGACAAAGATCACGCAAAAGCAAAATTGAACCCAATTGTTGCTGGTATGTCTTCAGTTAATATTGCGAAGAATAGTGGTTTTGAAATTCCAAGTGATACTGTAATAATTGCTGTTAAATGCAAAACTGTTGGCGAAGACGAAATTATGTCTAGAGAAAAATTATCACCAGTTTTAGCTTACTATAAAGTTGAAGACGAAAAAGAAGGCTTTAAGAAATGTGAAGAAATGCTTGAATTCTTTGGTCTTGGTCATTCTGCCGCTATTCATTGTAAAGATCAAAAAATGGCAGATGATTTTGGGGAGAATTGCAAAGCTTTACGTATTATATGGAATAGCCCTTCTACTTTTGGTGGAATTGGTAACGTTTATAACTCTTTCTTACCATCACTTACTTTAGGTTGCGGTTCATATGGACACAACTCAATTGGTGGAAACGTTAGTGCAATTAATTTATTAAATATTAAGAAAGTTGGTAAAAGGAGAAACAATATGCAATGGTTTAAAGTCCCTCAAAAGATTTATTTTGAACGAAATTCAATCGAATATTTACAAAGTTGCAAGAGTGTTGGAAAAGTTTTTATTGTCACAGATCGAAGTATGGTCGAACTAGGTTTTTTAAATAAAATTACCGAACAACTTAATTTAAGAAGAGAACCTGTTAAGATTCAATTATTTGCTGAAGTAGAACCAGATCCAGATATTTCTACTGTTAAAAAAGGTATTGAACTTATGAATACCTTCCAACCAGATACCGTTATCGCTTTAGGCGGTGGTAGTGCAATGGATGCAGCTAAAGGAATGTGGTTATTCTATGAACATCCTGAAGTGAATTTTGATGATATTAAGCAAAAATTTATGGATATTCGTAAACGTGCATTTAAGTATCCAGAACTTGGTCGTAAATCCAAATTAATTTGTATTCCAACCACTAGCGGAACCGGAAGTGAAGTTTCTCCATTTGCTGTTATTAGTGATAAAGCAAATAACAAGAAATATCCTCTTGCTGATTATAGCTTGACTCCATCAATCGCTATTATTGATCCAGAATTTACAACGAATATTCCAGCTAAAGCAACCGCAATGACTGGAATGGACGTTTTAACTCACGCTATTGAAGCTTATGTTTCTTGTCTTGCAAGCGACTATACAGATGGTCTTGCTTTACAAGCAATTAAAATGGTCTTTGCCTACCTTCCACGTGCAGTTAAGGATGGAAGTCATGATTTAGAAGCTCGTGAAAAAATGCATAATGCGGCTACTATTGCTGGTATGGCGTTCGCTAATGCCTTCCTTGGTATGGCGCACTCTCTTGCTCATAAAATAGGTGCCGAATTCCACACTGTTCACGGCTATACTTGTAGTGTAATTCTTCCATATGTAATTCGTTACAATGGTTCAGTACCAACCAAGTTAAGCGTTTGGCCAAAATATAATGAATATAATGCCGATAAGAAATATCAAGATATCGCAAAATTATTAGGTTTAAAAGCTTCTACTCCAGAAGAAGCAGTCGCCTCTCTTGCTGATGCTGTCACTAGTCTTGCAAAAGAAGTTGGTTTAGGAACGAGTTATAAAGAGATGGGAATTAAAAAAGAAGAATGGGATTCAAAAATTCATGAAATTGCGGTATTAGCATATGAAGATCAATGCTCACCATCTAACCCACGTGTTCCAATCGTCACCGATATGGAAGAAATGTTAAAGAAAGCATACGAAGGAATTAAATAGTTATGACTATTTTGATTTGTGTAGGGAGTTCTTGTCATCTTAATGGAAGCCACGAGGTAATCGATTACTTTAAAAAAGCTATCGCCGACAACAATTTAGCCGATAAAGTTACCCTTAAAGCCACTTTTTGTTTAGGCAAGTGTGGTAAAAACGGTGTTAATGCCAAAATTGATGATGAGATTGTTACTGGAATAAATTTGAGTAATGTTAATGAAGTATTTGACAAATATGTATTAAGCCAAAACAAATAGAAAAGAGGAACGATATGGATTATTGTTTGATTAGCGAAAAAAACAACTGTAAAAGCTGCTATAAATGTATTCGAAATTGTCCAACAAAATCCATTTCGTTTAGCAATAATCAAGCTTCAATTATTCATGATGAATGCGTTCTTTGTGGACGTTGCTATCTTGCATGCCCACAAGGAATAAAAGTTATCCGTGATGATACGAAACGAGTTAAAGATCTATTATCACAAAAAAAGAAAGTTATTGTGTCGCTTGCTCCTTCATATGTTGCTAATTATCCTGGAGTTTCTTTTGATGCGTTAAAAAGTGCTTTAAAGAAACTTGGTTTTTTTGATGTTGAAGAAACGGCATTCGGAGCAACTATTGTTAAAAAAGCATATGACGAAATGCTTAACGATAGTTCTCGAGATATTATTATCTCTTCTTGCTGCCATTCGATTAATTTACTTATTGAAAAGCATTATCCTTCATTATTGCCATATCTTGCAGATATTATGTCTCCAATGGTTGCTCATGGCAAGGCAATAAAGGAGAAAAATAATGATGCTTATGTTGTTTTTGTCGGACCATGTATTGCTAAAAAAGATGAAGCAGATAAGAATAGCGAATATATAGATGCTGCATTAACTTTTAATGAACTTACTAAATGGTTGTTAGGTGCAGAAATTGAACTAAAACCAACTAACAATTCATTTAAAATTACGAAGTCTAAAACAAGGCTTTTTCCAACCACTGGCGGAATTTTAAGTTCGATGGATTGTAGTAACGAAGATTATCAATATCTTGCAATTGATGGTATGGAAAATGTTTTACCGGCTTTAAAGAATCTTGAAGAAGGCAAAATCCACAAGTGTTTTATTGAGATGTCGGCGTGTAGCGGAAGTTGTATTAATGGACCAGTTCTTGATCAAAATTCAAGGGCACTTGTTTCTTCATACATTAATATTAATAAAGCGGCTGGGAAAGAAGATTTTGATGTTGCTGATTATCGATACAAAGACATCAAAAAAGAATATAAAGCTCCTGAAATCTCGAGAGCAAACCCAAGTGAACAAGAGATTTTAGAATGTCTAAAAGAAATGGGTAAAACTGATAAGAATAAAGAACTTAATTGTGGATGTTGTGGGTACGATACATGTCGCGCCAAAGCAATTGCTATTATTGAAGGTAAGGCCGTAAAAGAAATGTGTCTTCCTTATCTAATGGAAAAAGCACTTTCTTTTAGTGATAACATTATTAAAAATACTCCAAATGCGATAATGGTTTTGAACGAAAATTTAGAAATTCAACTTGTTAATAATTCTTTTTGCAAAATAATCGGAGTTAACGATGTTTCATTCCTTGTTGGCAAGAGCGTTACAACAATTTTAGAACCAGAATTGTATAGTAAAACTTTGTGTAATCTTGTAACAATTCGTGGTTATAAAGAGTATTTGACAGAATATAACAAATATGTCGAAGAAACGATTGTTTATGATAAGAAATTCCACGTTATTATCTCCATAATGCGTGATATTACTGAAAAAGAAATTGAAGAACAAAACAAGGCAGAAATTGTGCGTAAATCAATTGAAATTACTAATCAGGTTATCGAGAAAAACATGAGAAGTGTACAAGAAATTGCTTCTTTGCTTGGCGAAACAGCGGCCGAAACAAAAGTTGCTTTAACCGACTTAAAGGATACTTTTAAGAATGATAAATAACCTTGTAACTGAAATTAATGGATTAAGTATTAACCACATTGGTGAAGAACTTTGTGGAGATTGCTTTAAAATTGTTACAACAGAGGACGGTCAAACTTCAATTGCAGTATTAGCGGATGGACTTGGGAGCGGAGTTAAAGCAAACATCTTATCTACACTTACATCAAGTCTTATTTCAACAATGATGGCAAACAATTTGTCTTTTGAAGAATGCGTGGAAACTATCGTGGAAACTTTACCAATATGTAAAGAACGTCAAATTGCATACTCAACTTTTACTATTTTAAAGATTACAGGCAATACATTAGCTGAAATCTACAACTATGATAATCCAGAGCCAATCCTTTTACGAAATGGTAAAGAATATAGATTAAACCAAACAGAGATGCTGATTTCGGGTAAAAAGATATATCATAGTAAAATATATTGTTTACCTTACGATACGTTTATTTTGTTAAGTGATGGAACGATTCATGCGGGAATTGGTCAATCAATGAATTTCGGTTGGGAACGTCCACAAATTGTTGAATATCTCGAAGCATTATACGATAAAGAGTATAGTAGTAGAACGTTAGCGACTGAGCTAATCGAACACTGTGATTTGTTGTACGATCGTAAGCCTGGAGATGATGCAACATGTTTAGTTGCTCGAGTTCGTAAGAAAAGCATGGTTAACCTTCTTATTGGTCCAGCTAGTGATATGAGCGATGATACTGACATGTTAAATTTATTTTTTTTAAAAGAAGGGAAGCATATTGTTTGTGGTGGAACAACCAGTAATACTGTTGCAAAATTCTTGGGAAGGCCACTTATTGTTTCTAGTGAATACAGCGATAAAAACATTCCGCCAATAAGTAAAATCGAAGGTGTAGATTTAGTTACTGAGGGTGTTATTACGATTAATAAAGTTTTAGATTATGCCAAAAATGCTTTAGGTCGAAACGAAGATTATTTTTCTTGGTCGTTTAAAGAAGATGGGGCAAGCCAAATTGCTCGCTTATTATTTGAAGAGGCTACTGATATTAATTTCTATGTTGGATGTGCGGTAAATCCTGCCCATCAAGTTGAAGGGCTGAATATTAATTACAAAATTAAGATGCAACTAATCGATGAGTTGAGCAAAGTATTAAGACAAATGGGCAAGAAAATTAAAGTTAGCTACTTTTAAAGGAGAATGTTATGCCAAAATTTGATACAAATGTACAAGAACTTAAGTATAAGGTCTTAAAAGAAATTGCTAAAGCAGCTTTTAATGATTCTTTGCTTGATGATTTTTATGACATTCCAAAAAATGTTATTCCTGGACCAAAACCTTCAATGCGTTGCTGTATTTATAAAGAGCGCGCAATTGTTTTAGAGAGAATGAAATTAGCTTCTGGAAGAAGTAAAGATAAAAATAGTATTGTTCAAGTATTAGAGATTGCTTGTGATGAATGTCCAATCGGAGGCTATAAAGTCACTGAAAACTGTCGTGGTTGCATTGCCCATCGTTGCGAAAAAGCGTGTTTAAAGAAAGCAATTACTTTTGATTTAAAGACGCATCAAGCAATAATTGATAAAGAAAAATGCATAAATTGCGGAATGTGCGCTAGAGCTTGTCAATACGGAGCAATTTTAAACTTTAAGAGACCTTGTGAAACGGCTTGTAAATGTAAGGCTATTTCAATGGGAGAAAATTTCGCTGCTAAAATTGATCAAGAAAAATGTGTTCAATGTGGGGCTTGTGTTTACCAATGTCCTTGGGGTGCTATTATGGATTCTTCCTCGATAATTAATGTTATTAACACTATTAAGGATAGCGATTTTAGTAAAAAATATAATGTTTATGCGGTTGTTGCCCCATCCATTTCAAGTCAATTTAAATCAGTAACTTTAGGTCAAGTAATTACTGGAATTAAACGTTTAGGTTTTCATACTGTTGTCGAAGCTGCTTTGGGAGCTGATATGACTGCTTATGATGAGGCAAAAGAGTTAAGCGAAAAGAAATTTTTGTTCTCTTCTTGTTGCCCAAGTTTTGTTTCTTTTATTAAATCGAATTATCCAAATCTTGTTCAGTATATTTCTAGCAACCTTTCGCCAATGGCCCGTATTTCAAAATATATCAAAGAAACCGATCCAAACTGTAAGATTGTTTTTATTGGACCATGCATTTCAAAGAAACAAGAAATTAAACGAGATAATGTCAAATCATATGTTGATAGTGTTTTAACTTTTGAAGAATTACAAGCTTTAATAGATAGTCGTGACATTGATCTCGCCTCGCTTCCTGAATCAAAGTTAAATAATGCTAGTTATTATGGTCGTATTTTTGCAAGATGCGGTGGTTTAAGTGATGCGGTTGTCCAAGCATTAAAAGAACAAAACATCAATTTTGAAGTTAAAGGTGCCCATGCTGACGGCCTTGAAGCATGCAAACAAATGCTCGATAAAGCTAATAGTGGGGAATGCGATTTTAATTTTCTTGAAGGAATGGCTTGTGTTAATGGCTGTATTGGTGGACCATGCTGCTTAACGCATGAAATTCGTGATAAAAGCGAAGTTGATAAATATGGCAAAGAAGCTTTAGAAAAAACGATTAGTTCTGCGATTGATGTTTTAAAATAACTCGTTTATTTGCTGAACACACTTAAAAAATTCTGTTTTTCATCTAAAAAAAGATAAGGCAAAACTTATCTTTTTATTAGTTGATATTTTTGTTGATTACGGTCGTAAACTAAATCAAAATCTAATTCAAAATTACTTATAAATGCTTTTAATTCTTGAACATAACGATGAAATGTTAAAGCTGGGATTTCAAGTTTTGTTAAAACTTCTTCACGAGAAAACTCACCTTTTAAAACAAGTAAATTGTAAATATAAAGAAGACACTGAGATTTTGATACTTTCATAATAATATATCGCTAGGAAAAACGCTTTTTATTCCTTTTTTGTATCATAATTTAGCGAGTTATCAATTTTTGATACTTTAAAAAAAATCTTGTATAAAAACAGCGATTTTTAAACGCAGTGTCAGCTACCGACATCATGTTATATTTTGATAAGTGTCTTTTTGTGTTGTTTTGTATTAATATTTGTTATAATAGCGTCCTAAAAAAACTTTTAGAGAATGGAGTTCTATGATAAAAGCGGTAATTTTTGATCTTGACGGAGTCTTAACAAAAACCGATAGTTTGCATTATTTATCATGGAAAAAAGTTTGTGAAAACCACCATTTTATGTTTGATAAGGATTTAAATAATGAATTACGTGGGATTTCACGCGAAGAATGCCTAAGTATAATTTTACATTTTAATAAGATTAAACTAAGCGATGAAGATTTTAAGAAAATTTGTGACGAAGAAAGCGCCAATTACGATGTGCAAATTACTAGGTTAACTGTTAATGACTTAATGCCTGGGACGGTGGATGTTTTGAAGGCCATCAAATTAAAAGGTATCAAACTTGCACTTGGCAGTGGTTCAAAGCACGCTTCTTTAGTCATTGATAAACTCGATATACATAAATATTTTGAAGTTGTAGTTGATGGAAATATGATTAAGAATCCTAAACCGGATCCTGAATGTTTTACTTTATGTGCAACTCTTTTGAAAGTTTCTCCAGCCGATACACTTGTAATTGAAGATGCTGATAGTGGAATTATTGCGGCTAATAGAGGTGGATTTACAAGCGTTTCCGTTCGTCAAACCAAAGAAGGAATCGTAGCGGACCACTATATTGAACATCTTGAGCAAGTTTTGCTTTTATTAAAATAAATTATTCAAAATATTACCTTAATTAAAAATACTAAGAATCATCGATATGCGCATAGAAAATATTAGATGATTTTGTTATTTATCATGTTTTAATAATTAAAATTTTTCAACGATACTCAAATAAGATTGCATAAAATAGATAAAAAATATACAAAAAATAAGAGAAGCAGTTAAACAAATACTTGTCTTCTTCTTATAAAGAATAAGATATAATAATAGAAAAGAAAAAGAGATAGTATATGATTACACTTTATAAAGTGGAAAAGAATAAATTAATAACCTTAAAAAAAGGAGATGTTTTACCTTTAATTAAAAGTGGTATTTGGATCGACATCTCAAGTCCTACACCTGAAATTTTATTGACGATTTCTAAGCGCACAAAAATTCCTTATGCTTTTTTGGCAACTGCTTTGGATCCTGAGGAAAGTGGCCGTGTCGATAGCGAAGGAAGCAACACATTAATTGTTTTAGATTGTCCGGTAGAAAAGGTAGTTGACGATAAAAAAGGAATGCATACAGATTACGAAACCGCTCCTTTTATTATTGTTTATAACACTAAAGTATACATTACGATTCATCGAGACGATATTCGTTTAACTGATTTGGTAGTTAGTCGTACGAAAAATATTGAGACCAGCAAGCATGTTAGGATGTCACTTTATTTTTTCATGACACTAGCCCAACAATTTATTAGTGATTTAAAAAATATCGATAAGATTTCTAAAGACATTGAAACTAAACTTCACGGTTCACAAAAGAATAAAGAGCTTTTTGAGTTGATGGAATTAAATAAAATGCTTGTTTATTTTTCAACGGCATTGAATGCAAATAAAAATGTAATAGAAAAATTAAAAAGAAGTAAAGAATACAACAAATATGAAGAGGATTTTGATTTAATTGAAGATGTTCAAGTCGAAATGAATCAAGCAAATGAAATGTGTTCTATTTATCGTGATATTCTAGCTGGTATGATGGATGCTTTTGCTTCCATTATCTCTAATAATTTAAATATTGTTATGAAGACATTAGCAATTGTAACAATTGCAATTTCTTTTCCAACGCTTGTAGCATCATTCTATGGTATGAATGTTGGGATTAATCAGATGCCATTTGTAAACGACCCAAATGCTTTTTGGATTATAGTGGGTTTTTCTAGTGGATTAGCCTTAATAATTGGTATCGCATTATTTGTTAATGATTTCTTTAAAAAGAGACACTAACAAATGTGCTGATCAAATAAATATTTTTATCGATAATTTTTTTAAAGTTATTTAAGCGTAATAACAATTTTAAAATATTCGTTTTCTTTACTTTCGATTGAGTTTTTATAGTGGTATTTATCACAAATTTCTTTAAGTATTGAAAGTCCTAAACCAGAACCTTGTGTTTTTTCACTATCTCGAGCGATTTCGTCTCGATAAAACCTATTGAAAATTTCGCTTCTATCACTATCTTTTAAGTTGCACCCAGTGTTTCTAACAGAAAGTAAAATATTACTATTATTTTGTGTTAAATCTAATTCTATTTGCCCATTTTTAGAGACGTATTTAGTGGCATTATCTAGTAATATTTTGACCATCTTTTCGACATCTTTCTTGTTGCCTTTGAGTGTAATGTTTTCATCAATATTTGTATTATATTTAATATTGTTTTCAAAGCAAAAAGCATCAAAAGCAAGCGCCACATTACTTATTGAAGTGGTTAAATCAAAATTCTCTACAAAAGAATTCTCTTCTACACTTGCTAAATTAAGCATATCAACAATAATACTATTCATATTTTTTGTTTCGGTTAAAATGTTATCAATCCATTTGTTTTCTATGTTTTCGCTTTTTAAAATCGAAGCGTTTGCATCAATAATCGTAAGAGGAGTTTTTAGTTCGTGACTTGCGTTACTGATGAATTCTTTTTGGTTTTTCTGAGAAGTTTGAATTGGTTTAAGAATCATTTTGCTTAAAAAAATCGATAAAACAAAAACGATTAGAATAGCACTCGCGAAAGCAAGACTGGAAGTAAAAATTGTACTTTGAATTGAGGTAATTTCAATTGAGCGATCAATCCCAGCTACTATTTTATAAGTCGAATAGCTTTTAGACTTATAATAAAGATCATCAATACTACCGATACTATTGTTATATAAAAATTCTAGATTGGTGCTAACAAAAGATGAATAGACTTCATTTCCTTGGTAGAAAGAAATGTTTTTATCTACATCGATTTTAATTAGAAAACCTCTTTGACGTTCAAAATTCATATGTTCACCATCAATTGGTTGATCAGGATTTGACATGTTTTCATCAATTGGTTTTGATAGTAATAAATCGAGACTAACATTCCGATTGTTAGTTTCGTCTAGATTCAAATAAGTCGCATATCCAACTTCAAGAGCAATAAAAAGTATGCCAACAATTGTGGTTGTCATTATAATAATTTTTCGTCTTGTTTTGCGAATTAATTTTTGATCTTTACTTATTGTTTTCATACTCTAATTTATACCCAAAACCTCTAATCGAGGAAATAATAAGTTTACTATGCATCGCCTTAAGCTTTCTTCTTAAAAAAGAAACGTAAACCTCAACATTATTGTATAAAGTATCGTTGTCATAACCCCAAATTTTGATAGTTAAAAATTCTTTATTGACTTGGTTAGGGTATTTATCCATTAATATATCTAGAATTTCGAATTCTTTGATCCCTAAAACAATTTTATTATCTAAACACGTTAGTTCGTGATCGTCTCTATTTAAGGTGATGTCAAAAATAGTTTTAACATCAGTTTTTATCTCTTCTTTTCGTCTTGCAAGTGCTTTAATACGGGCATCAAGTTCTTTAATCGCAAACGGTTTAGCAAGATAATCATCTGCACCTAAATTTAATCCTTTAACTTTATCGTCAATTTCTCCAAGTGCACTAAGCATTAAAACAGGAGTATTGATTTTCTCTTTTCGCAGATCGCGTAAAATACTCCAACCATCTTTTTTTGGAAGCATTATATCAAGAATAATAACATCATAGGTTCCGCTTAATGCTTCTAAATAACCTTTTTCTCCATCATTAGCAACGGTAATTAAAATAGATTCTCTTTTAAAGTATTCGGCAACTGCATCCGTTAAAGAAACCTTGTCTTCAATCATTAACAGTTTCATATCTATATTATAGAGTAGAAAAAATTGAATATTTAAAAAATCGAATTTTTTCAAGGTTCCTTTAAGGTTCATTGTTTATTATTAAAATGTAAGGAGACACCTTTATGAAAAAAACTATAAAAAACAATAAGACTAGATTATCTGTGCTTGTTTTTTCTTTCCTTGTTTTATTAATAGCATGTGGAGGAACCACCAATAATACTGGTAATACAGCAACGAATATTAACAACAATACTTTAGATTGCGAAGATATTCCTAAAGAAGTTGATACAAGTAAAAATAAAGAAGTTATTGATGTTGAATCAAATTTTACTCCAAGTGAAGAAGAAACAAAAAATGAAATTCCTTCAAGTGCTACGTCAATTTCTTTAATGCAAAATGTCGAAGTAGTTGGAGAAGGTTATAGTATAAGTGAAAATGTTGTTAATATCACAACTAGTGGTGATTTTGTTTTGACTGGCACCTTATCCGATGGATATGTAGTTGTAAAGAAAAACGTTTTTGTTCACTTGTATTTAAATGGTGTTTCAATTGCCAGTAATACTGGATCTCCTTTAATTTTTAAAAAAGATACTTCAAGTGAAAAAACAAGCGTTATAACACTTGTTAGTGGAACTATAAACACTTTGATAGACGCAAATGTTGAAACATATACAAGTGGTGACTTAGATGATGACGGAACCTACGCTAACAACGCCACACTTTACGCTAAACGTAACCTCACAGTAAACGGAACTGGAAAATTGAATATTAAATCCTACTATCATGATGGAGTTCACGTTAAAGGAAACTTGACTGTTTTAGATGGCGAAATAACCGTAAATTCTTATGACCACGGCGTGAAAGGCGACGATAATGTTTATTTTCTTGGAGGAAGTGTAGATATTACAAGTACACATGGTGATGGTATTAAAACGGATGAACCAGGTGGCGATGATGCATATAATCCAATGTTGTATAACGCAAGATTTAGTAATGTTGATTTAACAATTGATGCGAAATATGATGGAATTCAAGTTGAAAATAGTGTTTTGTTCAATAATGGAGTTTATGATATCACTACTTATGGTGGGCTTATGAATCGAGCGACATATGAAAAAGATTATGAATATGATGATAATGGAAATATTCTTTATGAAGATGGCGAAGCACAATTAGTAAGTGCAAAATCAATAAAAACCAGCTACGATTGGACAGAGAATATGGTCGATGGTTATTCTAGTATCTATGTTAAAGATGGAACATTTACAATTGATGCTGTAGATGATGCCTTCAATGCTAACAATGCTTTAATAATTGATGATGGTGTTTTTAAAATAAAAGCTGGCGATGATGGAATGCACGCAGATGCTATTTTTTCCTTAAATGGTGGTGATGTTGCAATAACCGAATCTTACGAAGGCATTGAAGCAGCAAATATGAATTTTGTTAGTGGCAATGTATCTATTTTTGCCGATGATGATGGAATTAATGCAAGCAATAAACACTCTACCATTGCTGATGGGCAATATGACAGTGCATGCAACATGTACTTTAATGGAACAACTATTTATATAAGTGCTCAGGGCGATGGAATCGATAGCAATGGTACCGCTCAATTTAATGCTGGTGCAATTTTAATTGAAGGGCCAACAAATGGTGGCAATAGTTCAATTGATACAAACGGTGGGTACGTTTTTAATGGAGGAGCAGTGATTGCTGCTGGGGCTGCCGGAATGCTCGAACTTCCAAAAAGTAATAGTATGCAATATAGCGTAACTTTAAGCACAACAATTACTAATGGAACCATTATTAAATTTACAGATGATAGTGATAATGAAATCGCATCATATGCCGCCACAAAAGCTGGTCAATGTATAACGCTATCAAGTCCAAAATTACTTTTAAATAATACATATAGACTTTATTTAGACGGTGTTTTATCCATCACTTGGAATCAGAGTGTAATGGTTTTTTCGAACGTTAGCGCAACTAACGGAATGAATGAAGGTCAACCTGGTGGTCGTGGACAACCGGGCGGAAGAATTTAAAAATAAATAGGTTTTTTGCTATCGTGTTTTCTTTTCCATTTGAGGTCGTCGAGAATATGTGTAGAATAATAAAGAGGGCAACTTATGGATAAGAGAAAATACGAAAAAATTAAGTTAGAATCGAGATGTTTGTTTTTAAGTGGAGCTGATAATTGGCACACAAGAGAGCTTAAAGAATTAGGCCTAAAATCGATTTTAATGACCGATGGTCCAAATGGTGTTAGGAGATGTAATAGCGATAGTATGGTAATAGAAGAAAGTACAGATCCAGCTACCGTTTTTCCAACCAACACACTTCTTGCTTCTACTTGGAATAAAGAACTTGCTTATAAGTATGGTGAGGCTTTAGGAACCGAAGCAAAAGATAAAGGCGTTTCGATTCTTTTAGGTCCAGGAGTAAACATTAAGCGAAATCCATTATGTGGAAGAAATTTTGAGTATTTAAGTGAAGATCCATACCTTGCTGGTTATATCAGCGCAAATTACATTAATGGTTTACAAAGCAATAATATTGCTTGTTCTTTAAAGCACTTTGCTGCGAATAACCAAGAGAATTACCGAAACTTAATTAATGAAATAATTGATGAAAGAGCATTAAGAGAAATATATTTAAAACCTTTTGAAATAGCGGTTAAAAATTCGCATCCCAAAACAATAATGACAAGCTACAATAAAATTAATGGATATTTTAGTAGCGATAATAAATGGCTCTTAGATGATGTTTGCAGAAAAGAGTGGGGATTTGATGGTGTTTATATGAGCGATTGGCGTGGCTTAGGTCATGTTGTTGAAGCAACAAAAGCTGGTCTTAATCTTGAGATGCCTACAAGCGGTTCAAAAAATGCTGAAGATTTGGCTTCTGCTGTCAAGGCTGGTTTGATCGATGAAAAAGAAGTTAATGAAAGAGGCCTCGAACTAGCTAGACTTGTCGAAAAGCTTCTAAAGACTAAAGACGATAATTTTAAGGCCGATTATAAAAGCAATCATGAACTTGCAAGAGAAATTGCCTCTGATGGAATTATATTGTTAAAGAATAGCGATAATATTTTGCCTTTAAAGCAAAATGATCGAGTTCTTTATGTTGGCGATTTATTATATAAAGATAAGTTCGAAGGCGGTGGATCAAGTCATGCGACACCAAAAGATTTAAAAAATCTATGCGAAACACTTCGTGATGAGAAGGCGATTTTTGCAAAGGGTTATGAATTAGATAAAGAAAAACTTGAATCTTCATTAATTGATGAAGTTTTAGAAAAAATTAAAGTTGCTGATAAGGTTATTATGTTTATCGGGCCAGACGAGAAAGTGGAGTCAGAGGGTTACGATAGAAAAAATCTATTACTGCCTCGCTCGCAAATCGAATTAATAAATCTCATTACTAAAATAACAAAGAACGTGGTTGTTGTTCTTATCAATGGCGCTCCATACGAGTTACCTTTTGTTGGCAAAATTAATGGACTTCTCGAAGCTTATTTAGGTGGAGAAGCTTATGCTGAGGCAATTAAGGATGTTCTATATGGAAAATCGATTCCTAGTGGCAGATTAGCAGAAACATTCCCTATTAGATATGAAGATGTACCATCTTCGAAATATTTCCCAGGAGGAAGCCAAACAAGCGAATATCGAGATTCTATTTTCGTAGGTTATCGTTATTATGAAACACATAATATCCCCGTTAGATATCCATTTGGTTTTGGTTTAAGTTATTCGAATTTCTCTTATAGTGGTTTAACTACAAAAGTTGATAAAAATGTTCTTAAAGTTTCTTTTAAAGTTAAAAATTTAGGTCCATACGATGCTAAAGAAGTTAGCGAAATTTATGCAGGTTGTGAAGTCAATTCTGTTTTCAAAGCTAAAAAAGAACTTAAAGAATTTGTTAAAACAGCACTTAAAGATAATGAAGAAAAAACCATTAGCATTGATATTCCTTTAGATAATCTTAAATACTTTAATGTAAAAGAAAAGAAATGGGTTTTAGATGGTGGAGTTTATTCGCTTTATGTTGGTGGGGATTCGCATAAAGAAGCAATTAAATGTAATTTTAAAGTTTCTTCGAAAGTATTGAGTGAAAACCCATATAATTCTAACGAATTACCATCGTACTATAATGGTGATGTTAAAAACATTTCAAGTAAAGAATTTTCAAAGTTAATGGGATTTAAACTCCCATCTAAAAATGCTAAGTGGTTCCCACCATTTAACGAAGACAATTGCTTAAATACCATTAGTCACACCATCGCTGGATATATTCTTAAAAAAGAAGTTAAAAACAATCCAACTTTAAAAGCAAATCCTGAATATCTATCGCAACTTTTACAAATGCCATTTAGACAACTTATTATGATGGGTGGAGACAAGATTACTCGTGAAGAGATTAAAGGATTCTATGATTTTATTAATGGTCATATGAATAAACATAATATTTTATTAGTTAAAAGTATGTTTTCAAAAATATAAGAAATTAAAACCGCTTTCTCTAAAAAGCGGTTTTATTTACTACCATTTATTTGTTACTCGTTCAGCAAATCCAAGCGCGTGAGTAAATTTAATTGTTTTTCTTTTGTATTTGATCTCTCCATCGAAGTATCCAAATACTTGATTCTGAAGAGAAGCTAAAAGAAGTAAATTAGTATTGTCTTGACGATTAAGAATTGGTGTAAAAGTCAGGCTAATATCATTAGAATCACTGACTATTTTCCAAGGTTCTAGATAACTGTAGTTTCCCTTTTCATCTTTAGGAATTAAGAATTGAACATCGTTTAATTTATAGGCTTCTTTATCGGAAAAAACCATGTTTTCGCTTGCCGCACTAGTGTCACCAAACCCATAGCCAAGATTAAACCCTTTAAAACCATCTTTATCTTGTATTGATAAACTTGACCAATACCAGGTATTTTTGTATGTCCAAACTCCTCTTCCCCAATCTAGACCGCCAACTGCTTTATTAAAGGTAAATTTTTCTTCACCAATTGAAAACCACCCACTTGCAACCAAGCAATTAATTTTTTGATTGTAGTAGAAGTGATGATTTTTCTTAAACGGAGTAGCAATAACCATTGAATTTGGGTTTGTTTGTGTAACGATTAAATCACAATTAAAGTCACTATATTTCGTAAAATTTTTGAAAGTACAAATAAGGTGTCTTTCAGTTCCGTCATTTAAGAATTTAAAAGAAAAATTCTTTCCGAAATAAATAATATCGCCTTTAACACTTGAATTTGGAAAATTAACTCGGCCAAAAGTAAATGGTTTTATTATTGATTTAGTAATGTATTTTTTAGTCTTAAAGTCTAAAAAAGAAACACTAACTAAAGACATATAGGAATTATCATCTACTGTTAAAGCAATTCCATAATCCCCTTCAATAAAATAGTAATAATCCCATTCTTTAATTCGAGTTTTGCATCCGCGAATATCTTTTCGGTTGTAATCACGAACTAAAGAATATGAAAATCCACATTCTTTTAAATTACCTTCTTTATCCAGTAATTTACCAGTTGTTAATTCTCGATCCATTTTTATTCCCCCTGAATAGATTTATATATTTTTCTAAAATCATTTTCATCGAATAAGACTGGACATGGATATAAAGGAACTGCCTCTTTATATGATTTTTTAGCAAGAAATGAAATATCTTCATCTTTTATTTCTTTGATTTTCTCTGGAAGATTAAATGTTTTATTTAAATCTCTAATATACAAAATTAAAGATTCAGCATTTTTAAGTTCGCTTTGATTTGGTAAACCGACTCCAATTAAATTAGCAATCTTGCTCATTTTCTTTTTTGCTTTAAACTTATATAGATCTAAAACATAAGGAAGAATAATTGCATTTAGATAACCATGAGGTAAGTTATATTTTCCACCAATTGCATGGGCAATCGCGTGAACATTTCCAACCATCGAACGAGTAAAAGCTTTTCCAGCCAAGAAGGAAGCGTATAGCATATTGCTTTTTGCATCTAAATCATCTTTATTGTTGTATCCAAGAACTAGATTATTGTGAATCAATAAAATTGCATCTAGCGCATATTTACGTGTTTTCTTTGTAGTATCAAAATTTAAATATGCTTCGATGGCATGCGTTAAAGCATCCATTCCAGTAGTGGCATAAACTTGTGGCGGTAGATTTAGTAATAATCTAGGCTCCAAATAAGCAAAACGAGGTACACAACGCATAGATTCAACTGGGAATTTTTCTCCAGTAGTTTCGTTACGAACAACAGCAGCAATTGTTGTTTCTGATCCGGTTCCACTTGTAGTTGGAAAAGCCACCATCTTTGGCATATTATGTCTAACCTTAAATAGACCTTTATATTTTTCAATTGTTCCGCCGTTTGTGGAGATTACGCCGATTAATTTTGCGCAATCCATAACGCTTCCGCCACCAACTGCAATTATTCCATTACAATGATTTTTCTTATAAACTTCGACTCCATTGTATACATTTTTAAATGTTGGGTTTGGTGTTACATCTAAGAATAAAGAGTAATCGATATCATTTTTTTCAAGTTCCTCTTCGATAATTTTAGTTAAACCATACTTATAAACGTTTTGATCACTCACGATTAAAATGTTGTTAATATCGCGCAAAGTAAAAGCATCAATCATCTCGTTATAACTTTTTAAAACACGAGGTTCTCGCCATTTTAAAAGATATTCAACTCCAGCCATGGCAAAATTAAAAATTCTAACACTAACTCTTTTTAATAGTTTCATCTATATTTCCTCCGAACGCTTTAATAAACTTAATGCTGTTTATTTGCCCAC
>Ga0172378_10002156_pt1 | contig 18356 bp, 11 predicted proteins | sample GrowelOW332metaG_FD_119755 | JGI IMG/M metagenome (GOLD analysis project Ga0172378, IMG submission 119755) | Groundwater microbial communities from an aquifer near a municipal landfill in Southern Ontario, Canada - Pumphouse #3_1 metaG | ecosystem: Environmental > Aquatic > Deep subsurface >... | reverse complement strand
CCATCTGCAGGCAAAATCAATTTTGCCATTTCTTCAAATTTTCCCCAGTTGCCAGGATTGACAATAATGGTTCTTCCTGGGTTTGTGGCACGAATGATATGGTAAACGCTATCAACGAATTCATTCAGGTAAGCATCAGAGGCTCCTCTGGATTCGTTAAGAATTTCAAAAACGAGTGAATCGTTACTGAAATCTTTAAATTCATCCGCAATTTGTCTCCAGATACCAAAAAATTTGGCCTCTTGTCCCTGAGGATCTGCGTAGAGTTCCAGATAATGATGCACGTCAATGATCACGGGCATGCCTAAGGAATTCGCAATGCGTATATCTTCCTTCACACCTGCGATACGCGTCGCTTGTAACGTGTAGGGGGCAACGTTTTCGGCTGTCTGATTCCAGCGCACAGGTAAGCGGATGGAATTAAACCCTGCCGCCTTGACGATGGTAAACCATTCGTCTTGAATAGGATTACTCCAATAGTCATCTGAATAGTCGTATACTGTATTTACGTCTGCGTTGCTTCGACCCGCATCCCAGGAGTTCCCAAAATTTATGCCTTTGCCAAGAAGTTTGTTCATTCGAATAGCCGGACTATAGTCAACGCCTCCTCCATCGGAGCTGGATAGTGTAATGGAAGAACTACTACTAGCGATTTCAACGCTGCTAGAACTCTCTGGCGTAACCGGGTTTGAATCACCACTGTCTCCTCCGCACGCAATGAGTCCGAATACAGGGATAAGTACTGCACTAAAGAAGGATCTAGTTATATTCATGGGTTGTCCTTGGATGGAAGCCAAATCTAATTAAGTGGGATGCTATTCTAAATAGACATCATCCTGTTCAAATATTTTTTGCAGATTTGTAGAAAGTGTACACAATAGAAACCTGCGTTTTTAGCTCAAAAAAGATTCTTTTTAAAAGAAAATACTTTTTTACCATAATAAAAGTTCCGCTATTTGAGATAAAATCCTATTTTTCGGGCGTAAAACAAATTATATTCGAGCCTGTTGTTGGTTTGCGGAGACTTTATTTTTTATGAAAAAGCCTATTTCTCTTTTGCTGATCAGGATAGCAATGCCGGCCTTGCTTGTTGTGTCGTTTGCCTTTGCCGGATTTGAAGATTATCGGGATCGTGATGCGACTCGTTTTGTCATGAAGGAAGCAAAGCCTTTTCGTCTCGATAAAGATGTTGTGACTGTAGTCATGCGAGAGGCCGTACCACGGGGCGGTGGATATACTTATCAGTATCCGCGTGAAAATCCAGAGCCTGTCATGACTGACAAGTATGCCAAGGAAGGGGCTCTCTCCATGGAAATTGAACTGATTGCGAGTGATTATTCGGGAGTAGCTATTTGTATTGCGGGATCTGTTGATTTGACTCCATATTTGGAAGACGGAGTGCTGGATTTTTGGCTTAAGGGCAATAAGGGTGGTGAAAATGCGCTTTTTGTGCTTGTGGATGATGGAGTCAAAAGTAATGGGGAATCAATGCAAGTCAAGTTACGCTCTAAAAGTTTAGGTGAAATTACTCAAGAGTGGAAACATTTTAGCATTCCGTTAAAATTGTTTGGCAAGACGGGTGTGTATTGGGATGTAAAAAATCAGAGAGAAGTGCTTTTGCCTTTTGCTTGGAGTAATTTCAAGGGATTCCGTCTTGAGGTTCGTAAAGATGAGAATACCGAATTCAAGGTCTGGATTGATGATATCGTTATCAAGAAATATGGTCTGCCGTACCAAGGTCCTGCAAACTATCCCTTCCGGAATAAGATTTAAGAGGATTGTATGCATAAGATATTCCTATTGTTTTTTATCGTTGCCGTATCAGCTTCTTGGGCTTTGCTTCCAGAAGCACAATTGGACTCTGTAGATCAATCTCTGGACACCTTGGCAAGTGATATGGAATCAACCCTTATGGGGAAGAATGATGTGCCTTTGTCTGTTTCTGGTACGATGGATTTTCGACTGAAAAATTTTCATTATGCAAATGTTTCTCCGCTATTCTTTAATGACAAAGCCCGTACATCCGTAGATGCTTTTTTCAAGGCTTCTATTGTGGCAATGCCGAATTCTTACATGACTTTGTGGACGAATCTCTGGTTTCCGTTTGATATGTCCGGATTTTATACAAATTACCTAGCAGATGATCCAACAAGAAATCCGATGAATAATGAAGAGCGCGTTCTCTTCAATCATAACACGGATTATGTTGGTGCTTCGATTGATGAAGAAATGAATGTGGGTACTGATATCCGCGCTGGTTTCTTCAGCATTTATGCAACGGCTGGTGGTGTCATTTGGGCTAATGGAAGTCCGCTGACGATGTGGGAACGAGAAACAGCTCCCCGTTTTGCTTGGCAGTATGAAACGTTTGAAGAAGAAAAAACGGTCAGTACTTATTACAAGGAAAAAGACTTCAAACCTGTGAAAGAAGGTGGCCGTGCTTTCTGGACAAATCGTTCTTTTGGTGGGCTGTTTTTGAATGCTTATCAATTGCCTTTAGGTCTTACCGCTCAATTTCTGCTTTCTCAGCCCAAGGATATGGATGTTGGAACCCGTGATGGTCTTCGTCTCTATGGTGGACAGCCGGGTGAGGAAGAAATGACGGGTGATTATGATATGCGTGGTGATGTATTTGGTGGTCGTATTGCGAAAACCAAACTTTTTCAAACGATGACCCTTGGTGCGAACTATATGGGAGTGTTTTTCGATGAAGGCATCATCTATGAGAAAGAATTTACATATTCTGCAGCCAATGTTTGGCCGAATGAACAGCCTTTCCTTGATAACACGCATATTGTTTCTTTAGACATTAAGGGTAACATTAATCCTAAGTTTTATTTGACAGTCGATGCTGGTTTGAGCTGGTCCGATTCTGTAAAATTTATCGCGGATTCTATTGGTAATTATGACAAAGATAATACGATTGATGAATACTCTTCTCCTGCGTTTGGTATCTATGTAAAGGCCCAGGACAAGCACCTAGACTTCTTGCCCACGGTCGTTGAAGCCGTTTATTTTAACAAGGACTTCTTTTCTCCTTATGGTATAACGGATCCGTCCCGTTTCCGTAGCTGGCGTAAGGATGAGATGTATTTGAATGCAGGTTCTTTGCGTTATGGTCCAAATATGGCTGGAGTCAATTTGAAATTCGAACCAGAATTTAACCGTGGTCGAATAGGGATTCAGTATGGTCAGCATCGTCAGATTGAAAAAAGTGATGATGTCCTTCTTTTTAATTATCGCTTGAATGGGCGCAATATGTGGGAAAGCACCAATTCTTGGACCAAGTTCAATGCTTTGTTCTGGGCTGATTCGGGAAATTATAAGTCGAATGGTTATGTAAGCCGTGCTGGTGTTTTGACTAGTCAGCGTAAGATGTATCGTCAGAAGGGCGGTCTTTACGGCGGAACGTGGGAAATGTGGGAATCGTTCGTCCCCTATGAAAATGCAAATCAATTGAGAAATAAGACTGTTCCTGCTCATACGAAATGGTCTTCTTACTTGTCTGTTGAGGGTGGTTATGATATTGGTCATTGGTTCAACACGGATCGCAATGTTATGATGCAGATCTACACGTCCCTTTCCGGCATTTCTAAAACAATCGCTCCGATTGCTTATAGCGGTGCACAGAAAGATATGCTTCTCTGGAGCTTTTATGGACAGTTCGAACCCGCTGTTGCTGTGACTCCGACGTTCCATATGGTGGGTTGCTTCGGTCTCGAGACTTGGCAGGCAAAGAATGCTTATGTGGTTACAAACTCTGGGACAGGAATTAGCCAAAATTCTGACTATTATAACGTTCTCAACGCATCTTCTTACTACGAGTTCTCTCCGATTGATTATTTGCAGACTGCTGTTGGCGTTGGTTTCGATTGGGATTTTACTGCTCGTGCGGGCTTGCATGTCCGTTATAAATGGGCTACGCATACTGATGGGAATGTGTCTGATAATGATTGGCACGCTCATTATGTGTCTGCTGAAACAAAGATGTGGTTCTAAGAGGTTTGCTTATGATGCAAAAAATTCTTTTTTCTTTGCTTTTGATTGGTTCTGTGGCTTTTGCGGCCTCTGAGTTGAAGACGAATCAAGCTCTTATCGGTGGAAAAATTGACACTATTGAATCCAAGCGCGGCATTCAAGTCAGTGGTAATATTCGTGCAGTGTATTTGGGGTCTTATTACGATTCAGATCAGAAAAATGTGGACTCTTCTTCCACAATGCCTGATGTAGAACGCAATGAGTTTGTGTCTGCAGATTTGAATTTTCATTTTCGGCCTTGGGAATTTGTTCGTGCCAACATGATGCTTCGTTTAGAAGCGGGTATGCAGGATTATTTTTCTGCAGCTTCTAAGACGATTGGAGTTGGTTGGATGAATCTTGAAGGAAACATTGGAAATGATTTTTATTGGGTTGTGGGTGATTTTAGGCAACGCTATAGCCCCTTGACTTTGAACGCTCCAGAGGTGCAAGTGATGTATGAGCCGCAGATTTTTTCCCGTGAACGTCAAATGGCCCGTACTGAAGCCCAATTGAACGGTGAAGAACGCAATTTGGAAGGCGCTAATTTGCAATTTCGTCAATTTTTAGGTGAACAAGCCGGAGAAATTCGTATTGAAGCTGTTGCAGCACGCCTTCGCCGGGTGCAAGTTCTCGATTTTTCGGGTGCAAACGGCAATATTCTTCCGAATGATTCTGTATCAGGAGCCTCTCAGTCAGCTAATATGGACAAGTGGCTTTTGAGCGGAAACATAGAATGGCTTCCGATGAATAAAAATTTGCTCTTAGGCGTCACTGAAATGTTCATCTTTGATGATAAGAGTTCTTACTCATATACCTATCGCCATGAGGATCCGACGGCTGATGGCTTGGATTCCAAGTACGTTCTGCAGTCAATCAATGCGATTGATTCTCTTCCGCAGCGTACGTTTGTTACAGGAGTTAGGGTTGGTGGTGATGTCGCGGGCATTTTAAGCAATCCGAATTTAATCTTGGATTTGACTGCCGAATATGCTCGTTCCTCAGATGATGTTTACCATAGTGTTGCCGTTACGGATTCTACATACCTTGCAGAAAAAGAAGTCTTGGATGGTAATGCGATCCTTGCGACTTTGAATGTTGGCTACAAAAGTAGCAACACATGGAAGGTCCAATTTTCCGGCAATTACATCATGAATGACAGCAATTGGTTCAATAATTTGGCTCAATCTCCGCAATTCTTTGCTCAACGTATTTTGAATACGGATCGTGATGGCACCGTCTCTAAGTATGGAGTTAACGCTCCTTTGTATTCTACTTTTGGAGCTCTTTATCATTTTACGCCAAAATTTTCACCCGCGGCAACGACCCTTGCTACAGATGATGCTGGTTTTCAAAATGGTCAGACAGGTAGTTATGTTATAGCTCCGTATTCGAAGAATTCTTGGACTTCCTTAGTCTATACGCGCAGTGAGTTGGCTCTGATTAATTCAATGAGTGATCCTGCGTTGCAACTTTCACTTCCGAACGGACTTGCTACTTCGAACCGTACGGGTGTTCAGACTGGTATTACAGCTGGCTTCAATGATTTTGCTGAGGTTCAAGTCTTGTTTAATTCTTTTCAGCAGGTGAAAGCTGAATCGGTCTTTGACAAGGCAGAATACCTTGAATATGGTGTTGGCGCAAAATGGGATGTTCTCAAAACGCTGGGATTTAAGTTGCCTTTGGAAATCTCTGGCAGTTACAAGCATTCTAGTCGGAAGATGGGTATGGAAGGAGCCGATTCTCTCGGGTCTGGCGAACTTAAATGTGATTTCTTCAATGCCGGATTTTATTGGCAATATTTACCGAGACTCGGTGTTAGCGCTGGTTGGCAGTATATTGATATGACATTGGATGATTTGGCTTCTCTTACCAAAGGGGGTGCCGGTTATGAAGTTCCTCTAGTCAAGGGCAAGCAGATGCAGTGGATGGTTGGTCTTGACTATTCTTTGACTAGTGATGTTTGGTTCACTTTGAATTACGGAATCATTTCTGTTGAAAACTCTTACAATGTGAGTTCTGGAACGGGTGCTAATTTGAATTATGCGATTTTGGATGCGAATGAAACTTCATATCAGCATTCTTTCACTCAAACCATTGTTGAAGCCACGATTAATGTGGGCTTTTAAGCGAGGCACACGATGAATTTGAATAAGGATAAATTCCCTATGGCTTTTAGAACAGCATTATTCTTGGCCTTTTCGATTGTTTCGGTAGCTTCCGCTGCAACGGATTCTTCTGTGGTTGTTCGCCAGCGTGGTATTCTGGATAAATTGGATTCCATAAATACAGCGATCCTCGGATTCCGCATAGGTGGAACGGCTAAGGCAGGTGTTCTTGCTTCAACGCTTTCTTCCGATCAACTAGCCGATCAATCTCCATCGCGGGAAACGCAAGCATATACTGATGCAAATTTGGTTTTAACGGCACGTCCTAGTTCGGAAACAGAAGCGCGCGTAGAAGTTCGTTTGCATAAGGATTGGCAATCTGGATATGAAGAATCGGTCAACCCTGTTATTGGGCACTGGTTCTCTTATGACGGATTGATTTTGGATAAACATCTTCTTTTTAATTTGGGATATATGAGAGTTGGCTACACTCCGCTCACTCTTTATGTTCCTGAGGATGTTGTCTTGCAAGAACCTGAAATTTTTGCATCGCGTCGTAGAGATGCTCTGGCTATGCGAAATTTGGATACTTCTACAAACCGCCTTTTGCAGGGATTGAATGCAGAATACCACAGCGGTAAAGTCGGACTTCTTTCGGATATTTACGCTCAGGGTACTGCTTCGCGCATTCGCAACATTGCTAAAAAAGCGGATCAGGTATTCTTTGATTTTGATTGGAGCGATCGTTATATGTTCGCTGCCAATGCGGGTGCTTCGGCCTATGGCGTTACTTTGGGCGGAAATTTTGTTTCTTCGTTTGACAGGGAATTGAGTACTCGTTCGCGTAGTGCTGGCACAAATTATTACTATGAAGATAATTATGTTGGTTCTGGAGTCTTTGGCTTTGATTCTAAAGAACTTTTGGGTGATTTGCCTGTCCAGTTCGGAGTAAATGGCGAAGTGGCTTATTCTCGGTGGGTTTACACCTTGGATTCTGTTCAGGTTGTGGATACAACATACTCTTATTCGCTGACGCAACAGAATTTGATTACGACTGCTGACGGCCTTAATTTGGATACGATTTCTGAATATTATGTAACAAAGAAATCTCAAGTAGTTAGAGATTGGTATGATACAGTTTTGGATCGCCGGAGTGACTTTGCCTTTAATATTCAGCCATATGTAAAAGGTTCTTTTGGCAAGATTGGCGTGAATATCTCTGGGCTCTATATGAATAACGGAAAAAATTTCTGGTCTGAACAAGCTGCGTCGCGCAATTATCGGGGAAATACTTCTGTTTTGAATGCTGCGTCTTTATTTGAAGGACAAGATTCTTCCCTGCTTTCTCTTTTCCGTTCAGGAAGTTTGGAAAATATGTATTTTGCAGTCTACAATACGAACGTCTTGCAGCAGCAAAATTTAATGAGCAAGAATGAAAGTTCCGATATTTTATCTGTTGGTAGCGAGTCCAACTACACTTATTCCCGTTTGTATAACAATTACAAAATTGCTCACTTTTACCGCAATGCTTATTCTGCGGCGGCTTATAAGTTGTCTGAATTTGCTGCGGTAAGTGAATTTATCGATCCAAGTGTGAATATGCCGCTTGCTATGGGGCTTGCAACCCCTGATCGTCAGGGTTTTTCTTTCAAGGGTGATTTTACTTTTGATGATGCTGTAGAGTTGAATGTGCGTTTCGGACATTACAAATGGAGTGAGATTGACGATCAATTTACTCAATATGGAGTAGGTCTCGGTGTTGATGTCGCTCAGTTGATCGCTTTCGATAAGCCTCTTATGATTCAGGTTTCCTATGAAGCTGCTTCCGAAGACAGCTATCTGAAGCGCAATACATCTCGTATCGTTGCGGGACTTAATGCTGGCATCTGGGGGCCTTTCGCTGCACAGGCGGGTGTTCAGATTTTGACAAAAAAATATGATAATGGGTTAGATTTGTATGACGATTCATCTCTTCTCATCAATAAGGTGGAAGAAATGCTCATTCTTGCAGGGCCACAGGTCAAGCTCGCTCCGGGTGCTTGTTTGAGTATTGAAGGCGGATATATGACGAATAAGGTTACTTATTCTACTATAGCGACGGAAACAGGGTTGAGAGGGTCTCAAGAGCTTTCCATTGATAAAATTCTCATTATGGCCGATATATCGGTCTCGTTTTAGGCGAGGACTTTATGCAAAATGTTGAAATGTTTAAGTTTTTAGCCATAGGAGTTGTCGCGGCTCTTTCTTTTTCCGCGTGTTCTTCAATGGATGCCGATTCTGCAAAGGATGGCAACTGGCCTACGGATTTTGTTGTCTCAGAATATTCGGAGATCAATCCCGATATTGCTAATGCACAGCGGAAAACGTCAGTTGTTTCTGCGAATATTGAAAAATCGTGCAAAATCAATACTTTATTTTCAGACGCGTCTGAAACAGGCAAGTTCCTTGCAGATTCTTCAGCACTCAAATCCCTTTTCGTGGATTATGCTTCTTTTTCGGCAACGTATTGGCCTGGATATGAACTTTTTACAACGAATGTGCTTTATGCAGATTTTATCAAAGTTCTGTTTATGAATTTCCATGTTTGTGGTAATACTGCAAGTGAGGATGTTGCTTATTTGGCTTCTGTGCCCATCGATTCTAGTTTGGTATCTATGGAATATCTTTTGGCTGGTGTGACTTTAGGGCGGGCTTATCGCTATTGCCTAGAAGGGGAGGCTGAGGTCTTGCAGAATTCTTCACAGGGAATAGTCATTAATGAGGCTAAGGGTGAATATGATTATTCCGATTCTTATTATTGTCTGAATAGAGCCGATCAGCAGAAATATTTGATTGAGAAATGAGGATCTTATGAAATTTAAATGCCTTTCATCCCTTTTCATAGCACTTTGCTTAACTAGCTTGATCTTTGCTCAAAACCAGGTCATAGGTTATTTTCCATATTGGGCTCAGTATTCCCAATACAGACCAGCCGACATTCATTTTGAACGGATTTCTGAAATTCGTTATGCATCCTTGATGCCCGTCTCTGATGGTTCTCTTACTTGGATGGATGAAATGGATGCCGCGAATTTTGATTCTCTTTCACGAGAAGCTGCGAAGCACAATATTCCCTTTGTTGCTGTCATCGGTGGTATGGATGCTACAGAAGTTTTTGCCGCTATTGCTGCCGATGAATCTTTGCGCTCTACCTTTGCCAAGGCCGTTGTAGAATGGGTGAATCGCTATAATTTGGCTGGCGTTGAACTAGATTGGCAGGGGTTAGTTTCTGACGATACTGGAAAATTTTCTGCATTGTTCTCTGAGGTGAAGAATGCCCTGTCAGGAAGATCCGTTGGGGTTGCTGTTTACCCGGCTTCTGCGGACGCGTATGGGGAAGTTCTTAAGTCTGCGGATTTTGTAACTGTTTTTGTTGGTAATCAAATGTCCGTGGATTCGGCGACTGTTCGTCCTAATTTGAGTCTTTCTGATGTTTCTACTGCAATGAATTTGTTTACGGAGAAGGGTGTTAACAAGGTTAAACTATCTGTGGTTATTTCTCTTTCTGGAATGTCTTTCTCTGGCGCGTCTGGGCTCGGTTCTTCCCATCAAGGTGCTGGTAGCGGAAATGAGGGATTTTTGAGCTATAAGGACTTGATGACCCGCTTTGAGACTCCAGATTACAAAGTCTCTTTTGATGAGATATCTTCTTCTGAAGTGGCTGTAGGAAATGGAGAAACGATTGTTTTTTCTGGCATTCCGTCAGTTAAAGCGATCAGTTCTTGGGTTAAGGATAATGGATTTGGCGGGGTCGCTCTATATGATTTGAGTGAAGATCATCCAGAGGCGATTGTTTCGTTGTTTGTAACGGCCGGGCAAGTGTTGCGCCCAGAAGTCAACTATGCCCCAACTAAGAAAAAATAACGTGAATTTTATCAAATGATTCGAACGTAAACAAAAAAAATGAACGAATCATTGATAATTTTATAAAATAAGATATATTTCAAACGAACCATTTTCCGAGTAATCGGAAAAATAACAAGAGAGAGAAAAAAAATGAACAAGAAAATTCTTTTTTCCGCTATGTTAGTTTCTTCTACCATGGCTATGGCTACTGCCGCTACCGGCACTCCGGGCGCGGGTGTTTTGATGTTCGACGGCTCCAATCAGCAGGTGAACACGGGTGAAGACTGTATGTATGAGTATGAGGATGCTTGCGGTGAAGCATCTACCATGGGTTATTGGTATGATTATGATGATCGCAAGGCTAATAAGGGGGACTCTTATACTCTCTATCCTTATGAACAGGATGAGTATGAGTCTTTCACTCAGCCGATGATTGATGATGTGAATTATATATATGTTAAGCAAGTAACGGGTACTGCATATGAGTACTCTTTTGTTGGCTTTGGCTTTAATATTGTCGGTGGAAGTCAGACTCCGGCAAACATTACTCCATGGACAGGTGTTTGCATTACTTATACTTCTGATAAGCCGATGTACCTGGAGTTGGGTGCTGACGCTCTTGTTACGGACTACAACGCTTTCCGTGTCAAGCTTGATGCTGCTACAACTCCGACAGTTAAGAATGCTCTTTGGGCTGATTTTGCTTGCGACGCTACTTGGGGATCTTGCAAGGAGAAAACATATACAATTGATCAGGTTACTGCTGCTGCACAGGCTATCAAAATCAAACTTGAAGGCAAGGGTAAGGTTGTTGAAAATCAACTCCGCATTTTCCAAGTTGGAACTGCTGGTGCTTGTTCTGCGACTGCCGCAACGGTTAAGACTGAGGCCGCTCCGTTCTGCAAGAGTGATGGAGACGGTGGTTTTATCGCTTCTTCTTGCGTTAGTGCAATTCCGGCTGCCAAGTCCGCTTCTCGCGTGAGTGCAAATCTCATTGATCATACACTTTCCTTCTCCGGTTCTGTTGCTGGTGTGTCCGTTGAAGTCATCAACCTCCAGGGTCAGGTTATGCTTCGCTCTGTTCTCTCTACGAGCAACAGCCTGAACCTTTCTTCTCTTAACGCTGGAGTTTATATGGTTCGTGTTGCCGGTCGTTCCGTCAATATGACTCAGAAGATTCTTCTCAAGTAAGTTTTTAATTACAAAAAAAAGGACTCCTCTATGGGGGTCCTTTTTTTTAAAGGTATATATTACGGAACATCACTCGAGGCTTGTATGAATTGTAAATTTGTTCTGGTTTTGTCTATTTCGGCAATGCTTTTTGCCTGCTCGGAATCTTCTTCTTCCGGCCCTGTTGTTTCTAGCGCTACCGTTGATATTTCTTCATCCTCTTCGGTAATCGACATTGAATCAAGTGCCGCGTCTTCTGTTTCTCTCCCCGTGGGGGCAGATATTGCATATCCAGACAATATGTACACACTTTGGAAGTCGAAGTATTATGTGACTATGGCGGAAGAAATCGCTGCGGGGTCTACGGATAGTCCCTTATCTTATTTTAGCGGGATGAATCCTGCACGAATTCGCTGGTATGGAACCGCTTTTGGGACGACTCCTTGCACAATCAGTGGGCTGAATTATTCGAGTCCGGCAATTTGGAATTCTTATAAAATGGGTTGCTCAGTTTCTGAAGGTATTGGCTATGGAATGCTGATAACGCAGTTCTATAGCGATATGGATGCTTTTGACGCTCTTTGGACCTACAATAAGGGCTTTAGACAAGCCAATTATTATCAGAGTTATCCAATTGCGCTGATGCCTTGGGGCGTGCGAGGGTTTGCCGATATTGCTACGTCTTCTAGTTTTAGTGCTGCTTTGGATGCTGATTTTGATATTGCTACCGCGTTGATCCTCGCCTATTATAAGTATGCCTCTGTTGATGCCACTAGAGCCAATGCTTATTTGGCGGACGCATTGAACATTGGAAACGCTATTTTGAAATATGGCGTTAACACAGCTAATTGGTTGGTTTATCCGGGTGATGATCCGATGTGGACAATGGCTGGAAAATCCGGTTATGGTATTCATAACTTGAGTTATTTCGCACCTGTTGCATTAAGACTCTTGGCTATGGTGGATGCGGCGAATGCCAGTGCTTGGAATAATATATTGACTGCCGGTTATGCTTACATGAAGGCTGTGCAAGCAAATGGTGCTGGATTGTTCCCGGATTGGTCTAATGAGAGTTATGAGGTTGCATTAGCTAAATCGGGAGATGAAAATACTTACTTCTTGTTTAATGATGAAGCGGAACGTATTCCTTGGCGAATTGCATGGGACTACTACTGGTTCCAATCGGCTGATGCGGCTCAAGTATTAAATAAAATGGCTGATTTTATTGTAGCTAAAACGGCGGGTTCTGTTGATGCGATTCCTGCGTATGCTTATGTGTTTAAAGACGGATCTGTTTCTACTAAGTCTGCATCATCTATAGAACACAAAGGATCTTATTGTCTGATGGGTTTTGCGGGGGCAACGGATTGGTTTAATAATTGCACAGCATCTTTTAACGCTTCTCCCATGACTACTACTTATACCAATTATTATCCGGATAATCTGCAATTTTTGTTCAGTCAATTAATGAATGGTCGCTTCATAAGGCCTTTTTGATTACGTATGAGTTAAAAATTTTAAAAACATGATTTTTTGTATGATCTCCTAATATGTTAGGAGATCATTTTTATCAAGAGGGGATAGACTATTTTCTGTATACTCTTGAAACCAACCTTTTGTCACTGAGTCTGGTGTCTTTACATTTTTTGTGAGAGCTCGTTTCATTTTCAGGAAAGAGGCTTCTGATGTGAACTATTGTAAACGAAAATTAAGACTTTTATTACGTGAATATTAGAAAGAAAAACTTAGATTACAGGTAAAAGTAATAGAGGTTTTTTATGAAATTGATTCTTGCCGGAGTTTTACTTGCTGTAGTATTTTCATTTGGGGCAACGACATACGCAGATGCTGTCCCTCTGCGTGTTGGTCCGGTTTCTAATTATGGAACACTGGGGACAAACGGAAGTAAGGTGGTGAGTCTCTCTTCGGGGAAGCAAGTGATGCTTCGTGGAATGAGTCTTTTCTGGTCGGATGCAACTGGTGTTCCCTATTACAATTCTGAAGTGATTTCTTGGGCTGTAAAAAACTTGGGCTTGACTGTTTTCCGCTTTGCTATGGGTATTCAGTATTATGATAGTGATGGGGGGACGAGTAATGCATTGGATGCTAATTATTCCTACATGGGGAATCCAGATGGTGACATTTCCCTTCTGGATTTGATGGTAAAAACGGCTATTGAAAATGATGTTTATATTATTGTGGATTGGCACAGCCATCGTGCTCATAATGAGACCTCCTCTGCCAATGCCTTTTTTACAAAAGTGGCTCAGCGTTATGCCGGTATTCCGAACATCATTTGGGAAGTGTACAATGAACCGGTAAATACCAGTTGGGGTTCTATTCAAAGTTATGCAAATACGGTGATTGGCAGTATCCGGAATTATTCTCAGAATTTGGCCATCGTTGGGACTTCCAACTGGTCGCAAAATCCTCAGGAAGCCAACAGTAGTCCGGTAAACGCCACCAACGTCGCGTATGTCTTCCATTTTTATGCTGGTTCTCATTCCGTAGGTTCTTATGGTTCCAACATTACTAGTGCTATGGGAGCGGGGCATGCTGTGTTCATTTCGGAATGGGGCACAACGGATGCGAATGGTAGTGGTAGCGTTAGTTCTTCTGAAACTGCAAATTGGATTTCATTTATGGAATCCCACAAGATCAGCAATTGTAACTGGTCGTTGCGCCAGGCTTCCTCTACGTTGAACAATACGACGGAGGCTTCGGCTATGTTCACGGGTTCTACGAATTTGACTACTCAGGAAGCCCTCAGTAACGCGACATATTCTACTTCAGGATCAATTATTAAAAATTATCTTTCAACTTATAGTAAAGGCGCTGTGTGGGAAGATTCTCTCACGAGTGGTTTTCGCAGCGGTTCTTGTGCTTTTGCCCATCAGAGCGTTCCAGAAACACAAGGTTCGATCACAGGTGTTGCTAATTCCAGTTGTACATATACTTCCAGCGATGAAAGTGTTGCAACGATTTCAGGAGGTTTGATTACTCTGTATAAGGCGGGATATGCCGTGATGACTGGAAATGATGGTACAAAAAGTGTTGTTACGGCAACGTTGATGCCGGCACAGACTTTGAATTTTCCTTCTTATACTTGCCGTATTGACACGAGCTGTTCGGGGACGAAAGCGGGTAATTATTCCGGTTCGTCTTCTTTTGAAAAGCCGATTGACCGCACTATAACGGATCAGGGCGCAACGGTTACCTATTCTTCGGATAATCCTGATATTATATCTGTTCAGCAGATCACTTGCACAGGCCCCAGTTGTCTTGCTGCGCAGAAGAATACTAAGATGTGGATTGCTAGATTTATTTCTCGGGGAACGGCAACAATTCATGCCAAGGGTCCTGCCGTAGCCGGATATCGTGCTTTGGATACGGTTGTTAATTTTTATTATTTGAAAAAGCAGCAACGGTATAATGGAACTTATTTCCGTGATACGGCGGTTGCTGTGAATTCATCCACGTTGATGCTTCTTGATACAGCCCGTTATGAACAAGCTGCGATTACGTATGCATTTTCGCCAGAGGGTCTTGCAACGAAGAATGGTGAATACCTGATGGCTGGAGCTAATGATGGCACGATTTTAGTGACTGCTACTATCGCAGAAACTACAAATTATGAGGGTCAGACGATGACAGCTACGGTGGTTATTGGAACAGGTATTAATGTTTCTATTGAAAAACGTCTGACTCCTACCGTGCCTTTCCTTGCTAGGGTGAATTCTCAAGATCTTGTCTTGACCTTGAATAAGTCTGCATTTGTTTCTATTCAAGTGACAAATGCTGCGGGCAAAAAGATGGATGTTTCTACGCAGCGTTATTTCCCTGCAGGTGAGCAGCGCATTAGTTTGGCGGGATTGGCACAGGGGCATTATTTTGTACGAGTTCAACAGGGTGGTATTTCCAAAACCTTCGCTTGGAGTAACCGATGAAATTTCTTCGTTATATTGCTGTTTTTGGCCTTTGTACCGTTGTCGGTGCGTCTGTGAAATTTCCATACCCGCAAGCGCATTCGTATGGGAATAATACAATTGTTGCACAGCCTATTAGTGTATGTTCCAGCGTATCACCTTCGATGCAATTGAAAAGTCAGTTTTTGAGTTACTTGTCCAACTATTATACGGAAAGTGGTAATTATGCTCGCATTAAGTTTGATGATGCGACTTACACGGTATCGGAAGGTATCGGTTATGGCATGATTTTCATGGTCTATTTTAGCGATAATACGACGAGTTATCAGTCCCAGTTTGATAAGCTTTGGGCCTATTATCAGAATTATTCTGATGGAAACGGATTAATGCATTGGAAAATACAAGGTTTTAATTCTGTGAATCAATCTGGTAGTGCGACTGATGCGGATGAAGATGTTGCTTTTGCCTTGGCCATGGCGTACTATCAGTGGGGTGATTCTAAGTATCAGACTGCTGCGGCTTCTTTAATTGCTAAAATCCGGTCGCATGATTTTAATTCAGATGGAATGCATAAGCCGGGAGACCAGTGGGATAACGTCAAGAATCCGAGCTATGTAAGTCCAGCTGCCTATGAAATATTTAAGCTCTTTGATACGAGTAATAGTTCTTTCTGGTCTTCGGCTGTTTCAAAGAACTATACATTGCTTCAATCGAACCAGAATTCTTCCACAGGCCTTCCATCTGGATGGTGTAATTCTTCTGGTCAGCCTACAAACGGAAATAACTCATTTATAGCTTTCGATTATGATGCGTCCCGTGCACCTTGGCGTTGGGCTTGGTCCTATGCTTGGTATGGGCATTCTCAAGCGAGTACTTTGCTGAACAAACTCTCTACTTGGGTCAATTCTCAATTGGTAACACAATTGAAGATCAATATGTGCGTTGATGGTTCAACGAATTGCGGCAGTAACAGCATAGAGTCTGATGGAACGTCTATTGGTTCTTTGTCTTCTACTTTGATTTACAATTCTAGTTATCAAGACAAATTGAATAACAATTTTCAATCGTTATTGTTGCAAAATCCTGGGTATTATCACTCTTCTTTGCGCTTGCTTACTGGCTTGCTGATGACGGGAAACTTCCAGAATTTGGCAACGGCTACGCCTGTTGCTGTAACATCATCATCTTCTTCTTTGCCTGAAGAATGCCAGGTTTCTAGTTCTAGCACTTATGTGAATTCCGGTGCCTATGGGTGGAATTCTGAAACTGTGGAGCTGTCTGAAGAATTAGTAGACGGTGTGAAAATAGGTAATTTAATTGGCAGTGCCAGCCGTCGTTGGGTGACCAGGGTTTTAGGTACTACGTCTGCAGGGGTTACCTATACGGTTTCCTTCGAGCTTTGTGAAGAAACTGGTGGGGATGCTCAAGATGCTCACTTCTTAATCAACAACAGTGGAGAACGTTGCGATTACAAGTATGATCTTTCTGGGGGTACGTGTGTTCAAGCCTCTTGTACTTTTACTCCCACTAACACACAATCAGATACTTTAAACTTATGGCTTTGGGATTGGGGTGGTGTCTTTACCGTTTCGAATTTACTGGCGTATTCGAGTCAAGGAGATACTCTTGTTTCTGGAATGAATTCCTGGACGAAATTTGCAAGTGGTTCTAAGATTCTTCTTACTGGTGGCTATGCCCATTTGGTTCTACCAGCCTACTCTAGCGTTTCTTTGTTAGATGTACAGGGTCGTGTTATTCGTAGTGTTACGGATAAAGCAGGACCTTTGGCGTTTCCACTTAAGGGTATCTCTAAAGGATTTTATATAATTTCAATCCGGTCGGCTTTGGGAAACAACGTTTATCGGATTCAAATTAAATAACGTTTGTTCTTTTCTAAATCGGGGTTTGCTGAAAAATAGATTTACCAGGTGTTTACGAGGCCCTGTTGGCTTTTTAAGGTAAAACTAATAAGAACTATTTTTTAGCAAACTCTAAAAACTCGAAAGCTTTTGGTCAGGCTTTCGAGTTTTTTGTTGCTTCGTGCAGAGTTTCTTTTAAGTAAAATTAAAAGAGCATTGTATACATTTGAGTGCCGTTCATACGAATGATGTCCGTTTTCCCATTCTGGTTGAATTGACCAACAACGGTTTCGAAATAACTATTTGCTTTCGTACCGAAATTATAACCCGTAGGGTAAACCGGTTTTTTCATTCTAAATGTGCCATCGCCATTTGAAATCATAATACAAGCATCGGTCGGCCCTAAACGAATAATGTCGTCATAGCCATCACCATTGAAATCTCCGACTTTGCTGTCATAATCAGTCCAACCAAAAGTATATGTACTAGGATAGATGTATTTCTTAGCTGAGAAAAATGGTGAAGCCGTCTTTCCCATAATTGGATAATAGGCTCTGCTATCCAAACGACAGAAATCAGTTCTTCCGTCTTCATTAAAGCCTCCACTCACTGTGGTGACGGCTACTGGAGCCCCAAAATTCCAAGACTCACCCCCCCCATTAATGGCACTGTAAGAGATGTATATCGGATCATGTGCAAATGATGTCTGAACAATTATTTTATCAGAGAGAAGCATGACTAAATCACTGGCATTACCTAAAAAATTACCATCCGTGTAAAAATTTGCAATAAATGTTTCTCGTTCAGTTGCTGGACCGTAATCAGCACCTTCGGGGTACAATATTTGTAGGCTTTTATCGATAGTTTGAGGAATACTGGTATTCGAGTTTGTGGCATTTCGCTAATATAGGTCAAATATTCACTATAACTGAAAGATTGATCTTGTGTGGCAGATGCGATGCCACTACTTGTAATTCACTTAACTTCATTGGATTTTCGCATCCCTTTCGATTGAATTTGATGGCCTATCTTGATTGGAATCTTGGTTAATTTGCGCTGGATTTTACAGTTTTTTGACACTTCCTTGAATTTTTTGTGATTTTTGTGATTTTTAGATATTGTATATTGACGGCAATGAATTCGGATACCTTAAATACGGATACGGTTCCTACCACGAACCTGCCACCGGATAGCTTGCAACGAGATAGTTTGCATACAGGGAGTACAGCCCCCGCATCCTTGGTTTTAGATGCTAAAACTCTTGGATTAAAAATGGAAACAGGGACGGTTCTGCCAGTAAACTTGGGGGATACGTTTGATGTTTCTGTGACGGTTTCTTGGAGTATCCAAGGCAGTTCTTTGTTGCTCTTGCCTGCAAGTACGGCGAGTGG
>Ga0172378_10002152_pt1 | contig 18368 bp, 14 predicted proteins | sample GrowelOW332metaG_FD_119755 | JGI IMG/M metagenome (GOLD analysis project Ga0172378, IMG submission 119755) | Groundwater microbial communities from an aquifer near a municipal landfill in Southern Ontario, Canada - Pumphouse #3_1 metaG | ecosystem: Environmental > Aquatic > Deep subsurface >... | reverse complement strand
GATAATGTAACAACTAATATCAGCGGGTTTATATGTAAAGGTTATACAATTGTTGGAATTATTAAATCTGAAGTTTCTAGCATTTATAGCTTTAAAAATTCGTATTCTTTGTCAAATTATATGAAATCGGATTTCTTTTTTACCGACGTAAACGTATATAATGACGGTGTAGGAGTGTTAAAACCACATTTAAGTGATACCGACTCAGTTACAGAAAGGAAATATTTAGCTTTTGATAATTTAGATAATAAAGACCTTTTAAATGAGGAATATATGATGTTGGGTTGGAATAATCGGTATTCTTATAATGAGGATAATCAGACAATATTTAAAACAAATGTTTATATTGAAAGTAACTCATACAAGAATTTTTATAAGCTTTATAGTGGTTTAAAAGAGTATTTTAATTCTGTTTTGGGATATGAGGCTTATGTTTTAAATGTTCCGAATATTTTTTCTTGTTATGAGGAGATGTACACGCAAGCAAATATTATATCCTATATATTTAGTTTTGTTGGAATAATAATTATTTTATGCGCTATTATCAATCTTTTTAGTTCTATAAAACATAGTGTACGCGAAAGAAAGTTTTATCTTACTATGTTAAGGGCTATTGGTGCAAGAGATAGAATTATACCAAAGTTGTATTTGGTGGAATCTGCCATAATTGCTAGTCGGGCAAATTTATTTATTGTTGGTATTGGATTTGCAATATCAGCTGCTATCAAAATGTATATTGACAGTGTAATGAAAAATCATTATATTGGCTTTGACTTTAGTATACCTTGGTTTATTATAATTATTTGTATAGTTACAGTTGTGATTGCACTGTACGCAATTAGTCTACTATTTGCCCATATTTGTACATCGCGGCTATCGAAAAAACCGATAGTATCAATACTAAATAAGTATTAGAAATAAAAAATACCCTTAGCATATTTGTGCTAAGGGTATTGTCTTTTATATTGTTTTAGTAACTTTATTTAATCCACGAGGAGTATCTGGATTAATACCTAAATTCACCGCAAGATAGTTTGAAAAACTTTGCAATGCAAGTGTATAAAAAAATGGAGTGGATAAGGTACAATTAGGCATTTTTATTGAGGTAGTGGCTAATTCTAGTACTTTATTTATATCACTGAAAGCAATAATATTTACGCCTAAAGAATGTAATTTCGTAGCAATTGCGATATAATCATCAGTAAACTCACTATCGGGTGCTAGCAAAATTGCACAACGGGTATTATCCATAAGTGCGATTGGACCGTGAATAAATTCGGCAACAGAAAATGCTTTTGCCAATTTGTAACTAGTTTCTGCAAGTTTCAAACAAAGTTCTTCACCTAAAAATTGCGTAGTGCCTCTTGACAATACAACAAGATTGTCAATATTAAGATTTGCCTTTGCAAGATTTTCAATTTTGGAATAAAATTCGTCTTTAAAATGTTTTAATTGCTTAATAATTGATGCAAAATCAATATCGTCTTTTTGTGCAAGGCTATTAGCTAGCATAGTCAATACTGCAATTTCAGCAGTAAAGGTTTTGGTAGCAGCAACGCATTGTTCTTCTCCACAATTCAAATAAATAGAATGATTTGCCAAATTTGAAATTGGAGAATTCTCATTGTTTGTTATTGCGACTGTTAGTGCACCTTTTGCTTTTGCCATTTTTAGTACTTCAAAGGTATCCGGACTTGTGCCGCTTTGAGAAATAACAATACACAAAGTTTTGGTCATATTTTGTTCGTTGTGTAAAATTGTGTTTGTAGAATGATAAAATTTGCATAAGTGCATATCGGTTGTTGATTCTATTAAGTATTTAAAATAGAGTCCTGCGTTGTTACTAGAGCCACGAGCTACTAGCACAATATTTTTTATATAATTCAATTTACAAAATAAAGAAATCGTATTTATTTTATTTTTGTTGATGGAAATATTGCTAAGTGCATCTATTCCCTCCAATTGTTCTTTCATCATTAATGTCATAATTTTTTCCCCTTAATTATATTTTTGTATCTTTCTCATAATGTCGTTAGTAAAATTGTCTAAATAATTTTTCATATATAGTTCTATAGTTAGATTGTCATCTTCAATAAGTGGTGTCATATCAATAGCATAACTAACCATTTTTGCGGAATCGACTTTGTGCCCATCAGAATAAGTTGCATTAGCAAGTCTTCTGCCTATAGTCGCTTCGTCGTATCTTTTGCCACCAGCAATTTGACTGTCAAATACGCCTAATAAAGCATTTGCAATATTAGGATGACTACTAACATCAAATTGTATTTTTTGTTCTTCACATACCCAATCTAGGCTACGCCATACTTCGCAACCATATAATTTTTTTGGTCTGTCTTTTTTGTCTAAAGTTCTTATGGCTTTAATTACTTTTATAGCTGTAGCTACATGAGTATCATGCTTATCGGCTGGATTATGTGTATACATAAATTCGGGATTGCATTTTTTTATTAAATTTGCTAGTTCGATAACAGATTTATTTTCTTCGGAATTTTTAATTTCACTGCTAGGATATCCTAGCATACTAAGAGAAGCATATTCTCCTATAAAAGCAGCTTTTTTTTGCTCTAAAATACGCAATTGTTGCATTTTTTCATCAGTAATGTCGGTATATAGCCCATTCCTAGGGCTTCCGCTTCCGTTAGTTAGTACAATTGCACTAAACCATTTATCTTGCTTACCAAAACATTCGGCTATAGCATTATATGACATAAATTCGATATCATCTTGATGAGCTGAAATAGCTAAATGAGTGGTTTTTTCAAGAGCTTTTTCGATAGGTGTATTATCATAAGAAAAATATGTTTTTGTCATTTTGTATCTCCTTTTGTTTTTTTATAAAATAGAATGTTCCGAATAATCATCAATTCTTTTTTGATAAATTAAATTACTTAGTCCTAGCAATCCGTCTAATACATAATTTTTGGATATAATAAATTGTGGCATTGCAAAACTAGGAATAAGATTTTTCAAATTATCAATTATTGTATCGACTATATTTTCATTTTCGGTATAAAGTACACATATAGCTGGGTTTATATTAGCGATTATTCCTCTTATATAATAGAGTGAGTGGACGATGATATTATTTACATCTAATTCGTGCATCAAGTATACTTCGCCTGCAAATCCAGTATTACCGTGTAACACCTTACCATCAATCATAAAAGCCGCTGCAAAATTATTATCCGTGATTTTAATAGCACTAGCAATTGTGTTTTCTGGATTTTTTATATAATGTTTGGTCGCTAGACCAACTGCCTTCATATCGTTTTCTACTATAGTTTTTAATCCAAATTTATCCTCTATATGTTTTTTTATATTAAATCCGACGAGTTCTTTTGCACATAAATTTGAAACGATTATACCGTTATGTATAGTACAAGGCAAGCCAAGTCCGATATAAGCAATTTTGCTTAAGTCTACATTGTCTATAATATTATCTAAGTCGGATATTAGATTATTTTTTTGAATAGTTTTTGTAAAAGATTTAATAATTACATCTGTAGCACTTATTATATTTATATTGGCTATACTGTCATTTATAAATATAACTAACCCAAAATAATCATTTTCTTTTAATTTATATATTTTTGCTTTTCTGCCACCAGTAGAATTGGCTTCATACAAAAATTCTATATAATCATTATTAATCCCCCAATTAATAATTCTAAATACTGTTGAATAACTTAAACTTGTATTAGTCGAGATTTGTTGCATACTTCCACTAATGTTGGTATGAAGATATGAAAATACCAATTTGCTGTTTGTTTTCCTAGCTACATTAGATGATGCAATATTTGTCATTTTTTAAGTTTCCTCAATTCCTATAATAAGCGTAAATAATAATAATTGTCAACACTTTTTGTCACGATGAACAAAACTTATATATTTTATTTACTTTTTTATTATTCTAATTTTATATACTAATAACCAATGGTAAACATATAAATAAGACCAATAATTATCAAGTGAACAGGATAATATATATAGAATGACCATTTGGAAAATTGAGTAGTATGGCCTCTAGTTCCATTGTAACAATTAAGGAATAAGCAAGCAGGGAAAACGCCTAGCATAAATAAATTTTTATACCATAAGGTAGGATTGCTTATTATACCAAAAATAATTGGTACAACAGAAGCAAACAAGGATATTATAAAAAAAGCAAGTTTTTTCTTGTTTTTATCATCTCGGTAAATTTCAGCTGTAAAAATATAAGCTATAGCAATAAAATTCCAGTCACTAAATAGTGAGGATATTAAGAATATGGATATTAGAATATATTTAAGCCACAATTTTATATTTTCGTTCCTATAAATATATAAAGTCATAACGCCTAATAAAATTGACCAAATAACTGAAGTTTGGAAAGTGTAATAAGAATTGTTGACTCCCGCAAAAATCAAATTGCCAGAACTAATAAAAGAAAAAGCAAAATGCGAAATAATAGCAAAAATAAGCAACCTTGTCATATATTTGCTTATATTTTTAGTATAATGAAAGCCATCGGCTGCCAAATAACACATAATTATTGCGGTAAACCTACCGAAAGCGCGTAATAGTTGGTAAATCACTATTTGCAAAGGAGTATCGGTAGGCATAAACATCATAGTTATGTGGTCACAAGTCATCGCAATTATTGCAATGATTTTCATTGCATTACCAGTTAGACCTGTAATTTTGTTTAAGTTTATATTTGTATCTACCATATTGTCTTTTATAATATATCAAAATGGTAGGTTGTGTCAAACTGTTAAATAGATTAATAGATTAATTAATGTTTTATAGTTATTGCATTTACAGGACATACCTCGTGACAGCAATAACAGCGGATACATTTATCTTCATTAATAGTTACTTTTCCATCGATAAGAGATAAAGCGTTTGCAGGGCAAATATTGATACATTTTAGACAATGTATGCAAATATCGTCGTCAAATTTTGGTGCGGGACGCTTTTTATATTCAGTTTCTTCATCTTCATCAACATTTGAAGAGGTATTTTTCCCAATTCTTTTATAATCCTTTATTATTAAATCATTTGCGTTAAATAAAGGATATTCGACATCTTCAATTTTTGCAATACTTGTTATGTGATTTTCTAATCCGCATTTTATAATTGGTATTTTTATCGGGTCATATCCCATTATTATTGCTTGTGCGATATCGACAGCTAACGGGTCATTACCTGCTATTATTTTACCTACCTCACGAGGATAACCATTACCCGGACCTGGACCTTCCATTCCAATAACTGCGTCCATAATAGCATATTCCACTTTTGATATACTTACTATACCAGTAATAAATTGTGCAAACGAAACTCTTGAAGGATGACGAACGTGTTGTGCACTTTTCTTTCTACTTGGCATAAGACCAAACATATTTTTCATAGCACCTGTAGAATACATAAATTCGTGTGTTTTGAATTTTGCTACGCTTATACATAAGTCCACTTCATCAATAATTTTTGCGATGGTTACTTTATGATTAACAATTGGTAGTGTTTTGGTAATCGGGTCTATGGTAAAATCCACCCATTCTACATTTTCTTCTTCGCAAATTTGATAAATTTTGCTTCCATTAGGTTTGAAACCTCTATTTTCTATTGCGGGTGAATCCCCAACTAAAACCTTTTTTGCACCTTTTTCTTTGACCATTTGAATAACCGCCTTTAATACCATAGGGTGTGTAGTAACACATTTTTCGGGTGGGGCATCTGATAGTATATTAGGTTTTATCAATACAATTTTTCCCGTTATATCGGGAAAGTCGGAATTGCTTACCGCAATACTAATTGCTCTTTTTACTTCTTCAAAATCATATGTTTTACATTCCACAATACTTACTTTACTCAATTTTATTCTCCTTAATATTTGTTTACATAATTATTATGTTACAAAAAACCTTATTTCAACTAATATTATATTTCTATTATGATTGAATTATGTATTTTTGTCAAATGTGCAAATGTGTATAATATTAGAAAAAATTTACAATTAAAATATTAAGTAAATTATGTTGATATTATTCGAAAATAACAAAAAAATGACATAATAACGACTTGTATATAAATTAATATAAATATTTTTGTAAAAAAATATATAAAAAAGGGGTTTACAGATAGTACTGTACTTGCTATAATATAAATACTATATATTGCATTATGAGTAATCTATAGATGAGGGGTGATTAGTATATAGGAAGGGGAACTAATTATTTATCTTTTCTTTCCTATTACTAATTGAAAACATTTATCAATTTTTCAAATATAAAAAAATAAAAACCTATTAATTAATAGGTTTTTTTATTGTCTTTCGTAATAAGTAATTTAACTAATTATTATTTCTTTGAAACTTTATATGTAATTGGATTAAATATGTACTCATTTTCTAGAAGTGACTGTGTAATAATTTCTATTTCTCCTACATTCGTTTCGTGGTTATAATTGTAGACTCGATAAATCAAAGTATTTTCTTTATATATGTCCATAAATAATTTTTCATTTTCGGACATATAAAAAGGAGTATTTAAGCCACTTTTTGTTGTTTTAACTTCAATATATAAAAGCTCATAATTATTATCCTTTCTTGAAAGGATATCATATCCTGCTCCATCACCATATTTTCTAGAAAAATGGATAACTTCATCCATAATGTCAAAAGAAACATTTAGATCTTTTAACCTTTTGCGTTCCCATTCTAATGCAAAATTTTCTCCAGCATCACCTAAAGCGGAATTTTCATTATTAATAGTCTTAAAATCAATTTTTCTTGCAGTAAACTTGCGTTTTCTATCACGTCTTTCCTTTATAGTTGAATTAGATATTTTGGTTTCGGTTAAATTAGCTATATTAAACTCTTTTGCATAAAAGACAGCTGGCTTTTTTGTTTTATCAATTATGTAACCATTTTTGTTTGAAATGCCGTCAGGTGCGTGAGCTACTACATTTCTAACTATTTGAGAGAACTTGTCGTCATTTCTGCCAGTAAGTATTGTTAAATCATTAGAATCAAGAACTAAAATATCTCTTAAATACTTATTTAAGTCCGTTACAGTAAGTTTACCACTTTCTTCTACTAAGCCTTTTATATAGGGGTGAAGACTACTTTCAGAAATAGCCATAATTATTCTCCTTCGATGTCTAATAATTTGTAATAACTAAATGTTTTGTTACTTTATCATTTCTATTTTGAAAACTAACCATATATTTTTTATTAAATTTATTAATTTTTATAATTCTACCATTCTTTATTACTTCGCCATTTGAATACAAACTTAAAATATAATCTGTACTTTTAATTATTAACATAAAATTGCAATCGCACTGAGTTTTTAAATAGTTTGCCAAACGTTCTTGGTCGTATTTTCCAAATGTATTTTGAGCGTAAGTACTAAATTCAGTATCATAAGGAGGGTCAATGAACATAAAGTCATTATTTTTCGGCTTATGTTCTTTCAAAAAAACTTCAAAGTCATCACAAAAAACAGTAGTTTTTTGTAACTGTTCCATAAGTTCTTGGCTTGCAAAATAATCCAATTTTTTATTTAAAGATTTCTTGTTATAAGAAATTCCACCATAAGGCACATTAAATTTCCCATTGCTATTATACCTAAACATTGATGAGTAACAGAATTCTCTAATGTAAAAATAGATAGCTATATAAAACGACTTATCAATATTTAATTCATCTGCATTATTATATAAATATCTAAAATGCATATAAAATGCAGATTTAAACGCACATTCTATGTTATGGATAAAATCATCTTTTGATAAATTGCCCTTTTGTTTTTCTATATCTACCATACGAACGATTTTATTTCGAAAACTTTTGTCTAATTCATTAACAAAATTTTGAATTCCAACATTAAAATTAGGGGATAACAAACCATTGAATTCTTCTGCATTACAAAACACAAAAGAAGATATCTCATCGTATAATTTTTGTTTATCTATTTGATTATTTTTATATAAGTTATAAACATTTGCAATCTCTTCATAATGTTTAATTACAACTTGACCAAGTATTTCCCAATTATGGTCAATTTGGCTAATTTTATTTAGAAAATTAGTATTTTTTTCTTTAATCAATTTGTATAAACTCATTAATTCATAAGATTTATCATTTATAAAATAATTTGTAGCATTTAACGCAAAATATACAGCGCCACCACCAACGAAAGGTTCATAATAGTTTTCAGCATTTATAGGCAAGTTTGGTAAAATATGAATTAACTCTTTGTCTTTACCGCCTGGATATTTTAATAATGGAGATAGCTTATTTTCTTTTGAATTTATATACATAATATCTAAACTCCTTTAATCTTTTTTTAACTTCAATAAGTTATTTGATAAAACTTCAAAACATTTAGTTAGTTTAATAGAGTATTCACTTTTTTTATAATTTATGTTATTTCACCAAATTACAAATTGCAGAACCTCTAACGCCAATAATTTATCCAATTAAGAGCGCAAGTTAACTATAATTCTATAATTAATATTGTACCAAGAAAACATTGCAAATGCAAGGGAACAAATAATAAATTTCGAAGAACAAAAATATTTGATTTTTGTTGAGGGCTTTTAGTCTTAACACCCGTTCGAATCCCTCCCGTAATTAGTAAAGGCCAATACCAATTGGAAAAGTGTATCGTTATAATAGGCGGTCGGGATTCGCTCCGCAATGCCACAATAAATTGTGTCACTTCGCAAGCATAGCTTGCGTTGCTATCACGCCGGGGCGGACTAAAAGACCACTGGGCTTTTAGTCTTAACGCCCGTTCGAATCCCTTCCGTAATTAGTAAAGGCTAATACTAATGGGAAAAGTGTATCGTTATAATAGGCGGTCGGGATTCGCTCCGCAATGCCACAATAAATTGTGTCACTCCGCAAGCATAGCTTGCGTTGCTATCACGCCGGGGCGGACTAAAAGACCACTGGGCTTTTTGTCTTAACGCCCGTTCGAATCCCTCCCGTAATTAGTAAAGGCACTCTCAATATTTTTGAGAGTGCCTTTACTTAATGGCGGAACGGGAGGGATTCGAACCCTCGTGCCAAATTAATGGCTAACGCATTTCGAGTGCGCCCCGTTATGACCACTTCGATACCGTTCCTTTTATTATTATTATTATAATAACCTTAATAATAGTAGTTTATTTTTATTCAGTTGTCAAGAATATTAGTTATGATGTGTTAGTTATTAATGCACTCTTTAATTATTAAAAGTGCGGAATCAATTTCTTTATATGACACATTAAGCGGTGGTAGTAGTCTTACTTTATCGTGTGCGGTAAGTACTACTAATTTGTTATCCAAACATTCTTTTTGTATAGTTTTGTTGTCTTTGTTATCTACTGTAAAACCAATCATCAAGCCTTTGCCAAAAGTTTTTGCCCCGTATGATGTTAATTTTTCCATTATATAATTGCCTTTTTCCGTAACTGATTTTAATAAATCATCATCAATTCTAGAAAGAATACTATATGCACCACTACAAATTACCGGATTGCCACCAAAAGTAGAACCGTGCGAGCCAAAAGTAAGCACATTTTCAGTTTTTTCAAAAAACATAGTCGCACCAATTGGAAGTCCGCCACCTAACCCTTTTGCTGTAGTAATAATATCTGGTTGTAAATTATAATTCATATAAGAATATAATTTGCCCGTTCTGCCATTGCCCGTTTGAACTTCATCAATAATAAGCAAAATATCATTTTCTTTCGCAATTACGGCAACTGCTTTTATAAAATCATCATTTAGCACAAGGATACCGCCTTCACCTTGTATTGTTTCTAGCATAATGCCAGCGGTGTGAGAAGTAACTGCTTTTTTCATCTCCGCAATGTTATTTGCTTCTACATAAGAAAAACCTTTTAAAAACGGATTGAAATATTTGTGATAATCATCTTGTCCGGTAGCTGTTAGTGTTGCCATTGTTCTTCCGTGAAAACTGTTTTTTAAGGTAATTATTTCATAACGGTCGTTTCCGTATTTGTCAAAAGAATATTTGCGACAAGCCTTTATTGCACATTCGTTTGCTTCCGCACCGCTATTAGAAAAAAACACTTTTTTTGCACCTGTTTTTTTGCAAATAAGTTCGGATAATAAAATTTGAGGTTCGGTATAATAAATATTGCTTATATGTTGCAACTTGCTCAATTGTTTTTTTACTGCTTTTTGAAATTCATTATCGCACGAACCAAAAGTATTTACTGCTATACCTGCTGAAAAGTCAAGGTATTCATTATTTTGTTCATCATAAAGTTTTGACCCCTTGCCTTTAACAAATATTTTATTTTGTCTATTATATGTACCTGCAATAAATTGTTTATCTTTTTCAATTATTTTTTTCATTTTTTCCCTCTATTTTATACACATTGTACCAATACCTTGATTGGTTAGTATTTCGATTAGTAATGAGTGTGGAACTCTGCCATCAATAATAAATGTTTTGTTAACGCCCTTATCTAATGCGTATTTGCAACATTCAACTTTTGGTATCATTCCGCCTACTATTATTTTCTCATTTTTATAATTTTCTATATCTTTTACATAAAATGTATCAATTAATGAACTTTCATCATCTTTATTTGACAAAATGCCTTTTGTATCAGTTAGTAAAATCAAACTTTCTGCTTTTATAGCACTAGCAATTTCTGCGGCTACTGTGTCAGCATTGATGTTAAAAACTTCACCTTTTAAGTTTGTTCCGATAGATGATATAACGGGTATATAGCCGTTATTAAGTATATCTAGTACAATTTGTGGATTGCACTCGGTTATTTTGCCGACATAACCTAATTTGTCATTAAGACATTCTACTTTTAATAAATGTCCATCAATTCCCGACAAGCCTAACGCATTGCCACCTTTAGCATTGATTAATGCAACTAAATCCTTATTTACTGTTCCGGCAAGTACCATTTGTGCTACTTTGACTGTTTCTTTATCTGTTATTCTTAGTCCGTCAGAAAACACCGATTCTATATTAAGCTTTGCTAGCATTTTTGAAATTTCAGGTCCGCCACCGTGGACTAATACAACTTTTATGCCGACTAAATGTAACAAAATTATATCTTCCATAACAGCAATTTTTAATTCTTTATTTACCATAGCGTTGCCACCGTACTTAACAACAACTATTTTTTTATTATATTCTTTTATATATGGTAGTGCTTCAATTAGGATATTAGCTCTTTTTTCTGCTTGTTCCATAATTTTATCTCCTTAAGAACGATAATCACCGTTTATTTTCACATAGTCGTAAGTTAAATCACAGCCCCAAGCGGTCGCTTCAAAATTCCCGCTGTTGTGATTAACTTTTATTATCACTTCATTTTCAAGTAATATTTTTTTTGCAATTTTTTCTGAAAAATCTACGCCTTTGCCATTTTTGCAAACAAGAATTTCGCCTTGCTTAGATGCAAAAGCCACATCAATTTTATTAATATCTACTTGTACACCACTATAGCCTATTGCACAAAGTACTCTGCCCCAGTTCGCATCAGCACCGAACATAGCTGCTTTTAATAGTGAAGAGGAAATAACACTTTTTGCTACCTTTCTAGCTATTTCTTTTGTTGGTGCATTGGTCGTTGTGCAAGTAATAAGTTTGGTTGCACCTTCGCCATCTTTTGCTATTTCTTTAGATAATTTTTCCATAATAAAAAATAGTGCTTCAGCAAATTTGGTAAAATCCTCATCTTTTGCGGTTATTTCTTTATTTCCCGCTTTGCCATTTGCTAATATGCTTACCATATCGTTTGTGGAAGTATCGCCGTCTACTGAAATCATATTAAATGTGTCATTAGTTGTTTGTTTTAAAGCAATATCTAACATTTCGGTCGATATCGCTACATCGGTTGTAAGGAAAACTAGCATTGTAGCCATATTGGGATTTATCATACCCGACCCTTTAGCAATTCCACCGATACAACAGTTTACGCCACCTATTTCAAAATTTATAGCAATCTCTTTAGAATGAGTGTCGGTAGTCATAATTGCTTGTGCGGTGTTATTTGCATTATTATCTAATTTGCTTACCAATTTTTCCATTCCACTTGCAATAATTTGTATTGGTAGTGGTTTTCCAATTACTCCAGTAGAAGCAACTATTACATCATTTGCTTTTATATTGGTATGCTTTTCTACTAATTCGCACATTTGTGTAGCTACTTCTATCCCGTCAGCATTACAGGTATTTGCTATACCGCTATTACAAATCATCGCTTGAGCTTTACCATTTTTTAAGTTATTTTTGGTAACTATAATAGGTGCGCCTTGTACTAAATTTGTAGTGTATACTGCACTAGCGTTGCAAATAGTATCTGATACAATCAGTGCTAAATCTTTTTTGTTTTTGTTCAATCTTATGCCACAATGTATTCCACTAGCAGTAAAACCTTTTGGTGCACAAATTGAATTTTTTATCATTTCCATTTTCTATTTCTCCTTATCTGATAGTAACAATCCTGTAGTTTCTTCAACGTCAAGCATTAGGTTCATATTTTGAATAGCTGTGCCCGATGCTCCTTTTCCCAAATTATCAAAACAAGCGTTTACGATAAAATTGTCTTTACCATAGGCACTTATTTTCATATCGTCAAATCCACTTAATTTGTTGGCAGGAAGTTGCGTGTTTTGTTTATTTTCTATATTAATTAATTCACTTTCGTGATAATATTCTTTATATATTTCCAATAAATCATTTGCTATTATTGATTGCGATAATAAAATTTTGTTTAGCGGTACAGTTACGCTCATTCCACTATAAAAGTCTGCAACAATAGGTTGGAAAGAGGGCAAGTTGTCCAATAGAGAATATTTTTGCATTTCCACAATATGTTTGTGGTCTTGTAACAGTGCATATTGGCACGGACTATTGTAATAAAAAGAGCGGTTAGTATTCTCATAATCCGCAATCATTTTTTTGCCACCACCGCTATAACCTGTAATTGAATGGGCTACAATAGGATAGTCTTTACTTATTATTCCTTTTTTGATAAGCGGTCTAACTAGCGCAATAAAACCTGTTGCGTGGCAACCACAGTTGGCTACGCGTTTTGCATTACGGATTTTGTTGCGTTGTTCGTTGCAAAGTTCGGGCATACCATAAACCCAATTATCTAAGCAACGATGTGCAGTAGATGCGTCTATTATTTTTACATTACTGTTTATGTTGGGAACTGCTAATTTTGCAATATTATCCGAAAGGCATAAAAACACCAAATCGCTTGCATTAGAAATTTCCGTCCTAGCTACTTCATTTTTTCGTAGTTCTTCGGGTAATTCGAGCAATTCTATGTCGTTTCTTTGTTGTAAACGCTGTTTGATGCGTAAGCCTGTAGTTCCAGCACTTCCATCAATAAATATTTTATGCATAAATCTCCTTGCTTTATTCATCACAATGAATATATATACACAATTATAGATATTGCGTGTATAAATGTCAAGTAAATATACATTATATTAATAATTATTTATTATTTAAAAACTAATAGAAATAGACCACCTAAGCTAAGGCAGTCTTTTAGTATTTTTATTAGTTGTTAATTGGATTTTATTTATTAGCTTTATAATTTCTTATTATCTCTATATAATATAATACCATAAATAAAGGTGCGAATAAAAAAACTAAGAATATAGAACCTAGTCCTATAGATGCTCCTATAAATAAACCAAGTTGGAAATTATTTAAAAAATTTCTATTTTTTAACCATTGAAAAACGAAAACACAACTAGTAGGAGTACAAAATATCCATATTATAATTACAAATATTGGTAACTCACTATAGAATGTGGGGTCTAAGCAGATAAGTAATAATACAAAACCTGCTAAAATTATTGATAATAAAGTTAATATTATATTTTTTCTCATAGTTTAAAAATGTTCCTTATCTCTTTAATTATAAAATTATAACAGACTAAAGTCAATAAAAAAAGACACTCTATTTTTTTTTAGAGTGTCTTTAATATTATTGGTTAAAATTTCTATTTTTTAGCTTTGTGTTTAATTATTGCATTTTCTATAAGTTTTTGTATTTCTACAAATGGAACTACCATAAATGCAACGCCAATACTGATTAACCATTCTACCCAAGTTAGTGCGGCAGTATCAAATACTATTCTTATTGGTGGGATAAGAACAACTAAAAGTATTAGAAGCACACCTACGAAATAACTTATATTAAGCCATTTATTATTAAATAGTTTTTTATTTAGGATACTATTGTTTTGTGATTTCATATTATAGCTATGGAATAATTGGATTAGACACAAACTTACGAATGCCATTGTCATAGCTACTGCGTGATTGTTTGTCCCTAGAACATAGTTGCCTAAACAGAAGGATAACATAACAAGTGCAGTTTGGAAAAATCCTTGAATAAAGATATCCTTGCCCATTTTCCCAGCAAACAAACTTGATTTTGATTTGCGAGGAGGATAACTCATTATATCATCTTCGGCTTCTTCCATACCTAATGCCAATGCAGGTAAACTATCTGTTACCAAATTTACCCAAAGTATCATAACAGGGGTAAGAAACTTTACATTTAAGAATATTGTTGCTATAAACAAGCAAAGTACTTCAGCAATGTTGGCAGATAGTAAGAATTGAATTGCCTTTTTGATATTGCTAAATATTTTTCTTCCTTCTTCTACAGCGCCTATTATGGTAGCAAAGTTGTCATCAGCAAGAATCATATCGGCAGCACCTTTAGAAACATCGGTACCCGTTATTCCCATACCAATTCCTATATCAGCTTCTTTTATTGATGGTGCATCATTAACGCCATCGCCAGTCATTGCGACAACATCGCCAAAACTTTGATATGCTTTTACGATACGAACTTTGTTCTCGGGACTAACTCTAGCAAACACACTATAATCTCTAATTATCTTTGCAAATTCTTCGTCCGAATAGGTATCAATTTCTGCACCAAGCATAACCTTGTCGCCATCACGCAAAATACCGATTTCTTTGGCTATTGCACTAGCGGTAATAATATGGTCACCAGTTATCATAAGAGGACGCATACCGGCTTTACGACAAACCTTAACAGCATCAATAACTTCTGGTCTAGGTGGGTCAATCATACCGACTAATCCAACAAATATCATATCTTTTTCTAAATTTTTAATATCATCTACATTTTCTATCTTTACAGCTACGCCAAGTACACGCAAAGCACCTGTTGCCATATTGCTATTTGCAGTTTTTATTACTTCTAAATCTTCTTTCGTAATTTTTCTTATTTTTTCGCCATCAACAATTTGGGTACAAAGTTTTAACATCATATCGGTAGCACCTTTAATATGTGCTACAATTTCAGTACCATTTTTGTTTACGGTGGTCATTCTTTTGCGAATAGAATCAAAAGGAATTTCATCAATTCTTTCCCATTTATTATTTAAACTATCAAAATTTACGCCTTTGTCATTAGCAAAATATACAAGAGCGGTTTCTGTAGGGTCGCCGACAAGCTTACCTTCAATATCTGCTATGCTATCATTACATAGTGACATAGCCCGAACAAGTAATTTTTGGGAATGGGAGTCTTTATAATCTTCTGATGAAGCAAGTCCATCATTAATTGTAAAGACTTTTTTAACAGTCATTTGATTAAGAGTTAGAGTACCAGTTTTATCACTACAAATTACATCACAACAACCCAAAGTTTCTACAGCGGGCAAGTTGCGGATAACAGCGTTTCTCTTTGACATTTTTTGTACGCCTATAGCAAGTACAATAGTAACTACAGCAGGTAAACCTTCAGGAATTGCGGCTACAGCAATAGCTACAGCGGTTAGAAATGCTTCAATAAGTTCTGTATGTCTTATTAATGATGCAGCAAAAATTACTAAAGCAATAACGAGTACAATTACACTTAATATTTTAGCGGTTTTCCCAAGTTGTTTTTGTAGAGGGGTGGTTTGGTTTGCCGTGTTAGATAACATTTTTGCAATGTTGCCTACTTCGGTATCCATACCTTTAGCAACGACAACACCACGACCTCTGCCATAACTAACTACGCCACTACTATATGCCATATTAGTACGGTCGCCTAATGGTGCTTTTTCTTGAACCTCATCATCACTATTTTTTTCTGATGGTACAGATTCTCCCGTTAGTGCGGCTTCTTCAATTTTTAGAGAAGCAGAAGAAATAAGCCTAATGTCAGCAGGTACAATATCCCCCGCATCAAGTTGAACTATATCGCCTACTACTATATCTTCACTTTTTATTTGCATAATATTACCGTCTCTAAGTACTTTAGAAAATGGTTTGTTCATATTCTTAAGTGCATCAAGAGCAGCTTCAGCTTTGTTTTCTTGTATCAAACCTATTACTGCATTTATAATAACTATAAACATAATAAGACCGCTATCAATAAGTTCGGTATATTGCTTTTGGAAAATTGCAATCCCTGCACTAATTATTGCGGCAGCGATAAGCACAATAATCATAACATCTTTAAATTGTGCGAAAAATTTGGTCGCCATTGATTTCTTTTTCGCTTGTGATAAAGCATTTTTACCATTTTTTTCTAAACGCAAAACGGCTTCTTGTGAAGTAAGACCGTCTTTATTAGAATCAAAATTTGTAAAAACTTCATCGAGTTTTTTACTGTAGAATTCCATAATACTCCTTTTAGATATTTATTAACATTTTATAAATAGTATAATCAATGGAAAAATATTTAACTTTTAGTAAAATAGACAACAAAACTCCAAAGAATATACAATTATACATTGAATGTTCCCAAAAGTCTTATTCCCTTAAAATATAAAATTAAGGTTGTGTTACCAGAAGTTTCCTTCGTGATGTTGATAAACACATTAAAATTACTCCCTTTTGTTCTAAAAATATAATATCATTTTAACTTAAGATTTGTCAATAAGAATGTCTATAAAATTTATTAAAAGCATAATTAATCATTAAAAAATAGTTATTTTTTAATTAAAAACCAGAAAAAAAACCTAAAAAATATGTAGTTTGGTATTGACAAAAGGTAAACAAATTAACTATAATATAATATAGTAATAATATATTTATTTAAGGAGAAAAAAAATATGGAAAATATCAATTATCCTGATTTTATATCGAAAAACAGAATACCAGTAACTCCACCAGATAGTTTGGTTGACGAAAATGGCAAGTTTGTATTTGGAACATTCGATGGACCTATCAATAAAATTAATATGGATTTAGCAAAAAAACCATTTAGTAACCCTTTATTTAATATGTGTAAATTAAAACATATGAAAGATTGGGAGGCTATAGAAGTAGCTTTTGATGAAGGCTTTGTAGTAAGTGCTGTTTATAATTTAGGTTTTGTGGCATTTAACATAATTATGTTTTATGATAACGCTACAAAAAAAGCTGTAGCTTGGCAAACTTTTATTTCAACTAGTAAAATCAAAAATCACAATTCACTTATTAACAGTACAAAAAGTTTGGATATCCCTAATAAAATTTCACTAAAATTTGAAAACCATTTTGAAGATGGTAAAGTACATTTTGAAGGTAATGCAAGTGATAAAAAATTAGGCGATTGTCAAATAGAAATTGATATAGAAAGTATATCTACACCATCGGTAGTTAGTATACCTTTTGGAATAAATCAAGCTCTTTATTCACATAAAGAATTTTTCAAAGTAACCAAAGGTAAATTTACTATTGGCGATAGAGAAATTATTGCTAACGAAAGAACAGTAGCTATTATTGATGACCATAAAGGATATTATCCATACAAAATGCACTATTATTGGATAACAGGTATGGGTAGAAAAGATATTGACGGCAAAAATCAAGCAATAGCTTTTAACCTTACTCAAAATCAATCTATTGACCCTACGAATTACAACGAAAATTTGTTGTGGTTAGAGGGTGTATCTTATCCACTTCCACCAGTTAACTTTACTTTTGAAGATGGTGCTTGGATAGCTAAAGATGAATTTGATATGGTAAATGTAAAACTTATTTTGGAAGGTAGTTTCAGAATGAATCTAAACGGTGGCTTGGTAAAAGCAATTTATCACGCACCATTCGGAAGATATGAAGGTTATATCAAAGATTATGACGGCAAAAAGTATGATGTGTCAGGACTTTCTAGTATGGGCGAAAACAAAACCTATTGGATGTAATCGTTATACTATATATAGATAAAAAAAATTAAAGACTGCTTGAAATAGGCAGTCTTTTTTATTGCAATAAAAAAAGTGATTACTTTCGCAATCACTCAACTATATTATTATAACATACAAATAAAATAATAGCAAGCAAATTACATGTGTTGGTTTGTCAATGATGTTGGACAAATTGGATAAAAATATATTGGGG
>Ga0172378_10002151_pt1 | contig 18378 bp, 18 predicted proteins | sample GrowelOW332metaG_FD_119755 | JGI IMG/M metagenome (GOLD analysis project Ga0172378, IMG submission 119755) | Groundwater microbial communities from an aquifer near a municipal landfill in Southern Ontario, Canada - Pumphouse #3_1 metaG | ecosystem: Environmental > Aquatic > Deep subsurface >... | reverse complement strand
TTGCATATCCCTCTTCAAAGTGGTAGTTCAAGAATTCTGCGTTTAATGAATCGTCGCTATGACAGAGAACATTTTATTCGTCTCATTGAGAAGTTACGTGAGGCTGCGCCTGCCGTGACTTTTTCAACTGATGTTATGGTCGGTTTTCCTAGTGAAACAGAAGAAGATTTTTTGGATACCATGAGTGTTGTTGAGTTTATGCGATGTACTGAAGCCTTTATGTATTATTGGAACCCACGAGAAGGTACTAAGGCTGTAACGATGGAAGGTCAGTTAAGTGTTGCAGATAAAAAGGCGAGACTTGCTCGTCTGATTGAACGACAGCAGGAAATTTTCCATGCTGAAAAAACAAAACTTGCAACAGGGGTACATAAACTTCTTGTTACAAGAGTCAGTCGTGATGATGATACACAGCTACTTGGTCGCGGAGAAAACAATGAAATGGTTGCATTCAATCATCTCGAAAATTGTCAAATCGGAAGCATTGTGCATGTTGCCTATACAGATTGTAAGGGTAACACCATAATTGGTCATCAAGTCGAAGAATAATAAGGCTGATGAATCATGAAAAAAAGGACCCATTCGGGTTCTTTTTTTCTCTAAAAATCTTGCTATATAAGAATGATGAACGTATGATAAGCATGAAAGAAACTACAATTAATTTGATGGGAGATAGAGCTATTGTCAGATTTTAAAGATAATATGAACGAGTTAGAAACTTTGATAAAGAAAAGTCACAGTACTGTTGTATTTACGGGAGCAGGTATTTCAACGATGAGCGGGATTCCAGATTTTAGAGGTGAACATGGTGTTTACACTGATCCTTGGCACGGTATGAATGTTGAAGATGTTCTCAATATTTCTTTTTTTAAATCTCAGCCAGAAATCTTTTACGCATGGGCAAAAGATGTGTGGTACCATCTTGAAGATTATCAACCAAATATTGTGCATACCGTTCTTGCTCACTTAGAGAAAAAAGGGTACATCCAGGGTATTTTTACCCAAAATATCGATATGCTTCATACCCGAGCAGGTTCAAAGAAAGTCTATGAAGTACATGGAAGTGCTCGCCATCATGCGTGTACACGATGTGGAAAATACTATACCTATGAACAAGTTGCTCCCATAGTGAGAAGTGGTAAAGTTCCTCATTGCACTGACTGTGGTGGTGTTATTAAACCAGATATCGTATTATATGGAGAACCTCTTGATTCAACGACACTTACACGAGCATATGAAATGTTTAGCGCTTGTGATTTATGCCTTATTTTAGGCTCTTCTATGACGGTACAACCGGCTGCAACGTTCCCTTCCTATGTGCGTAAAGGAAAAATTGTCATCGTGAATGCGCAACCAACGTGTTATGATAGAAGTGCAACATTATGTTTTCCTGATTTAGTAGAGGTTTTCAAAGAATTAGATACATTTGCTGAAAACGTAGAACCACGACATAGTTTTTGCAACTAGACAAATTTGATTCTACATGGAAGAAAGACTTGAAAAGAAATTTCAAATCATCCAAAGTGAGAGGGTTTTTTTACGACCTGCAACAGATGATGATATTGAAGATATGTTGGATTGGATGCAACATAATGAAGTGGTAAAGTTTCTACAGCAAGAAATTACGGTAGAATACATTACTCATTTATGCATTCAAACAAGTGGGCTGTATGCCATTATTCTTAAAAGTACGGAAAGGTGTATTGGGAATATTCAGATTAATGTATTGTCAGAGCAAGATGTAACAATTGGATATGCTTTAAATAGAGCGTACTGGCAACAGGGTTATATGAGTGAATCTTTGCAAGGATTACTTGAATATTTGTTTCAAGAATTGCATGTTTGGGATGTGGCTGCTTCGGTTTATAGTGATAATTTTTCTTCGTTAAAATTATTAAATAATTGTGGATTTACCTATATTGGTTCAACAACCATCAAAGGAAAGTCGTGCAAAAATTTTATTTTGATTAACAAAAAGAAAAAGAAGAGTAGTAATAAAGAAAAGAGACAAAGCTCTTAATACAAAGGATTGGTACGATGAAAATAGTCGAATATATCAAAATAGAGGTTGTTCAAAGAGGACTTCCTGCGTGTGATAAACAGAGCCTTGAAATTCTCGATACTGGCCATGTGGTGCAAACGTTGTACCCGATGGTGTATTTTGGACAACCAAAAGTGTATCAGTACGATATTGATGCACATGATGCTAAAGAATTTTTGGCAACCATTGATCCTCAAAGTTGGAAAGTTCATAAGCGTAAGACTAAACTTAATGTAGGAATCCATTGTGCAATTCGTTACAGTGATGGAACAAGTGTTGAAGATAGATTTTTTAGAACAGATGATATGGGTGAGTCTTTTACCCAGTTTGATGCTGCACTTTTAGAGATGGTTCCTTTTATTGAAAAGCCTTGGCTTTTCACTGAATAGTGTTTTCTTTCTGTATAAGGTGTCAGTACATGCTGAAAAAGTATTGAGAAAACGTGGTGTAACAAAACCTTCATCTGATTAATGATGATGGTTTTGTTTTTTTTTGATTTGTTTGAGAGCAAATGCTGTTGCCTTTACATCTTTTTTATGGAGACGCTTTTTTGATTTTTTTTGCTGTTTTGTTTCCTCAAATTGAACTTTGAGGGCAATTTGCGCTTTTGTCCCAATTGGTTGATGAGCCATTTGTTTTTTTGCCTCACGTTGCATTCTTTTAAACCTGAGTTTCTTCTTTGGTCTTGATGAGCCATCTATTTGAGGAGAAAAGGTGAATTGATTAAAATGATCGAGAAAAAGATTGATAATATCAGTATTTGTTGGTTCACTAGGACCAAAAACTATTTTACTTACACGGTATGTTTGTTGATTATATTGTTCATATAAGCCAACCCAAAAGGGATTTTCAAACATGATGGTAAAGATACTTTGTTCATGCATGATCTTTTCCTTTATAGTGCTCTTTCAATGATTGAATCCAACCCAAAAGGCTGTGGTAGACCGTAATTTGTTGGTCAAAAATGCTCTTTCCTTCTAAAGGGATAGAGTCATATTCTCGAGCGTATTGTTGACAGCTTTGAAGGCTCTTCTCAATGCTTTCTTGAATATTTTGTATATATTTTAACGCTTCACAGCGTTCTAATTTGTTACAATTAACAACAACCACATTAAAATCAAAAAGAACTGGAACATCTTGTGTCGATATTTTTTCCATGAGTTCTTGAAAATAGATTTTTCCTTTTTCACTGATGGAATAAATTGATTTTTCACCCCGTGCTGTCTTTTTAAGAGTGGCAATGAGGTATCCTTTTTTTTGTAATTTTATGACATTTTTGTAAATAGATGGCGTACTCATTTTAGTCCATCTCGAAAGGTGATGACTTTCAATATCCTTTTGAATTGAATAGGCACTCTGCGGTTTTTCTTTGACAATTCCCAATAATAATAAATTAATTGATGACATTTTGTATCCTTTTATATTTTACTATACTTTATAGTATTGTAAAGTATAGTAAAATGATTTGTTCGTTTAGTCAAGAGGAAGGTATTTTGTCGGAGTTTAAAATATGGAAAAAGAGCTTGATTATTTCCTCATGTTATCGTATATTTGAATTGTCCTCTGAAGGATTTAATTCCGAAGGGGGGTGTATTTGGTTTCGACTGACGTAGATCAGGCCGGGGGCCGCAAGCGGAGCGCCAACTCCTAAAACTAGCAAAACAAACTAACTGCAAACAAAGACGAAGAATACTTCGAAGATGCAGAATACGCTCTCGCTGCTTAGGTAGTAAGAACGTACAGGCTTCAAATGTGCCGCTCTTAACATTTGGATGCTTGTAACAATAGGGGCTTACCGATGCAAGTGTTAGTGGTGCAAAGGGAAAATAAAGCTGACTTGGTTGGAACCACGTTTGTTGCTGCACAGAAATTCCAACGACAAAATGAGCAGGAACTAAGCTTGTAGACGTTGTCGGGTGGCACGCTAGGACGGGAGTTCGAATCTCCCCACCTCCATTACACAATAAACCGTTTCCGAAAGGAAGCGGTTTATTTACGTAATAGGGGATTTTTTTTTGTATAAATAATACAAGCGTGTTGTATGCCTTTTGTATTTTTTATTTTATTTGTATGTATGAAATTATGCTTGCTTTTTTGCGACTCGAGCAGGTTTTTCTTTCATCCAATCAACTTTAAAATAGTAAATGGTAAAGACAATTGAACTCAAAGTCCATGTAATTGGATAGGCCCAGAAGACGACGGTAATTTTGTGGATATATTGTAGGGTGATAGTTACATAAACAACACGGACGAGACACCAGAAAAAGAGCATGACAAACATGGGAACAATTGATCTTCCTGCGCCTCTAAAGATACCAGCCATCAAATGAGAGTAGGCAACAATAAAGAAGAAGAGTGTTGATATTTGTGCCTTCTGCATACCAAATGCAATAACTTCAGGATCTGAACTAAAACCTCGTAGTAAGACGTGGGCTGAGAGATAGAGAATAATTCCAAGGAATTCTGCAGTTACAATAGCGGTAATAAAAGAAAAATGAATACCTTTTTTTACCCTGTCATATTCTTGTGCTCCGATATTTTGACTGACGAAAGTCATAATACCCATAGAAAAAGCGGCAACAGGAATAAATGCAAAGCTTTGTATTCGGGCATACGAGCCATTTCCTGCCATTGCGGCAGCTCCGAACGTGTTTACACTGGCTTGTAAGAAAACATTGGAAAAGGAAACAACTGAATTTTGAATGCCTGAAGGAACACCAATGTGAAGAATTTGTTTGATGATGTTGCTATGGAAATGTATTTTCTTAATTTTTACCTTGTAAATTTCATTGGTGAATAAAAGGAGTCTCACGGAAAGAACGGCTGAAACACATTCACTAATAATGGTTGCGTATGCAGCACCTTTAATACCAAATCCTAATTTTCCAACAAAAAGTAAATCAAGTATAATATTAATTATTGTGGAAATGATAAGGAAATACAAAGGGTTCTTGCTATTACCAAAGGCTTGAAGTATTCCCGTTGACATGTTGTAAAGTATGAGAAAACTACTGCCCAGCATGTAAATTCTCACATAACTATTTGCAAGTTCAAAAACTGAGGCAGGTGTGTTCATCCATGTGAGAATACGTGGAGAGAACCAATAGCCAAAAGAAGTGAATATAACACAAAAAAGAAGGGCAAGGGCAACATCTGAGTGGACCGCTTTCTTGGCATTTTTGATGTCATTCGCACCGAAGTATTTTGATATAACTACTCCTGCTCCAATAAAGATACCATTGATAAATCCAACCATTAAAAAGGTAACAGGACCTATAGATGTGATAGCTGCTAGCGCTTCCTTTCCGACAAAATTTCCTACAACCAATGAATCAATCGTTTGATAGAGTCGTTGTAGAAAATTCGAGATAAAAATAGGGATAGCAAAAGAGAGGATAGCAGATGCTATTGGCCCTTTTGTCATCAATTTGACATTTGACTTCATAGTATATAGTTATACACGGTAATCATAAAAAAAGAAACCACTCATTGAAGCCGTTTTATATCCTCAGATTTTAGTGATTCAACTCAAGTGTGTTCAGTTCTTTTGGTTCATTGAGCCAATGAGCTTTGAAATAATAGATGATAAAAGCAATGGTGCTGAGCATCCACGTAATGGGGTAGGCCCAGAAAATCTGTTGGATATGAGGAAAATAAATCAAAATGATACTAACATAAATTACTCTCACGAAACACCAAAAGAAAAGCATGACAAGCATTGGGACAATTGCTTTACCTGCACCTCGAAAGACACCGGCCATGACATGAGAAAAGGCAAGAAGAAAGAAGAAAAAGCAGGTGATATGTGCTTTTTCAACACCGACAGCAATAACTGCTGGGTCTTTGGTAAACCAGGTCATTAATGAAGGAATCATAAAATAGAGGAAAAAACCAAAAGATTCGCATAATAATAAACTGAAGATGACCGAAAAATGAACACCTCTTTTTACCCTATTGTACTGGCTTGCACCAATATTTTGACCAATAAAGGTGGTAATAGCCATGGCAAAGCTAGCAATAGGAAGAAAGACAAATCCTTCAATTCTTAAATATGCACCATTTCCTGCCATTGCAATAGCACCAAAGGTATTAATACTTCCTTGTATGAAAATATTTGAAATTGAAATTATGGAATTTTGCAATCCTGAGGGAACACCAATGTGAAGAAGTTGTAATAAGATCCTTTTATTGAATTTAATTTCTTTGAGGTTTATTTTATAAATCTCATGGGTTCGTATGAGAACCGTTGTTGCAAGAATTGCGGTAATATATTCGCTGATGACGGTTGCGTAAACGGCTCCACGGATGCCGTAACCAAGTTTTCCGACCAAGACAAGATCAAGAATAATATTGAGTATCGTACCAACCATAAGAAAATATAATGGATTTTTACTATCCCCAAATGCTTGAAGAATTCCTGTCGACATATTGTAGAATATGAGGGCGGTCATACCGAGCATATATGTTTTGGTATAGGTATTTGCAAGTGCATAGACTGATGGAGGTGTTTGCATGAGCGAAAGAACTCGTGGGGTAATGAGATAGCCAAAAAGTGTGAAGAAAATACTAAACACAATGGCAAGAGCACAGGAAGTATGAATTGCTTGATGTACATTATGGTAATCTTGTGCTCCAAAATACTTTGATATAACCACACCAGCGCCTATAAATATTCCATTGAAAAATCCTACCAATAAAAAGGTAAAAGGTCCAATGGAGGTAATAGCCGCTAGTGCTTCTTTTCCAACATAATTTCCAACAACTATTGCATCAACAATATTATAGAGCTGTTGAAATAAATTAGAGAGGAAAATGGGTATGGCAAAGGTGAAAATTGCTTTTGCAATAGGACCTTGTGTCATTAATTTGATGTGTGATTTCATATCAAACCATCATAGTGATTCTCCGTTAATGTTGAAAGCCTTTTTTCTAATTATTTAAGGCATAACCGTAGCAAATTCTCTTTTATTAAAAGGTGCTTCGCCTCTAAGCCATTTTACACCTAAATAGCAGAATGGTGTATCAAAAGCGGCAAATAGTACCTTGAAAAGCCAATAAGGAATAATCATAGAGATTAAAAAGGGAACGGTAAACATTGGCGTAACATGATAAAAGGCAATGAAATCAAAGATGATTGTGTCAACTAATTGACTGGTCATGGTTGAGGCATTATTGCGTATCCAAAGATGCTTTCCTTTTGTTATTTCATTCATTTTATCAAAGAGAATAATATCAATATTTTGACTTGTAATAAAACTAATGAGAGAGGCAAGGGTCATTCTTAGTGTTGAACCAAAAATAAGCGCATATTCTTTTTGATATGCATACCCTTCAAAGGGTTTGACATGAACGCAGAGCAATACCATAACAAAGAGAAAAATCAACATTCCTGTTGCTGTTTTTACAAAGAAAAGGGCTTCATCTTTGCCCTTAACTTCTCCGATAATGTCTGTAACGAGAAAAAGGATTGGCATGAAGAAGATGCCAACCGATACCCTTATTGAAAAGAGGGTAATAATCTTGGTTCCTATGGTATTTACGAGTACCATAGATGTGATAAAAAATGCGAAGAGCATTAATTCTTTTTTGTGTTGTGTCATTATTGTACCACCAAAAAATTTATTTAAAAAATCTAGCCAAGTATAGCAATATGTCTTGCATCCTGCAAGGTATGGGAAAATGTAATAAAACTGTATTGACAAAAAAATAGCCCTTGGAACTTTTCCTTTTCTCTTCCTCCTAGAGGAGAAGGAATGCTTAACGATTCACAAATTATCTCATAAAGCATTGTGATGGTATTCATTATCAAAGGCCCAAGGAGTGCTGAAGATTGCTCTCATCTTGAGTCTTTGAAAATGTAATAAAAATGCTGTGAGTAAAAATTAAATTAATACTGTGTCGCGAGAATGCTTTGTGCCGTCGCCAATGATTCATTTACCGCAAAGCCCAGAGATTGAATTTTATTGGTATAATAGTTTCTCACTTCATCCCATTGGTAATAAGGATAGTTATCAGTTGCACAAGGAAAGGCTATTTCTTTTTCATTTCGGAGCATTTTAACGAGTACTTGATCTCCCTTTGAATAAAATACCCACATAATATTTGCTGCCATTGGGGTGATGATGGACGCATCCCAACTTTGCATAATATTGTGAGGATTTGTTGAGCTTTGATTGGATCCTTCAATGTCTAAGAAAGATTGTAAGGGTATTAATGTTTCAGCATGAGCAAAGGAAAAAATACCACCAATATGACTTTGATTTGAAATATTTATATCCGCGTCATTAATCATATGAGCTACTAAAGGTGCAATAATATTGGTGGGAAGGGGACTGATTGATGGACCTTTTTGAAAATAATCTTCTAAACTGAGGATACTTTCATACCAAGCTCGTTGTTCTGTAGTAAAATAGCGACCAAAGTCATAATTACCGTTCAATGCAGGACTTATAATATATAAATTGTATAAGTTCAGTGCCGCCTGAGTCGGATTTTTAAGTTTTACTCTTCCTTTGTCATCTTTGAGTTGGAACGTACCTTTTTCTATCTGATCATAAAAAGAAGGGGTAATAAATTGGAGCATTACTTGTTTATTATATTGAGCCCCAATTCCTTTTGATGCATATGGCGTGTAAATTTTTTGCCATGCGCCATCTTCTTTAAAGGCTTGATATGCTGGTGCAATATCGTAAGGTCTGAGAAAAGGATCTTCTCCTTTTTCATAAGAATTTGAGACGTAAGAAATATGAGGAACTTCTTTTTGCAACCCTGAAAGGAAGGCATCTCGACTTGCTTTTACACGATCTTTATAGGTTGCATATGTAATAACTGTACTTTTTTGAGCAAATAGTGCATGATAATTGATTCCTGTACGCTCTCCAATTCCCTCTAACTCTTTCTTTCCTTTTTCGGTTATCAGTCCATACTTGCCTTTTTCCTCATCCATTAATTGTCCAATTTCATGATAGAGAGTTATTCCCTCAGGTGTAATTTCCTGCTGTGATTGTGCAATCTGTAATAATTCATAGAGGGTTTTATCGTATTTTGCTGCAGAGAGATTTCTTGAGCCATGTCTTCCTACTGATTCAATAAAGGAAAGGGTATATCCTTGAGGAATTGCCGTTGAAGTTGTTTCCTTATACGGATAAGGAGTCTTTGAACTAAGATTGCTATCGGTCTGTATGGCTGTGTTCTCTTGTGGTCCTGTGGATGGAGAAGTTCTAGCCTGAGTTGTTGCACAACTGTTTAAACTGAGCATAAGTGTAATAGCCATACAAACAATGAAGCCGCTTTTTTTTGAGATAGGTAAATACATAATTTCCTCTTTACAATGTTTATTTTGATTCTTACATAGTTTGAGAGAAAATCGTTTATATTCGATGAAGTTTTTGTGAATAATGTATCAGGGTGCTCTTTTTGTAACCAATTCCATACAGAGAATAAAGCAAATACTCATGCAACGATACCATGTTGTCTATCAAGTAGTCACACCTCTATACAGAGCACTGCTGTAATTTTTAGATTGTACGTCTGTAATGAGAGTGACTGTGTCAACTTGATGCTATTTGAGGTGCATGAGTGTTTGCTAGACTTTAACGGTTATGGTATTATTGTTTCTCAATTGAGTCGATAACTAACCGTGAGCCAATAACATGAAATTTTACTTCATATCCAGCAAATTGCATGCCATAAATTCTTTTTTCATCATGTTGATAAGATGGTCGTGGATCTTCTCGAAGAATTAAAGAAAGCGCTCTTTTTTTATGCGGTTCAAGAATCTCTAAATAATCAGAAGTATCTTCAATTTCTAAATACTTCCTTTCAACCGTATCAGTAAATCCTCCTGTTGCTTGGGGAATACTGTCATAGAGAGGAATATAGGGTTTGATATCATAAATAGGCGTACCATCGACCATATCAGGTCCCGTAACGTGCAAGAGTGGACCTAATTCTTTATTATATTCAACTCCTTGTAATTGCACACATGTTAATCCAATAGGGTTTGGACGGAATGGGGATCGAGTGGCAAATACACCCATTTTTTTATTGCCCCCAAGACGTGGTGGTCTCACTAATGGTTTCCATCCACTTTCTTTGTTTTCTGAAAATTCCCAAATCAACCAAAGGTGAGAAAATTGATCAATGCCTTCAATTTCTAAGGGGTCACGAAAACCCTTATTAAAAACAATAAGGCCTTCAATCTCATTGACAATTCGACCTTGTCGTGGGATACCAAATTTTGTGGTAAAATCTGTGTGGATTGTTGCAATAGGTTGCATAGTCTTCCTCTTTGTGTATAGAAATAATTAAATAAGCTTCTGAAAAGAATCTGAGAGCATATTCCAAAAGGCTTCTACGTTCACCTTTGTTGCCATATAGGTATTACTTTGTGTGCTCTCTGGTAAGGTTACTGTTCTTCCACAGGTGTATTCACCTTTTGTTTCAACCGCTATATGTTCTCTTCTCAGTTGATACAGAGAGGGATCAATCAAATAGCAGAGACAGTTTGGGTCATGCATATAGGAAACTGATTGAAATTTGAGAGAACACATCTTTCGATATTCTTTCATTCCACTGAGAAAAAGACCACGTGCAATTTTTGGATTCTTGTGTTGTTCTTTCTTAAATCGCTCCATAATGGCATCTGTGACAATTACTTGTTGGGTGACATCAAGACCCATCATAATAATCTTCGCATTACTTAAAAAGACTTTGCTTGCTGCTTCTGGATCGGCATAGATATTAAATTCAGCACTTGATGTGACATTTCCTCTTCCCATTGAACCACCCATTAATACCAGTTGCTTGATTTGGGAGGGAAGGCTTGGTTCCAGTGCAAAAGCAAGAGCAATGTCAGTGAGAGGACCTGTTGCAACTAAGGTTATTTCTCCTGGATTCTCTTGTACTGTTTTAATAATAAAATCGATGCCATTGCCTTGAGATTTTGTGGTAAGTTTTTTATGAAATTCATAGCCCAAAAGGCCTGATTCTCCATGTATATCTCCAGCAATAATGGGTTCTCGTAAGAGTGGTTGAGAACATCCTTTATAGACGGGAACCGTGAGATTTAATTCATTTACTAACAGTAAGTTGTTTTGTAATGTGTGGGTGAGACCAACATTTCCTGCTACCGATACAATACCTTCAATTTGTATTTTCTCATGGGAAAAAGCAAGCATTAATGCTATTGCATCATCTTGTCCGGTATCACAATCTATAATAATTCTTTCTTTCATTCATGTATATCCTTATTTTTGAGTGTTCTGCTGTAAAAGGAGCGTATCAAGGATTTTTTTTGCTTCCTTTGGCTCATGTTCTTTCACAATTTTACTGACCAGTGTATATCCAAGTTTTACCGTGTAAGAAGTTGCAAAAGCATAGGAATCATCGATATGTTTTTGACAGACTTCTTTCTGCGCCGTAAGGCACTCTATTGCTTTCGTTCTAAAGAGTTGCGTGGCGTGAATTAAGAGTTTTAAGCTTTCTAAGAGACTATCGGCAATGAGAGGGAAGAAAGCATTTAGTTCAAATTCACCTCTACTTGCTGCACTGCTAATGGCACTATCATTTGCCATAACCTGAATGGCACATTGAATGACCATCTCAGGGATAACGGGATTCACTTTCCCAGGCATTATGGTACTCCCTTGTTGCATGGCTTGTAGTTTGATTTCTCCCAAGCCTCCGTAAGGTCCACTGTTCATGAGTCGCAAATCACCAGCGATTTTACTCAGATTGACTGCTAATGCTTTCAGAAGGCCTGATACTTCGACAAAGACATCGTTATTTTGTGTTACATCCATAGGATATTCAGCGGAAGAAAGGCCGATTGAGGTAATGTCTCTGATGTGTTCCATCACTTCAAAGCGATACTTTCTGCTCGCATTATTGCCTAATCCGACAGCGGTTCCGCCCAGATTCACTTGTCTGAGTCTCTCTTCTATTTTGTATAATCGCCATCGGTCTCTGCTTATTGCTTGTGCATAAGAACCAAATTCTTCTCCCAGGCTGATTTGTACCGCATCCATTAATTCGGTTCTGCCCAGTTTATCAATATCTTCAAATTCATTTTCTTTTGCTTGAAGAGCTTCTTGGAGCTTTGCACAGTTTTCACTTAAGATTCTGAGCTGTTCAATTGCAGCAATACGGAGTGCAGTTGGATAGACGTCGTTGGTTGACTGTCCTCTATTGACATCATCGAGAGGATGGATGAGGTGGTATTCTCCACTGGCATGACCGAGGTTGTGCAAGGCAAGATTAGCTATTACTTCATTGACACACATGTTGGTTGAAGTTCCCGCTCCACCTTGCAGTGAATCAAGGGTAAATTGGTTATCGACATCACCTCGAATAACGGTATCACATGCTTCTTCAATTGCTTCATAAATACCTGGTTCTCTTACCTTCAAATGTGCGTAGGTAATTGCTGCTGCTTTTTTAACTTTTGCGAGAGCATGAATGAGTTCAAGACTGGTTTTTTTATAATCAAGAGAGAAATTATGTAAAGCCCGGTAGGTATTAATGCCATACAGAACATCATCATCTAAGGTAACTTTTCCTAGGGTATCTTCTTCAATTCTCATTGTTTTTCTCCAATTTATCATGGAGGTAAGGGAAGATTTCAAGACTTCGCTCTAAAATTCCTTGCATATAGGCTATCACAAGACCATAGTTGGTAATAGGAACTCCTTGGTTTTGGGCACAACGGGTTCGGTATCGCACTTCCTTTTCGGTAAGCATACAACCGCCACAGTGAATAATAACTCGATATGGGGAGAGATCATCAGGAAAACCAGCACCGCCGGAGCAGGTCACAATTTTCAGTTTTTTCTGTGTATAGTTTTTTAGCCATCGAGGTATTTTAACACTCCCAATATCATCACACGAGCGGTGGTGAGTGCATCCTTCTGCTATCAATATGGTATCTCCATCTTGAAGATTTTCAATGGCATTGATTCCATCTACTGCTGGTTCAAGGAGTCCTTTGTAGCGTGCTTGGAGGATAGAAAACGAGGTGAGTGGTATATCTTTTGGTGTATCCGCAGATACCTTTGCAAATACTTGGCTATCGGTAATCACCATGACAGGTTTCTTTCCCAGTGCTGCTAAGGTATTTCTCAGTTCATATTCTTTGACAACAATTGATGTAGCATCAGCTTCAAGAATATCTCTAATTGTTTGTTGCTGAGGAAGTATGAGCCTTCCTTTTGGTGCTGATTTGTCAATTGGGGTGACTAAAACAACAAAGTCTGAAGGATGGATTAAATCACCAACGAGTCGTAGCTTTGAATCTTCACTCACACTCAAATGAGCAATTTTATCTTTCAGTTCTTTGATTTTAAAATTGTGCAAAGCACTGACATAGATGGTGTGTGTATCGGCTTCTGGGATGGTTGTTAACAGATCAGCTTTATTTTTTGCAATAACATAGTTAATTTCTTTTGCTTTAAAAAGGGCTAGTAATTCTTTCTCATCATCTTCTAAATCTCTTGATGCATCGCTCACAAGTACGGCAACATCAGTCTTGATAAGTACCTTTTTCATTTTTTCAATGCGAAGCTTGCCCAGTTCTCCTTGATCATCAAATCCTGGGGTATCAATAATAACGACGGGACCCAGTGGTAATAATTCCATTGATTTTAAAACAGGGTCGGTGGTAGTTCCTAAAATGGGAGATACGATACTGAGATTTTGATGAGTTACTGCATTGACGAGGCTTGATTTACCTGCATTTCTTTTACCAAAAAATCCAATGTGTATTCTATTTGCTGAGGGTGTACTATTGAGTCCCATAATCTTTCCTTATTTATACTTCTTTGATGTCTATTTCACAACTTTTCATAACGGTTAAGGCGGCCTGATGTGAGGAAATACTGGTTCCAGCGCAGAGGTTTGAGAGACAGGTTATATGAAGATTTGGATACGCCGCTCGGAGGAGAAGAGCATTACTAATAACGCAGATATCGGTACAAACACCACAAAAGTATACTTCGTCATCACGGGTTACTTCTAAGGGTAATTCTTTACAGCCGAAAGTGGGTTTTTCAAGACTTTTTGCCTGAGCAAGAAAGGGAGTTAATGCTTTAATAATATGCCAACCCTCACTTTGATAGTCGCAGTGAAGAGGTAATGTTTTTCCTTCAAGGGTCGTCGCAAAATCTGATGCGTGATGTGTATCTTGGGTGAAGATAATTTTTCCATCAAAGGTACTGAGATAGTGTTTCATTGGATCAACAATTTTTTGTGCTTCTTCACTTCCTAAAACACCATGGACGAAATCATTTTGCATATCAATAACAAAGAGTATTTTACTCATTATGTGCTCCTCTTAATTTGTAAGATAACCGGTTTGAGTATACCAATAATACATCTATTTGCCTAGAATAGTAAAAATTTCCTTTTGTTGTTTATTCGTACACGATGGTATTTCTTTTTTTTAGAGGAATATCCAAATTTTGAGCATCAAAAAGGCCACAATGTTAATAATTTAAACATTGTGGCCTTGTTGTAACGCTATGGTTGAGAATTTATTATCTTAAAGAGCTGAAACAACAATCTTTAAGAGGAATAAAATAGCAACAATCCAAGCCATTGGAGAGATTTCTTTATGTTTACCTGTTACAAGCTTGAGTAATACAAAGCTTAACATACCAAACATAATACCATCTGAGATAGAGTATGCTGCAACCATGAATAAGATACATAGGAATGCAGGAATGCCTTCAGTAAGGTCTGAGAAATCAATGTCAGTGACAGGAGTAATCATAAGAACACCAACATAAATTAATGCTGATGAGGTTGCTGCTGCAGGAATTGAACCGAAAATTGGTGCAAAGAAGAGAGAAACTAAGAAAAGGATAGCAACGGTAATTGCAGTAAGACCTGTTCTACCACCTTCTACAACACCAGCTGAAGATTCAACGAAAGTTGTTACGGTAGATGTTCCGAGCATAGCACCACAAGTTGTACCAATGGCATCAGCAAATAAAGCTTGCTTTACCTGAGGAATAGTACCATCTTCTTTGAGCATTTGTGCTTTTGTTGTACAACCAATGAGGGTACCAACAGTATCGAACATATCAACAAAGAGGAATGTGAAACAAATAATCACAAAATCTAAAGACCAGATATTGGTGAAATCAAATGGGAGGAAATATGGAGTAGTTGGTAAGTAAGAACCACCTGCATACTTCGTAACACTGAAAGGAATACCAACAACGGTAATAATAAGCATACCAATGAGGATTGATCCATTAATTCTTTTATGGCTTAAGAAACCAATTAAAAGCACACCGAGCATTGCGAGTAAAGGAGTTCCTTTATACCATACTGGATTAAGTGTTACCAATGTTGCACCATCAACAATAATACCTGCATTCTGTAAGCCGATAAATGCAATAAATAGTCCAATACCTACAGAAATAGATTTCTTAAGGTTTGCAGGAATACTATTTACAATAGCTTCACGAATGTTAAATGCTGTAAGTATTAAGAAGATAATACCTTCAACAAATACGGCTGTTAATGCAAGTTGCCATGATTTACCCATGCCAAGCACTACCGTGTAGGTCATAAATGCATTGAGTCCCATACCTGGTGCTAAAGCAAAAGGTAGATTTGCTGCAAGTCCCATTACCAGTGTTGCAAGTGCACTAGCAAGAGCTGTTGCGGAAAACACTTTAACAGGATCCATACCTGTTGCTGATAAAATCTGAGGGTTAACAGCAAGAATGTAAGCCATCGTTAAGAAGGTTGTAATTCCAGCAATAATCTCTGTCTTTACCGTAGAATGTCTTTCCTTGATTTTGAAGAATTTGTCCATAATCCGATCCTTAAAAAAATAATTATGTTCTGAACTTATCATTATTAGGATTTTAAGTACATATTATCTTGTCTATTTCTCAGCGATTTTAGGATATATCTGTAAAAAAAGTGTTTTTTTACCATATTTAACATGAACTTTGTAACCTTTTATGCAGATAATGGTATACAGGCGATAATGATACGATAACTAATTGATTCTTCCTTAAAGAAGAATTGGCTGAATACGTAATTGTTGATGTCTTTAAAAATTGATAGGAGTATGATATATTGATAATCAAATATATCTCATATATTTTCCGAAATATGTGAGAAATGAGGAAAAAATATGGTTAAAAAAATTACGATACTTCTTGCTATTGTTTTTTGTAGTTCCAGTCTTTTTGCTGCCGAATTTAATACAGCAGATACGAGAACTGTGAGTCCATTTTTCGATAGTGATGAATATTTATCAGTAAGTTATGCCGGTCAATTTGCCTCTTCTTATCTTAAAGATAACGATACTGTTTTTCAAAATGGATTTGAAGTTGCTGGTTTTGCTTATCCCATTCATGCAAGTTTGGGTTTTGGGTATGTATCGGCTTTCTTCTTTGATGAAGACATTACCAATTTCTATATTGATTTAGGTCTTTCGTATCGCTATCTCATTTCTGATTTTGCACAAATGCAGAGTTTAACAGCAGTGAGTCTGAATGGAGTTGGGGATATTGATGACACTGATTCTTCTTTTTACCTTGGAGTAAGCGAGAGACTGAATGTGAATATAATGCCTTTTGCTGTTCCTTATTGGAGTATCCAATTATCGGGTACCGTAAGAAGTCTTTGGCTCGTAGATGATTCTTCTTCCTTGTTATCACAAGAAACGGTTCGTGACTATCGATTGGAATCGCAATTTTCCATTGGATTTAGTTATGAGTTTATTTCACGAGAGAGTTCATATAGAAGACATCATACGACAATCAATATTTATAATTAGGATATCTTTCTTGAATAAAAGCTGTCAGTTATTATTCCTTTTGAATAAAATTGACAGCTTTTTTATGTGGAATATGATTGAGAGAGACCCTTGTGTGCATAATAAAGGGCCTGTTGAAAATTTTTAATCCTATAATTGGGAATCGAGTGTTCGTAAGAAAAGTCCGACATCGCTGACCACACCAATTGCTTGTCCTGTCCCTCTGTCTGAGAGTTTCGTAACCACAGCAGGGTTAATGTCAACACAGATGGTGATAACATTACTGGGTGTCATGTTACCGGTTCCTATGGAATGAAGCATGGTTGAAAGCATAAGAATCATATCTGCATCTTTGATAATCGTTGCGTATTGAGCTTGGGCTTCAATCATATCATTGACTGTTTCTGGTAGTGGACCATCATCACGAATGGATCCAGCAAGGCAATAGGGAATATGATGGGTGATGATTTCATACATGAGACCTTCTTTCAAGGCTCCTTGGTGAATCGCATTTTCTATCGAACCATATCCATAAATTCTATTGATGGCTTTCATATGATGATTGTGTCCATGTTCTGCAAGTTTGCCTGTTTTTACGTTAACACCCAAACTTGTTCCAAAGAAACGTGATTCAATATCATGGACTGCAACAGCGTTACCACCTAAGAAACCTTGCACATATCCTTTTCTTACGATGGAAGCAAGGGCATCGGCACCACCCGTATGAACGACGACAGGTCCTGATACGACAACAATTTTTCCTTTTTTTGCTTGTATTTCTTTCATCTTTTTGGCAATACGAGTGACGGCAATCGTGCCACTGCGTTCACTAGACACATCGTTATCCATGAAAGCAAATCCACCACCTTTATTTCTGCTGATTTGAGGAGGGTAGACACGAACTGATTCTCCGCCACAGAGAATGGCATCACCTTTTTTAATATCTCGTAATTTTGTGCAGATAAAAGTATGCGTATCTTTTTTGACAATAACTGCATCCATTCTTTGGTCTGCCACTTCATACCATTTGCCATCAAAAAATACTTCACTTCGGTGATTCGTTGTGGAATAGAAGTCTTGTGGTGCATGTGAATCTTTATCAGATATTTTAAATTGAGCTGAAGGCACTTGTTCTTCATAGGTGCCAAGTTTATTGAGTCTGTCACTGAGCAGTGAAAGCTCTGCATTTGTTTCTGCAATAACTGCAACTTCTAATTCAGAATCTTGTTCTGGTTTCTTCCCAATATTAAATTTAATAATGGAATAATCACAGTGTTCACTGAGTATGGTATTTAATACCAATGAAAGTAATCCTGAATCTATCAATTGTCCTTCACATTTAAATATTCGTTTTTTCATGCTTTCAGCATGCAATGAAAAATATAATCTGTAAAGTAATAATGGGTGATTTGTCGTCAATCTCTTGCAAAAGAGTTCATATCTTTTTGATATAAGGATTCCCTGTAAGGTTAAATGTCACATTTATTTTGGAATACCTTCCTGCTTTTCTAGAAAAGCAGGAAGCTTAAAATCCTCACCCCACATTTCATGGGCTTTTTCT
>Ga0172378_10002150_pt1 | contig 18393 bp, 19 predicted proteins | sample GrowelOW332metaG_FD_119755 | JGI IMG/M metagenome (GOLD analysis project Ga0172378, IMG submission 119755) | Groundwater microbial communities from an aquifer near a municipal landfill in Southern Ontario, Canada - Pumphouse #3_1 metaG | ecosystem: Environmental > Aquatic > Deep subsurface >... | reverse complement strand
CGGCTAAAAAGGGTAAAGTATTTACTAAATTCGTATTTATGATTGCAAGCAGTTTTGTCTTGAACGTGTTGTGCTGATTTTCTTTACAAAGAAGTCCAAGTTTGTTCCTACAAAAACAAGGCAGTACGCAGTAACAGCAAAGGCGAACACAAGGTAGAACGCAACAAGAAGCGCACGGCTTGAAGAAGAAGATGTGTAGAATCCAAAAGAGCACAAAGCAATTATCATAACAACGCCTGCAACAATCCACTGCAAAAGAGGCACCTGGTATTTTCTAGGGGAATATGAAGGGTCAATTTTTTTCATTACAAGCGTAATAGAGTCGTCTGTAACAGGAACAGGTATTTGCAACGGGCGGCCGGCAGCTTCTTCCGCCTTAGAAAGCGCTCTAATTTCACTTCTGCATTTTGAGCAGAATAAAATATGCAGGGTCAAATCAAAAGGAAGCTTTTGACCTTTATCAAGCATAAGAAATTCGTCCATATAGTGTTCACATTTTTGTTCCATATAATATCTCCTATAATAATTTCAATTTTTATAAAAACACAAATAAAATCTCATGTAAAATCCTTTAGCTTAGAACGTAAAATTTTCTTAGCACGGAATATATGAGATTTTATTGTATTAACAGGCAGCCCTGTAATGACCGCAACTTCTTCATAGGGAATGTCGTAAAAAAAATACAAGTCCAGGCAGATTGCGTAACGCTCAGGCAGCTCTTTTACAGCTTCGTGAACAGCATCGACTGTAATGCGGCGCATTTCATCTTCTTCTGGTGTGACGCTTTGTGACGGAATAAGATTTTCATCAGAAAGCGGCTCGTATTCTTTTCTTCTGTTTTTTATATTTATTGCTGTAGTGTAAGCTATTCTAGTGAGCCATGTTGAAAAAAGGCTTTCACCTCTAAAAGTAGAAATATTCGTGTACGTCTTTAAGAAAACATCCTGCACAAAATCTTCTGTGTCAGTCTTGTTTCTAAAAAAACCCATGCCAACAGCTTCAACACGTTTTTTATAAAGTGAAACAAGTTTTGCAAAAGAAGCCTCTTTGCCTTCAAGGGTTTCCTTTACAAGATCATTATCTCTTTTTTGAGTAAAGTATTGTTCTACTTCATGAACAATATCATTCTTCATCTAAGTCGCTGTTTTTCCTGTAATTTGGATTAACTTTATAAAACACAACTAGCATTATTCCAATAATCAACGGAATAAGGCCGCCTAACAAGTCAAAAGAAAGCCCTTCAAGAATAGCAAACATGACGGTAAGAACAAGCCCAACTCCAATAAGCAAAAGCCCCGCAAGAAGAGAAAACACTTGAACATTGAACTTCTTAGCTGTAAAAGTTCCGGCCTTTATACGAAGTTTGTTTTCCCTGTGGTGCCAAAGCAGTGCAAAGAAAACAAGTATGCCGCCAATTGCAATTCCAACAATTGGAATTAAAGCTATAATAACTTGCGCTCCTGCTGACATTGCTGTTGATTCCATAAAAAATCCTCCACAAAAAACAAAATTCTTACCATATATACGACACTATTTTACGCATAAAGTTGCATTTATTCAAAGAAAACATAATCGTCAAAATACACTGCTGTAATCTTGCCTAGCACAAGCTCTGCGTTCACCAAGCGAAGAATTTCTTCCTTTACTTTTTTTTCTCCAATTGAATGAAGCTCCTTAACTGTATGCTCAGAAAAATATTGAACTATAATTGCCTTGAGCCTGCGCGTCTTGTCAGAAAGCTCTTCAAACAAAACAGTGTCGCCGTCCGGGTAAGAAAACCACGGTGTAACAACAAGAACAGTTCCAGCAGAAGACGAATCTTGCGACTTAGTAACAGCCCTTACTTCACCAAGCAAAGTGTAAGCCGCAACTTTGTCTCTTTTCTTTTGGCTCATGTTAATAACTTTCTGCGGAGTCGGGTCAGACTTTCTGTATTCATCGCCAGGAGACGCCTTCTTTGAAGCAAACGCAATTGCAGTTCCAAAAATCACAACTACCACAACAGCAAATATTGCAACAATGAGAACCTTAGAAAACAAGCTGGTGCCGCTTTTAAAAATTGACTTCATAACTTACTTTACCAAATACGGAGAAAGAAGCGCAAGTGTCCTAGAAGAAGCCTTGCCTTCTTCATTGAACTCGCCTGGAATGCGTGCCGTAATGCTTACGCAGTCTTCAAGCCATTCTTCCTTTGTAATAGTGCCGTTCTTTTTTAGCAAAGAAATCAAGTCGCTCCTGTCTAGCGGAATTCTAAACGACTCAATCTTGCCCAAAAGAATTTCCGTTACTGTTGCAATAAGATTTTCAAAGCCTTCTTTAGTAGCAGCGCTAATTTTCAAAGCGCCGGGGAACTCTGAGTCCAAAGCGCTAAGGGCAACATCGTCATTTTTTACACGGTCAATTTTATTCAACAAAACAAGCTTCTCAATTTTATCAGCGTGAATCTCGCCAAGAACTTTTAGAACTTCCTTGTACTGGGCAACACACTCGCTGTCACTTGCGTCAACAACAATCAAAAGCAAATTAGCATGCGCCGCTTCTTCCAAAGTTGACTTGAATGAGTCAATAAGCAAATGCGGCAAGTTGGAAATAAAGCCAACTGTGTCCGTTAAAAGAATAGAAGAGCCTTCTGGCAGCTCAAGCCGGCGTGTTGTAGGATCTAGAGTTGCAAAAAGCTCGTCCTCAACAAAAACATCAGCGCCAGTTAAAGCGTTAAGCAAGCTAGACTTTCCAGCGTTAGTGTACCCAACAAGAGAGCATGAAAAAGAAGCAGTTCTTTCCCGCATTTTTCTCTGAGTTTCACGGTTAACAGAAACCTGCTTTATCTCTTTTTTAATATCAAGAATTTTATCTTCAATCTGACGTCTGTCAAGTTCAAGCTGAGTTTCACCGCTGCCCTTTGCGCCAAACGAACCGCCCCTCTGACGCGCCATGTCGCCGTAAGAATGACTTAGACGCGGCATTGAATAAGTAAGACGCGCAAACTCCACCTGCAAAGAAGCTTCCCTTGTTTTTGCTCGCGATGCAAATATTCTAAGAATAACTTCGTTCCTGTCAAACACAGGCATCTTCGCAAGCTTTTCCCAGTTGCGCTGTTTAGTAGGCTCAATTTCCCAGTCAAAAATAATGCAGTCAGCTTTTGCTTCCTTAGCTTCATCTGCAATTTCACCAGCCTTGCCTTTGCCAATTCCATAAACAGGATTAGGCTCAATTCTAGCAAGCACAATTGTGTCCGCAATTTCCATGCCCAGTGTTGTCACCAAGCCCTGCAGCTCTTTTGGAAGAGCCTCTTTATTTTTATCAAGCGCCGGCGCGCCTACAAGAAGGCAACGTATTTTTCGCTCTTGTTCTTTTTTCACTTCTACCATGTCTATAATTATATAGATTTTTATTTTTTGTGTATATTAGATTTTTTTGCACTTTTCCATGCCGCAGTAGGCAATTGATTCAAGATTTTCACCACCACTTGCTAAACTCACATTATATTCATATTATGTAGATATGCTGCGTAAGAAAATATTCACTTCACTTTTTATTCTTCTCTCGCTTTTTTCATGTGCGGAATTTTCTTTTTTACAAAGCATTGACTCTTCTGTAAAAGACGCGGAAATTATTTCTTCTTCAGACATTGCGGTTGTTACAAGGGCAGAAAGCACTTGCGGACAAAAGCAGTTTTCTTCTGAAATCTCTGAGCTTACAAAACAGACGGCGCTTGCAACTTCAAAAAAATCAGCGGCAGTTATTTTTCTTCTATTTATAAAGCAGTCGCTTCAAAATTTATCACAGGCTGTAAATTCAAAAGATTACGAAGTTCAAAAGTCAGACGACATTTCTTCAAATAAATATATTCACACTGTAATGAACCTTCAGTCCGTTTTCTAATTTCTGTTTTAAACATTTCATCAATTTAAATTCTCAGAAAAAAAAGGACGTGCAATTATGGAATTTATTTTTACACACTTTTTTATAACTGTAATGTTTGGAATTATTATTTGCGTTGCAATTCCAGAACTGCTTATTGCTGTTATAAAAAAAATTAGATTTTTAAACAAAGGAAAAAACATATATGAAAAAGACAATTAAATTCAGCAAGGCATTTTTACCTTGTGCAATTATGAGCCTTGTAATTATTCTAACAGGAGTTGTTGGATATTTTGTAAAGGGAATAAACTACGGTTTGGAATTCAAGCCAGGCTTAATGCAGCAAGTTTCAATAAAATCTTCTGATGGAAAAGAAATTTCTTCAGACGAAATAAGAAATGTTCTTACTTCTGTAAAAGGCGCGGAAGTAAAAGAAACAGGCAATGGCACAGAAGGCGAATACAGCTTTCAAATTAAAATTGAATCAGTGAACACAACTATAGACAATGAAAACAAGGCTAACATTTTAAGGGACTTGTACAACACATATGGCAAGGAAAATGTGATTCTTACAGGAACAGATTTCATAGGCTCGCAGTTTTCTTCATCTCTTATAAAAAATGTAATTCTTCTTGTAGCAGGCACAATTATTTTAATTTGGATCTACGCGCTTATTAGATTCAGATGGGACTACGCTTGTGGAGCAATCATTGCATTAATACATGACGCTCTAATAATCATGACATTCATTGTTTGGACAAACATGGAATTCACAACTACAACAATTGCGGCTATTCTTACAATAATTGGCTACTCCATAAACGCAACAGTTGTAATTCTAGACAGGCTCCGTGAAAACGTTCACTACAATGCGGAAGGAAAAGATTTCATCACCCTTCTAGACCAGTCCCTTTCAGAAACATTGAGCCGTTCGCTTATTACAACAATAACAACTATGTTCGCTTCAATTTCACTTTTTATTTTTACAACAGGCAGCATTCACGACTTTGCAAGCGCACTTACAGTTGGCCTTATAAGCGGCTGCTATTCTTCAATTTATATTTCAAGCGGATTCATTGCGTTTGTCTATAAAGCAAAACAGAAGAAAGGAATAAAAGAGCCGCCTGTTAAAAACATTTCGGCAGAGCAAGTTTCAATTTAATGAAAAAAAAACGGCAGGTGCAATTAAAAAACACTTGCCGTATTTGCAATCTGCCTATTACCATTTTCCATAGTGCTCTTCTAGGACACCGTACATTTCTCCAGTCTCTTTCCAAACACCGTTTACTTTTATATGCCCAGTCACTTTTACATAGCACTCATAATGCTTAAGGTTTACAAACAGCGGAATCCAATTGTTCTGATTGTTCCAAGCAAAGATTTCGCATTTTAGATGCATATCAGGAGAAGTGATTCTCCAATGGTTTTGAAAACGGTCTTCATCGTAACATTCAAATGAAACATCTTGATTAAGACGAACCCATTTATTTTTATCCTCTGAAATTTCAAAAAACGCTTCTGTATATTGCTGTGCGTAAGGCCCATAGTTCATCAATGAAGCCAAAGCGCATTTTTCACCTTGAACTGCAATCCAATGCCATTTTGTTTTTCTTGGAACTGTTCCAAAGCAATGGTCCTGGTACCCCAAAGCATTTTCTATTTTATATTCCTTGTCATTTATTGTAAGTTCGCCCGACACTTGGTTTTGAAAATAATGAAGAAGAGTGTATGTGTCGCAAAAGAAGTTATCATATTTTGTAAAACGTGGTATGCGTTGCAAAATATCAAAAGAGCCTTTTATTTTTAAATTTTTCTTATTTGATGAAAATTCCAAGCGCCACTTATTCTTGCAAGAATCTGACTGCTCCCTGCCGCCTTGTTCATCTGTATAATCAAAGTAGAATTTATCTTCAGGCCTTCCTCTATTAACAGACAGATCCAGCTTGTCCTTTTCGTCACCGCATTTTATCCAACCCATAAAGGCTGCTTGCTCCCAATGGCCGCCAGAATTTTTTTCAACATTCACATTGACTTTATTGTCCTTGTCAACGCCATCTGAAAAATAAACGCTTATGTCTATTGAATCTATAAGCTTTGTCCTTATGACAGAAATGCCAATAAAAAGCTTTTGCTTTTCATCAGAAATGCCGGTGTACCACCATTCCTTGTCTTTGCAGCCCTTAAACGGATTAAACCGTTGTGTTAAAAAAACTTTTTGTTCTTGAAGTTGCATAACTTTTTCCTCTTTACTTTAAATATGCCCTTTATTATAACACAAAAAAATCGCAACAACGTCCATAAAGAATTACAAAAAAATGCCGAAACTTGTAGTATGCCTAAAAATAGTTATGAAAAACCGGATTTTTGGTCTCAGAAAGCATTTAAAGAAGGATATCCTGCAAGAAGTGTGTACAAACTTCAGGAAATTGACGCGAAGTTTGGCTTTATTAAAAAAAATTACACTGTTTTAGACTTAGGTTCGGCTCCAGGCAGCTGGACTACATGGCTTTTAAGAAAGCTTGAAGGAACAGGATGCGTTGTTTCTGTAGATTTGAACCCGCTTTCTAAAGATGTAAAAGGCGACAATTTATTTTTTTACCAAGGCGATCTGCTTTGTGAAGAAATACGCACTAAGATTCAGGCAAAAGGCCCTTACGACTTGGTTGTATGCGATGCGGCTCCTTTAACTACAGGCAACAGGACCGTGGACACTGCCCGCTCAAGAGGTCTTGTTGAAATGGCAATTTGGTATGCTGAAAATATGCTTAAAGCTGACGGAAATTTCTGTGTAAAAATCTTTCAAAACGGCGACCAGCAGAAAGAGCTTATGAAGATGAAAACTATTTTTAATTCCGCAAAAGGGTTCAAGCCAGAAGCATGCAGAGCTGAATCTTTTGAGACTTATTTAATAGGACTTAACAGGAAGAAAAAATGAAAAAAATTGTGTTTTTTGAAAAAATGTGTTATAGTACAAAAATTAAAATGCGTTACATATTTAAACATGGTTTAACATATACAATTTCAGCATTAATTGCGTCATCTTTAGTTGTGGGCGTAACAATTGCTGCCCTTCATTATTCAAATGCAAAAGGACAAGGCGGCTATGAGTCACCAAGCCTTCCTGAGCTTACAGAAGATTCCCCTGACAGCGTAGAAGCTTTGGAAACAGGCATTTCAACAGAAGAATCTAAAGAGTCAGATAATAGAACCCTTTCTTATTTTTCATATCGAGTAAAAGACGGTGATATGATTGGCTATATTGCGGACGAATTCGGCGTAACGCAAGACACAATAATCAGTGTAAACAACATTAGGCAGTCTAGGCTTATTCAAATTGGACAGTACTTAAAAATTCCAACAATGCCTGGCATTTTATACTCTGTAAAATCTTCAGAAGAAACACCTTCCACAATTGCAGAAAAATATAATGTTGATTCGACAAAATGCGCCAATGCAAACGGACTTGCGCTAGATGCAAAACTTTCAGCAGGCGAAACTTTATTTGTTCCAGATGCCGAGCTTGACTGGGTAACTCGTCAGGAAATAAACGGCGATCTTTTTATAAAACCGCTCCGCTCTTACTACTATCTTTCATCATACTACGGCTGGAGAACTAGCCCTTTTGACGCTTCTCGCAGAACTTACCACAACGGAATTGACATGGCATGTTCAACAGGCACTTCAATTTATGCGGCTCTAGAAGGGAAAGTCACAACTGTTGGCTACAACAGTGTTTATGGCAACTACGTAATCATTACTCATCATTCAGGATACAAGACATTGTACGGGCACATGAGCTCAGTTCTTGCAGTGCGAGGCCAGTACGTTACACCGCAAACTAGAATTGGACGCGTTGGCAGCACAGGAATGAGCACAGGGCCACACCTTCACTTTACAGTATTCAAGAACGGCAAAACTGTTAACCCTCTGAATCTATTGAAATAAAATATTTTCATTTATCAAATTCTTTCATAAAAAAAAAGGCCATGCTTTGTAATTCAAGCATGGCCTTTCTATTTTAAATATGAAAAAATTTTCTTAACTTTAGAGATGCCCTTAATTATACGAAGACCAGCTAGTAGGCAGCTCGTCTAATGTAATGAACAAATCGCTTGCATAGTAACTAGAGACAACACCAGAGTTGTAGGTGCTTGCAGAAAGATAGTTGTTTCCATTGTCATCATCATTCCATGTCATAAAGTAAAGCCACCATGCGCCGTCGTTTTTGATATTGTCCGGTGAAGGGATGCAGCCGTTTTCAGAAAGAGCAACAGGTTTTGAATTGCCGCTCCAAGTGCCAGTGCTTTCCCAAGTTGTCTTAAGGCTTGAATGGTCGCTTGAATATTTATCAAAGCCCGCTATGTCAACGTAAGCGTCTCCTGGGTACCAAGAGCTTCCCTGCCCGTTCCACACCCATATTAAATTTGCAAGGCCCTTTGTGTTTGTAAAATAGTCGTACATGTATTTGTAAAGCGCAATATAAGCTTCAGACCCGCTTTCTCCCCACCAGAACCACGGATCATTGTACTGAGGGTCGCCGCCTGCTTCATGAAGTGGCCGCCACAAAACAACAATGCCTGCGTCTTCCAAAGTCTGAAGTTTTGCCGCAATAGAATCAAGGTCTGCTTTTATATAAGAGAAGTTTGTTGATGAAGTTTCCAATGAACCGTTGCTATATGGAATTCTAAAAGATGTCTTTGAACTATAAAACTCGCCGCTTTTATTGCTTGGATCGCGCCAGTGCCAGCAGTATGTAACAAGCCCGCCTTTTTCTGCCCAAGACTTTGCGTAGCTCACCATGTCTCCCCTGCCGTCATTTGTTGAAAAGTTCATAAAGTCAAAGCCCATAATTGCAGGATACTTTCCAGTTAGATTGTACACTCTTGATTCCATGTCTATTGAAGTTGACCATGAGTTCTGCATTTGGCCTGTGAGCACTTTTGATTTGTAGATTGAGTTAAGGTAGCTCATAACTTGAGCTTTTGTTGGAAGAGAAGAACTTTCTCCACCACCTGAAGAGCTAGCAAAATCATCTTCATTTACAAGCGACAAAGTGCCTGTCCAGCTTGATTCCTTATCATTTGCAAAAGTAAGTGTAGAAGGGACAGATGTCAAACTGTCAAATGAATAGCTTTCTGAAGTTCCATCTGTAAAAGAAATTGATATGTCATCAAAGTAGAAGGAAAGTCCGCTAACTGCAGAAGTCTGTGTCTTTGAATAGATTTGCATGCCACATTCCTTTAGGACATCAGATGAAGATGAAGTTCCTGTAAGAGAAGTCCATGTGTTTGAAGCAGCATTTGTCCAAGTGCCTTCTGCCCACGTCCAAGAACTTCCTGTTTTCCAATAGACTTTGCTTCCTGTAAATCCTTTGTTATAAGAATCCTCTGGAATATAAATTTTGCCGCTTATTGAAGATAGAACTTTTGAAGTGCTCGTCGATATATATGTAATGTAGCCTTTTAATTCATTAACACCACTGCTTGCAACTGGTGTTCTAGAGTATGAAAGTTTTAAGCATTTTTTTGTTGAAGTAGAAGCAGATTTCCATTGCGCTGTGCAAGTAAGATTTGCGACAGGGAATGTTGAAGGAATTACTGGGCTCCAAGAAGAGAATGTATGCCCGCTGTAAGTTGGTACTGTAGGAGAAGTTACACTTGCTCCATAGAGTCCGCTTATTGTGCTTACACCACCAGCAAGTGTTCCGCCGTTCGCCACAAGTGTTATTGTGATTGTGTTTCTTGCGTAGTAGATTTTGTACACCGTAGAGTTGTCTTCGGCGATTGTTGGAGCAATGCCTGTCTTTGTTGAGTCGAGCGCAAAGCCTTCGTATGTTTTCGCAGTGTATGTTGCGCTTGCTCCAGCAGTGCCTGTTTGTTGCGATGTCTCGGCCGCAGTTTCACTGTAGCTTCCAGAAGTCTCCATCTTGTAATATTGAACAGTGTAGTTCGCGCTTGTTGACGTGTACTTTGTTATTGCTCCAAGCGTAATTGCGCCTGTCTCGCTAACTGTTACAGCAATTGTCGCCCTGTGTGCCGACGCGTCTTCGCATGTGACGGTCGCGGTTCCTTTTGCGCCCGATGTGATTGCAATTTTTCCGTCAGCTATTGCCGCAGTTGCGACAGTTGCGGCGCTTGAGGTAACAGTTGCAGCGGTAATGCCAAGAACGTCAACAGTGTTTGCAGTTGTGCTGTCTGTTGACGCAATGAATACATTTTTCCACTGCGCTTTGCATGTAAGATTTTTCACAGGGAATGTTGAAGGAACAGCTGGACTCCAAGAATTGAATGTATGACCGCTGTATGTTGGATCTGTTGGAGAAGTTACGCTTGCTCCATAAAGTCCGCTTATTGTATTTCCATCAGAATTGCTTCCGCCGTTCGCGTCAAGTGTTATTGTTATTGTGTTTCTTGCGTAGTAGATTTTGTACACAGTGGAGCCGTCTGACGCAATTGTTGGAGCAGAGCCAGTCATTAATGAATTAAATGAAAAGCCTTCGTATGTTTTAGAAGTGTAAGTTGCGTTTGCTCCTACAACACCTGTTTCATTAGATGTTTCGTATGCAGTTTTACTGTAGCTTCCGGAAGTGTCCATCTGGTAATATTGAACAGAATAGTTCGCGTTGCTTGTAGTATACTTTGTTATTGCGCCAAGCGTAATTGCGCCTGTCTCGCTAACTGCTACAGCAATTGTCGCCCTGTGTGCCGACGCGTCTTCGCATGTGACGGTCGCGCTTCCTTTTGCCACAGATGTGATTGCAATTTTTCCGTCAGCAATTGAAGCAGTCGCAACAGATGCGGCGCTTGAAGAAACAGTTGTTGCTGTAATGCCAAGAATGTCAGCTGTGTTCAAAGTTGTGGAATCAGTTGTAGAAACAAAAGGAACACTAGAGCCTTCTTCTGTGCCGTTTGTAATAACAGAAGAAGCATCGCTCCATTGTGCAAAGACTGTAATGTCAGAAACTACAGCGGTAGATTCAGAAAACTGTTTTTCATTATTAATTGAAGTAAACCAGCCTTTAAAAGTGCAGTTGGTCTTGCTTGGATTTTCAGGCAAAGAATCAACTGTTTTAGCAGGGTACACTACAGAGTCGGAAGTCCAGACAACATTTTCACTGTACATATATGTAACTTTATATGTGTACGATTGAGCATTATCTATGTCGCTCAAAAGAGCTGTACATGAAGATAAAAAAGTCAACATGCAGCATATGGCCGCTAAAAGAAACCGATTTCTCTTGAAGTTAAATTTTTCCATTTTCTACTCCTTATTTACACAATGTAATTGCAGCTAAACTAAATCCAAATTCATTAAGCCAAGAGTCCTTTTGCGGAACAACATAGTAATTTCCACCAAGGCAAAAACTCCATTTTCCAATGTCATATCGCAACGCCGGGCTTACCCCCATTATTTGATTCAGCGAATTAAAAAAGCTAAGATTTCCTTGTGTATCAATCAAATCGCCACAATAGTCATTTATTCCGTATTCCGCTTCAATTTGAAATGAAAAGGCCTTGAAAATTGGAATATTATAATAACATCCTGCTAAGATAGAAAAATAATAAGAGTTGCAAACATCCGGTCTTGAGGCTATATCTATGCCATTCATATATTTAGCACAAACTCCAAGCCCTTCAATATTCTTTATTTTAAGAGGCACTTCAACTTTTATTCCATTTCCTAATCTTGACTTAAATAAATCAGTATAAGAAGAAATTGGATAAGTGTTTTCAAAAACAGCGCCTGCCTTCACTTGGGCAAAAACCACCGTTGAAATAAAAAACATAACCATCAATACATAAACTTTTTTTAAGATCCTCATAAATTTTTACTGCCTTTATTTTATTCAGCAGTATTTCCTCCTTTTAGAAACTGAAAACAAGATACTTTTATAATGCTGAATAAAGTTTTGCTGCATAATTAAAGAAACCGTTTTCTCTTTATAAAATTATCTCTCTCAAATTTTGTTTTGTCAATAATCTTTTTGTACAAACAACCGGTTGCCATTGTAAAAAAACTTATTTTTTTGGGTTTTGTAAGTAAATACAGAGATTTTCATCATTCCAACCGAAGTGCAGTAATCTTTTTTTACAAACATAAGGGCATCACTAAAAGATGAAGATTATAAAGGCTCCCATAAAATATTTGTGTATAAGAGATCGCAATGTAATTAAGTTTTTCGCAATAACACTTTTACTTATCACTTAATTTATGGACATAGCGTTATTAAAAAAACTATCAGTATTGTTAATTTACTTTTCCCGTTGTATACTGAATATATGTCAGATTTGCTTAACGACTTACAATTTGAAAAATTCCGCAAAATTATCTACGATGAAAGCGGTATCACTTTTTCAGATACAAACCGCTCTATTCTTGACTCTAGAATAAAAGAGCGCCTTAGGGCAGAAAATTTAGCCAACGTAGAAGACTATTACAAACTTATAACCTCAAACAAAGAAGAATTCAAAAAGTTTCTTGATTCTGTTACAACAAACCTTACAAGGTTTTTTAGGAACCAGCCTCACTTTGACGCTTTTGTAAACTATGTTATTCCACATGTTATAGAAAACAAGCGCAAGACTGGAGAAACAAAGATTCATGTTTGGAGCGCTGGTTGTTCCACAGGTGAAGAGCCTTATACAATTGCAATGCTTTTAAAGGACATTCTTCCGCCTCCATACACTTTTGATATTATAGCTTCTGACATTTCACTTAAATCGCTTATGGTTGGTCAGCAGGGATTTTATCCTACAGCAAGAGTTGCGGGCATTCCTCAGAAGTATTTGGACCTGTATTTTACAAAAACAGACACTGGCTACCAGGCAAATCAGAACCTTATGTCTACAATAAAATTTGACTACCATAACTTGAGATTTGACAGCGGCGCTAGAAATATGGATGTTGTGTTCTGCAGAAATGTATTGATTTACTTTGACGAGGCCGCACAGAAGGTTGTAATAGACAGATTCTGGGACTCAATGGCTTCTCATTCATATCTTTTTATAGGCCATTCAGAAAGTCTTTTTGGAATGAACACGAAGTTTGAATTTCTAAAGACAGACTGGGCTTGTTTGTATCAGAAGAATTTAAAATAAGGTGGGCTTTTTGCTATGACTGATATGGATAATATAAACGTCCTTGTTTGTGACGATTCAGCTTTAATGAGAAATTTGATTTCTAGAATTGTAGACAGCACAAAAGGTTTTCATACAGTTGGAACGGCTATGAACGGACAATTCTGCTTAGATAAAATTCCAATTTTAAAGCCTGATGTAATAATTCTTGATATAGAAATGCCTGTTATGAACGGCGTGCAGTTTCTTCAAAAAAGAAAAGAAAACAATATTGATATTCCTGTAATAATTCTTTCTTCAATTGCAACACGAGGAGCTGCTATTACAATGCAGTGCCTTGAGCTTGGAGCAAGCGACTTTATTACAAAGCCAAACGGCTCTATTTCTAGCGACATTTCTTCTGTAGCTTCTCACTTAACAGAGCTTGTCGCGTCTTACGGCGGAGCTTACGCTAGGTTGAACGGTAAAAATGTTTATTCTCCTGATTATTTTATGCAGCAGGAAAAGCTTCATGAAGCAGAAAGTGCTGCCGCAAAAGAAGGAATTCTTAATAAAATAAATCAGCCTGGAACAGAAACTCAGTTCACCCCTACTTTTCTTTCAACACCTGTTCATAAGCAACAGGCAACAATTGTTCCACTGCGTAAGGAAGGACCTATAGAAGTTATTGCTATAGGAATTTCTACAGGCGGACCAAATGCGCTTAGGGAAGTGTTTGCAAAAATAGACCCTAACTTAACACAGCCAATTCTTGTAGTCCAGCACATGCCAGCGGGCTTTACAAAAGAATTTGCAATGAGTCTAGACAGAATATGCCCTCTTGAAGTAAAAGAAGCAGAAGACGGAGATTTAGTTAAATCAGGAAGAATTCTTATTGCGCCTGGCGACTACCATATTTATGTTGAAAGAAAAGCACTTGCAACTGTAGTGCGGCTTTCTCATGACGAATTGCGCAACGGCCACCGTCCTTCTGCAGATGTTCTTTTTGAGTCTGTGGCAAAAGTCTATGAAAACAGGGCGCTTGGTGTAATTATGACAGGCATGGGTCGTGACGGAGCTTTAAAGCTTGCAGAAATGCGCAAACAGGGCGCTTGGACTTTAGGGCAGGATGAAAAATCAGCGATTGTATATGGAATGCCAAAAGTTGCTTGGGAAATTGGCGCTGTTCAAAAGCAGGTTTCTCTTGAAAATATGGCAAATGAAATTAGCACTCTTGCAAGGGAACACAAAGCTTAGACTGTGGAAATTTAGCGGAAAATAGAGTATATTGTAAGTAATGAATTATAATTTTAAGCCTTATTTAGATAAAATAGAAAATGAACTTAAAGCAGCGCTGCCTCTTCTTCCTGAACAGCAATGGAAGAACGACTCTTTTGGGCAGCTTTCTCCTGTTGTTAATGCAGTGCATATTTCCCCTTTAATTAGCCCAACACGAACTCTTGTAAATTTAGGCGGCAAAAGATGGCGGCCTCTTCTTTTAGTTCTGTGCGCAGAAGCAGAAGCCGAGGCTCGTTTTTTAGAAAAAAAGATTTCTAAAGAAGAAATGGAGCTTTGTGTGCAAAAAGCGTATCACTTAACGCCTTTAGTTGAATTTGTTCATACTGCAAGCCTTATCCATGATGATATAGAAGACAGTTCAGACATGCGTCGTGGTGCCCCTGCCGCTTATATAACGTACGGAACAGACACAGCAATTAACGCAGGCTCTTGGCTTTATTTTGAAGCGACTGTTTGCATAGATAATTCTAAATGCACAGAAGAGCAAAAGGGCAAACTTTACGCGGCGTATGCTATGGAGCTAAGAAGGCTTCACTTGGGTCAGGCAATGGATATAGCTTGGCACAGGGACAACAACGCTCGCCCTACAGCAGAAGAATATCTTGCAATGGTCAGATGTAAAACCGGCACACTTGCGTCACTAGCTGCAAGAATAGGCATGCTTGCGTCTAAAAGCACAGCTACAAGCGCAGACACAGCTTCTAGAATTGCGGCTGACATTGGAGCAGGCTTTCAAATTATTGACGATGTTACAAACCTTACAACAGGAAACCCTGGTAAAAAAAGAGGCGACGATATTGTTGAAACTAAGAAATCACTGCCTGTTCTACTTTTTGCAAAAAAATACTTTGACAATGAAGAAAAATGCGTTGAATTGAAAAGCTGTTTTGAAGCTGCACGTAAAGACGGAATAGACTCGCCTGCCGTTGAAAAAGCAATTTCTTTATTGGAAGAAAGCGGTGTAATAGCGGCTGCAAAAGAAAAAGGCATTTCTTTAGTAGAAAACGGCTGCTTGGAATTTCAAAAGCTATTTGGTGAAAAAAATAAAGCAGCAGAAAAAATATCTTATCTCTTTAAGAATATGATAGAGCCAAAAGACGAAAAGAAAAATCACTTGGAAAAAGGAGGGCAAAATGTTTGAAAGTTCAGAAAAATTAAATAATCAGGCAATTGTTCTCGCTCAAAAAGGTGAATACGACGAGGCTATTGCTTGCTTTAAACGCGCTTTGACTATGGAAAACCAGAACTATCTTCTTTGGTTCAACTTAGGGCTTACTTACAGGGAGTCTGGAGATTTGGAAAATGCAAGGTCTGCTCTTGAACAGGCGCACGGAATTAATCCGAACGACTCTCAAGTTATAGAAACACTGGCTGTTTTAACTTATTCAACAGGCAGCTTGGACGATGCAATGGAATACTGCGCAGAAGGGCTTAAGCTGAACAAGTCAAATGCTAATCTTTGGAATACTGTTGGCGTTATTTACTACAACCAGTCTGACTTTGCAGATGCTGCCGAAGCTTTTGAAAACGCAGTGTCAATCAATCCATATTACAGTGACGCTTTGTACAACTTGCGCGACACATATCAAGAGCTTGACAACAAAACAGGCGCTGAAGAATGCGAGTTCCGTCTAAAAGAGCTTCATTAAAAGCAGGTGGTTTTATGAAAGAAAAAGGCATGGTCACTTCTGTTGATGGAAGTTCAGTTACAATTGTCCCGCTCATTACAGATGCGTGCCTTAGCTGCAAAAACGGCTGCGCTAAAAGAGGAAAGCCTTTTACTGTTTCTAATCCTAAATCATTTGATGTTTCTAAAGGAAGCATTGTTAGAATTGGCGTTGCAAAAAACGTTCAGGCTGTACAAGGTCTAGTTTCGCTTCTTTTTCCATTTATGGCGGCAGTCGCGGGATACTTTTGCGCATCCCCTATAGCCTCTCTTTTTGGAAAATCAGCAGGAGACGGAATAAAAGCCCTTTGTGTACTTTCATTTCTTTTAATATCAGCAGCGATTGTCTTTATAATAAGCCGCAAAAATCCCGTTGTAGGAAAGCCTGAAATAGTTGAAGTTCTATAATCTTTCTTATATTTGTAAATGTATTTGTTAATTTTAATAATATCAGATTTGTATTAAACAAATTATTGCCGGAGCCGGGACTTTGGCACGAAAAAATTCTGCACACACACAATAGCAGGTGCGTATTGTGTGCCCGAAGGGGTAAGCGCGGAAGCCTTTTTCGGGACGAAGGCACGGCGGAAGGCATTCTTGGTTTAAATATGAAAAGCTAAATTTTATTAAAATTAACAATTACAATCAATAAATTTTACCGCTAGTGTTGACCAAAAACTAAGATAATGGGAAAATACGCGCTATATGAGCAAGTATATTTTTGTTACTAGCGGAGTATGCTCCAGTCTAGGAAAAGGCGTAGCTTCCAGCGCAATAGGAAGCCTTTTGGAATGCAGTAATCTTAAAATAGCAATGATGAAATGCGACCCTTACATCAACGTTGATGCGGGTAACATTAGCCCTTATCAGCACGGTGAAGTCTACGTAACAGAAGACGGAGCTGAAACTGACCTGGACTTAGGCAACTTCAGCAGATTCACAAATGTAAAAATTTCTGATGAAGACTGCATTACAATTGGCAAAGTTTATGACAACGTAATTCGCAATGAAAGGGCCGGCCGCTACAATGGCAGAACGGTTCAGGTAATTCCACACATCACAGATGAAATAAAAAGATGCATACTTCATGTAGGCAGCACAACTGGCGCTGATGTTGTAATAGTAGAAATTGGCGGCACTGTTGGCGACATAGAGGCTGTTCCTTACCTTGAGGCTGTTCGTCAGCTAGTAAGGGAGCTTGGAAAAACAAACGCTTTAAGCATTCACCTTACCCTTGTTCCAGTAATCACAGGCGGAGAATTAAAATCAAAGCCTACACAGCACAGTGTTAAGCAGCTTCAGGAAGTTGGTCTTCAGCCGGATATTCTTTTGTGCAGATGCGAAGTGCCTCTTGAAGAAAGCATGAAAAATAAGATTGCGCTTTTCTGCAACGTGGCCCCTGGCAACGTGTTCACTTCAACCGATGTTGAAAAATCAATTTACGAGCTGCCTGTAATTTTCCACGAACAGGGAATTGACTCTAAGATTTTAAAACGATTCAACTTTGAAAACAACAAGACAGATATTTCTTCTTGGACACAGTTCTTGGACAAATTGAATCATCCTGCTAAAAAAGTTTGCATAGCAATGGTTGGCAAAAAAGACTACCTTGACGACTGCTACAAGTCAGTTAAGGAATCACTTTTCCATGCGGCAATAACTGGCAGCAACGCAGATTTGACTGTTAAAAAAATTGACGCGGAAACTCTTGAGTCAGAAAAAGATGTTTCTTCTTACTTTAAAGATGTTGACGGTATTGTGGTTCCTGGCAACTACGGACAGCGTGGTTTCTTAGGCCTTCTTGCTGCAGTAAAATACGCACGCGAAAACAACATTCCGTATCTTGGAATTGACTTGGGAATGCAGCTTATGGCAATTGAAACAGCACGCTCACTTTGCGGCTGGGCAGATGCAGACACAACAGAGTTCATGCAGAACTGCGGGCACGCTATAATCAGCTTGCCAGAAGAACAGTCAGGGCTTGCGGCATCAAGTGTAATGAAGCTTGGCGCAACAGACGTGAACATTCTTTCAAACACAAAGCTTCATGACGTTTACAATGAAGACAAAGTTTCTGAACGGCACCGCTCTAAATATACATTCGACCGCCGTTACACAAACGACATGACAGAGCACAATCTTATTACAAGCGCGACTTCTTCTTCCGACGGGCAGACAGAAGCATTTGAATGGAAAAATCATCCGTGGGGAATTGGAGTGCAGTATCATCCAGAATTTATAAGCAAGCCTTCCAACCCCCACCCTCTTTTTGTTTCATTCATAAAGGCTTCTCTAAATAAATAGGAATATTAATGACCACAGCAACAAGATTAAGTTTTCAAAAATACTTTTGTTTTTCTCTTTTTCTTGAAGCTGTGTCTTTTCTTATTTTATTAAGTTCATGCTCTTTGAATTACGATCAAGGAACAAATACAGAATCTTCTGTGCCTGAATTCACTTTTACAAATGCAACATTCAACCGCTATGAAAATGACAAGCTTACAATGGAAT
>Ga0172378_10002149_pt1 | contig 18394 bp, 14 predicted proteins | sample GrowelOW332metaG_FD_119755 | JGI IMG/M metagenome (GOLD analysis project Ga0172378, IMG submission 119755) | Groundwater microbial communities from an aquifer near a municipal landfill in Southern Ontario, Canada - Pumphouse #3_1 metaG | ecosystem: Environmental > Aquatic > Deep subsurface >... | reverse complement strand
TCGGACGTTTCTTCTCGTTCAACTTTTTAGCCAATCCGTTAGCCACACACTCGTCCATAAGACGTGTAAACTCTGCATCAGAGCCATCGCAAAGGACAACCTTCTCTGGCTGCATAATGTCAGCCCACATCTTGACCCATGCGTTCAATTTTGCATTCTTTGTATTGATCATAAAATTTAAAATTTTGAATTATATGATATTATAATCACTTTTTTCGTAAAATATTGAATTTGAGATTTTTAAACATAAACCATCTCTCGCTTCCAAACTGGCGCAAATATACGAAAAAATAATTTATTCCACAGATACAGACAACACAAGTTTTTATCCAAATCTCAAATTATTTCGGAGAAAAATTTCATCATCTTCCAAACATTCCTCACAAATCAAACTTTTCAACAGCAGATATAAAGCAAGACGGCATAGGTAATTGTGCGAAACTGAATTTTGCCAACTTTGGAGTCCACGGAAATCTCATTCCGCGACATCGAACAGAACACAACAATCAAACAAGTAACCCAAAGCCGAAAATTCAAATGCAGGACAAGGAAGTGAACAATCGCCATTCCTTCTTGTTTTTAGAAATAAAGGAAAGAGTTTTTCCCATTTATTTAATAGATTAACAACTAAACAATATCATTATGACTACTGCACCGTTGCAAGGCATTAAAGTTATCGATTGGACTCAGGTTCAATCAGGTCCGTCATGCACTCAAATGTTGGCATGGCTGGGAGCCGACGTAATAAAAATAGAAAGAGTGGGACTTGGCGATCCAACACGTACGGAACTTCTTGACAAAGAGGGATTGGACGGCCTATATTTTTTGCAGTTGAACTGTAACAAACGCTCTATCGAGCTAAACGTCAAGACAAAGGAGGGACAAGAAATACTTACCAAGCTCTTGAAGGATGCCGATATTTTCGTGGAAAATCTACATCCGGGAGCTGCCGACAAACTAGGTTTTTCTTGGGAGAACCTGCACAAACTGAATCCAAGGTTGATTTACGGAACAATCAAGGGATTCAACGACGACTCTCCCTTTGCCGACGTCAAGGCATTCGAACCCGTAGCCCAATGTGCCGGAGGTGCCGCCGCTACAACCGGCTGGTGGAGCGGAGAATGCAACATTCCTACGCAATCCGGCGCTGCTCTTGGCGACAGCAATACGGGTATGCACTTAGTGATTGGTCTGTTGGCCGCTCTTATGCAACGAGAAAAGACAGGCGAGGGCTGTTTCGTACAGCAGTCCATGCAAGATGCCGTGCTGAACCTCTGCCGAATAAAGTTGCGCGACCAATTGATTCTGGAGCACACCGGCGACTTGAAGCATGCGCCTAGCTATCCGAAGATTAAAGGAGGCAACACCGTCCCTAGATTTGGAAACGCCGAGGGCGGACAGGTTTTGGGCTGGTGCTATAAATGTAAAGGTTGGGAAACCGACCCTAATGCATTCGTATACATCGTACTTCAGAACGAAGCGAAGCCATTTGCCGAGGCTTGTCAAGCCCTTGGAAAACCGGAATGGATTAACGACCCGAAATACAACACTCCATTGGCCCGCAATTTGGTCAAAGATGAAATATACAAAGGGGTGGAGGCCTACACCATCACCAGAGACAAGTTTGAAGTGGTGAAAGAACTAGGGAAGGCGGGGGTTCCCTGCGGACCGGTTTTGAGTATGCTTGAAATCGAGAAGGACGAATCTTTACGCAAGTGCGGAACCATCGTTGAGGTTGACCAACCTAAACGCGGGAAATTTTTGACCATCGGCTGTCCTCCGAAATTTTCAAACTACACGCCAAACATCAAATCAGCTCCTCTTCTGGGCGAAAACACGAACGAAATTCTAAAAGAGATAGGATATTCGGACGGAGAGATAGCTCAATTACGGTCTAACCATATCGTTTGCAAATAAGCAAAAAAACGCAACCGACCATCTTTGAACAATATTCCTTCATGAGAATCGGAGGAAAATGGACTTCCTCTCAATGACAGACATAGATGGTCGGTTCGTTTTTGATTATAAACTTAAACATAAAAATAAAATGCAAAATACACAGAATCAAGAAATGACGGATGGCATGCACATCATGGTGGAAGCACTGAAGATGAATGGGTTGGACACTGTGTTTGGTGTCATTGGCATACCAGTGACGGACATGGCGAGGCACATGCAGGAGGTAGGTCTGCGCTATATCGGATTCCGTCATGAACAGAGTGCCGGAAATGCGGCTGCCATCAGTGGTTTCATGACACAAAAGCCGGGCATCTGTCTGACAGTATCCGCCCCCGGATTCCTCAACGGATTGACGGCTCTTGCCACGGCAACGGTAAACGGATTCCCCATGATTCAGATCAGCGGATCCAGCGAGCGGCCCAAAATAGACCTGCAACAAGGCGATTACGAGGGACTCGACCAGATGAACGTCGCTAAGCCATTCTGCAAAGCCGCCTATAGAATCGATCGGCCTGAAGACATTGCCATCGGATTGGCAAGAGCCATCCGTGCGGCCGTCTCCGGCCGTCCCGGCGGGGTTTATCTGGACCTCACAACTGCCTTGTTGGGTTCCATGATAGACAAAGCGTCTGCCACTAAGACTTTATTCAAAGTCTTGGAACCGGCTCCAAAATCAATTCCAGCCTCCACATCCATAGACAGAGCCTTAACTTTGCTCGCCGCGGCAAAGAAACCTCTAATTATCATCGGAAAAGGTGCTGCTTATGCTCAAGCTGACGCAAACATAAAAGCATTTGTAGAAAAGACCGGGATTCCATTTCTGCCCATGTCTATGGCAAAAGGGCTTCTTCCGGACGACCATCCGCAAAGTGCGGCTGCCGCCCGCGGATTGGTCATGAAGGAGGCGGATGTCGTGATGCTCATAGGTGCACGTCTGAACTGGCTGTTGGCACACGGGAAAGGCAAGCATTGGAATCCGGACGGCAAATTGATCCAGATAGACATCGAGCCTCAAGAGATAGACAGTAACCGAAGAATCGACGCACCGATTGTCGGAGACATTGCCTCGGCCATGGATGCCATGGTGGCAGGATTGGGCACACACAACATCAAACCGCAGTCTGACTGGGTAGATTCGGTAAACAAGGAGAAAGAGCAGAATTTCGTAAAGATGGATGCGAAATTGAACTCCACCAGCATACCGATGAATTACTTCAATGCGTTGAAGGCCGTTCGTGACGTACTGGACAAGAACAAAGACATCTATGTGGTCAACGAAGGAGCCAACACGCTGGACGATGGCAGAAATGTGATCAACATGTACTATCCAAGAAGACGGTTCGACTGCGGCACATGGGGAGTCATGGGCGTTGGCATGGGCTATGTGATAGGTGCCGCCATAACCGGAAAGAAACAGGTGGTGGCCATCGAGGGCGACAGCGCATTCGGATTTAGCGGCATGGAGGTAGAGACCATCTGTAGATACCACTTGCCGGTCACCATCCTGATATTCAACAACGGCGGCATCTATAAAGGAAGCGACCCCAATCTTGGCGGAGGTGTTGACCCGTCGCCTACCACCCTGATGGCAGACGCACATTACGAAAAGATGATAGAGGCTTTCGGAGGAGTGGGCTACCACGCCACAACACCCGACGAAATCAAGAAGTATCTGGAACAAGGTATTGCTTCTAAAAAACCGACTATCATCAATTGTGTCATCGACCCGGCTGTCGGAACGGAAAGCGGGCACATAGGAAACCTGAACCCGAAATCAGCCGTCAAAGTATAATTAAAATCACAAACACATGATTAATATTATATTAACAGACATCATCCCAATTTTTATCATTATGATATTGGGATTTATCGCCGGCAAACGTAGCGTCTTCAGTCCGGAGAATGCGCGCATCTTCAACAAACTGGTTTTGACCTACGCCTTGCCAGCGGCTCTGTTTGTATCTATCGTCAGAGCCGACCGCGAGATGCTGTTTTCAGACCTCAAGTTGACCATCGTGAGCCTTGTATTCATCATTGCTCTATTCTTATGGGCCTACTTCTCCTGTTACAAATTTTTCAAACATACGCAAAGTGAAGCTGCCGTCTGTGCTCTGATTGCAGGATCACCGACCATCGGATTTCTTGGATTTGCCGTATTGGACCCCATTTTCGGAGACACAGCCAACACGGGGTTGGTGGTAGCCATCGTTTCGATTGTCGTAAATGCTATCACGATTCCCATCGGGTTGTCTCTGCTTGCCGCCGGGAAAAAGAAAGAGAAGATGAATACCGGAGCAGCCGCACAACCGTCTACCAACGCCACCCAAACGGCCCAAGAACCGAAGGAAAAGGGATTGATGGCCACCATCCACAAAAACGCCGTACTAAGTGCCCTTTCTCAACCAGTGAGTTGGGCTCCCATCTTGGCCGTTCTGCTTGTTCTGTTTGGAGTCCGATTTCCTAAAATCTTAGATCCGAACTTTGAACTGATAGCAAACGCCAACGCCGGCGTGGCAGTCTTTGCCGCAGGACTAACCCTCTCCGGGCTGAAATTTCAGATGGACTGGGAAATTGTCTACAACACTATCGTCAAACTGATTCTCATGCCGGGAATTCTGCTTTTGGTAGGTTGGTTGATACACATGGATGCAGAAAAACTTCAAATGCTAGTTTTGGCAGGTGCCTTGCCTCCTGCATTTTCCGGCATCATCATCGGCAGTCATTTCCAAACGTATGTCCGGGCGGGAACCTCATCATTGGCATTCAGCGTATTGTTGTTTGTCATAACGGCTCCGTTCTGGATATGGTTTACCAGAATGATTGCCAGTTAATAGTTTGTTTAAAATAAAGGTAGGAGCCATTTCCTACCTTTTTTATTTCCATTAAAACAAATGTCATGACATTAAAAACAGAAATAATAGACGGATGTACGGCATCCACCTATATCGCCTATGCCTTATCAGACGTGGCCACCATCTATCCCATCTCGCCAGCCTCAGACATGGGCGAGTTGGCAGACAAATGGGCCAGCCAAGGTCGAAAGAATCTAATGGGCCAGACCATGGTAGTCCGCGAGTTACAATCGGAAGCCGGCGCTGCGGGTGCGGTGCATGGCAGCTTGTCGGGAGGTGCGTTGACCACAACTTTCACGGCATCCCAAGGACTTCTGCTGATGATTCCGAACATGTACAAAATTGCGGGCGAGCTTCTCCCCTCCGTCTTCCACGTCACGGCCAGATCTTTGTCCACGCATGCACTCTCCATATTTGGCGACCATCAGGACGTGATGGCTTGCCGTCAAACCGGATTTGCCTTCTTGGCATCTTCATCCGTACAAGAGTGCATGGACCTTGCGCTAGTATCACATTTGTCGGCCATTGAAGGGTCCGTACCGTTTTGCCATTTCTTTGACGGATGGCGCACTTCTAGCGAGATGCAGACCACCAAGCTGATAGACTATGAGGAGATACGAGGGTTGGTAAATTGGGACAAAGTACTGGACTTCCGCCGTAGAGCCATGAACCCCGAACATCCGGACGTGCGCGGAACGGCACAAAACCCAGACATCTATTTTCAAAACAGAGAAGCCGGAAACCGATTTTACATCGCATTACCCGACATAGTGGAGAAGAACATGAGAGCCGTGGAGAAAATCACCGGCAGATCCTATCATCCTTTCGACTATGTAGGGCACGACTCGGCAGGACAGGTCATCGTAGCCATGGGTTCCTGCTGCAATGTGATAGAGGAGACTGTCCGTCACCTTCTGAAAAAAGGAGAAAAAGTGGGTTTGATAAAGGTCCGTCTCTATCGTCCTTTTTCCAAAAAACGGTTTCTGGAAGCCATTCCCAAAAGTGCGAAAACAATCTGTGCGCTCGACAGGACAAAAGAGGCAGGAGCACAAGGAGAACCACTTTTCCTGGATGTTTGCGCAGCCTTGCATTCGTCCGGCTCATCCTTACCTGTAATAGGCGGCCGTTACGGTTTAAGTTCCAAGGACTTCACTCCATGCATGGCGAATGCAATTTTCGAGAACATGAAGAGTCCGACTCCCAAAGCGACGTTCACCGTAGGAATCACGGACGACGTCACCTCCCTTTCCCTTTCGGTTGAGGAGAATTTAGAAACCACACAACCCGGCATCATACAGTGCAAGTTTTTCGGCTTTGGATCGGACGGCACGGTTGGCGCCAACAGACAAGCGGCCGACATTGTAGGCAAAAACACAGACCTTTACGTCCAAGCCTACTTCTCCTATGACTCAAAGAAATCGGGAGGATACACCGTTTCTCATCTTCGTTTCGGAAAAGAGCAGATACAATCCTCCTACCCTATCATCCACGCAGACTACATAGCATGCCATAAAGATTCGTATGTCCGCAAGTTTGACGTTTTGGACGGCATCAAAGAGAACGGCACATTCGTGCTCAACTCTCCATGGTCAACCACAGACGACTTGGAACGTGAACTGCCGGCACAGATGCTACGTACCATCGCTCAGAAACGGCTAAAGCTATTCAATGTCGACGCAGTAAAAATAGCCGGAGAGGTAGGACTTGGCGGACGCATCAACATGATTATGGAGACAGTATTCTTCAACTTTCCAATGTCATGGACTTCGAGAAGGCGGTGTCCTCTCTGAAAGAAAACGTGAAGAAAATCTATGCCATGAAAGGCGACGCCGTCGTCCAGATGAACTTGAAAGCAATAGACAACACAATAGGGAAATTGACAGAGATAAAATATCCCGACTCTTGGAAAGAAGCGGAAGAGAGAGAAGAGGCGGAGCGGGATGTGCCTGATTTTGTCCGTCAAATAGCAGAACCCATCCTAGCGTTAAAGGGAGACGGCATACCAGTATCCAAACTATCGCCTGATGGCATTGTGCCGGTTGGATCCACACAATATGAAAAGCGGGCGGTGGCCATAAACATCCCGATATGGGACAACGGCAAGTGCATACAATGTTGCCAATGCTCCATGGTTTGTCCTCATGCATCCATCCGTGCATACTGGGCTAAAGAAGAGGAGACCAAGGATGCACCCATCTCATTCACCACAAAAGAGGCCGTTGGCGGCGACACGCTGAAGAACATGAGATTCCGCATACAGGTATTTCCGGAAGACTGCCAAGGATGTGGATCCTGCGCAAACGTGTGTCCGGTAGACGCACTATCCATGCAGCCGCTGAAAGAAAATTGCGGAAAGGAGAAATTGAATCTGGATTATGCACAAAAACACATCCGGCAGAAGGAAGGATATCTTCCCCGCAATACGGTGAAAGGATCGCAGATGTATCAGCCACTGTTTGAATTTTCGGGAGCCTGCGCAGGTTGCGGGGAGACCCCGTACGTGAAGCTAATCACCCAACTCTTCGGCGAACGCATGATCATAGCCAACGCCACGGGTTGCAGCTCCATCTATGGCGCCAGCATGCCAAGCATGCCATACACCACCAACGGCGAACACCACGGTCCGGCATGGGGAAACTCTCTGTTTGAAGATGCCGGCGAGTATGGATACGGCATCCATATAGCCATCAAACACCGGCGGAACCGGCTAAAAGCCATGGTGGGCAATCTCCTCAATCAGGACGCCGTCTCCGAAGAGATAAAGTCGGCACTGGCAGAATGGGAGAAGGCAGAGAATGAAGGGAATCCATCGTCTGACGCCGGAAAGAAAATATCCGAACTTTTGAAGGAAGAAGATGCCGAAGGGCCGTTAAAGGAACTATCCGAGTTGGCCGATTTGCTCGTCAAAAAATCAGTATGGATTGTAGGAGGAGACGGTTGGGCCTACGACATCGGATTTGGCGGGTTAGACCACGTCTTGGCTTCCGGCGAAAACATCAACGTACTAGTCCTCGACACAGAGTGCTATTCCAACACAGGAGGACAAACTTCCAAGGCAACACCATTGGGTGCGGTGGCGAAATTCGCATCTTCAGGCAAACGTACAAACAAAAAAGAACTTGGCCGGATGATGATGACATACGGGAACGTGTATGTAGCATCCATCGCCATGGGAGCAAACAAACAGCAGACCATCGACGCCATCTCCGAAGCCGAGGCCTTTGACGGCCCGTCTGTCGTGATAGCCTATAGTCCATGCATCAATCATGGCATACGAAAAGGCATGGGCACCAGCATGGAAGAAGAGCACCATGCGGTGGCATGTGGCTACTGGCCACTTTACCGATACAACCCAAAACTGGCCGAAGCCGGGAAAAACCCGTTGACCGTGGACTATAAACAACCGGACGGCACCATGCCTGCATTCCTGAGCGGAGAAGACCGATACGCATACCTGTCGGCTATTCTGCCAAACGATGCGAAGGTTCTGAATACGGCACTACAAAAGGAGTGCGATTCGGAATATCGGACTTTGGCGAGAGAAAGTTCACTTCTTTAACCTCCACATCTTCTTGATTCTCATTTCCACCTCCAAAGAAACTGCAATGAAAAAAATCACTGCGACGAAGGAAAGGAATGAGAATCAATGAAGATTTTTTCTCGGCATGTTAATCCAATAAGTACCGGCAAAATCACTTGACCATGCCGAGATTATTTTTTTCAAGACAGGCAACGACGGAAAACAGGGAACAAAAAGCTCACCTATTCCCTCACACACCTATTCAACAACAACGCATCCAATATCACCATAGCAGACATTGACTCCACAATAGGGACGGCACGAGGCAACACGCAAGGGTCATGACGGCCCTTTGCCTTGAGCAACAGACTATCACCATTTTCATTCACCGTCTCCTGTTCCCTCAAAAGGGTAGGTATCGGTTTGAAGGCCACACGGAAAAAGATATCCTCTCCGTCGGATATGCCACCCTGTATGCCTCCCGAATTATTTGTCCGCGTATGGATTCCTTCCTCGTCAGAATAATAGATGTCATTCATCTCAGAGCCTCGTCGGCTCACTCCGTCAAAACCCATTCCATAATCAAAGCCTTTGGCCGCGTTGATGGAAAGCATGGCCTTTGCCAGTTCGGCATGAAGCTTGCCAAAAACAGGTTCACCCAGCCCTACCGGGCAACCGGAGATGACACAAGAGACCACGCCTCCGATGGTATCACCCTCCTCTTTCACCTGCTTTATCAATGCCACCATCCGTTCAGAGACCTCCGGATCAGGGCAACGCACCAAGCTCTCTTCCGTCAGGGAGAAATCCAACTCGTGATAATCCTTCTCCAACTTAACGGGACCTGCCTGTGAAGTATAGGCTTGGACAGTGATGCCACATTGTCGGAGATAGAGTTTTGCAATTGCGCCACCCACCACACGGGCTATCGTCTCTCGGGCAGAAGACCGTCCTCCTCCTCTATAATCGCGGATGCCATACTTCAGCGTATAAGTATAGTCGGCATGGGAAGGACGATAGATATTCTTCATCTCATCATAATCGGAAGAGTGTTGGTTCGTATTCCACACAGAGAAGGCAATCGGCGTCCCAGTCGACTTCCCTTCATATATGCCAGAAAGAAAATCCACCTTGTCGGCTTCATCTCTTGATGTTGTGATGGAAGACTGTCCCGGCTTGCGTCGGTTCAACTCTTGTTGCACAAACTCCTCATCAATCTCAATGCCGGCAGGAAATCCATCAATGACACCGCCAATAGCCTTACCATGCGATTCGCCAAACGTGGTCAATCTAAACCTTTCTCCAAATGTATTCATAAACATTTCAAATTAAAAAACGCAGTCTTAACCAAAGCCAAGACTGCGCCGTATTTTAACACTCTGTTTATTTATCTTTACAAACAGACCAACCTGTCTTGTTTCTCAAAAACCAGATTCAAGGTTACTCTCCGCAACCGCCGCAATTACCGCCACACTCCGAAGAGCAATCGTCACAGCTGCCGCCACAACCACCACAATGGTGCTTATTAGTCACCACCGCGATTTCCTCCTCCGTAGCATCCCGAACTTCCAGTACCTCGCCAACAAAGTTCAATGTCTCGCCAGCCAATGGATGGTTAAAGTCCATCTTCACCTTGTCTTCGCTCACTTCAAGAACGATACCATTCATTTTGTTACCTTCAGAATCCATCATAGGAACCAGCTTTCCCTCTGCGATGCTCTCGCCATCAAACGCTCCGTCTACCACGAAGATTGACTTATCAAGGTCGATGATACGCTCATCCTCGTAATCGCCATAAGCATCTTCCGAATTTATAGTAAAATTGAACTTGTCGCCTACAGACAAACCCTTCAAATTGTCTTCAAATTTATCCAGCATCATGCCCAATCCAAAAGTGAATTTAAGAGGACGTTCCGCCGTAGCCTTTTCCATTAGTTCAGGTTTACCATCTTCTCCGCCCACGAACAAGTCGTAAGAAACACCCACGAATTTTTTGTCTGAAATAGTCATTTTTTTATATTCTAATTAATAATCCGTATAATTTGCACTGTGCAAAGATACGAAATAACTTATGAGTTGCAACTCATGTGGCAACTTCAGAACGTAACATTCACAAAAAATAAGGATACGAAGATTTCTTTTCTGACCGATTAAATTTCATCCCGCGTCAGCATTACCAAACGTCTTCACAGACTTCTGCCAAACACACCCATCATCCATTTTATTGCCTTTTTCCCTTTCCATCTCTCGTGCATTTGTATTATTTTTGTCCGGAACATATACAAACAACATGGAAGTAAAGATTGAGCCATCATGGAAAGCCGTTCTCCAGTCGGAATTCGGCAAACCCTATTTCGAGATTCTAACCGGTTTCGTAAGAAAAGAATACCAGACACAGACCATATTCCCGCCTGCCAGCCTCATCTTCAATGCGTTTAATCTATGCCCATTCGACAAGACAAAAGTCGTCATCATAGGACAAGACCCTTACCACGGATACGGGCAGGCACACGGGCTATGTTTCTCCGTTAACGACGGCATCCAGTTTCCCCCATCCCTCGTCAATATCTTCAAAGAGATAACAGACGACCTGCACGTGCCCGCACCCGCCTCCGGCAACCTAGAGCGTTGGGCAAAGCAAGGCGTGTTACTGCTCAACGCCATCCTTACTGTGCGGTCAGGGCAAGCCGCATCCCACCAGAACAAGGGCTGGGAAGAGTTCACAGACAGTGTCATAAAGGAACTTTCGGACAAAAGGGAAGGATTGGTCTTCCTGCTTTGGGGATCCTACGCACAAAGAAAGGGATTGGTCATAGACACAAAGAAGCATCTGGTTCTGAAAGCCGTCCATCCATCGCCACTCTCCGCCTATCGCGGATTTTTGGGATGCCACCATTTCAGCCAAGCCAACGCCTATCTGCAAAGCCACGGACAGACGCCCATTCAATGGTAGACCCGGCAACGGAGTAATTTCACGCAGAAGGAAACCATTTCCCGTGCCATTTTGTTATCACTCCGACAAGTGGCAGAGCAACCCACGCTACTGCCTTGCCATCTATCATTCCTATTCTTATATATATGAAAGAACTACCCATTGAAAACATGCCCGGCAAGGGCAACAGGAAGCGCGTGGTTGTCATCGGCGGCGGATTTGCAGGGCTGAACGTCGTGAAAGGGTTAGACAAACGACTTTTTCAAATCGTACTGATAGACAGACACAACTACCATCAGTTTCAACCTCTATACTACCAAGTGGCCACCTCCGGTCTCGAACCGTCATCCATCGGCTTCGCTTTCAGGAAGACATTAAGGAAGATGGGAGAAATCCATTTCCGAATGTGCACCGCACTATCGGTCGACACCAACGTCAACAGACTGGAGACCAGCATAGGCTACATAGACTACGACTACCTCATCATCGCCTCCGGCACTTACACCAATTACATGGGCAACAAGGACCTGGAGCATTGCACCATGTCACTAAAGACTCTGCCAGAGTCCATCAACGTGCGCAACAACGTGCTACGCAGCTTCGAGAAAGCCATCAACTCGCATAGCGAAACAGAAGCGGAGAGCCTGCTAAGTTTCGTCATCGTAGGTGGCGGGCCAACGGGAGTAGAGTTGGCCGGAGCCTTATCCGAATTGAGGAGATACACGCTTCCAAAAGACTACAACCAAGACAAGAGCCTCTCCCAAATGAAGATATACCTGCTAGACACCGCACCACGGCTTCTTGGCGGGATGAGCGAATTCTCGTCAAAAAAAGCATATAAATACCTGCAAGAGATGGGTGTGGAGATAATGCTCAACACAATGGTAAAAGGATATACCGACGGAAAAATAGAACTAAACGACGGCAGATCCATCGCTTCCTGTAACGTATTTTGGGTTGCCGGCGTTGCCGGACGCATTTTTCCCGGACTAGACAACGACGTATACGGAAGGAACAACCGCATAAAAGTGGACGGATGCAACCGAGTAGAAAACAGCAGCAATCTATTCGCAATAGGCGACGTATGCCTCATGACTTCAGACCCCGCCTACCCACACGGACACCCACAAGTGGCACAAGCCGCCATTCAACAAGGGAAAAACCTCGTCCATAACCTGAACAAAGGAGATCAGAAACCATTCCGCTACACAGACAGAGGCAGCATGGCCACCGTAGGCAGGAACAAGGCCGTAGTGGAATTCAGAAAAATCCATTTCGGAGGTTTCGTCGCTTGGATTCTTTGGCTCTTCGTACACCTCATGGCCATCGTTGGCGTCAAAAACAAAACTTTCGTATTGCTCAATTGGGGATGGAGCTACTTCACACACGACACATCTTTACGGCTACTCATCCGGATGGACAATAAAAACGCGGACAAATAACAGACAAGACGACAAGATTCATTCCTCTTCCACACAACAAAAGCAGGCCATACAACCTGCATCCGCAAAAGAAGAAACGGAAACAATCAAAAGCGTCGGAAAAACAAAAAGACAAAAAAAGTTGGAACTTCCGAACTATATTTTGTTACTTTGCAGCCGTTTAATAAAAGAACAAGCGCAACAGAGTGTCTTATGCAAAAAAATTTAGTAATAGTCGAGTCCCCAGCAAAAGCAAAAACCATTGAAAAGTTTTTGGGGAATGACTACACGGTTCTATCTAGTTTCGGTCACATCAGAGATTTAAAGAAGAAAGGCTTCGGAATAGACGTCGCCAATAATTATACTCCTGATTATGAGATTCCCTCAGACAAAATAAAGTTGGTAAATGAGTTAAAGAAAAAAGCCAAAGAGTCGGAAATCGTATGGCTAGCATCCGATGAGGACCGCGAGGGAGAGGCCATTGCTTGGCATCTATACGAAGTACTTGGTCTAAACAAGGAGAACACGAGACGAATCGTATTCCATGAGATTACGAAAGACGCCATATTAAACGCGATCAAAACTCCGAGAGACATCGACGACAACCTGGTCAGCGCACAGCAAGCAAGACGAATACTCGACCGAATTGTGGGTTTCGAGCTATCTCCCATTCTATGGAGAAAAGTAAAGCCATCACTCTCTGCCGGTAGAGTACAGTCGGTAACGGTAAGGCTTATAGTAGACAGGGAACGCGAGATACAAGCATTTCGGGCAGAACCTTCCTATCGCGTGCTTGCCATCTTCAACGTACAAGACAAAGACGGGAAGAACTGGGAGCTAAAAGCGGAACTACAAAACAAGATAAAGACAAAGGAAGAGGCCCAATCTTTTCTTGAACATTGCAATAACGCCCACTTCTCTGTTGAAAGTGTGACGATCAAACCATTCAAAAAGACACCGGCCGCACCTTTCACCACCTCCACACTACAGCAGGAGGCGTCCAGGAAACTCGGATTCTCCGTATCGCAGACCATGATGATAGCCCAAAAGCTATACGAATCGGGAAAGATAACTTATATGCGTACCGACTCCGTCAATCTCTCTTCTTTGGCCATCAACACATCGAAAGAGGAAATTCTATCCATAGCCGGAGAGCGTTATCTGAAGATAAGACAATACCACACGAAGAGTTTAGGAGCCCAAGAGGCTCACGAGGCCATCCGTCCTACATACATGAACCAGCAACATATTGAGGGTGCCGCTCAGGAGAAGAGACTATACGAACTGATTTGGAAAAGAACCATCGCTTCGCAAATGGCAGATGCCGAGCTGGAGCGCACCTCCATCAACATAAACATCTCCGGAGAGAGCCGAAAATTCATCGCAGAAGGTGAAGTCCTGAAGTTCGACGGCTTTCTGAAGGTCTACATGGAATCGACAGACGACGACAACGAGCAGGAAAACGAATCCTTACTCCCGCCACTGAAAGCCGGTGACGCGTTAAGCCAAATGGACAACATAGTGGCCATGGAACGTTTTTCGCAACGTCCGCCACGCTACACAGAAGCCAGTCTGGTAAGAAAATTGGAAGAGCTTGGCATAGGCAGGCCATCTACCTACGCCCCCACCATATCTACCATACAAAACCGAGGTTACGTGGAGAAAAGCGACCGTGAAGGTGAAATCAGAAACTACAACGTGCTCACGCTGAAAGGCGGAGAGATAAAAGACGAGACAAAATCGGAGACAACCGGAGCAGAACGGGCCAAACTATTCCCGACAGACATAGGCATCGTTGTCAACGATTTCTTAATCGAATATTTTCCAAACATCCTAGACTACAACTTCACAGCGAAAGTAGAAAAGGAGTTTGACGACATAGCGGAGGGCCACGTGAAATGGACCACCACCATCGACAGCTTCTACAAAGGATTCCATCCAAAAGTAGAAGACACCATCCAAAACTCAGAGAGAAAAGTTGGAGAAAGACAAGTCGGCGTTGACCCTCAAAGCGGCAAGCCTGTCTTTGTAAAGATAGGCCGATTTGGCCCCGTAGCCCAGATAGGAACCGCAGAAGACGAGGAGAAGCCAAAATTCGCCTCCCTACATAAGGACCAGCACTTGGAAACCATCACCTTCGAAGAGGTCATGGACCTATTCAAACTGCCAAGAGACATCGGCGAATACGAAGGCGCCACGCTCACCATAGGCATCGGCCGATTTGGCGCATACGTAAGGCACAGCGGCAAATTCTTCTCGCTCAAAAAGACGGACGATCCAATGTCCATCACGGAAGAGAGAGCCATTGAACTGATTGAAGAGAAACGACTGATAGAGAAGAACCGTATCATCAAAGAGTTTGCTGCCGAAGACATTCAGATATGCAACGGACGTTTCGGTCCTTACATCGCCCATAATGGCGCCAACTATAAGATTCCGAAAACGAAAGATCCGAAAGAACTGACTTTGGAGGACTGTCAGTCTCTAATCAAAGAGCAGGGAGACAAAAAACCTGCAAAAAGGAAGGCATCCACAGCAAAAGCCAGTACGGAAAAAACGGCATCCGACAAGACATCGAAGGCTAAAGCAGCAACAAAAGCAAAGACGACAAAGACGACAAAGGCAAGCACTGCCAAAAAGTCTACGAAGACAAGCAAAGCCGCTGCCGAAAAATAAACAGAGACGACACAGCGACAAGTGGGCACGTTGGATCTCCATTAAAAAGGGGGTTCTTTCCATGACTCGGCAACGTCCATTTATATAAAGAACCATGTCACCACTCAGAATAGAGGTTGACATGGTTCTTTTTTTTCGAGTGATTGGATTGACAATTCGGACGGTTGGTTTGATTGATAAATCAGACAGGACGGATTGATTTGATTGACAATTCGGACAGGATATACAGGATGAACAGGATGGACGGACGGATTGATTAGATTGGTTGGATTGATAAATGGATGATTGATTGGATTGATTGGGTTGACGGCGATTTGCTGTTTATCCCGTAGGAATTATCTATTTGTAGAAAAACAGCAGAGGTGGTGGCCGGCATCCTGTAGGGATGCGCCTTTCCTCTTCTGAAATTTCGATTAGGGACGGCGCATTCCCATGCGACAAAGATGGATTGGGATTGCGGAATCAGAATGTTACTTTTTCATTCGGATCCCATATTTCACCATCCCTCAAGCCCAACCACTCGACCATATCTTTATATTGCTCATTAGACGGATCAGACAAAATCTCCTTTAACTCTTCATACCCCCACGGACCGCCGCAATCCTCGGGCGGACACGTCCCCTTTCCGGCAAGGCAAACAGCCTCTTTCACATCCTCGTCGGTAATCTTCTCCAACTCGATATCATGGATCCAACCGTCTCCGAAATCATAGATGTACACATACTTTTGCTTCTCCGCCATAAATATCCGTGACAGTTTCGTATTAGAAGCATCGTAATCAGGCTCCATCAAATCGTCGTCGTCGGGTACCATTATTTGAGGAGACGACCCCCAACCCTTAGGAGAAAAGCACCAGCAATGGCAGTTTTCCCAATTGAAGAAACGCTGAATACACTCATGGAAATCCTCAAATGTAATGTTTTCAGAGACCAACACCCTACGCCACACCGTAGGTTTACGGACATTCTTTAATGATATTTTAAATTGTAAAGCCATAATAAAATCGCATTAAACACAACTTCTATATTTTCAAACCAGCTGCAAAACAAACGATTACCATCATTTCGTTTTTTCAACGACAATCTATCATCGACGAGATGGCAGTAATGAAAGCAAAGATACTCCGCTTTTATCGTCCGGCAAAACATTTCTATCCGGAAATCATTCCAAAATCACATTGGCACACCATACCAACCGCACCTATTCCGAAAGCAAGGAAATCATGTCCCGCACAAATTCGGCCACATCACTTGAACAACAACGATTGTTTGATGCTATGAATATCCTCTTTGATTTGGGAAATATCTGCGGCAATGTCCTGAAACTGCGCACTGCCATCCGTACAGACAAGATCCTCCACCCGAACCTTGAAGTAATCCGCAATCTGGACAAGACGAAGAAAGGGCACATTGGTCTCGCCATGTTCTATCTTCACATAGGCGGTTTTGGAAATGTTAAGGTCGAAAGCAACGTTCTCTTGTGTAAGATTCGCTTGTCTTCGTATTTTCATAATGTTATTGCCTAATATCTTCAAATCCATATCAAGATGTTTTACACAAAACTACATATTGCAAAAAATCAAATATTAAACCAATAGTTTAATTATTTTCATATCATAGTTGTATTTTCATTTGCATTTTATATTTTTGAGTTATATTTTTGCAAACCAATAGTTATACTTAACTCTAAAATTATAGGAGGATTCATTATGAAAGAAAAAGAAAAGAAAGATGACATTCAATCAAGAAGGGAATTTTTCAAAAAGGCAGCAAAGAAGGCTTTGCCAATAGTGGGAGCTATTGTTTTAGCAAGTGTGCCAATAGAGAAAGCTGACGCTCAATGGGGCAGCGGATGCAATAGCTGCAGTGGAGGATGTATGGGATGTTCGGGAGGATGCACTGGTGACTGTGGTAGTAGTTGCGGCCGTGGATGTTCAGGTGGATGTACAGGTACATGTCGGGGTAGATGTTCAGGTACATGTTCAAATATGTGTACAAGTTCTTCAATTATATAGCTAAGTAAATTTTTCTAAAACGGAAACCGATAGAAAGACTTGCAGATATTTCAGTAGAAGAAACATATAATTAAATAGACATAATATCATGGATGAAAGAGAAGAAGTAATAAAAAGAAACATTAGTAACACCATTGAGAATTACATCAAAGGGCAACAATCAGTTAGTGTGGACAGCAATTCTGTTAATATTACAGGAGAAATTGAAAATTTCATCTTTGAAAACAATAGTTGGTCTTCGTTTTACAACGAAAAAGGGGAAAGTATTAAAAATATTAAAGGAAAAGTTCGACTATATGAATGTAGAGATGGAAAGATAAGTTTAGATTTAGAATTTACTGTGGCTTGCGAGTGGACTGACAAACACCATGAAGACATATATGTTCATGGAATAAGTTTCAGCAAAAAGTAGCATGTAAACTGGAGTTAGCAAAGGCATTTAAGGTGATATTGAAATTGAAGAATATCAACGGAAGATAAAGAAAAGACATTCTGCAAAATAGCTACCAACAAAGATTTATTCTTTTAATACGGAGTAAAACAAAGGTCAGGTTGAACTACATGATTAAAAATCACGTCAAGTCGTTCAACCTGACTTTAAATGATAACACATTAATGGCAACCGAAATAAAGCAAAAAGCAAAAGACTGGCAAGAGAGCATTGCCAAAAACATCACCTTCATTGTCACGAAAGATTGCCAATTGGCATGTAAGTACTGCTATTTGGTGGGAAAGAACTTAAAAGAGCGGATGAGTTTTGATGTGGCGAAACAGGCGATAGACTACATCTTGGCAGACAGGAAACAATTCAAGGAAGAGTCCGTCATTTTCGACTTCATAGGTGGCGAACCCTTCCTTGAAGTGGAACTGATAGACCACATCTGCGACTACATCAAGGTGCAGCTCTACGAGCAGAACCACCCTTGGTTCAACTCCTACCGTTTCAGTTTCAGCACCAACGGCCTGCTATACGGCAGCGAGAAGGTGCAGCGGTTCATTGAGAAAAACAAATCGCACCTA
>Ga0172378_10002145_pt1 | contig 18410 bp, 5 predicted proteins | sample GrowelOW332metaG_FD_119755 | JGI IMG/M metagenome (GOLD analysis project Ga0172378, IMG submission 119755) | Groundwater microbial communities from an aquifer near a municipal landfill in Southern Ontario, Canada - Pumphouse #3_1 metaG | ecosystem: Environmental > Aquatic > Deep subsurface >... | reverse complement strand
TTACTACCGCAAGCTTAAAGCTCATCGGGTAGTCTTTTTGTGAACGTCTAACGTACTGTCTTTCTTTTCCTTTCATATTCGTTACTTTTTTGTTGTAACGCTATTTCAGGACGTGACATCATCATTATAATAGAAAAAGGGCGAGCCGTAAGGGTTCGCCCTTTTTTGCCTAATTACTCCAATTGGATTGTAGCATTGCCATAAAAAAAGCCGGTAAGAAAATTCTTAACCGGCTTTTATGTTGTTAATTATTGCTATATTGTCTTCTCTATGGTCCAAACAAAGGCTCTTAATCCTAATTGTTCGGTCTCCAAGTCCATAGCATGAAGTTGAGCTAAAATCTTATCGACTCTTTTTTCTTCAACAACACTTATGACTGCAGAGCACATAGAAGGCCAAACGTGGCTTCCGTAGTGCGGATCTCCTGTCTTAGAACCTCTACCTTGAACCTGCTCAAAATAAGAGAAACCACGGCAATTCATTTTCTCAAGGGTGCTTATTACTCGATCGTAATAAGCTTGGTCAAACGTTATCAATATTGCTTTCATTGTTTTCTTGTTTTTACAAATGTAAACTGAGATTTGCAAATCAAAAGCTTACGCTCTTGATTGCAGTTTCTCAATTTATCACGTTATTATGCGTTGTTTTTTGCTAATTTCTTACGGTTCTTTTTGACTCCTGTTCCTGCAAATACGCAGTACAATACAGGGATAAGAATCAATGTCAGGATTGTAGAGACGGTAAGACCACCGATAACGGAGATACCCATTGGACTCCACATTTCAGCACCTTCACCTGTACCAATTGCCATTGGCACCATACCTAAGATAGTGGTCAATGTAGTCATGACAACTGGACGTAGACGGGATTTTCCTCCATTGACAACGGAACCGATAATGGACATTCCTCTTTCACGGTTCAAAGAGATGTAGTCAATCAATACAATACCGTTCTTTACAACGATACCGATCAACAAAATACCTCCTAACAATGACATTACGTTCAATGTTGATCCGGTTATGAACAATGCCATTATGATACCAGACAATGCGAATGGTATAGAGAACATGATGATGAACGGATAGGTCAAAGACTCAAACTGAGCGGCCATCACGATAAATACCAAGATGATGATCAAAAAAGCCAATGTACCCAAGTCTTTGAATGAATCCTGTTGATCCTCGTACGAACCGGAAAGCGTAATGCTTACTCCTGAAGGAACATCCATCTTGTCTATCTTTGCTTGAGCATCGTTAACGACATCACCCATGGCTCTTCCTGAGATAACAGCTGTTACCGTATTGATACGTTCACGGTCCTTACGTTCAATGCTTGGAGGTGTGCTACGTTCTACCACCTTACCTAGATCTTTTACTCGGATGCCTTGACCCATAGGGTTATAGATCAGGATGTTTTCTATATCCTCAATGGACTGTCTTCTTTGTGGATCGTACATCACTTTGATCTTGTACTCATCACCATCTTCACGGTAATAAGAGGCAATGGAACCGTTGATACGGTTTCTCAAATAAGTTGCAGCTGTAGTAGTGTTCAAACCGTGAATTGCTAACTTCTCTCGGTCAAAATCAACTTGGTATTCTGGTTGGTAATCAGAACGGCTGATACGGATTTCAGAACATCCTTTGATAGAAAGCAACTCTTTCTTCAAGTTCTGGGCAACTTTATCTGTCTCGTCGAAGTCGTATCCGTAGATTTCGAAGTCGACAGCAGACTGTCCACCCATTCCTCCGCTACCACCACCCATCTTTACTTCAAACTTCTTTAGCTCTGGATATTGCTCCAAATCATTACGCATCAGATCACAGATCTCAGACAATGAACGTTGACCTTTCTCTTTACGAACGCTTGGGTCTGACAAACTGATGTTGAAAGATACAATATGAGTACCGTTTGCATTCATTGAAGCGAAAATGTTATCTGTACTTGCTTGTCCGCACATGTAGTTCATGATCTTGATCTCAGGATACTTCTTGTTCCATTCGTCAGTTATCTTTTTAGCCAATGCTTTACTTTCTTCCGTTCTTGTTCCGATAGGAAGTTCAAGTGAAATACCGATACGTGAGTTATCTTGTGCAGGGAAAAACTCTGATCCGATGAACTTTCCTAAGAACAAACTTAAAACGAAGAATGCAGTACATCCCGCAATAACTGTCTTACGATGTCTTACAGCCCAGTCTAATAGACTTGCATATCCGTTATCAAACTTGTTCAAAGCTTTTTCTACTGGTCCATAGAGCGTTAGGAATAGTTTGCTCTGCTTTCTTTGTAGACGTAAAAGTTGAGAACAAAGCATTGGTGTCAAAGTTAATGCACAAAGAACAGATATTGTCATGATAATACATACCATCCAACCTAACTCCTTGAATAATACTCCTGTCATACCTGTTACCATAGTAAGAGGGAAGAACACGGCAATCAATGTAAGAGTAGATGCGATAACTGAGACAGCCACCTCGTTTGTACCGTGTATAGCCGCCTGTTTCGGTTCACTACCTCGTTCTATGTGCGTCGTGACGTTTTCCAAAACCACAATGGCATCATCCACAACCATACCGATTGCGATAGAAAGAGAAGAAAGAGAGATGATGTTCAATGTACTTCCCGATGCTGCTAGATAAATGAATGAAGCAATCAATGACAATGGGATAGTGATCAAAATGATCACGGTTGCTCTCCATCTTCCTAAAAACAGGAACACGACCAATGATACGAATATAACAGCATCGCGGATGGTATCACCTAAGCTGGCAATGGTGTTCTTGATGTTATCAGATGTATTGACAATGACACCTAGTTTGACATCATTTGGCAAAGTCTTCTGTAACTTAGGCAAGTATTCCAAAACCTTATCAGAAATCTCAACCGAGTTGGCACCAGATTGCTTTTGGATAATGATCATGGCACCTTGTTCGCCATTGGTGTAAGCCTCCTGAGCACGTTCCTCGATGGAATCGTCAATTCTTGCAACATCGCTTAAGTAAATGTTTGCTCCGTTGCGGTTGCCCACAACGATTCTTTCCATCTGTTTCGCATCCTTGAATTCGCCCTCTACACGGAGTGAATAGGTTTGGGAACCAATGTCAAATGTTCCTCCAGGAATGTTCCTGTTCTCAGCTCCAATAAGCGAGGAAATCGTTTCGACAGAAAGATTGTAAGCCTCCAATTTGACAGGGTCAACATAAACGTGAATTTCACGTTTGGGAGCACCTGAGATGGAAACGGTACCTACTCCTTTGATACGAGCAAGTGGATTTACCACATTTTCGTCCAAGATTTTGTATAGGGCAGGCATACTCTCCTTTGCCTTTACAGATAAAACCGCAATAGGAATCATATCTGTACTGAACTTGAATAGGATTGGAGTTCCTGTTCCATCTGGCAATGTAGTAATCATATTCAGTTTGTCTCGGACATCGTTTGTCTTGACATCGATATCATTACCGAATTCAAACTCCAATGTGATGATCGAATAGTTCTCGTAAGATTTTGAAGTGATGTGTTTCAAGTCACTTACAGAGTTCAATATGTTCTCGAGTGGACGAGTAACGTTGTTCTCTATATCGGATGCACTTGCTCCAGAATAAGTGGTCATAACCATGATGGTATTTGACTCAATATCCGGTAACAAGTCGATAGGCAATTTTGTTAATGAAAACAGACCCATAATCACAACTGCAATAAAGCAGAGGGACGTCATAATAGGTCGTTTTACTGCACCTTCGTATAAGCTCATATTGTCTTTTTTAGAATGTTTTTGATTATATTTTCAGATTCGTTGGCCGAATCACTCTCTCCGATTATCTTATTTGATAATCTCAACTCTTGCACCGTTGCTAAGCTTTGATTGTCCAGAGATGACGATGACAGATCCGTTTTCAACACCTGAAATCAACTCGTATTCTGCTCCCATACGTCTTCCTATCTCAACTTTGTTGTAAGATACAGTTCCGTCGTTATTGTAAACATAGATGTAACGGTCGCCAGAACCTGCTCTCTTAACGATTGAATTGTCAGGAACAACGATTCTGTTCTTTGTACCGAAGTTCATTGTTACTCTTGCGAACATTCCTGGACGAATAGCTCCGTCATTGTTTGTAATTGTGATCTCAATTGGGAATGTTCTTGTCTTCTCATCAATAGTAGGGTAGATAAGACTTACTCTACCAGAGAACTTTTTATCTCCGTAAACTTCAGTTGTAACGTCTACCTTCATGCCCTTCTTGATATCTGTGAAGTAACTCTCAGATACGTTGATGATAAGTTTTACAGGGTTGATCTGCATTACTGTCAAGATTGGGTTGGCAGAGTTAGAATAAAGATCTCCGCTATCGAAGTTTCTTGCAGTAACCACACCACTGATAGGACTCTTTAAATTAGCATTTTCCAAGAGATTCTGGTAAGAAGCTTTGGCAACCTCCATCTGAGTCTTTAATTGGTCAACAACTTGTTGAGAAGCACCACCTGCTTTTCTTAACTCTTCTGCACGGTTGTATTCCAATTCGATGTTTGTAAGTTGGGCCTTTTGGTTAAGAAGGGCAGTAGGATCCATCTTTACCAAAAGCTGACCTTTTTGCACGTTGTGACCAACTTCTGTCAGGATTTCCATTATACGACCAGGAGCCGTTGGTGCAATGTTGTTCTTGATTTGAGGTTCTACAGTCGCAGTGAACTCTTTGATTTGTTCAACAGACTGAGTTTTTACAGAGTCTACCTTTACTTTGAAAGTGTCGACTTTTGCAACTTCTTGGGCATTTTCTTTGTTATCAGATCCGCCGTTGCATGCTGTCAATGCGATAAGTGCTATCGCTACGTAGCTTAAATGCTTAATACTTTTCATTATTTGTGTTTTTTTGTTGTCTGATTATTTGTTGTTTAGATATTGGTTATACGCATTGCCCAAGACTTCGTTCATTGAATTCTTAGCAATGATATAATTGTAGATGGCTTGGTAGTAAGAGAGACTTGCTTGTGTAAGTGAGTTCTCTGAAGTGATAAGCTCCAAAGATGAACCAGATCCTACTTCATATCTCTTTCTCGAAATATTCAATCCTTTTTCGGCAAGTACCATGGCCTGTTTTGTTGATTCAATCTGGTCTACAGCAACTTTGATGTTGTCAATGCTTGATTCAAGCTGCATGCCGAGTTTGCGGCGAGTGTCCTCTTTTGTATATTCAATTTCTTCCAAAGCTATTTGAGCTTGTTTTTGCTTGTAGACACGTGCTCCACCTTGGAATATTGGCCATGATAATGTGACACCTAATGTAGAATATGGATTGACTTGGTAATTGCCGAAGTCAAAGTTGTCGTTCATGGAAGTCCATTGGTAAACAGCAGAAAGGGAAAGCATTGGATACCAATTAGCTTTTGCTAATTTTAATTGTCTTTCCAATAAAGTAGTGTTTACATCCAAGAGACGAATGTTAGGGTTTTCTGACAGTGTTGTATCAACCTCGTTGATGTTAACCTCTTCAAATGCCTCTTGTGTATAGTCAGCCAAAGAACCTTCTACTTTAATTGGGTAGTCGGAAGGCATGCTCATCAAAACTTTTAGTTGAAGAGTAGCCAATTCTATTCCGTTCTTTATTGAAATCAATGTTGGTTGGATGTTTCTAACCTGAACTTCAGCTTGGATAACATCATATTCTGAAGTCATACCTTGCTCAAATCTCTTTTTTGTGATTCTTAAATTCTCGTTGGCTGTGTTGAAACTTTTCTCCAATACATTGTATGAATCTTGCGCATTAAGAATGCCATAGTATGCTGCAATAATTGTAGATACCTGAGTGATCTGTGAACTGCGGGCTTTTTCTACTTTTTCCATTACAGCTTCAGATGTGAGCTTGATGGATTGCCACAATGGCACATTTATTAAAGGTAAAGTAGCTGAAAAACCGGCATTCCAAGTGTTGTCTGTTCCGATTGTTACAGTTTGACCAGCAAAATTCATAACCTGTTTCTTTAAATTCCTTGTGTAGGTTCCTGATGCTATTATAGAAGGAAATAATCCGGAAACAGCTTCTTTCTTAGCATAATTCGCTTTCGTGATCTCCATGCCTGCTACTTTGATGGTAGGGTTTTGGTCAAGTGCTATTTTGATGGCTTGATCTAAATTCAGGCTAAGTGTGTCTTGCAGACGTGTCGTTTCTGTTTCAACTTGGACGGATAGACTATCCTGTCCGAAGACATTCATCTGTGATAGCAGGCAAAGTGCTACAAATGAACTTTTTTTAATGAATTTACTTGTCTTCATAAATTATTATTTGATCTCTTTTGGTTTGTTTTCTGTTTGTTTGAAAAATGTTATTTCATTAGGAGATTCTCTATTACTTCAAGACCTTTGCTTGTTGCAATGCCACGGAAAAAAATTATACACATGGTCCTGTAAATCTCCATGAAGTGTATTTTACTTGAATTAAATAATTGTGCGTTGATGACCATCTCTACCTCTTCGTAGAAAAGAAGGCTGATTGTGTTTGGATTAAAATCTTTCACAACATAACCCTCTTCCATGCTTTTTATAAAGTACCCAGCATTTTTTTCTATATGAAGATTTTTTGATTTTTCCCATTGCTTATTTATATCAGGGAAATACTTCTTAATGTCTTCAAGAAATTTTTTGTCTATCTGTTGAAATCCTTCAAGGTTAGACTTGAAGGACAATATGATGGCTTCGAATGTGTTATCCGTTTCTCGAAATATTTTTTTCTGACTCTCTTTTGCGAGATTTTCAAAATAGTATAAACATTCTGTCACCAAATTTTTTTTGTCCTTGAATAGTTCATATAGGGTACGTTTGGACATTCCGAGTTGCTCTGCAATCTCGTCCATCGTTATGCTTTTGATTCCGTTTGCTGCAAATTTTTTTGCTGCATGCTCAATGACTCTTGCCCTTATGTCTGTTTCTGTACTCATAAAATTTCGTTTTACTTAAGAGTGTATCTGTCTGTTTTTTTTGAACCGTGACATTTCCCGCTTTCAAGTAGCAGCAAAAATATGCAAAAAACTCGAGAAACTAAAAAAGTTTTCTATGTTTTTATATTATTTAACACGTATCCACTTTAGGTCAGGAGGGGTTGTTAAGTTTAGTTATATTAATAGTTCTAATAAACCCAAAACTTGTTCTTTTTGGTTTTATTTGGTGTGTTTGCCATATGTGGAATGATTTGTTAAGATTGAGAAAAGTCTATTTTTTTTATTAATCAAGCCTATTTTTCATCAAAAACTTATTTTTGTTTTGAAAATACGAAAAATAACGTTAATTTAAACTGATCAAATTAAGAAGGTTCTTTTGTTATCGCTTTAAATGGAGTATTAGATTTTGTAAAAATAAAATAAGATTAACAAGAACATTTCTTTGAATTATTAAATTATGTTCATAAATTTGTCTAATGTCATGTGTTTTTATGCAGTGTTTTATAATATATGACTACGGGGACATAAAAATGAACTAAATTACAAATATTATATAACGGGGTAGAAAGCAAATCTCTTTTATTATTACTTATTGGAAAGCATCACGGAGGAAATTAGGAATAACCTTTGTCTTTGCCGAATTGATTTTACTTATTTACATTGATTTTGAGATGGCTTTTGAGTTTTAATAGTATACCCTATATGAAAGGAGTACAGGTATGAAAAAATGTTTATTACATAATAAAACTAAAGTGGGTATGAATTTCACGATGACAACATTATGGAAAAGAGGATTATTTCCAATTCTAGCTTTGCTGGTTAATGTGACGTTGGTTAACGCACAATCGCTCAGCTCAGATCAAGCAACTTATTGTGCAAATGATCCTATCATACTTAAGGTGGATGGTTTTGCTTCTACTGTCAAGTCTCTTGACTTGATGCAAAGTTCAGACAAGATTACGTGGACAGGTGTTGCCTCTGTAGAGGGGAATTCGGGAGTTTTTGTTCAAGACATGCCTTCTGGTTTGATTTATTACAAGGTAAAGGACCACATTTCTAGCACAGAGACCAATGTGGTCAGAATTTATGAAAATACAGGTAGTGATTGTGCTTCAATTTGTCATACTACCTCTACCGGCGAATATTTTTCAGGAACAGATTTTAATCTATCTCAAGGATGTTCTTCTGTAGATTGGTCGCAAACTCCTCCCGGATGTCTAGAATCCTATTTTAGTGAAGATAAGATTATATTTAAAAAAGGTGGTGTTAATGGTGATGTTAAAACGGAATGGGGATATACCCCTCATTTGGATGATTCTCTTAACGTAACAAATAGTTACTTTGTTACCAACAGCCCTAATAGCAATATATGTGAGTTGAGATTTCCAAAGGATATCTTTAGTGATAAGTATTATCGATTCACTATGAGAACTTATCTGGTTATGAGCGGACCTTGTCAATTCGATCCTAATGCGAAATTGATGACAAGAACCGGTCATGGAACAGTATCTCAGGATGTGTTGGAGGTTGAAATATTTGATGATCAAAATGGCACATCTGTTATGAAGAGTCAATCAATGTCTCAAGGTGGTGTCGCTACGATTACAGTCGGTGGTCAACTAAATAATTACTTACAGACTCATCCGGATGTCAGAGCTTTCCGTTTGGAAATGAATTTTTACGGTTATTTCCCTGTTTATTCTAGTGATTTTACTTTGCTTCCATACTTTGAGCAGTTTGGATTGACAAATGGATGTAACATGACGGTTGCTGTCGATTATATCTCTGCTGAGTCAGAATCTATTTGTATGGATAGAGGTGCCGTTTGTATCGGTCAAACAGCAACTGTCAATGCTGCAGGTTTCCCTAAAGATGCTGTTTATAAATGGGAAGTTTACAAGAATAATCAATGGTCTATTCTGAATATTGATGGTTTCGATATGATTGGAAAAGATAGATCATTCGTTAACATAAAACTAGGAGATGGTGATTTGGGAAAGGTTGATTATAGGGTAAGTGATGCAAACAACAACAAAGTTATTATTCCTTTCTCTGTAACAGGTAAGAATTGTGAACCTCTTCAGCCTACGGAGATTTTAGGAGATGATAAGATTTGTGCACCTATAAATCCTGATCATCCTATATTATTTGAAGTATATCCTGCTGATGCGAATGAATTTGTTACATACCACTGGAGTATGGTAACTCCTGACGGAACTAAGATTGATGAAAATCTTTCTTATACGGGCGGTTTGCTATCTCCCAAAGGAAAGGGAGATACAATCAATGTTACTTTGAATGCAACAGCAACACAAGGAACCTATATTTTGACGGTTCAACCTAAAATAAAAAGGATTACGCCAACAGGTTATTATATAGAAGAGGCTGGTAGCCCAATTACAAGAACCTTTACTGTTTATCAAACGCCAAATGTTACATTGGAAGTGCATGATGGAGATGGTAATTTGAAAGACACTCTTTGTCCTTCCGATTCCACGCAACGTATTGTTGCTATTGCAAGGGTGAACAATCAACCACAACCATCTTATAATTACGAATATTTATGGGACGAAAGATATCTTACTAAAATTCCGAATACAGATAGTGCAATCGTAAATTTGCCAAGCGGAGAGTTTTGTGATGGAACAAAAACTCAAATGCCAATTTCTGTTACTGTTCAAATAAAGAATGTAGGATGCCCAACTTCAGTAATTGAAAATTATAGAGTAGAGGAGTCTGTCAATCCAACTATAGATTGTAAGTCGTTGAGTTATTCTCAATTGAATTATGAATTGGGACCCCAAGAGAGTTCAGTAACAATTGATTTGCCTCTTCCTCAGGTTGATGCAAATTGTGATACGAATCCTAATTGGGTTATTGATGTTAAAATAGAAGGGGATGATGGAAGTGTAACTTTTAAAAAATTTGAATTTACTCAGAAAGAAGCTTTGACTTTTAATAAAAAGATTACAATACCTGCTGGAAAGGCCACTGTCAATTATACAATCACTGATGGTTGTGACAAATCAGCAACATGTTCTGCCGTTATAACTGTAGAGGATGTTACACCTCCTGATATTAATTGTGGTCAGATTCCTTCTTATTTGAATGTACATTTGTCAAATCAGGATCCTAACTCTTGTGAAGCTGTACCAGGAGCATATAGAAATGAGTTGCCTATGTTGACAGAACCACTCCTTGTGGATAATAATGGAGTAGATGGGACAATTAAAGGTGTGTATAAAGGTCGTAAATATACATCAATAGAACCTCAAAAGAGAGAGGATCTTTTTGATAAGGTAACAGCACTCAATGCTAATTATAAAGTTGGAACGACTTATATATTATGGGCGTTTACTGATAAATCAAATAATACCACATATTGTTTACAGAAGGTTGTTGTTGTTGATGACAAAGAACCTGATTTGAATTGTCCGGCAAATGCTGAATTGGGTGAAATTGGTACCAATATGGATCAGTGCGCAGTGTCGTTAGATTCTTTGTTAGTAAAAATGCCACAAGAGTTAATTCCTTCTGCATCTGATATAAACTGCTTGACAGGTGAGGTTATAAAGTTAATTACTCCGAAGATGTATTATCGTGTACATGATAGTTTGGATTGGATTGAATTAACAGATCCAACGGCTCTTATATTTGACAAGGGTGTTGTATACGATTTGAAGTGGCGTTTCTATAAGAAGGTAACAAATTTTTATGTTGACGGAACAATTTATCGTGATTGTGATCAAACATTTAAAGTCGTTGACAAACAACTTCCTTATTTTGACTGTTCTGCATTGAAAGATGTTAAGGTGATGGCAGATAATTATCAGGCATTTGTCAATGTGAATGGTGGCTATTTTACGACAGAATATAGCGATTTTGCATCAGGAGGTGGTAATAAACCAATGATGAAACCCGAAGACAAGAATTTCGTAAATTCTTTGAAGAAATTTTTTGATGATGGAACTCTTAGCATGCATGATGGTGTAACGGATAACTGTGGAGGTGTAGTTACCGTAACGGTTGTTATAGAAGACGTTCCTGAAGATGGAGAGCTACAAGGAACGAGAACTGTTGTTAGAAGGTTTGATCCGGATTTCTTGAGACATAAATTTAAAGTTGGTGCATCAACCATACATTATATTTATTCTGATGGTACGAATGAGGATTCTTGTGAACAGGTAGTAATTGTGGTGCCAGACAATGTGCCTCAAACAAATTGTACTACATTGGAACCTAATATTTTTGTTGATTCAGATTGTAAGGCTTATTTGTCAATTGAATTGTCTGATGTTCCTACTGCAGATGTGACATTTAATAAAGATGTGAAATTTATGGATGATGAAAGTTGCAATAAACCAAATGTTACAAATCAGATAGAATTTGATAATTTGATTTATCGTAAGTCATTAACTGGACCACAAACAGTTACTGTATATCCTTATGGTGTACGTGTTGTTAGGTTTGACGGAACATCTTCTTATGCTGAAAATGTATATACGACAAATGATACCATTGCTAATCAGGTTGTTCAGCATAGAATGTATAATCCTGAACGTACATGCAGATGGGAAAATTTCTCGACGATTAAGGTGAAACGAGAAAATTTCACAGAGATACCAGCTATTCTGAATGAACCATTTACAACAGATGATAAAATCAATCAGATTATTTGGTATTTCGAAAATCCTGATGGTGTCAAAGATAGTTGTGTATCTAAATTTAGTGTAATTGATACAATTTCTCCTACCGTAATTTGTGGAGATTGGTCAAAGAAGAAGACGATTTATGCAGATGAAAGTTGTGTTGCCGATGCAGCTTTGGCAGGTTTGGTAGTACCAACACCAAATGACATTCAAGCCGATGATAATTGTACGGCAGCATCTAATCTTGTTGTTACCTGGAAACGTCCAGGTTTTGACGAGGCTGCTGCTCTTGCTTTGACAACTCCATTTGAACTAGGTGTAACAACTATAAATTGGATTGTTACGGATCTTCATTGGAACAAAGCTTTTTGTCCACAGGAGATAGAGGTGATAGATACACTTGGACCTAAGTTTGATTGTAGTTCATTAACGGATATTGTCGTATATGCGAATACTGAATGTAAAGCAGATCCGCAAGAGGCAGTAGAAGCTGGTTTGATTGTTCCTGAAACAGAAGATGATAAATGTTCGCCTACAGGTTCTTTAATCTATGCAACAGGTGTTCGTAGTGATGGTTTGGATTTGTTTGAGGATTTTTATCCATTAGGTACAACTGTTATTACATGGACTTTTGAGGATTCGTTGAAAAACAAAACAATTTGCCAACAGAATATTATTGTTAATGATACTTCGGTTCCAATATTCAATTGTGAAGATTTGGAAGATGTAATTGTGGATGTTTCTCCAGATGATGCGTGTAAAAAAGATGTTGAAGTTATAAGGGCAAAATTAGGTTCTCATACAGCATCTGATAATTGTGATATTAGTGTAATGGGAGAACCATGGTTGCTAGATTCAAATTCTTTGGATTTGGTTTCTTTACCTAATGAGTTCCCTCAGGATTCTATATACAACATTATATGGGTATTTGAAGATAAGAAACACAACAGGAAGGAGTGTCCACAAAAATTGATTATTAGAGATACAATTCCTCCAAAGACAAACTGTCCTCCTTCTGAAAAGACGGTTGACGCTACAGTTACATGTTCGGTAACTTATGATGACCTTGAATTGCCAAGTACTTCCTCATTGTATGTTGAGGATGCTTGTGATGGTGATATATATCCAATCGTTGTTGCAAAGATTGCTCATAATGATGGCACTGTTTCTACTTATGTAGAAGATGAATTACAGGGAATCTATTATCCTGTAGGTAAACATGTTATTTATTGGATATATACGGATAAGTCTGGATTGAGTGATACTTGTCAGATGGATTTGACCATTGCAGATAAAACACCTCCTGTACTTGTCGATTGTGATGTTGAGAAAGAGGTTTTCGTAACTGTATCGGAAGAGAATGAAGATTGTTCAATCTCTCCTGAGGAGTTGAAACCATTGATCGTTGAGCCAAAGGCATATGATCAATGTGATGATGAGGCAGGTGGAATAGGAAGAGTATTCATAAAGCCAGTTATAGAACGTTGGTTTAATGGTGAACGTTTGAATGATGATGGTGGTAATCCTATTAAGTGGGATTCTTTGAATTTCCCTAAGGGTACAACTACTATAAGATGGATTTTTACAGATAAGTCTGGTAACGAAGCTATTTGTGAAAAAATAGTACATGTAGAAGACCATACAGCTCCATTCTTCGATTGTTCTAAGATTGATCCAGATACCATTCGTCCTGTTGCTTTACCAGGAGAATGCGTTGCTAAGTTCAATGAGATTCAATTTAATGAATACAATGCAGAAGATAAGTGTACGGATAATGTCATTCCTGGTGTCTTGACATTGAATGGAATGAATTTGCCTACTGATTATACAATGGAAGTAGGTAAAACATATATGTTGACTTGGGTGTTTGAAGATAATGATGGAAATAAAAAAACATGTCCTCAATATATTACTCCAAGCCATCAGATGCCAATCAACTTTGATTGTTCAACTTTGAAGCCAATCGAGAAATTGGCCGAAGAGGGTACTTGTGCACTCTCTGCCGAAGAGGTTGCTTTACAGTTTCCTCAAACAAGAGATACTTGTACAAAAGAACCAATTATCGCAACTGGTGTAAGAAGTGATGGAAAGTCGTTGATTGATGATTATTCAACAGGACAGACAATCGTTACTTGGACATTTGTTAGTCCTTACAATCTTGATTCTGTAAAGACTTGTGAACAGGTTGTTTCAATCTTAGGTAATAAGAAGTTTGATATCGATTGTGAGACATTGGTTAGTGTTGCTCGTGATACCATATCTGATTGTGAAACAAGTAATATAGGTGCTGAGATTGAAGCTCCTGTAGTAGGAGATCCTTGTGCTGATCCTGAATCTGCAGATTATAACCGAATAGGTGTGGGTTATCGTAGTGATAATCTTGGTTTGACAGACCCTTATCCATTGGGTGTAACCACAATTAAGTGGATATTTACAGACTTTACGGGTTCAGTAAAAGACTCTTGTTCTCAAGATGTTGTGATTAAGACAGATTTGGAAATTGCATTTAACTGTGATTCTTTGAAGAATGATACAGTTAAGGTTAATGTTAAGGAAGGTGAGTGTACAGTTCCTGCTGATTCTGTTAAGTTGACATTCCCTAATGCAATTAACCCTTGTAGGAATGTTTCAATAGAAGGTGTGCCTTCTCGTGCTGGTGGTTTGGGTATGGATAAACCATATCATACAGGCTTGACGAAGATAACTTGGACATTTACAGATACAACTGGTATTTTGTCTAACCCTGTCTTTACTTGCGATCAATGGGTACAGGTTGGTGATGTAAATAAGATGCCTGTCGATTGTAATAATATGCCAGATACTTTGATCAAATTGCCGGAGAATGATTGTGATATTCTATTCAGTGAATTGAACTTCACTATTCCTCCTGTATATGATTTATGTACAGGCGAGCATGTTGATTCTGTTGTTACCAGAGCTTCTGGTAAAGCGTTGGAGGCTCCATTTACAGTAGGAAGAGATACCGTATTCTGGAGTTACTCTTTCGAAGGAGAAGAATTTACATGTAAGCAGATTATTACGGTGAAGGATTCAATGGCTCCTGATTTTGACTGTTCAAAATTGGATACTCTTCGTTTACCAGCTATTTCTGGTAAGTGTTACACTGATTTGGATAGTGTCTTGGCTCAGTTCCCAAATCCATTGCCAACAGCAATAGATGTTTGTACGGAACAAGAGATTCAAGGTGAGTATTCTCAGGAAGATGGATCTCCATTGCCTTCAAAGATTGCGGTAGGAGATACGTTGATCGTTAAGTGGACATTTATTGATACGGCAATCAATTTGGTTCCTAAAATTTGTCTTCAACCAGTAATTGTAACCGGTGATTTAGAACCAATATTTGAATGTAATTCATTGGAAACCATTAATGTATATATAGAGAGTGGTTGTGATACAGTGTTGACACCAGTTGTGATTGTTACACCAGTTGCAGAAGACGCTTGTACTCATGATCCTGTTGAGGGAGTGGCTAGTCGTTCTGATGGTCAGGCATTGTTTGATGCTTATCCTGTTGGTGCTACAATTATCACATGGACATTTACGAGTCCATATTCAACTGGAGTTAAGACTTGCTACCAAGAGGTTCATGTCTACACGGAAAATATGTTGATTTTTGATTGTGAGACATTCACAAATGATACAATAAAAGTTGATGTTCAAAAAGGTGAGTGTGCCGCTGATACTAGTTTGACAACTCCTTACGCTTTGAATCCTTGTTCTGAATATGTAGAACAGGATACAGTTTGGGGTGTTCCTACTCGTTCTGATGGTAAAGTCATTACTGATCCATTCCCAACAGGTTTGACAAAAATTACATGGACATTTACAGATCACTCGAAGACATTACGTGATAGCGTTTTCTCTTGCGATCAATTTGTTCAGGTTGGTGATGTTAATCTGATTCCTGTTGATTGTAAGAATATTCCGGATACTGTCTTTGTCCTTGATCCAACTGATTGTGATATCAATTGGAGTGAGATGAAATTCAATGTTCCTGAGGTTCAAGACTTGTGTACTCAGATTGTGGTAGAACCTACATTCGAACGTACTTCAGGAAAAGAGATGGGGGCTCCATTTACTGTAGGAATTGATACCGTACTTTGGCATTATGATTTTGCTGGTCAGACATATACTTGCCAACAGGTAATAAATGTGAAGGATAGCAAGGAACCGAACTTCGATTGTACTACTTTGGATACAATCAGAATGAAGTCTTTGCCTACTGAGTGTTACACAATATTTGATAGTTTAGCATTGGCATTGGGTAATCCAGTGGCAAAAGATGCTTGTGATAATACAATAGAGATCCCAGGTAAGGCCACTAAGATGGATGGATCTCCTTTGCCAGAGCAAATTACAGTAGGTGACACGTTGATTGTCAAGTGGACATTCTTCAATGATACGATCAATACTGTTCCTAAGATTTGTGAACAAGTTGTTCTTGTAACAGGTGATAAGGAACCTATCTTTGATTGCTCAACATTGAAGGATACTATCTTGTACTTAAAGTTAGATGAGTGTATATTGCCAGAAGGTCGTTTAAATTTGAATGTGCCGATAGCAAAAGATACTTGTACGGGCGATGATGTTCCTGGTGTTGCAGCTCGTTTGGATAACGAACCATTGACAGCAATTTATCCTAAAGGAACAACTGGTTTGACATGGACATTTGTAAGTCCATATAGCTCTGCTGTTAAAACTTGTCCTCAGAATGTGGTTGTGAAGGATACCTTCCCTCCAGTACCTAGTTGCGAAACATTGAAGGATACGATAAAGGTCAAAATTACTTCAGAATCAGTATCTGATAATTCAGTCACAGCTGAAGAGGCTGCTAATGCAGGCTTGGTAGTACCTGTGGTTGTTGATCCTTGTGATGGTGAAATTACAGCAGTCGGCACTCGTAATGACGGAAAGTCGATGACGGATGCTTATCCATTAGGTAAGACTGACATTGTTTGGACATATACGGATGCTTCTGGTAATTCGGACACTTGTCAGCAAGTTGTTTTGGTTGAAGACTGGGTTTTGGATACATTGTATTGTCCTAATGATTTGGATGGTAAAACATTCTCTTGTGTAGATGAAGTTCCTGCTCCTTATGTGACGTTTGAAGAATTCAAACAAGCAGGTGGTATGTTCTCTAATGAGTCTAAGATTAAAGAAGGTTCATTCTCGTCCGAGAACACGATGGATGGTGATTCTTGTTTGATGAATTACATTCGTACATATAAGGTTGTCGATGTTCGAAGTAATGTGATAACATGTTCTGAAACAATAGTTGTTAAGGATGATGAGGGTCCTGCATTTGATCAAGTTATTAAGGATACTATCTTCTTGTCATGTACGGATCCTATTCCAGCAGCAGAATCTCTTACTATTACTGATAATTGTGATCCTGCTCCTATGTTGTCTTATGATACTATTTCTAATAAATCATTAGATCCTACAAATTGTAATTATTACACTTACGATATAGATAGGACATGGACCGCAACTGATAGATGTGGAAATGTAACGAAGTTGTATCAAGTGGTTCGCGTTCAGGACAAGGAGGATCCTATTATTGACTTCCCTGAGGGATGGAAAGATACCGTTCTCTCTGTTTATAGAAAGGGATGTATATTTGAGGTTCCCGACTTTTTAGACGCAACTCGTTCTCTTGTTTCTGATAACTGTACAGATCTCACAGATATAAGAATCTGGCAGGTTCCAAGTGAAGGAAGCAGAATAAACTCTTCAATGCGTGTTTGGATCTTTGTGAGCGATTTGTGTGGTAATGTTGATAGTATGTCTCATTATGTATTAGTTCCATCAAACTCAAGTATTATTTCGTTGATATCATCAAATAAGACTTTGTGTGGATCTGATAATAATGCCATCAACTTATGGAGTCAGGAGATTCGTTTCGCGACAGGTAAACTTACAATTGAAGCATACGATGGTACTTTGATTGATGTTCCTACAACGTTTATGTATGATTGTTACCGAGATGCAATCAGTGAGGATAACTTGGTTTATAGCGATAACTCTAGAACTTATTTCTCTAAATTCTATAACAGGGATAATAGAATCAGAGATTCTATAAGGAATTCTAGAATCAATATCAGAAAGAAGTCTCAGAGCGGTCTTTATTACTTCGTAGCAATGGATACTTTAACTTATTGTACGGATACAACTTCTGCATATTTGACAATTAATGAGCGTCCTCGTATTTCAATAGATTCTGACTTGCAGAAGATTTGTGAGTTGAATGGAGTTGATACGGTTGATTTGAATACCTATTTGAATTGTTTAAATGACATGGGTACTCCTATAACTAATCGAGGTTGGTTGTTGGGTGATGCTGTTTACAATTCAAAGGATACGGTTTATTATGAAGACAATGACAAGTCGTTCATCTATTTTGCAGAGAATGAGTGTGGACGCAGTACGAGTCTTGATACCTATGCAGAGTTTTGTGGTTTGGCTCCTAAGACGAAAAAAGACAGTCTTGATTTCGTTGGTGGTGATACTACAAAGTACAAATTGTTGAAGAATGAGGATTATAAGACAAGAGACTCATTGCTTGTAGAGGTTTACAAACGCTACAAGTCAGATTCGATCTTCTTGTTGACCAATCCAAATGATCCATCTCGTATTTGGATTGGTGATGAGGTTACACTTATGCTTAAGACAAATTACGATTACGAGCAATGTGATTGGTATCAAGTTAACGGTAAGTTTGATCGTCTATTTGCAACAGATCAAGATAGTATGGAGTTTGAATTCTCTGATCCTTTTGATGAGAAAGATGAGAGGTTATATTGG
>Ga0172378_10002144_pt1 | contig 18415 bp, 16 predicted proteins | sample GrowelOW332metaG_FD_119755 | JGI IMG/M metagenome (GOLD analysis project Ga0172378, IMG submission 119755) | Groundwater microbial communities from an aquifer near a municipal landfill in Southern Ontario, Canada - Pumphouse #3_1 metaG | ecosystem: Environmental > Aquatic > Deep subsurface >... | reverse complement strand
TGAAACAGACATAAATAAAGTGCCGTTATCCGCGGCACTTTCTCATCCTTTATAAGCTGTTACATCCTATTACAATCTGATGCATTTAACGCATCTCATATGAAACTAATCTGACGCCCTACAACTGGACGGACCCGAAGGTATGGAAGAAAGCCAACCCCTCTCTGGGCATCACGGTCGGCATAGACAAGGTCCGTGACGCCTGCGAGTCAGCTCGGCAGAATCCCGCCGAGGAGAACGCCTTCCGGCAACTCCGCCTCCATCAATGGGTCAAGCAGGCAGTGCGCTGGATGCCTATGGAGAAATGGGACGCCTGTGCCTTTCCGGTCGAACCGAAAGCACTGGAGGGCCGCGTCTGTTACGGCGGTCTGGACCTCTCCTCCACTACAGATATCACGGCATTCGTGCTGGTGTTCCCACCGGAAGATGAGGATGGCAAATACAGCATCCTGCCGTTCTTCTGGATACCGGAGGAGAACGTGGATAATCCCTTAAATCTCTTTTATTTACAAGGATTTTAAGAAACCTGACAACGAAAGCAACGGAGAAAATCAAAGAAAAAAGCAAAAACAGTATAAGAGCCAGATAGGACTATGCTTGAGGTTTTTTGAAGCCCGTTGCCGGACTTCGTTGCCGACACACACCCTGTCTGGCTTTTTCCGTTTCAAGGAGGTATCGCATGGCACAGAACAACAAAGTAACCCAAACACCCAAAGCAAATTCGGCAGGCTCGTTCAGTATGAGAATGGGCAGCACCACCTATATCATCGGCGTTCATTTCAGCACAGAGAGCAAGGACACCTTGGAGGACAAGATGAAGCGGCTGATGCGTGATGATGTGAAAGCAGATAATTTCTAAGCCGAAAATCGTATGCAACACTTCTGTTTTCTATCTTGACAGGAACGACCCGAAAGGAGGAATTGCATTGAATCTTGAACAATGCAGAAACGATTTTCCCAATGGTACGGAAGATAAAGTGTTTATGGATTTTATTCGCTGGTACTGTTCGAATGTGAATAGAGACGGGAACAGCTGCGATTGCTGTCTCGGCCCGACTGGCCCGACCGGCCCGAGCGGCGGTCCCACAGGCCCGACAGGTCCGACAGGCCCAACAGGCCCGAGCGGCCCCGCGGGTGAAACAGGTCCGACAGGTCCGACTGGACCCACCGGCCCAACTGGACCCGTTATTTAAGGAAAGAACGGGGGATAAGGCAGAAGAAAATTGCTTGCTTATCTTACGGAATTACTTTATAATAAATATACTTTTTGCACGTCAGATGCGCTTGCGTTTTCTTCCTTTTTAGAAATTCCAATCGACATGCTGCCGCTTGGAATCTGGCTTGTCCAACAGGCTTGAAACAGGGAAGAGCGGCTGCCTTTTCGGGGATTCTTTCTCTGAAAAATATACAAATGACGGTGAAATGGAGAGACATGAACATTATTCTTTTGTCCGGCGGTTCGGGGATGCGCCTCTGGCCGCTTTCGACCAGTGCCCGGTCCAAGCAGTTTTTGAAACTTCTGCAGGATGAAAACGGCAGGCCGGAATCAATGGTGCAGCGGGTTTACCGGCAGCTTTCCAATTCTGGACTGGAAACGAAGCACATTCTGATGGCAACGGCCGCCGCTCAGCGGGAAGCAATTTATGGGCAGCTTGGAAAGCAGGTCGAAATTGTTTCGGAACCGGAGCGCAGAAACACTTTTCCAGCCATTCTGCTCTCGGCAGCCTATCTGTACTTTGAAAAAAAGTGTTCGCCGGACGAGGTCGTGGTCGTCATGCCGGTGGACACCTATACGGAACCGGCGTATTTTGACGTTCTGCGCCAGATGGCGCAGGCTGCCGGCAGCGCACGTGCCGATTTGATTCTGATGGGCATCAAGCCGAGCGAAGTCTCGGAAAAATACGGATATATGCTCCCCAAATCCGGAGAATCTGATGGACTTATCGCTATTGACAGATTCGTTGAGAAACCGGCTGCGGCGCTCGCAAAGAAAATGATTGCGGGCGGCGCAATGTGGAACGGGGGCGTATTTGCCTTTCGGCTGGGATTCGCAATGAAAATCGCCGAGGAGAGCCTGCATCCGCAAAGCTTTGCGGATATCCGGGAGCGGTACAGTGAACTGCCGAACGAGAGCTTTGACCACGCCGTGGCAGAAAAGACAAAGTCGATTGCGATGGTTCCCTTTGACGGACTCTGGAAAGACTTGGGGACGTGGAACACGCTCACGGAGGAACTCGCCGCGAACCGGATCGGAAAGGCTGTTTTGAGCGAAGACACGCGCAACACGCATGTCATCAATGAACTGAACATCCCTGTCGTGACGCTGGGAACTAAGGATCTCATCGTGGCCGCCGGCTATGATGGCATTCTGGTGGCGGACAAGGCTAAGAGCGCTTCTCTCAAAAAATATGTTCCTCAAGCCCGGCGCCCGATGTATGAGGAGCGCCGCTGGGGCGAGTATTGCGTGATTGACAGCACCGAGCTTTCGGATACCGCCAGTTTGACGAAGCACCTTTTTCTCAAAACCGGTGCTTCCATCAGCTATCAGCGGCACGCCAAGCGCGACGAGATATGGATTGTGATTGACGGTGAGGGAGAGCTTGTACTCGACGGACACAGAAGCCGGGTCAGCCGACAGGATGTTGTGCGGATTGAGAAGGGCCGTCTGCATGCGATCCGGGCCATTACGGATCTCCAGATGATTGAAGTGCAGATTGGTTCGGAACTGACGGAGAGCGACATCGAACGTTTTGACTGGCGCTGGTGAGCGCCGGAGTAATCAAAAATCTTTTATAGCGATGTGCGTGCTTTTCAGGGAATAAAAACAGAGCCGGCGCAAATGGAATTTCCATTTGCGCCGGCTCTGCTTTTTTGCAGCTTTTCCAGACGGTGATTCAGAAGATCGGATGCTTATCTTCTGCCGCCGTCACCGCCGGGATCGTCACGCCGGTCATCTTCCGGCGCGGTATCCTCGTCTTTGCCCGCGTCCTTGTTGATGGTCTCCATCTTTTCTTTTGCTGCCTTGAATCGATGATGGCTTCTGGAAACCTTTATAATCAGCAGGACGATAACGAGAAGCAGAATCAAAATGGTGAGCAGACCGCCGCGGGAGACACCGGTCGACCGAACGATTTTGCCGACGAAGCGCTCAAAGCTGAACGGCAGCTTTTCGGCCGCCTTGCCTGTACCGCTGCCAGTGACTGTGACATTGCTTACTTCCTGTTTCTCATCAATCAGTGACAGAGTGCCGCTGAGCTTGCTCAGATTCTTTCGATCCGCGATAAAAGCCTTCAGAGTGCCTTCCATGCCGGTCGGACAGGTGATGACATAGACCTTGCGGTAGAAGTTCCATGGAGAGCGCACTGCCTCGATGATAATTTTGTTTTGCAGCGCTTCAGCGGATACTGCGGCGTTTTGAGAGATTGTAAAGCCGCTTTTCTGCGGTACAACGCTCAGAAGGCTTGCGATTTCCTGCGGAATCTGAATGCTGTCATTGCTGCCGAGAATCAAGATGTCGGATGTGTCCTTCTGCTCGTCGTTCAGCGCGTCTGTGTATTCCCAGCGGTATGCACCGGAATTTTGTCCGGCCCGGCACGCCAGACCGGCCGCCGCTTCCAGCATTGTCTGGGAAGCGTTTTCGGGCGCGCAGAGGACCGCCGTCGGCCAACTGCTGTCCGAAGCGCCGCCAAAGCTCAAAAGCGGCTGAACGGTCGGCGCAATTCCGGTATCCCCCGGCTGAAAATAGAGCACCGAATCCTTGTCGATGACAGTCCACGCGACGTCGTAATAATCCTTGGAGCAGTCTATCTTGCCCAAGTAGTTGTAGCAGTCCACCTTGACGTCGAAGGAGCTTTTGTCCAGAGCTGAAGACGGGATTTTCACCTTAATCGAGCCGTTTTCCGCGTTGGAGTCCGAAAGCTGGATGCTGCCGAGGGCGTTGCCGTCCACATAGACGGTGAGCAGGGAAGTGTCCCCCACAAGCGCCTTGGAGTGACGGAAATGAATCTCCAGATAGGAGTCGGCTCCGCTTCGGATGCCATACGGCTGCTTTATCGTATAGCTGATTTCCTGGTGGAATGCCCCTGCCAGCGTGGTAGTGTCATAGCCAAAATCGGAGAGCTTGTAGTAGCCGTCCTCATTTTTCACAAAGGCTGTTTTGACATTGCGCAGGTCCGTGGAGATGACGGCGCTTTTATCAGAGAGCTGCGCGAGATAGTCTCTGTGCGTAAAGAAAGCAGCCGTTTTGGACAGTCCCGCGGCGTCCGCTCCGTAGAGAGAGAGGTCGCACAGCGAGCCGCTTCGCGCTATGGAGAGATAGCCGTTTTCTGCATTCAAAAACGGCGTTTCCGCCAGGTCTGCGGGCTTTTGCGCGCCGAGACCGATACGGATGCGGTTTTGTTCGGTATTGGCGGAACTGTCCGCCGACACGGCAAAGGCGGCGCTGCCCTTTGAAGGGTATGCCGCACCGATGGAGGATGCAAGGGTCAGCATGGCCGAGCGGATGTCCGCGTTTTCGCCGGATGGAAGAATGAATTCAGCGGCAAGGCGGTCGGACTGGTCCGCCCTGTCAAACATGCAGGGGAATGTCGTGCCGAGAATTGGCTCCCCCATCTGCAAAACATCCAGATTCAGTTGGGACGTCGTTTCCAGACGCACCCAGTTGGAGGGGTTGTCAATATCGGCACAGTCTCCCAGAATGGTGCGCTGAGCCGTCATAATCCGAAGCTCGTTGAGGGTGCCGTCTGTTTTGAACGCTCCCGCGGGGATGGAGACGGTCCACAGCCCACCCTGTTTTTGCACGATGTTCAAAATGCGCTCGGAAGCGATCTGCTGGTCGCCCAGAAACAGCGTCACCATGGAGTGATCGTCAATCAGCGTCTCGGCGGCGCTCATGCCCAGCGTGAGAGTGCACTGTTCGCCGAGACGGGTGCCGTCCGGTATCCGAAACCAGAACGAAGTGCTGTTGCGCGGCAGGTTCAGGGACTGCGGCTCGGTAAATAACGAGACCGAAACCATTTGTTCGCTCCCGGAAGGCGCTGTTGTGTCGGGGGCGGCATAGGCTGCGCCTGCTCCGGAAAAGAGAAAGAGTGCCGCCATGAGAGCGGACAGAAAACGGAGCGTTCCCTTAAAGCGATTTCGTTTCATGCTTTATCCTCATACTTTCCAATGAATTACCCGCTATGCTTTCCTCTTTTTCGTCTGCGGGCGCTTGTGCGGACGGCAGCTCGTCAAAGAACTGCATCTGATCTTCGTCGGCCGGCTCGGTCAGACCATGGTGGGTCTTCTCCCAATAGTGGGGCTTTACAATCAGCTGGAACAGCGCCTTGTAGGCCGCAACGCTCATCAATACCCAATACAGCGGCGTCAGCAGGCCCGCGCGGATAAGTCCGTAGGAAAAGGGCTGGCTTTTCTTGACTGCGCAGTCGCGGATAACATAGTATGTGCCGACGATGTTCATGTAGATAAAAATGAAGTTTCCGAGGACCAGCTGAATCACCGCTATGTAATAGATCAGGCCCGGGAAAAACAGCTCAATCCACGGGGGATGAAAGATCAGCCAGACCACCATCATTCCCCAGAAGATGGGGTTGAGGAGCGGGAGCAGCGGCGTCCCCAGAATCATGGCCAGGTAACCCAGCATCCCCCGGAAGCCGATCTGATGATAGAATTTGGCCGGCTCGCGCATATGTACGAAGAAAGTCTGCATATAGCCCTTAATCCAACGGGAGCGCTGGCGAATCCAGTTTTTGATGTCGCTGTTGGCTTCCTCCCATGTGCGGGAATCCAGAATGGCGGTCTTATAGCGGTGCTTGTAGAGCCGGATGCCCAGATCCGCATCCTCGGTCACATTGAAGGGGTCCCAGCCGCCCACCTGTTTCAAGAAGTTCATTTTGAAGTGGTTGGAAGTGCCTCCCAGCGGGATTGGAATATCCATCTGCATAATGCCCACGAGCAGCAGCTCAAACCACATGCTGTACTCCTGCGTAAACAGCCGCGTGAGCAGGTTTTGGCGGCTGTTGAAGTAATTGAGTTTGGCTTGGATACATACATATTCTTCAGGCAGCTTCTGAAAGGCGAGATAGGCCTTTTTGAGCTGGTCCGGTTCCGGCCTGTCCTCCGCGTCATAGATGACGACATATTCGCCCCTTGCCTGCAGCAGACCGTAGTTGCAGGCCTTGGGCTTTGTCTGCGGCTGGGACGCGGGTACGATAATAGGCGTAAAATAATAGGGCAGATGCATGGAGTGGACAAGTTCAATGGTTTCAGGGTCATTTTGTTCCAACAGAATCCGGACGTCCAGTTTATATTTCGGGTAGTCCAGCTCCTGTATTCTTTTCAAAAGATGCGGCAGCACTTCTTTTTCCTTGTATACCGGAATGAGCAGCGTATATATGGGCAGCTTGGTCTCATCTATAGCGTCTACGTCCTTAGCTGAAAAGCGCAGTTGCGCGTTGTGTCGGGCACCTTTAATGACAATCCAGAATTTTCCGACCGCCATTAAAAGATAGAGAATCTGAATGAGGATCACCAGCGTAAGCAGCGTGGCAAACCAGTTTGCCGTCAGAGCTACCAGAAACACGGCGAGGAGGCTCAGCAGTGCGACCAGCTGCGGAGTGGTGAAGGTCTCAATCGCGGAGTTTTCAGGCTGGTCCTCGTAGAGAGAGAATACGCTTGCGAGCGTCTCATCCCGGCGATAGGCCTGTTCCCAGAAATGCCGGCGTTCCGCATTGGTCATCAGAACCTGCTCAATGGGTTTTTCCAGATAGGATTCGATGTCTCGGACGGCACCTTCCTCCAGCTTGGATTTCACGGCGACGACAACGTACTGCTTTTCTTCCCGGACAATGATGGCGCCGTAGCGGTTTGCCATTTCGTACGGCAGGGCCTGCACATCCGCCAGATGCACGTCGCTGCCCAGCCGGCCCATTTCGCCCTGCGTTGCGAGAACGCGGTAGAGCTGCTCCTCTGTCACATAGCCCAGAAAGAGCAGAATTTCGCCCAGACGTCCGCCGCTGCGTTTCTGCATTTCCAGTGCGGCGTCCAGCTGCTTTTGCGTGATGATGCCCAGACGCAGCAGTTCATCCCCAAGCCGGCCCTTGGGCGCGGCGCGCTGAGAGAGCGCGGAATCGAGCTGCTGCGGTGTCAGAAAGCCGAGGGATACGCAGATTGTGCCCAAACGTCCGCCGTTTTGCTTCTGGTAACGGAGCGCCTCGGTCAATTGCGCGCGGCTGATGTAGCCGTTGCCGAGCAGCACTTCGCCCAGTGTCGCGCCCGGACTTGTAAAGACAAAACGGAACAGCTCCTCGCCGGTAATGATGCCGTGATTGACCAGCGTCTCACCGAGCAGGGTGTTCTCCGCTTTCTGCCATTCGAGCGCGTCAGCCAGCTGCTTTTCGCTGATAAGACCGGCGCGCACCATTCGCTCGCCAAATCCGTTTTTATTTTCTTCCACAGGAACACCCTCCTTTCATTTGAGTACCTTAAAGATCTTATAACCCTCTATGGAGGTTAGCTCCTGGCACCAGTCCGCTCCGTGCCAGTAGAGATTGGGATAGGCGATGTTCAGAGCGTCCATATTTCCGTAGCTTCCGATTTGCGGAACGATCACATAGTCGATGTTGTGCCCCACGGGATCTGCCACCGCCTGTGCAAATTCCGGCGTGCAGCTGATTACCAGATTGTCGACGTCGTCTACGTTCATAATGGCGTAATAGGTGAGATAAGAGTCCATCAGAATTTTCTTATCCCTGAGGTGGGTGTTGATATACTCTGCGAGCTGTTCGGTGTGGGCGGGGACCATGTATAAAGTATCCTCCCGCATGAGGGAGGAGTGCTCAAACGCCCAGGCAAAATATGCACCGTTTAAGGTCATTACCACGCAGAGAATCAAAACGGCCGTTCGCCGCGCCGCCTTTTTCAAAGCGGAGAGCTGATAGGGAATCCAAGCTACGGCCAGCATCAGCGGGTAACAGAGATAGCGCACATATCCGCCGGACGAGCCTCTTGCAATCATGAAGAATTGAAAAGCGGAAAGCCCCAACGTAACCACCACAATAACAGCGGTATCGATGCGTAGAAAAGTCCCGGACAAGAACCGAATCAAAAGCAGGCCGGCGATGGGGAAGAGAAATGGCCAGATTCTCACCCAGACGTAGGAAATTGCGCCCGGCAGGCCGCCGTAATCGGTATAATACGCGGAGTAGGCGTTCATGGAGTAACCCGAATTCAAAAAGTACAGGGGGTTACCGGTAATGGCCCAGTTGAATATGATCCAGACCAGAACCGTGTAGATGAGTGGCAGAAACGTGACCCACATGGTTCCTTCCGTGTAAAGCAGCGTCTCTTTCCGATTCCCCGCAGGGTAGTATTCTTTTTCAATGGGGCTGGAGAGCATGTGAAGCAACATCCCAAAACAGAGCATCAGCGCGAAGGGAATCGCTTCGTAGCGGGTGAGAAACATGCCCACGCAGCCCATGCCCAGAGAGAGCAGATAACTGGCATACCCCGTCCGCATCCAGAGAGAGAGCGCGCAGACGGCCTGCACGGTAAAGGCGGAAGCAATGATTTCCGTCATGCCGTTTGCCCCGTAGAAAAAAACATAGGGGTTGAAACAAAACAGCAGCGTAATCAGAAGCGCAGGCAGACGCTCCACTTTTAATTTTTCAAATGTGCGCAGAAGCGTTTTTCCCTGCCATGCGGCAAAGAGCGCCGTTACCGCAGCCGCGCCGATCCCCTTTGTGACAATCGGCCGCCAGAGATGCGCGAGTGCCACAAACGGCAGCTGCAGCACACTCGGCAGCGGATTCCAGACAAGGCCCATGGATGTGAAGCGATACGGTTTGCAAAACAGCACATAAAAGGCGTTTGCGGTGCGGCTTACGGCGTCTCCGAGAAGAACATGCTTGAAATAGCCCAGATATATGCCGTAAGCAAATTCAGCACAAAACACCAGAATAAATACGATTTTATCAATGTGCAGCGGGCGGGGAGCTGTTTGTTTTGATTTGGAATGCAGAATATTCTCCCCTCCTATCCTCATTACTGGCCGATTCGAATTTATCCGACACCGTATTATAACATATGCATGGGAAAATGCCATGAGAAATAAAAGGATGTTCTTCATAGATTTTCCAGATTTGCGAGAGAGCCGGGGAAAGTGTTTCACGAGCCGTTTTCCGCGGCGTTTTTCATGGGACAATCCGAAAAACGCATATAGATGAGGTGAAGGGGGCGAGCGTATATGAAAAGACAAATTTTGATTTCAGAGTTGACGGAGGTGGATATCGGAACAGTGGACAAAGAGGAACTGATCGACGCCGGCGGCTTCACCTTTGACAGCACGGTGCCACATGAACAGCGGCTGGCGAGCGTCATTGCGGCGCTTCAAAATCCCTATTGTTTTCGTGTGGGCGATATGGGTGTGAAACTGGAGTTTTCAGAGGATGCACCCGCTTTACAGGATGTGCTTGCCGTTTTCCTCAGAGATATGAAAAGCGGTCTGTGAAGCGGGCAGAGGCTATAACAAAAATGCCGATACGTAAAACCGACAGTATACTTCAGTCGGTTTCCGCTATCTGCTATGTCCCGTTCGACTCCGAGACGATTGGAAATCCCGCGCTGGACGTGGGCGACGTCCTCACTTTTTCCGGGGGGGGCAGGCGGACAGCACGGCCCTTACCTGTGTCACCGCTTATACATTTAAAATAAATGGCAAGCACTCCGTCAAGTGCGTGGGCAAAAACCCGAAACTGGCGTGGGCGAAGAGCAAGAACGACAAGAACATTACGAGCCTTCTGAACCAGGTGGAGAGCGGCAAAATCATCTACTACAGCTTTATAAATGTCGCGCCTTTTGCCATCAAAACAACGGCACAGGAAGTCCTGTCTATAGAGTATGTTTCGGCATCGGAAACCAGCGCGACCTTTCTTGCTTCTGTGCCTCTGGAGGCGTTTTCGGATACTACGGGCGAGGAGCTTACGATCAAAGCCGCATACAAAAACGGCGATGACGAGGATAAGACCTTCTATCCCATCGAAACGCTGTCGGTGGGCAAGCACATCCTGAACCTCTTTTATCCCATACAGACCGTGGCTTCGAATTCAGCGAGACAGTTTAAAGTCTTCCTCTCAGTGGAAGGCGGTACGGTCAAGATCGGCGAAGGACAGATCCGCGCAACGGTCAGCGGTCAGGGGCTCGTATCCGGTATCACTTCTTGGGACGGAAAGATCCAGATCACGGAACTTTTCGAGCGGCTTGTGGTCGGCACGGATTTTCTGTGCGGAGTCGCATCCTTCACAGAGAGCGTTCAAACCAAATTTATCTCACCCCATACGGCGGTCGCCTCCGATACGTTTAGCAGACTCCGTTTTGAAACACAGTCGTTTGTCGTGCAGGCTCTCAACGAGAATCTCACGAACACGGTCATTATTCGCTCCTATACGATGGACACCGGCAGCCCCGGCGAGTACGACCATTCCGTCGTGCTTATAAGTGGCGATGCCTTCCTGTTGAGGTCGGATTACAGCTATCTGAGTACGGAAACGCAAATCAACTACGGCAAGATGAACACACTTTCAATTGAAACCGTGAAGTATTCCAGGATTGATAGTCTGGAGGTGAGCGTATGCTGATTGACACGGAAAAGTATAAATGGCTTCCATGGGAACAGCCTGCGTTCACTTCGGATACTTCCTATGGGACCGTCTCGCCGGATACAGTCCGTACGGATGACAGCAAGATGTATCCGGCGTATCTCGCTTTTGATGGTAACCCGGATACGCAGTGGGTGGGGGCGGCAGATGCGGAAGAGGCCACGCTCACCTGGGTTTTCAAGAATCCGCTGCGTGTATATCGTATCGAACTCGTCGGTACCTCTTCAGATACCAATACGGAAGCGAGCGCTGTAACCGTGTATGCGGACGACGAGGAAACAGTAACGGTCACATCCGGCGCTCTTGCGGCTGGGAGCAAAAGCAAAGTCTTTTTAGAGCCGACGACGCCGATGGCATGCGACCGCCTCGTTTTCGCCGTAAACGCCTCGGCCGGTCACGCTGGACTGAGCGAGGTAAAACTGATTGCCGAAGAGGGCTTCCTGAAAATAGACCTCCGAAGCCTTTACAATACGACTGAAGGCATGACCTGTATCCGAAACTCTCTCAACGATGATGGTACGGATACGGTGAGCGGTCTTTCGGGTTTCTATTTCAACGGTACCGAAGCAACAAACCTCTTTGTCAGCGGCAACGCGTGGATAGGCTACGGCGTATCTTCCGAGCAGCTGCAGGTACTGCGCCGGGACGGTATCTGCGCTTATCTGTACAGAAGCACAGGCGTCGTCGGAAACGGCGTCTCCTACCTGAAACTTCGGTGGGAAGGCTACACAGTCTACAACTCCCGGGTCGATGCCAACAAGCTGATCTTCGAACTGATCCTTCTCAGCAACAACGATATGGTACTAAACGTCACGGTAACCCCGACCGGCACGTCCTACCTTGGCAATTCTGCTCTTATATGCGGCAGCAAAACAACGAATCTCAGCTTAGCGGACGGTACTGCGGGCACGGCTCGGGTATCTTTCTATCACAGGGATGACAAAGGACTCGACTGGACTGTTTCCTATGGCGACTACGAAGAATCCGACTCTTTTACAAAGAGATTTCTGGTTCGTAGCGCGGGACGGTATTACCGGCAGGAGACAGTGGCCGGGACGCCTCCAACAAAAGTGCTCGCGGCAGTGGACATTGCTGATCTGACAGCAGCCGTGTTTCTGAAATACGGCTTTTCGGATGTACCGGAGGGCTCACTCCTTACAGCGCTCAAAGATCCTGATGTTCTTTACTGGTCATCGGACGCTTCAAAAATTGCGAGCACGAAAGCTTTGTTGAAAGCGTATCCATACCCACAGATCATGCATTCCGTTATCGATATGTCCGATGCCAGCATTACCGGGATCAAGCTGCTGTCCGCAGAGTATACCGGGCATATTGGGGTGAGAGCGTCTTTCGACAACGTTAGCTCATACCGCGCAGAGGTGACGCTCGTCGACTGGCTTGCTACTGACGTCAAACAGCTGTGGTCGGGGCTTCCCACGAACAAAATCCTGCTTCTCGACTTCATTCTGTACGAGGACGCCCAGTTTCGCAGATTCAAAATCACGTATGAAAATTAGGAGGGCGACATGTTAAAAGGTCATACCATCATTGAAACCAATAACGTCAACACAGGTGCCAGAGAACGATTTGAGGACGACAACCTGATCACAAACGCGCTCACGAAATTCTTTGAGCCGCTCGGACATCTGAAATCCGCAGATTCTCTGCTAAGCTCGCAGTCTCCTTATTATGAGAACCTCCTTGGTGGCCTTTTGCTGTTCGACGGTCAGATCCCAGAACAAAAGGATTTGCTTTTCCCGCCGGCAAGTGTCAACCTAACAGGCTGTGCCGTTTATGGAAAGCAAAACGATACGACCGGGAAAACCAGGGGCTCTTACAACACTACGGAAAGCGAGGTCAATCTGAAAGACAAGTATGTCAAGTATGTTTATGATTTTGCGACCAGCCAGGCCAACGGGACAGTGGCAAGCGTGTGCCTGACGCACAAATATGGGGCTTATACGCCCTATGGTGCGGCTGATGCGGTCCAGCAAAATGACGTCTGCTACGCAATGAGACCTTTTTATAGCACATTGCATTATGTTTATCCGAGCTACACGGGAGGATCCACAGGCAACCAAACTTCCTGGTGCACGGATGGAACGTGCGAATATCTGTTTCTGATTGATACGGCGGGTGACTGTGCTTATTATTTTAAAGCGAATAGTAAAAAGTCCATCTCCATTGTTAAGCGCAGGACCTATCTCAAATCCGTGTCTGTATTTGAACGACCATCCAGTGAAAAGCCGGTCATCGAGCAAACGACACTTCCCGATCTCCCGAACGGTCTGATGAATGGCTCCTATTTCACCTACTGCTTCGACAACGAGACAAAAGCTCTCTACATCGTCACAACGACGGATTATTATGTCGCGAAAGGTGGCGCGTTCCGAATTACAAAGATATCCTTTGGCGACTGGGCTGTTACAGAGTATGAATGCACAAACCAGACGAACGAAACGATCAATGTTTCCAGCAGCCACAATTCCTCCATTGTTTACAGAGGGTACCTGTTCGTCATGGGAACGAGCAGTCCCTGTTATGTTTACAAAATAGCCGTTGGAAATGCTGCAGACGTCACGAAAATACGGTTGCTTGGAATGACAACGGCGCAGGGCTATCCGGCCTTTACGCTCAACGGGCGGATCTTCTATGAAAACAACGACAGATATCTCAGCGTACTCAACACGTTGACAAATGAAATAGCCCCCGTCGAAGGCAAGTGTTTTTGCGGAACGTATTATTATCGTGCGTCATACACGCCAGTGCTCGGCGATCCATTCTACTTTTATTATTCCTTTGGCGCCAATACGACGGGCAGCTTCATGTTCCCGGCTTTCTACCTTGCGACGATCAACGACCTGACAACGCCCGTGACGAAAACCGCGGATAAAACAATGAAAGTGACTTATATCATACAGGAACAGTAGGCAGTCGAACGGCTGCTTTTTTTATTACAAAACAAGAAGAGAGGTACGAGGTTATGCAAAATATCTGGACTTGGATTCAGATGGCGTTTTCCGCCATTGGTGGCTTTATGGGCTACTTGCTCGGCGGTATGGACGGTTTTCTGTACGCTTTGATTGCCTTTGTAGTCATCGACTACATCACAGGCTTAATGGTGGCAGCGATCCAGAAGAAAGTCTCCAGCGAGGTAGGCTTCAAGGGCATCTGCAAAAAGGTGCTCATTTTTATTCTCGTGGGAGTGGCGAATATCGTCGACAGGCAGATCATCGGAAACGGCAGTGCCATCCGCACTGCGGTCATTTTCTTCTATCTGTCCAACGAGGGAATCAGCATTCTGGAGAATACGGCTCTGATTGGGCTTCCGGTGCCGCAGAAGCTCCGGGATGTTCTGGAGCAATTGAAAGGCCCCGCAGACAAGGAGGGCAGCGACAAATGAATCTGCACAAACAAATCTTAACGCAAAACGCCTGCTATAAAGCAGGCAAAACGATCACGCCCAAGGGGATCATGGTGCACAGCACCGGTGCGAACAACCCGTGGCTGGAACGGTATGTCGGTCCCGATGATGGATTGCTGGGCGTCAACGCCGCAGGGACCCACTGGAACACGCCCCTTCCGGGCGGTCGGCAGGTCTGCGTTCACGCTTTCATCGGCAAGCTGAAGGACGGTACTATCGCCACCTACCAGACGCTGCCGTGGAATATGCGAGGCTGGCATGGCGGCGGCAGCTCCAACGATACCCACATCGGCTTCGAGATATGCGAGGACGGACTTTCCGACCCCGCATATTTTTCTGCCGTATATAAGGAAGCGGTCGAGCTGTGCGTCTATCTCTGTAAGCAGTACGGTCTGACCGAGAAGAACATCATCTGCCACTGCGAAGGCTGCAAGCTCGGCATCGCCAGCAATCACGGTGACGTCATGCATTGGTTCCCGAAGCATGGCAAGAACATGGACACCTTTCGCGCCGATGTGAAGGCTGGGCTCTCTGCGGAAACGCCTACGCCGCTAACACCAACCACTCCGAAGAAGTATTACCGCGTCCAGCTTGGCGCGTTCTCAGTCAAGGCAAACGCCGACACCATGCTCAAAAAGATCAAGGCGGCTGGCTTCACCGATGCGTTCATCAAGTACAGCGAATAATTTAAGAGCGCAAGGGCGCAAACATGTGTGCCACTTTGCGCTCTTGCTTTTATGGCCATTGGAGGTTAGCCCCTCTGATGGCCATTATTTTTTTGCTCTTTTTTCGTCAAAACGGATTGCTGATGTCCAGCGAGTTTTGAGGATGGGTTCCTCAGAACGGAGGACAAGGCTATGACAACCGAACAGAAAGACAGAATTGCCGAAATGCGGAGACAAGGCTGTACCTATGCGAAGATCGCTGAAACGCTCTCTATTTCGGAGAACACAATAAAAACTTACTGCCGCAGGACTCGGCTTAACGAAGATAATGTGAAGGCCGCTCTTGTATGTAAGCTGTGCGGTAATCCCATCGAGGTAAAGGACAAACACAGGGCACGTCAGTTCTGCTCGGACAAGTGCCGCGCGGCATGGTGGTATGCCAACCGTGGCAACAAGCCCAGAACGGAATACCATCTGACCTGCGCGAACTGCGGTAAGCCATTTGTGAGCGCGGGGAACAAGGCACGGAAGTATTGCTCTCATCAGTGTTATATTGCTGCTCGATTCGGAGATGGCGGCCATGAATGACCTTGTCCTTGGATATAAATCCGCTATGGCGCAAGCGCGTCGAATGCTCTCGGCGAGCATCATCACCGAGGCTGAGTACGCCATAATTGATACAATGATGGCCGAGAAATACGGCTTATCCTCGTGTAGTTTATTCCGGGAAAATGACTTGCTACATAGTAGTATCAGAGGTAATATGTCACACTACGAGGGGGTGACAATATGCCAAAAACAATAAAAAAGGTGGCGCATCCGCCGAAGCTGGAGCGAAAAAAGCGCGTCGCTGCCTATGCCCGCGTATCCAGCGGCAAGGACGCAATGCTGCACTCGCTCTCATCGCAGGTCGCGTATTATAGCTCATTGATACAGAAGCACGGCGACTGGGAATACGCCGGTGTGTACGCTGATGAGGCGATGACCGGCACCAAGGAATGCCGCGACGAGTTTCAAAGGCTGCTTGCTGACTGCCGCACCGGACGCATTGATCTGATACTTACCAAGTCCATCTCCCGCTTCGCTCGAAACACGGTTACTCTGCTGGAAACTGTGCGTGAGCTGAAACTGCTGGAGGTGGACGTTTTTTTTGAGGAACAGAACATCCACACCATAAGCGCCGAGGGCGAGCTGATGATGACTATTCTCGCGTCCTACGCGCAGGAGGAAAGTCTATCCGCAAGCGAAAATCAGAAATGGCGCATCAAGCGAAACTTCGAGGCCGGAAAACCGTGGGACTGCACGATTCTTGGATACCGGGCAAAGGATGGGGTTTTCGAGATCGTGCCGGAAGAAGCGGAAACAGTGCGGCGTGTTTTTAAGTGGTATCTTGAGGGGCTGGGCAGACAGGCGATCGCCAATCGGCTCAACGAGCTTGGCATTCCTACGCGATTAGAAAAGACATGGCACCAGGGTACCATCAGCAAGATGCTCCGAAATGAGATATACGCCGGTGACCTGCTCTTGCAAAAGACTTTCCGCACCGACCATCTGACGAAGCAGACGAGGATAAACCACGGCGAGCTTCCCATGTACCATGTTCAGGATGCACATGAACCTATCATTGACCGGGTGACCTTTGAGGCGGTGCAGCAGGAGCTTGCCAGACGAGCAGATAGCGTTCAGGTAAAGCCCGGCACGGCTACGGCGTTCACCGGCAAAATACGCTGCGGCATCTGCGGGAAGAATTACCGCCGCAAGACTACGCGTACCGGTATCACGTGGGCCTGCGCCACCTACAACACCAATGGAAAAAAATACTGTGCTTCCAAGCAGATACCGGAAGAAACGCTGAAATCCGTGACCGCCGAGGCGCTCGGCTGCGATTTCTTCGACGAGGACGCATTTGCAGAGCGTATTACCTTTATAACCGCGCTGCCTAACAACACGCTTGAGTTTAGCTTTACGGATGGGCATTCGGGAAAAGCCGTATGGCAAGACCGCTCACGCTCCGAGAGCTGGACGGAGGAAATGCGGCAGGCAGCGGCAGAGAAAACTAGGAAAAGGAGTGAAAAGAAATGTCAAGAGCAGTAACAATGATACCGGCCACCAAGAACCGTTTTACAGCTCTGCCGACGGCTTCGGTGGCGAGACGCAAGGTGGCTGGCTACGCCCGCGTTTCTACGGACAGTGAGGAACAGCAGACCAGCTACGAGGCGCAGGTGGATTACTACACCCACTACATTCAATCACGCGAGGATTGGGAGTTCGTCGGTGTCTATACCGATGAGGGAATTTCAGCGACTAATACCAAGCACCGCGACGGCTTCAAACAGATGGTCAAGGACGCGCTTGCCGGGAAGATTGACCTCATCGTCACAAAATCGGTCAGCCGCTTCGCCCGCAACACTGTGGACAGCCTCACAACAGTCCGGAAGCTCAAGGAACACGGCACGGAGATCTATTTTGAAAAGGAAAACATTTTCACCTTCGACAGCAAGGGCGAGCTGCTCATCACGATAATGTCCTCACTGGCGCAAGAGGAAAGCCGGAGCATTTCCGAGAACGTCACATGGGGTCAGCGGAAGCGGTTTGCAGACGGCACGGTCAGTATGCCGTACAAGCAGTTCCTCGGCTATGAAAAAGGAGAGGACGGTACGCCCGTGATAAACGAAGAAGAAGCCGCCATTGTCCGACTCATCTATAAACTTTTCCTTGAGGGAAAGACGCCTGCTGGGATTTGCCGGTACTTGGAGCAACAGGGCATTCCGACGCCGTCCGGCAAGCAGAAATGGAGCCAGACCACAGTCGACAGCATCCTCTCAAACGAAAAATACAAGGGCGACGCGCTTCTGCAGAAGAAGTTCACGACCGACTTTCTCACAAAAAAGATGAAGGTCAACGAGGGCGAGGTACCGCAGTATTATGTGTAGCACAGCCACGACGCCATTATCGAGCCGTTGGAATGGGACATGGTGCAGGCAGAGATTACCCGGCGCAGGTCGCTCGGCAGAGCTTACAGCGGCAACAGTGTGTTCTCGTCGAAGCTGGTATGCGGCGATTGTGGTAGCTTCTTCGGTCAAAAGGTATGGCACTCCAACGACCCATACCGCAAGGTGATATGGCGGTGCAACAGCAAGTTCAAGGGCGAAACGAAATGCGGCACACCTCATCTTGACACGGAAACCATACAGCAGAAGTTCCTGATTGCCTACAATCGCCTGATGACAGACCGCGATAGCGTTATCTCCGACTGTGTCTCAATGCAGCAGGTTCTTTCCAACACATCGGCACTGGATGCAGAGCTCGATAGTCTGAACGAGGAAATCACGGTGGTGTCGGAGCTGGTCAAGACCTGCGTTAGGGATAACGCTTCCACAGCGCAGTCGCAGGACGAATACACCAAGAAGTACAACGGGCTGCTTGCCCGCTACGAGAAAGCGATGGCACGGCTTGCGGAGGTAACCGCAGAAAAAGAACGGAAACATGACCAAAACCGGGAGCTTCGGCTTTTCATTGAGGAATTAAAGAAACAGCCCCTCGTCCTCGAAGAATGGGACGAAAGGCTGTGGATTGCGATTCTCGACTGGGCGACAGTATTTCGGGATGGCAGGATCGCGTTCAAATTCAAAAGCGGCAGAGAGATTGAGGTGGAGCGTTGAGTGCTCCACCTT
>Ga0172378_10002143_pt1 | contig 18422 bp, 11 predicted proteins | sample GrowelOW332metaG_FD_119755 | JGI IMG/M metagenome (GOLD analysis project Ga0172378, IMG submission 119755) | Groundwater microbial communities from an aquifer near a municipal landfill in Southern Ontario, Canada - Pumphouse #3_1 metaG | ecosystem: Environmental > Aquatic > Deep subsurface >... | reverse complement strand
TACATTGTTTGGGTCTAATTCATATGCCTTTGCCAGATTAGAAATAGAATTTTTAATGTCCCTTTGCTGGTAATATAACAGCCCAAGTTCATACCAGGCTGCATCATGAGCAGGGTCAAGCTCCACCACCTGTTTGAATAGATGCATAGCTTCACCGGGATTTTCAGTAACTTTGGCTTTATTAGCATCGAAAAATAGTGATTCAGTCTTTTTCTTATCCTGAAATAAGCGAGCCTGTTCTTTAGTAACTATGCTTTCGCCACCTTCCTGAATTTCTTGTGCTTTCCCGGCAAAGGGTAGGACCAACAATAGTGCTATCTGTATAAATAAGTGGATTTTCATTAATTTAAATATATTTATTGACGGTCATTATTTCAGTCCGGTATGCCCGAATCCACCTTGTCCTCTGGCTGATTCATTAAGTGTATCTGTTTCTATCAATTCTGCTTTTTCATGACGGGCAATGACCATTTGTGCTACTCTGTCGCCGTGGTTAATAACAAAAGACTGGCTTGAAAGATTGACCAATATTATCATAATTTCACCCCTATAGTCAGCATCAATAGTTCCCGGAGCATTCAAGACAGTAATACCCGCTTTGGCAGCAAGCCCGCTCCTGGGCCTTATCTGAGCTTCATATCCTATGGGTAATTCAATAAACAAGCCTGTTGGGATCAATGCCCTTTCCAATGGTTTTAGTTCAACCGGTTTCTTTAAATCAGCTCTTAAATCCATTCCTGCTGATTGCATTGTTTCGTATGATGGATTTACATTGGTTGAATTGTTTACAATTCTGATTTGCATAATTCTAACTTGTTTACCGGGTATATAATTGTTGAGGCTCTTCAATAATTTCACAAAATTAAACATTAAAATCAACAACCTTCAGCCTTTTGCTTTTTTGGCAATTAGTCCTTTTCCTTCTTTGGTTATTACAACAGCAATAAATATCATCAATAATATGAAATTAACAAATACCTTTAGACCTGTAGAGAGCTGATCGGTAAAGCCTGAAACAAAATATATTGCCAGGGTGAGTATGGAATACAGGGTAGCAGCTTTCAGATTATAGTTTACAGGGTAGTATTTCTGACCTAGCAAATAGGAAAGAACCATCATAAATGCATAGCAGATAAAAGTAGCCCATGCGGCTCCCATATAACCCATTGAAGGAATAAGCATAAAGTTGAATGCCAGAGTCACTGCAGCGCCAAGCACTGAAATCAACGCTCCTTTACGTGTTTTGTCAGTTAGTTTAAACCATATGCTGAGATTATAAAAAACGCCTAAAAACAGATTAGCCCATAACAGAATAGGGATTACCTTGGCTCCTTCTCTGAAGTCCTTACCAATAAAGAGAAGTACAATGTCGATATTAAGCATAATCACAAGGAAAATAAATAGGCAGATAATGATAAAGTAGTTCATTAACCTTGCATATGTTTTTTTTGCATCAACAGATTTCGAAGTATCAAAAAAGAAAGGTTCTGCCGCATAACGGTAGGTTTGTACAAAAAGTGTCATTAATATAGAAACCTTGTAACAGGCTCCGTATATTCCTAATTGTGCCATCGAATCAACATTGGATGGTAAAAGGTTTGGAAGAATGATCCTGTCGAAAGTTTCATTAACTATGCCTGCTAGGCCGAATATGAGTAATGGCCAGCTATATTGGAGCATGCTTCTTAAAAGTTGAAGATCAGGTTTCATCCTGGTCTTGATCATACCGGGAAGCAGCATTACAAACGTAAGTACGCTTGAAATAAGGTTAGAAATGAAAATGTAGCCTACTCCTATCTCCGGATCATAAATCATCCTTATTAAGCCTGAATAAGAAGCCTCAGGATGGTGCTTCAGCAGGTATGGGAATAGTATGATAAACAGAACATTAAAACCAATATTGGAGGCAATGTTTGTAATCTTGACGAAAGCAAATCTGAATGCCCTGTTTGTAAGTCTCAACTGTGCATACGGAATGCAACTGATAGCATCAGCAGCTAGTATTAAAGCAAACCATTTGATATATTCCTGATTATTCGCATAACCCATTGCCGATGAAATGGTGGGTGCTGAAATGAATACTATAAGTACAAAGAGAGAGGAAGATATTAATAAGGAAAACAGTGATGTACCAAATACTTTTCCTTTATCAGGATGACTGGTCGTGAACCTGAAGAATGCGGTTTCCATTCCATAGGTCAATATCACGAACAAAAAGGCTACATAAGCATAAATTTCAGTAACTACGCCATATTCTGCAGGCGAAAATACACGAGTATAGAGAGGTACTAACAAGTAATTCAATAGCCTGCCTACAATGGTGGGTAAACCATAAATTGCTGTCTGACCTGCTAGCTTTTTAAATGGATTCAAGGTAATTGTTTATTTTCAGGTTTAACTGCCGGTAATCGTATTTCAAAGGTAGTACCTGTGGTGTCCGATGAAAAAGTGATACTCCCGTTAGCTGAATAAATGATATTTTTAACCATTGCGAGTCCTAAACCGGTCCCCGCTGATTTGGTGGTAAAATTAGGTGAAAATATCTTACTTTTCTGTTCTTCAGGGATACCAATTCCATTATCGGATATAAGTATGATATGTTCTGATTCTTCAGATTTTAGCGTTATGTCAATTTGACCAATCTTATTCATCGGAATTGACTGTATTGAGTTATTAAGCATATTAATCATTACCCTTGTTAGCTGTTTGCGATCGGCATATACATAACAATGTTGCTTAGGATGATTGAATGTGATGTTGAATTCAGGCTGAGGATTAAACAAGGCAATGGTATTCTTGATTAATATTATGATTTCAACATTTTCATTAGATGGAACTGGAAAACTGGCAAAGTCAGAGAATGCGGTAGCAATAGCTGCAAGTGAATCAATCTGCTGGATAAGTGAAGTAGTGGTTTTAGCAAACCGCGCATCCCAATCGGGTAAATTATCCTTCCTCGAACGGTATAGATGCTGTATGCTGAGTTTCATAGGAGTCAACGGGTTCTTTATTTCATGGGCAACCTGGCGAGCCATCTCTTTCCATGCATTCTCACGTTCTGATTGCGCTAATTTATCTGCACTATCTGATAATTTATCCAGCATTTGGTTATACTCTTTGATCAGGTTACCCAGTTCATCATTGCGATTGTAAGGAATCTTTTCATTTTTCTTATCCAACTTAACATTGCTGAACTGATCCCTGATTAGTTGTAGTGGGCGCGTTATATAATTACTTACAATTAATGAAATAAGCACAGCTATTGCAGTCAGGATGATATAGATGTTAACAAAAGCAACCAGGAATGAAGATATTTCCTGCCGTAGCTCATGTTCTCGGGCAAAGTATGGAAGGTTGATATAGGCAACCAGTTTGTTATCCTTATTCCGTAAAGGAATATAGGCTGAAAGATATTTATATCTGCCAATCTGTTCATTGGTGATATAGAAAGTACGTTGATTTACAGAGAGCTGATTATAAGCCTCAGCATTAATAAGATTTGACTTTAACCCTTCTTCAAAAATTTCAGGCCTTGATGAAGCCATCAGGTTACCTTGCACGGAATATATATTGATATCAGAGAAGAACACCAATGAAAACTTCGTTAGCAACTCCTGAAGGTTTGATTGTTGTGCATTGTTGTGAATATCAAAAATATTAAGGTTGTGCTCCATTTCAATTAACACGGAATGTGCTTTCTCACTTAGCATATCCTTATTCTTCTTACTGTTCAGGCTCTTTATATTTTGAAGAGTGGCCAAAACAAATATGACAGAAGAAAACAAAACCAGAGCAACCAACATAATCTGCAACTGTGATTTTAAAGCAGGGTAGTTCTTTCGCAATTTGCGATAGTTGAAGACAAGGTTAAGAAGGAAAATAATGATTATATGGAAAATCAACTGATAAGTAAAAGGTGCAAGCGTATCAAGTAAACTCAGGTTCTTTTTACTTATTATGATTGATGTATTGTCGTTTATAGAGTGATAAAGATGATTATATCCTCTTTTATTGAAAAAACTATTATTTCCTTTATATTGCAGGTATTGTTCTTCAGAAATGCTATAAGGATAATCGCCCACATTCCGAATCAATTCATGATTTGAATATATGGCGTATGAATATATACTCATATCATAGTAGGAAATGAACGATTTATCCAGTAACAATTCAGGATAACCTAACCCTTTTTGTACATACTTTTGAGTAAGCTCAATTACTATGGAAGCTTGTTGATTGTGATAATCTGAACTTGTTATGGGAATGCGGGCAAGGTAACTGCTATTAGCATAAGATTCCTTTATATAGTAAAGCGTTTTATTGGCTGTTTTCTCTGTGATATTGGCAATAATAGCATCAAAATATTCATTGCAACCGATTACAACATTTGAAGGGGCTAATGAAAGTTGCTTTTCAGGATAGCAGAGTGTAATCTGAGCATTGTATTTTGTCCAGAACCCGTTGAAATAACGGTTTTGTATGTATTCTATACAGGAGGTTTCTTCGGAAGGCTTATACCAGGCTGACATGAATTTCTTCTGCAGGGTTGTATCTATCATTATATCCTTTTCAATCTCGGCATACAAGTATTCAGCTACTTTATCCTGATCAGTAGAAAGCCGAAGCGCCATAAGTTTCCGTTCTTCTATTTCCTTAGTTTCCCTATTATGATACAAACAGAATGATGAGATTATAGTTAGAAGGAGAATTAAGAGGGTTGTAGTGGTCAAATGAGGGAATGGCAATTTTTTTGCAATGATGGCAAATACTAAGATGATGTAAATGAGCAGTAAGAACATCTCCTCAATTTGAGGAGTATAGATGCCATGCTTGGATAACAGAAGCCAGATACCAAAGCTAAATACGATAAATATAGGTAGAAACAGGACTTTTCCTGTATACTCACTGATAATCCTGACGAGAACGTATGAAATGAAGAAAAAGCTTAAGAGTATGAGTGCTATAATAAAATAAGCAATAAGGCTAAAGAATGAAAATTCAAGTATCCTTGAAAGGTTTAATTCAAAGGAGGAGCTAATAATTAACGTATCAATTAAATAGAGGCTCAGGTAATAGATAAAAGTCAGTCCAACCAAGCAGAGGAGGGTATATAATAACTTTAGAATAGTATTGGATGGACTAAGTAAAGCATTCTTAAAGAGGAGGAATACAAAATAACTTAATGATACAAAGATGAGTGTATTAGTCAACAAATCACCTAACGAAGGAAGCCAGGGGGATGATGCATAGTTTAAGGGACTGAATAGATTGAACTCATTGAAATAGTGGGGAATTCCTAATAGGAACATTCCTGACCTGATAAATAGCACAGAAGCGAATACTATCAAAATAGAAACAGTTGATGAAAATCCAATGATAACTATTAGATAATAAAGAGCAAATATGAAGAGAAGAAAAGTTGTCAATGTCAAAGCGTAAAGAAAAAACTCCTGAACACCAGACAGGGTCTGCTTAGTAGTTGAATTTAAATAGAAAAGAACATTATCATCATTATCTAACACTTTACAAGGTGTTGGTTCTGCCTTTATTTCATAAGCAGAGGATATAGAATATACTGGATTGAAGGATGAAACCAGGTAATCATTCTGATAGGGATATTGATACTTGATTAAGTCTAACAGTGCATATTTATAATGGCCATGGGTAATACTATATTGTTGAAAATAGCCATTAGGAGTTTTAATAATCCTTTTAGCAGGAATAATGAAATTAACCGGAATAGAATTATTGGACCAAAAGATCAGACTATCATCACTAGTAATGAATAGACTTGTATAAGGAGGGAGCTTTTTGGAAATAGCATTGAAATCTGTAAAACCAGTTACTTCAATACTATTCATTATATCCTTAAGGAGGCGTTGGCTTTTTTCGTACCTATTGTTTAAAACAGTATTAAACTCTTCAACTTGGTGTAAGGAAGAATTATTTTTATTGATATACTGATATATAATGGCAATTGAACAACAAGTAACCAAAGCCATTAGAGCCAGATAAAGTGGCCGCCTGAATTTCCTTATTATATCTTTCATTAATATACGTTTGCTAAATTGAATATTATATAGCAATAATCAAGCCCTGTATTTAGAAAGAGCAATAATTCAATTGAATAAGTATAAAAATTAGACTAATTAGCAAAAATTGTGCAGTATAGCAAGAATTTAGCCCTTTTTAAGTATATAAATCAGGCTGGAATAATTCTTATGGTTTGCCATTGCATGAATGTTTGATAAGCAGCCTCGATAAATTGCTTTAAAAGGAGATCCTTTCCCATTTTTATACTTTTCACTTAAGAGTGATATGTAAAATGAATCGTAAAACATGGGTACTGTTTTAATCATGTTAAAGTGATTCATTTTAGCCAAACAGTTAAATGCAGCTTGCGAAAAATGATATAAGTGTCTGGGTACGTCATAGGCAGCCCAGTATTCTTTGTAATACAATGAATCATAGGACTGAGGATTAGGTAAGGCGATTATAGCAATTCCATCGTCCTTAAGTAATTTCCAAACCACCGATAACCTTTCATTTATATCATTTACATGTTCCAGTACATGCCACATAGTGATGATATCAAAGGAATTTTCCTTAAGATTATTCAGATTGTTAAGGTCTTTTACGTTGAGGTTAAAGTGCTCACAGGCATAGTTCCTTGCTTTTTCATCAGGTTCAACACCTTCAACAGTAAAATTGTGCTGTGAACAATAATTTAAAAAAACACCGGTAGCACATCCAATATCTAAGAGATGGTTGCCGTTAGTATGCTTTTTAATCAGCGATATTTTAGATGCAAGGGTTCTTTTACGAATGAGGTTATAAATTCGATCTACTAAACTTATCGAGTTAGTGGCATGTGAAATGTAATTGCCCGAATTGTAATATCTGCCAATTTCTTCTAGTTTCGGTTGAGGATTAGTAGCAATTAGTCCACAATAATTGCATTTTACTAACGAAAAATCTTCTTTTGTCAGGAAGTAATCCTTTAATTCTAAGTAAGTTAAGTGGTCAGAATGCCCACAAACAGGACATTTAGAAGGTGAAATTTCAACAGGTTGTTCCACGTGAAACATATTTAGTCTTTAATGAGTCAAAAATACAATTAGTACCGCAATATCGGCTGGTGAAACTCCGCTAATTCTACTTGCCTGGCCAATAGTTGAAGGCTTTTGCTTAGTGAGTTTTTCACGTGCTTCAAATGACAAAGATACGAGAGAATTGTAATTAAAGTCAGACTTTAAAGGAATATTATCATATTCTGACAAGGAGTCAGCCAGGCTCTTTTCCTTGTCGATATAACCGCCGTATTTGGTCAATATTTCTGCTTCTTCAATAACCTCTTCTGCCAGATCTCCCAGAGATGATATTTTATCCAGTATAACCTTGCTATAAGTTGACAGATCTTTAAAGTTTACTTGAGGCCTTAACAAAAGGGTTGACATTTTTATCTTTTGACTTATAGGGGCGGTGTCTGATTGTTCTAAATGGTTATTGATTTCAGAAGGTGTAAATGAAACAGATGAAATAAGCTCAAGCATCTCTTTTATGCAACGCTGCTTCTCCCCTACTCTATTCATACGTTGCTCACTGGCTAATCCTAACTTGTATGATAAAGGAGTAAGCCTTAAGTCAGCGCAATTCTGCCTAAGCAAAATCCGGTACTCAGCCCTTGAAGTGAACATGCGATAAGGCTCATCAATACTTTTAGTTATCAGATCGTCAATGAGTACTCCAATGTATGCTTCAGATCTTTTTAATATTAATGGCTCTTGTTGGTTGAGCATTAAATGTGCATTAATGCCTGCCATCAAGCCCTGTGATGCTGCTTCTTCATAACCTGTAGTACCATTTATTTGCCCTGCAAAATACAGATGTTCTACTAAGTGAGTTTCAAGCGTTGGTTTTAGTTGATAGGGTGGAAAATAATCATATTCTATGGCATAACCAGGCCTGAATATCTTTATATTTTCAAAACCTTCTACTAACTTTAAAGCTTTAAACTGTATTTGTTCTGGTAAGGATGATGAAAAGCCGTTAATATAATATTCAACAGTATTCCAACCTTCAGGTTCAACAAATAGCTGATGCCTTGACTTGTCAGCAAAGCGGTCAATCTTATCTTCTATTGATGGACAATAACGTGGACCTCTGCCTGCAATCCTGCCAGTGTACATAGGCGACTCATCAAAACCCTCCCTTAAAGCATCATGTACCTTAAGGTTTGTATAAGTTATATAGCAACTTTTTTGTTCTTTTAGTGGAGGTGTGTTGGTAAATGAAAACTTGCCTGGTACTTCATCGCCTTTCTGCTCTTCCATTCTGTTAAAGTCAAGTGACCTGCCATCTACTCTTACCGGTGTACCTGTTTTTAAACGTTTTGATTCAAAACCAATGGACTGGAGGCATTCAGTTAATCCAAGAGAAGCCTTATCTCCCATTCTGCCACCTCCAAAATGTTTGGTTCCTATATGGATGATACCATTTAGAAACGTACCATTGGTCAGGATTACTGCTTTGCTATATATTGTTTGACCCATGAAGGTTTTAATGCCAATTGCTCTTTTGTCATTAACCATTACCTCTGTAACGGTATCCTGCCAAAAATCAACATTAGGGATTTGCTCAAGAATGAGCCGCCACTTTTCAGAAAACCGTATACGGTCGCTCTGAGCTCTTGGGCTCCACATTGCTGGTCCCTTGGATTTATTAAGCATGCGAAACTGAATCATAGTACTATCAGTAACAATACCTGAATACCCCCCCAGAGCATCTATTTCACGTACTATTTGTCCCTTAGCTATACCTCCCATTGCAGGATTGCACGACATTTGGGCCATTTGGGCCATATTCATTGTAACAAGCAATACTGATGAACCCATGTTGGCTGCTGACGCTGCGGCTTCACAACCTGCGTGACCTGCACCGACAACAATTATGTCATATTCTTTAAACATTCTCTTAGTTTCACGTGGAACAATTCTATTCCCGGCAGGAATAAAATGATTATTTGAGCCAATATCTTAATGGCTGCAAAAGTACTAAAAATAAGGATATGTGATAAAGGAAGGCTTAGTGAACAAAAGCCAGGTAGTGATCTTCCATTTTGCGCATTTCTGCACTTTCATCTAATGATTTGTCTTTATAGCCGCATAAATGCAGTACCCCATGTACCATAACTCTGCTAAGTTCGTCAATAAGGGTCTTTTTGAATAGCCGGGCATTTTCATGTACTCTTTCAATGCTGATAAAAATGTCGCCACTTATTACTTTAGGTGTGCTGTAATCAAAGGTTATTACATCCGTATAAGTGTCATGATTCAAGTACTTTTGATTCATGGCTAAAAGATACTCATCAGAGCATAGAATGTAATTGATGGTGCCAAGTGAATGCTCTTGATCATTGATGACAAATGTAATCCACTTTTGTATGGAGCGTTTGTTGTCCAGGTTATAGTCAGTGTCTTCAGTATGAAAATTAATGCTCACTTGCTTGAAGGTATTTGAATAAAATAACTGTTTACTTTATTGCGGTAATAGGTTCTAAATGATGGAGGGATTGTATGTATCAGTTCTGTTTCCTTTGAAGGAAGCCCTATGCTGTCAAAATACTTAGCAGGATCAGGTTTTGGAATATCCTTTGCTTCGTTTGATTCTCTTCTCTCCTCTTGGTCCCTCTTCATTTCGGCCTTTTCTGATTCTAATAAGCGAGTAAGTATTTCTGCCTGCCGCTCCATGGTTTGCTTATTAAGTATTTTATTTACAAGTTCTGTTTCAGTTTTCTCCATTTCCTGCATCATCTTGTTAAGTCCGGGTTGATTTACATTGCCTTCCTTTTGCAATTCATTGCTATAATCCTGTAGCATCTTCCTTAATGCTTCCTGCTGAGCAGCCATCTTTGCCAGTTGTTCACTCATAGAACCCTGGCCGGTCTTGCCTTGTTCACCTTTAGCAGATTTCATACCCTGGCGCAGTTGTTCCATCTGTTGATTTAACTTTTCCTGCATCTGACGCATTGATTTCATGGAACCTTTACCCTGCCCCGGCATAGGCTTTTTCCCTGACTTTCCTGAAGCTTGCATAGCCATATTTTGCTGCATATCCTTGAGAGATTCTGATAGTAATAAAGCAAGGTTGTTAACGGAAGTCATTACATATTGCTGCTTGGAAGTTGCCATAGGTATCGAACGGTTTTGCAAAGCCTGCATTGCAAGATCCGCATTGTCGTTAATGTTCCTGATTTCACGATTTACAAAATTCTCTATCATGACCTGCCTCTTGCTTAATGCCAGCAAAGAATCCTCAACCATATTAAGATTATCACTGATTTTCTTCTGTTTTTCAATGGCTGCATTAAGTTTAGGGTCTGATCGATTCATGCCTTTAATACTGCCCATCAGAGCTTCCTGGTCAAAAGAAATATTGATCAGGTTTTCTAGTATTGCACGTAATGCATCCATATCCTCCGCTAAATCTTCCTGCTGCATCTCCATCTGCATCTCAAAAAGCGCATCACTCATCTGCTTCATCTTATCAGAAGCTTTCTGTTGATGCCCGGCAGCTTTCTTCATCTGTGATTCCTTTAAACTCTTGCTGCTTTCTTGTATCTCCGATTCAGCTTCTTGCTTTTGGTCTGTGGGTATCTTTAGATCATTTGGTTCTTCAAGTTGCTGGTCCATTTTCTTTAAATCTTCGAGATCTTTGTTGAGCTCATCAAATTTCTTTTTTATTTCCTCCTGTTTCTGATCTAATTTCTCATTCTCTTTCTTATTGCTGTTGGATGTCTCTTCAGATAATTTCTTTTCTTCATCAGCCAGTTTCTTCAAATTTTCTATACTTTCTGTGAGTTTTTTGTCAAAATCAAGTTGCTTGAACAACTCAAGGTTCCTGTCAAGATCTTTTTCAAGATCTTCTGTTTGAGTTTTCATCTTTTCCAGCACATCCTTGATCTTGTCTTTATCCATATTATCCATCATCTTCTGAAGCTCTTCAAACATTTGCTTCATTTCATCCGTCATTATCTCATCAAATAACTTTTCTAGTTGCTTCTGCTTTTCAATGATTTCCTGATTTACTTCTTTAATCTGTGATTCTTTCGTGTTCATCTGCTTGTTTTCAAGCTGCATTTTCTCTAACTTATTCTGCAGGTCCTTATGGCGCTGTAGCAGATCTTCTATTTGCTTTTTATCCTGGTAGTTCAGATCTTTTTTGTTAATCAGGTTTTCATTGAGTTTTTCAATCTGTTTCTTAATGTCTTTGGCTTCTTTTATGGAAGCGTTGAAATCGTTGATCAGGTCTTTCTGGTGCTTATCCACCATTTTATTGACCTCCTCAAGAGTCGGAATTTTGAAGGTCATTGACTGTGACTTTACTGATTTGCTTCCATTTACTCCATCATTATCCCATACTTCAAAATAGTAAGAAAGTTCTTCCCCTGGAGCTAATCCCAAAGTCAGAAGATCGTAATAGTAATAGAAGTTCTGCTCATTGGCATTTTTCTGAAGAAGGACTTCTACTGACATCTCAACACCAGGCTTGCCATTGTGTACCCTTGCCAACCTAAATTGAAGGTTCCTGAATCCATAATCATCCCTAACCAATCCTCTAAAATAGAGTTTATTATCATATATGCTATCGTGGAATTGCTCTACTGCAATGGTAGGATATAAGTCAGGTATAACCTGAGCAAAAAACAGCAAGGAATCAGTATTAGTGAGATATTTGTTCTGACTATTAATACTGATACTGATGTCATCCATTAACTTATGGCTGGTAGAAAAGGTATTTGACTTACCTGAAGTGAGCTTAATGAGTTTCTCCCCTAACTTGAACAGCACAGTTTCTGCATCACGGGTATAGAATTTCCAGTTAAGCACTGTTCCTTGTGGAACATTAATATCGCCAACATTAGATATGAATTCAGACTTTCTATTTAAATAGATAGGGTACTTAAGTTCTATACCATAGTTTAGTATGATTGGCTTGGGTATGACACTTATTTCATAATTATCACTATAATAACCTGCAGCCAATAGCTTGAATTCCTGGTCTTTCTGTATTTTTCTAAAGGTATAGCTGAAGTTAAGTTTATCCTCAGATTGCATTCTGAACTCATTGCCATCCATTACCAGGAAAACCTCTGCCGGTAATTCTTGTCCTGAGACGGATACCTTCAGGGTATAGTCCTCCTGCTGCACAGCCATCATGGAATTGTTTACAATAGTCAACTTGAAAGGCAACGGTTTTTCAAATGCCACAGAATGATTAATGAGCCGTTTTCCGGGATCAGTCAGAATATTGGGAGAAGCAACAAGCAACCCAAAGATTATCAATAACGGAGGTAATGCAAGATATAAATATCTCTTGTTTGAGGAATAGTCAACCGCTGATTTGAAAGGTACTTTCATCAGCTTTTTCGACTTCTTATTGATACTGGCGATAATCAGATCATAATTTTGGGGCTTTTCAGTCAATAGTTGCTTAAGTTGTAATGTATTAAGCAATGTATCCTTAACATCTGAAAAATGCTTGCCAATCACACTTGCAGCCATTTCATGCGATAACCGGGGACCAATCTTATATAACTTCAGGATAGGATTAATAACGTATCGGATAATCACAAAAAGGCCCATTAGTATATATGAATAAAAGATAATGCTCCTTACCATGGTAGAGAACCAAATCATTGATTCAAAGAGTGTAAAGATTAAAAAGAAACTTCCCAATAAAGCAATACTATAAAGCGCACCTTTAATCAGGAGGTTGGTATAGTATTTCTTAATGAAAGCATCAAGTTTATCAATGAGTATAGTGTAGCTGTCTTGCATAATCAGTTAATTGCCGGTTAGTTATAACGAGTGTGAGCCGAACATATTTTATTTAGCATCAAACACTTCAATTCCGCTCCAGTCGTCAGGGAGCTCTTTGCCTGTAATGTTTTTACAACGTTTAATATAAAAAGCAGCGGCTGCATCCATGGGGTTAATTTTAACCACTTCAGTAAATATTTCAGTAGCTTCTTTGAATTTCCGGTTTTTGTAGGCTTCAATACCTTTACCAAACAGGCCTTTAGTTTCAGTTTTCAGAATTCTGATTTCTTCAGGTTCTCCATCAAGTACTTCAAAGATATAAACGGCTTCTTTTTTACCTTTAACCCTTGCAATGTCAAGGAAACGAAAGTTATATTTACCCGGGTTGTTAAGTTTAATAAGGGTGTCCTCGCTAATGATGATAGAGGTATGATATATTTTCGTCAAGCCTTCAAGTCGTGATGCCAGGTTAACAGCATCAGATATCACTGTTCCGTCAATTCGCCCCTCCCCTCCTACTACACCCAGCATCAGGTTACCGGTATGAATTCCGATACCTGAATCAATGGTTGCCTTACCCAGGTCAATCCTGTCAGTATTAAACTGTTCCAGTGTTTGTCGCATCTCAATAGCAGCGTCAAGAGCATCATCAACTGACTCATGGAACAAAGCCATGATGGAGTCACCGATAAACTTGTCAATAAAGCCATTGTTTTTCCTTATCACCGGCTCCATATAGCCAAGGTAATGGTTGATAAAGTCAAAATTCTCCTTAGGGGTCATTTCCTCTGATAACTCGGTGAAGCAACGTATATCACTGAACATCACCGTCATTTCCTTTTGCACCTGATCACCTAATTGGATGTCTACAAAGTTCTCTTTACCCAGGAATTCAAGGAACTGGTTGGGCACAAACCTTGAATAGGCTTCATTCATCTGGGATATTTTATAGATATATTCCCTGAGCCTTGTAGTCATCAAATTATAACCTTCCGACATCTCCCCTATTTCATCGTTAGTCCTTACAATTGTATAATTATCAAGCATTCCCTCACTGGTAAGGCGCATATTCCTGACCAATTCTTTAACGGGGCTTACAATATCGGCAGTTGACCAACTCACAAAGAATAGTATGTAAATAAAGGCTACAACAATTCCGCTTATTATCCCTCCAAACATCAAAACGTTATCCAGGGCACTGATATAGTATAAGTTCGAACTTGCAAACTCTTCCTGGAGGTCAACATCAGGACCTAGTATATCCACCAGTCTGCCCATCATGATTCTGAGTTCACCATTACTTACATTCCCCATATCTTTTATAGGGGTCAGGCTCAATACCAAGTATAACAAGACAATGGTAAGCGGCAGCAGGGTAGTCATGCCACTGGCTAAGTATAGCCTATTGCGGATTTTGCTGGTATTCTTTCCAAATATGCGCTTGTGTAATTCTTCGCGCTTAAAAACATGCTCTATATATCGGATATGTACCAGGTGTTTTTGCCAAAAAAAGATAAACAGAACGCTTAAAAGAGATGCTACTACTGAAATAAAGAAATAGTTGGTGAACAATCTTCGTCCCAGTTCATCTTCAAAGGAAGTGGGCGACTGAATACGGAAAAGCATGATAATATGCATGATTGTGAATGCCAGCAACACAATACCTGCATTTATCAATGGAGTGTGTAATAAAAACTTTCGGCAGAATTTAAGTAAGCCGGGAGATATTGCTTTGCTCCTTCGCTTCCTGATAAAGTATCTTTTAAAAGGGAAATTGAATCCAATACCGACTATCACACTAAAAAAGAACACCAACCTGAACATCAACGACATGGAATCAGAAATAACATCTGATGTATTTTTTTTGCTGCTTAAGGGTACAGCAGTATTTGTGGTAACACTATCACCTTTGCTTTGTTTTACCTGCAAACTTGTAGTATTACCCTTGTTGAATTCAACTACCAATTCATTACTTTCCTTTTCGGCAATTTGCTTCACTTCATTTTTAAGTTCCAGCCTTCCTCTATCTTTAAGTGAAGGGAAACTCTTGAGCAGCATGAAACCCAGCATTGGGAAAACCAGTAGCAAATACAACAAAAGAGGGAAAATGAATATCCGGCCTACTCTATATTTAGGAACCGTTAATTTCACCTTTTCCTTATGTCCCATTACTATATTTATTAGTAATATTATGGTATTATGATAACCTACAAAGTTAATCAAATTATTTTAGTGCCTGTGTAGTGACTATCAACTTTAACAAGAGTTTAGACATAAAGAATTTTATACGGCTTTTTGTTTTCCTATCTTTGCACAATTATTGTAAAATTATGAGAGAAGTAAGAGTAAGATTCGCGCCCAGCCCTACGGGTCCTTTGCATATTGGTGGCGTACGAACAGCATTATATAATTATCTTTTTGCACGAAAAAATAATGGGAAATTCCTGTTGCGCATTGAAGATACTGATCAAAATCGCTACGTTCCGGGAGCAGAGAACTATATTATTGAAGCGCTTAACTGGTGCGGGATAAAGTATGATGAAGGTGTAGGTGTTGGTGGCCCGCATGAACCATACCGCCAAAGTGAACGCAAACATCTGTATTTTAAATATGCTGAACAGCTTATTAACGAAGGCAAAGCCTATTATGCTTTTGATACTCCTCAAGAGTTGGAAGAAATGCGTGACCGGTTGACTGCTAAGGGTGTTTCAACCCCTCAATATGATTATCTGTCGCGCAATGAAATGCAAAACTCATTAGTACTGCCTGCTGAAGATGTAAAACAACGCCTGGATGCAGGGGATAATTACGTTATCAGGGTCCTTATTCCTGCTGATAGGGAAATATTGGTCAATGATCTTATTCGCGGAGAAGTAGTGGTTAATTCCTCACGACTTGACGATAAGGTGTTGTTCAAATCTGACGGCATGCCTACTTATCACCTGGCAAATATAGTTGATGATCACCTGATGGAAATAACTCACGTGATCCGTGGTGAAGAATGGTTGCCTTCAGCTCCTTTACATGTGCTTCTTTATGAATACTTTGGATGGGAAGCTCCTCAATTTGCCCACTTACCCCTGTTGCTGAAGCCTGATGGCAATGGCAAACTGAGTAAGCGTGATGGCGACAGGCTTGGTTTCCCTGTTTTCCCTCTTCGATGGACTGACCCCAAGAGTGGTGAAATATCATCAGGATACCGTGAAGCCGGTTATTTGCCTGAAGCTTTTATTAATATGCTTGCTCTGCTTGGTTGGAATCCGGGTACTGAACAGGAAGTTTTCTCTATGGATGAGCTTGTTGATGCCTTTTCCATTGAGCGTGTGGGCAAACATGGTTCTAAATTTGATCCTGAAAAAGCCAAATGGTTTAACCATCACTATATGACTTCACTTAGTGATCAGGAACTTGCTAAATTGCTTAAACAACAGTTGACAGACAAAGGATTGGATGCCGAAATCCCTTACCTGGTTCAAATTACCGGACTGATAAAGGATCGTCTTACCCTTATCCCGGACTTATGGGAACAGTCAGCGTTCTTTTTTATTGATCCTTCAACTTATGATGAAAAATTCAGTAAAAAAGCATGGAAGCCTGATTCTCATTGCATCATGAACTCTGTTTCCACACTGCTCGAATCGCTTGCTGAATTTACTGAAGAGAGTATTGAAGAAGCTCTTAAGGAGTTTATGTCGCAGAATGGATACAGTATGGGGCAAGTTATGAATGCCCTTCGTCTGGTACTGGTGGGTGCCGGAGTTGGTCCTGGTGTTGCCGCAATTATATCCATACTGGGCAAAGAAAAATCCATTAGCAGAATCAAGACCGCTATTTCAGTTTTAGGATAATCTATGGTCTGTCACATTATTTAAACATCTGAGATTATGATGGGTGATCCCCTACTCTACTCCAAGCTTGAGGAGTTGGGTATACCGTTTGAGTATTATGAGCATCCTCCTGCTCCAACAATTGAAATTGCCGTACTGTACTGGAAAGATATTAAAGAAACTACCCACTGTAAGAATCTCTTCTTTCGTAACCATAAAGGCAACCGTCATTACCTGGTGATATTTGATCATAGGCAGTCGCTGGCCATCCATGATCTGGAACACCGTTTGAAGCAAGGCAAGCTCTCCTTTGCCTCCGAGCAGCGTATGGGCAAGTATCTGGGCTTAAAACCAGGCTCTGTGTCGCCGTTTGGGCTAGTACATGACTCTGAGCACCACGTTTATCTTTTCCTCGATCAAAACCTCTCAAAACAGCCTAAAATAAGCTTTCATCCTAACGATAACAGGGCTTCTTTGGTCATTACTTTTCCTGACTTCATTAAATACCTCACAGCAATGGGGAATAAGTACGAGTTTATTGAATTGTATTAGCCTGTTCTTCGGCTTCCAGATCGCTTAAACGGCCAATACTAAGGTTATAATTGATCTTTTCATTTAGAACAGGCAATAATTATCCCTATAAACATGAGTGGATCATTACATTTTGCGCTAATTACTTTTTACTTATTGGCAATACTCCTGCCATTTCACCCATCACATTTACAAGTTCACTACCGGTGGGGATAACTATCTTGGCATTTTGCTGAAGGGAGGTTTCCATAGCTTCCAATTTTCGTAATAATTGAGCATTCCCGACAAAATACTTATCGGCAGCTTCATTTACCAGTTTAATAGCTTCAGCTTCGCCCTCAGCATGTAATATTTTTGCCTGCTTATAACCTTCAGCTTCTTTAATTTTAGCGCGTTTTATACCATCGGCAACAGTTTCTGCCGCAGTGGCGGAATCTATAGCCGCAATCTTTTCATTTTCGGCTTTTACCACTTTATTCATAGTCTCCTGCACATCTTTTGGCGGATCAATTTCTTTCAACTCTGTACGCACTATTTCAATACCCCATGTTTGGGTTTCAGTATGAAGTGTCCGGTATAGTTCGGCATTAATTTTTCCGCGTTCACTGTTAGCCGATTTAAGTGTAAGGGTACCGATGATATTACGCAGGGTTGTACGGGCAAGGTTCACGATCTGATATTTGTAATTATTCACATTATAGATTGACCCTTTAACGAATTCTTCTTCCGATTTCACCCTGAAATATACCTGTGCGTCAACCCTTGCATTCAGGTTATCGTTGGTAATGATCTCCTGGGGCTCAGCATCTACCATTTGTTCCGTAACGTTCACAATATAAATCTTGTCGATAATCGGAATGATCCAATGAAATCCAGGATGTGCAAAATTATGGTACTTACCCAGTCTTTCAATCAGACCCCGCTGAGTTGGTCGCACAATTCGTATACCTGCAAAAAACAACAGTACAACAACAATAATTAAAATCAGGTAGTTCATATCAATTCCCTTTCTTTAATAGTTTATATGTGCCTCAATATTGAGCAATTCAATCTTATGCGAACTAATGGTCAAAATGCAGGTTACGATGATTTATCAGAAATCTGATACTGCTTCTTAACCAAGGGTAATTTAATAATTTCAGTAAAAAGTTACATGATTCGAATATTCTTAACAGATGAAAGGTATATTTTGATTGAATCCCGATACATTGGTTTCTAATCAGTTTACTCCAACCTGCCCCTT
>Ga0172378_10002141_pt1 | contig 18427 bp, 14 predicted proteins | sample GrowelOW332metaG_FD_119755 | JGI IMG/M metagenome (GOLD analysis project Ga0172378, IMG submission 119755) | Groundwater microbial communities from an aquifer near a municipal landfill in Southern Ontario, Canada - Pumphouse #3_1 metaG | ecosystem: Environmental > Aquatic > Deep subsurface >... | reverse complement strand
GTATGAACCGTTATCGTTTGTACTGTCGTAGCTCAGGTTTAATCTTCCCCTTGTTTTTTCGCTGTCTCCTGTAAAATAAATACCGTCGAGCCATTTGTTTGTAGTCAGTTTTGGATTCTTTTCGACTGTTGAAGCAATACCTGCACGTACATATCCGCTTGCACTGAATCCATCCGCACATACTGCTGCCGTAATCATGACTGCTGTCATTGCAGCACATACCAGTTTTTCATTTCTTTTTACCTCTTTGCCTTTTTGTTTCGTGACTGCAACGCAGCCACCCAAAGAAAAAAGGCGCTGATATATGCGTAAATACTGCATATATCAGCGCCTTTGCTTTTATGGGAATGAATTATAATAAGTTTTTAAATAATGTCAATGTTTTATTATAAAATAAATATACAAAAATGTACTTGACAAATAAAATATAATTTTACTAAGTCCGGAAAAGCCCGTCGGACTGGTAATTCTGACAGGCTCATTATTAAATATTACCGGTTACCGTAGAAACTGGCGGCATTCCAGCGGAGTTCATTCCGGAAGTCCGCTATTTTTGTACTGTTGTTAATAACGTCGCATTCGATGCCTGTCATTTCACACCAGTCGCGTACCATATCGGTTGTTACGATATTGCTGAACGCGGTATGATGACCGCCGCCTGCAAGAATCCACGCTTCGGCCGATGTTTCAAGATCCGGTTCCGGTTTCCACAGCATGCGTGCGACCGGAAGTTTCGGAAAATCTTCCGGCGGCGTAACGACGTTGATTTCGTTTACAACGCAGCGGAACCTGCTGCCCATATCGACAACTGCTGTAACGACCGCGTGTCCGGTGGCTGCGTTGAATACGAGCCGTGCAGGATCTTCCTTTCCGCCGATACCGAGCGGATGGACTTCGATGCGTGGTTTTGAGACTGCAACCTGCGGATCAACTTCAAGCATATGTGAACCAAGGTTAAGGCCGTTGCTGTCTTCCAGATTGTACGTGTAGTCTTCCATAAAGGCATTACCCTTTCCGTTCCCGGTAAGACCTGTCGTCATTATCTTGAACGTCCTGACCATGGCTGCCGTTTTCCAGTCGCCTTCTGCACCGAATCCGTAGCCGTCCGCGAGGAGCCGCTGGATTGCAAGACCCGGCAGCTGTTTCATGCCCCACAAGTCCTGAAAATTTGTGGTGAGTGCGTTTGCACCAGTGTCTTTAAGAAAAGCGCGGAGTGCTATTTCAATTTTAGCCTGTTCTTTTATGTGTTCCTTCGTGAGTGCTTTATTTTTTCCCCATACAATTTCGTATTCCCTGTCGTATTCGTTTACGAGCGCTTCCGCATCGCTGTCGGAAACTTTATTGATATATGCGACGAGATCTCCGATGCCGTAGTACGGAACGGACCATCCGAATTTAATCATAGCTTCTACTTTATCGCCGTCGGTAACTGCCACTTCACGCATGTTGTCGCCGAAACGGATTATCCTGAGGTTCCTGCCGTCGGCTGCAGCGCATGCAACGCGCATCCATGAGCCGATTCTTGCAATGGTTTTTTCGTTTTTCCAGTGTCCGACGATTACCTTCCGGGGCAGGTTCATGCGGCTCGTGATGAAACCGAATTCGCGGTCACCGTGCGCACTCTGGTTCAGGTTCATAAAATCCATGTCCATTGTTGCATACGGAATCTTTACGTTATACTGCGTATTGAACTGGAGCAGCGGTTTTTTATTGATGGAAAGTCCTGCAATCCACATTTTTGCCGGACTGAACGTATGCATCCAGCAGATAATACCTGCGCAGCTGTCGTCCGCATTTGCCTGTTCAATGGTAGTGCGGATGGATTCCGGCGTAAGGAGCGTCGGTTTCCAGACGATGCTGCCGGGAATGGCCTTTGCTGCATTAAGTGATTCTACAATTTCTTTTGAATCTTCAGCAACCTGTTTAAGCGTTTCTTCACCGTACAGGTCCTGGCTTCCGGTAAGAAACCAGAAATTGAATGTTTTCAAACTTGTCATACACGTATCTCCTGCTATTTAATTGTTCTGTAATATTTGATATTTATCCAATATTATCGCTGTTTTTATCAGAAAAGCAAGAAACTTATTTACTCATTTTTGTACATTTTTTCATACGGCTGATTGCCTGACATTTTTTTCTATTTATAGTATACTTACGTAAGTATGGCATACGTAAAAAATCTTTTTGACAGCAATTTCATACAATATGCAAGTTATGTGATCCGGGATCGGGCTATTCCCGAACTGGTGGACGGTCTTAAACCTGTTCAGAGGCGTATCCTTCATACGCTGCTGGAAGCAGACGATGGTAAATTCCACAAAGTTGCAAATGTTGTTGGCCAGTGTATGAAATACCATCCGCACGGAGATGCCTCTATTTATTCGGCGCTTGTCGTGCTTGCAAACAAGGAACTTTTTATTGACAAGCAGGGGAACTTCGGAAACCTGTATACTGGCGATGGTGCATCGGCTCCCCGTTATATTGAGTGCCGTATCCGCCCGATTACGCGTGATATTCTCTATAATCCGAAAATTACGCAGTATGTCCCGAGCTACGACGGACGCAGTGAGGAACCTGTAATGTTCCGTGCAAAACTTCCGCTTGTCCTTATTCTGGGAGCAGAAGGTATTGCAGTCGGTATGAGTACGAAGATTCTGCCGCACAACATCCGCGAGGTGATTGCGGCGGAGAAAGCGTGCCTCCGTGGCGAAAAATTTAAACTGTATCCGGATTTTCAGACAGGCGGTCTGCTTGACGTGTCTGACTATGAGGACGGTCAGGGCAAAATCGTCACGCGTGCAAAAATGGATCTGACCGATGAAAAAAAAATAACAATTACCGAGCTGCCGTTCGGTTCAACAACCGAAACGCTTATGGATTCTGTCGAAAAAGCAGCCAAAAACGATAAAGTAAAGATTGCATCGATCAATGACTATACTGCCGATACCGTAAATATTGAAATAAAACTTCCGCGCGGTGTCTATGCAAAGGATGTTGTTGATTCGCTGTACGCATATACTGAATGTGAGCAGACAATTTACTGCAACCTGCTTGTCATACGCGACAATATGCCGGTGCAGATGACTGTCACCGACGTAATTAAATTTCACGCTAAACAGATTGTCGGGGTTTTAAAGGACGAACTTACCGTTGAACGTGCAGAGCTTATGGAAAAGCTTCATCTGCGCACGCTTGAACGTATATTTATCGAGGAACGGATTTATAAGAAAATTGAAGAGATGAAAACGCAGGAAGATGTGAACGGCGCGGTAAAAAAAGGTTTTATTCCGTTTAGAAAAGAGCTGCTGCGCGACGTAACTGATGACGATATCGACCATCTGCTCAAGATTCCGATCAGGCGTATTTCTTTATATGATATCAACAAAAATCATGAGGAAGTGGAAGCTATCAACAGGCGTATAAAGGAAATTGATAAACTTCTCAGGCATCTGACCGAATATGCCATCAGCTGGCTTGACGGTATAGAAAGGAAACTGGATCCGGAAAAAACAAAGCGCCTTACGGTGATCACCAGCATTGATAAAGTTGATGTAAAGGATGTTGTTAAGCGGGATACTCCCCTGAAATACGACGATGCGTCGGGGTATCTGGGAACCGGCGTTTCGGGCGGAACCGAGATGCTCAGAATTACTCCGTTCGACCGTGTTATGTTTGTCCGAAGAAGCGGAATATTCAGCGTGACCGAAGCGCCGGACAAGGTTTTTGTCGGACCGGGGATGTACTGGTGCGGGCTTGCCGATAAAGACAGTCTTGCAAAAGTTCTTTTTACTATTATTTACCGTGATCCTGAGACGCAGTTTGTTTTTATAAAGCGGACAAAAGTAGAAGGATATATCATGAACCGGGATTACTTTTTTGCTCCCGACGGGAAAGAAGTACTTCATGTGGACACGCGGAAAAATTTTACGTTTACACTCCATTATGTTAAAAAGGCCCGGATTAAAAAACTTGAAGAATCATTCAAAGCGCAGAATTATACTGAAAAAGGATTCAAGGCACTGGGAATACGCGTAACTAACAAGGAAGTTCAGTCTGTGGATATTGAACCTTTGAAAGAAATGAAAAACGAATAGGCAGTTTTGTGGATATACTTGTCAGACCTGAATCTGCTTCTTTAGTTGTAAAAGGGTCCAGGTTTCTTGCCGAACTGCTGCCGTGCACATGCCAGAATGAAGCTCGTTCTCTTATTAAAGCACAGAAAACAAAATACCGTGATGCAACTCATGTGATTCATGCGTTTGTTTTGGGAAAATGTGCTGAAGTAACCGGGATGAGCGATGACGGGGAACCTTCGGGAACGGCCGGAAGGCCCGTACTTGATGTACTGTCCGGACGGTGCTGTACGAACGTACTCCTTACTGTTACACGCTGGTTCGGAGGGACGCTTCTTGGTACCGGAGGGCTTGTTAAGGCGTACGGCGATGCGGCGAAACTCGTTATTGCGGAAGCCGGCAGGCATTCTGCGTTTGAAGAACTTACGGAAAAACGTTTTTTTTCTTTTTGTGCAGAGTATACACTGTATGAACGAATCAAACGCAAGATGGTGTCGTATCATACGTTTAATGTAACGGAACAGTTTGGTGGTAATGTTACTGTGAGAGGGGAACTCCGTGCTGATGAATATGATTTATTTGCATTGATGATTAAAGACCTGAGCAGCGGTAAGATACAGATTTGACAATCAGAAAATTTAGAGAGGTTTGTATATGTCTGTAGAAAAAGTCCGCTGAAACGAACAGGGGACAAGCCGCATTGCTGCAACCTCCTGTTCGTCTATTAAGGGGACTTTGCCTGAAAGTTTCTGTGTCTCCGCGCCGATATTTGCGTGGAAAGGTATGATTTTGGTAAGCTGATGTCTGGTAAATTGACTTTTGTGTTAATCTGATATAGTTTCCAGTTAATATGAAAGATTACTCAGTTAATGATATTCCTCAGCTCCATATACTGGGACGAACGGGCAGTTGTAAGCAGAAAAAAATGCTCCCACTTTTCTGGACAGGGAGTGGTATTGAATGCCGGCTTAAATCAGGTAGTTTATGGGTTGAACTTGAGAGTTCTTATTCAATTTATGAACCATGGGTTAGTGTACGTCTTAATGGGTCCCAGGTCGCCCGTTTTATTGTCGAAAGAGGCCGGCGGTGGTACTGTCTGTATCAGAATGTTTCGTCAGAAAAAGAACGAACTGTACAGCTGCTGAAAGACACGCAGCCTATGCCGGATGATCCCGATCATGTATTGATTCTGCATGCACTGCGTGTTACTGATAATGCAGAATTTCTTCCTGTTGCGGCGAAAAAACTTGTGATGGAATTTGTCGGAGACAGTATTACAACGGGAGAGGGGCTTGCCGGAACACCAGATGAAATGGAATGGCTGCCGTCATGGATGACCACACACCATAATTATGCCTGTCTTACTGCACAGGAACTTGATGCAGATTTTCGTATTGTGTCGCAGTCAGGGTGGGGAATTGTAACTGGATGGGACAACAATATACACAACAATATTCCGGCGTATTATCGTCAGGTTTGTGGTGTTGTACCGGGGGGATATTATGAACGTCTTGGAGCCCGGAATTTATATGATTTTTCAGTCAGTCCTGCGGATGTTGTTGTAATAAATCTGGGGACTAACGATGAAGTGGCCTTTTCTCAAAACGCATGGATAGATCCATCTGACGGACGTGCATATAAAATGAGTCTTGATGAAACGGGTCAGCCATGCAGTTCTGATACAGAAAAAATAACTGTCGGGGTAAAATCTTTTCTTCATACAGTTCACGAAAGTAATCCCAATGCATATCTGTTCTGGTGCTTTGGTATGTGTGATGTTCCTCTTTTGTCTCCCTGTATACGCAGGTCGGTATCTGAATACAAACAGGAAGACAATAATTCCCGGGTTTCAGTTGTTGAACTGCCTTCTATGAGTCTTGAAAAAGAGAATGAACATGGTTCCCGTTGTCATCCTGGGCCTGTGACGCACCTCAGGGCTGCGCAACGGATTGTCGAAGCGGTGAAATCTGTTTTATAAGCAATGAGTCAGAAAACCGGTGGTTTTCTGACTGAATTTTTTTCTGCTTTAGAAACGGATATCAATCACCGTAATATCATCCGGAAGCATTGCATTCTGGATCCATGAAGTAACTGTATGTTCGATAGTAGAACATACATCTTTATCGTTTATTGCGTAAAGATTGATAAAAAACTTTTTTGCAAGCTCATCTTCATATCGTACACCATCATCGTTTTTCATATCAGTGAAACCGTCTGTATATAAGTCCAGATGAATACCTTTTTTAAGCGGAATAACAGAAAACGGTTGTTTTTGCGCATTTTCAAGTGCCGCTTTTACGGCACCGATACCAAGAGGTGGTAATTCCGGTTTAATGGATGCAAGTTTTCCTGCAGAGCTGGAAGGCGAATCCTTATAGAGCATATAGGTAATTGTATGACCGCAGTTGTAAATAAACAGTTTACTATTATTCAGATCGACAAAACAGATAACAGCTGTTATGAAGTTTCCCTGGGGGACTGACTGCTGAAGATAATCATCAAGTTGCGATATGATAAGAGAAGGATTTTCTTCTTTTTTTGCAAGTAACGGCAGTGTTTTAAAGAATGAACCGATTGCAATCGTTAAAAGTGAGGCTGCAACATTTTTACCGGAAACGTCGAAACAACAGATAAGACTTTTCGAATCGGAAACCGGATAGAGCTGGTAAAAATCTCCCCCAAGGGCATTTGCCATCTTGTTCCAGGCCTGAAATTTATACGGGAGCCTTGCAATCAATGATGAATCAGGGAAATAATTGCGCTGAATGAGACCGGCTTTTTCAAGATCCTGTTCTCTGATTTCTGCAATACGGGAAAGAAAATTGTCAAGAGAGACAATTCCGTAGAAACTTCTATTATTGAATACAGGAAAGTAAATAATACCATACTCCCTGTTTATATCGGATACCTTCTGCAGCGTTTTTTCTATGAAATCATGCGCATAGAGAATTGTTGAAACACGCTGGGTATAGTCGATGATATTCTTTGAGGTAAAACGCTTCCACGCAGTATTTGTTGCCGCCGCCGTCGTTTTTCTGTCTATGACACCGACTACATGGTCATATTCTTCTACGGGAACTGCAAATAGATTTTCCTGCTGTTTAAACATATCGATAAGATTTTCTATAGGACTGTTACCACTTATCGGTTCTACATATTTAGCGATTGAACCTATTTGTTTTTGTGAAAAATTATTTTGCAGAGAGGTTAATGCATCATTTTCCTGCTGTTTTTCTGTTTCTCCGGTAAAAAAACTTTCATCGATGAACGTATTCTCTGAATCACTCATACAATTCTCCTGAAAAAAAACGAAATTAATCCATTATAATACATAATTTTGATTTTTTGTGAAAATTGTATGATTTTTTTGCTTTTTGCAATTATTTTAAAAAATTACGATGCAGATTTTCAAAAAAAGGTGGTTTGACTATACCATTTTCAGTAATATAGCCTGTTATAAGTTCATGGGGTGTAACATCAAATGCCGGATTACGTACCTGCACACCGATGGGGCCGGTACGCCGCCCGCCGAAAAAGAGCACTTCATCAGCATTTCGTTCTTCTATCGGAATTTGCTGACCTGCTGCCGTGTTCATATCAAAGGTTGAAAAGGGGCAGGCTATATAAAAAGGAATATGAAAATAATTTGCAAGTACTGCTACTCCCATTGTTCCGATTTTATTTGCTGCATCTCCGTTTGAGGCGACTCGGTCTGTCCCCGTAATTACAAGGTTTATGAATCCTTTACTCATCATGAAAGCTGCCATATCGTCGCATATGAGTGTTACGTCGACACCTGCCTGCTGCAGTTCCCAGCTTGTAAGCCGTGCACCTTGAAGAAGGGGACGTGTTTCATCGGCATATACTTTAAATTTTCGTCCTTCACTGAATGCTGTATACATTGGTGCCGTCGCCGTTCCAATTCCTGTAGAGCAGAGAGCACCGGCGTTGCAGTGAGTCAGAATTCCCATACCGTCTTTTATAAGCGCTTTGCCGGTTTCACCGATACGCCTGCATAAGTCTTTATCTTCATTATGTATAGCGACAGCCTCTTTTTCAAGTTCAGCCCATATTTCGTCTGATTTTTTACTTTTCAGCGATTCCGCCTTTGCCATCATCCGGTTAATACCCCAGCTCAGGTTAACTGCGGTTGGTCTCGATGAATTTAAATATGCAGCCTTTTTTTTCATCTCGGTTATAAATTCCCCTGATGGTAATGACTGACTGTGCTGCATACCCAGCAGTATTCCATACGCACCGGCAACACCCAGTGCTGGTGCCCCTCTGACACGGAGCTGTTTGATTGCATCCCATACCTGTTCTATATTTTTCTGTTTTTTATAGACAACTTCAACGGGAAGTTTTGTCTGATCAAGAAAAATAAGTGTACCGTTTTTCCATGAAATAGTTTCAACCATAAAATAGCACTCCACAGGTTTTTAGGTATTATATACCAAACAGATGATAAAAGAAATAGTCTGCTGTTCACGCGAGTTCATTATGATTCAATAGTAAGTTCCTTCATCTGTTCTGCATTCACGGCTGCAGCACCGTCCGGGTGGTTATTGAAAAATACATGGGTTATTTCCGCTTTTTCGGCCAGCTTTTTTACAAAAGGAACAGATGCTGCAAGTTCTTTCGGGGTGTATGTATACCTGTACCGGCTGCTGCCGTTTGCACCTTCTGTTCCGGCGGAGTTATCAGCAGTTTGTACATACCAGTTGTCCGCGTTTCTGCCGTGGAATCGGATGTATGCACGTTTCCCTGTTACGACGGGGACAAGTGGTGGAAGAGCTGAGATATGCGGCATGTCGCAGAGTACAATGCCTGCTCCCCGTTTATCAAGACCTTTGTATACGCGCTCCGTAAACCATGATGAATGACGGAATTCAACGACGGAAGGATAATCCGTAAATACAGACAGCAGATTGTTCAGATATATCCGGTTATTAACTTCATAATGGAAGCTTTGTGGAAACTGGAACAGTACAGCAGAAAGTATGCCGCCGTTTACAAGGGGGAGCAGGGCAGCGCGGAATGACGCTGCATCTATATCCCATCCGGGGCCGGCGTTGTGCGTCAGACTCCTGGGTGCTTTTACAGCGAAAAGTATTTTCCTCCCGGATCGGTTCATCATAGAGCGGAGCTGTTCTTCCACCGGCATCCGGTAAAATGTAAAATTTACTTCTAATGCAGTAAAATGCATGGCATAGTATGCAAGAAAATCACTGCGTTTAAGTTTTTCAGGATAAAAAACTCCGCGCCATTCGGGATAGTCGTATCCACTTGTTCCCCATACGATTTTTTTGTCAGACAGAAGTTTCATCAGAATACCTCCGGCAGTCCGGAGAACCGCGTCGTATATGAAGGCGAAAGAAAAGAACGCTGCATTATCCATGCTGACTGCGTTCCGTCTGCCTTTTTATCATCTGTTTGATCTCTCATGCAGGGATGAATCGTACCCCGTCCGTATTTTTCGTTGATAAAATCGCAGGCTCCCATAACAGAGCGGTATTTTTCCTGTTTACACTGCTGATTTTCCTTAAAAAGTTCATGCTGGACTTCCATATCTTTTTCAAGACCGATGAGGCTTACCATAATTTTGCGGTATGAATATCCCTTCCTGTAAACGGAATGCATAAGTCCGACTGCCGCCTGAAGTATGGAAGGCAGGTAACTCGTTGCACACGGGAGTCTTGCAAGAGCACTGTTGAAGTATTCTTTGTCTTTGTTTATTCCTCCGTATGCACGTGCTGTCATAAGGTAAATCGATACAAGTGTACATGCAGATCCTTCTGATCTCATCCGCGTTACTGCAAGCTGCGTGTATTCTGCAAGCGCAGTTTCAAGTTCTTCGATAGCGGTGACTCCGCGTGCAAACGATTTGCTGACAGAAATATTCTGCCGGATTTCAGAACGCGGACTGTTTTGAGACGGAATGCCGTTCAGTTCCTGTACAGTACGGAAACCGGTGATTGAAAGATATTTTTTAGCTTTTTCAAGTGGAAAATTTGCAAGGTCGTATGCTGTATGAACGCCTAACCGGGAAAGTACATCTGCTTTTGACGGACCTATACCCCATACGTCTGATGCAGGATACTGCGAGAGTACGGATTCGCCGTCCAGCTCATGCCAGTTGCATACACCGCCGTATTTTTTTGCGAGTTTGTTGCACATCTTTGCAAGTGTTTTTGTGGGAGCTATTCCGACTGATACGGGAATGTGTATCTGGCGGAGTGCTTCCGTGCGGAGTTCCTCCGCCAGACCGGTAAATGATATATTTTTCCAGTCTGGATAGAAAAGAAAACTTTCATCGATGGAATACTGTTCTGTTTCCGGAGCATACTCGTTGTAGAGAAGATTGAGACGCATACTTATATCCGCATACAGTGTATAGTTCGACGAGAATACAGCAACATTTTTTGCTGAGTACGCCGGTTTTTTACGGAAATAGACGTCGCCTCTTCTGAATCCGAGAGAACAGCAGATACTGTCAAGTGAAATCGTAATACCGTCGTTGTTCGAGAGCACTGCTATCGGTGATTTGTTCAGATCAGGCCGGAATATGCGTTCACACGAGGCATAAAAGCTGTTTGCATCGACATGCATAATCATAAACAGCGTACTACTCCGGTAACTATTCCGAACAGTTGTACGACAGGATGATATACGTCATATTCATCTGCATAGAGGAATTTATTGCCGTCTGCAGAATCAGGTATAAGTTTTACACACCGGAAAGCCCCTGATACTGTGCTGATTACAGCTGTTTTTTCCGCTGCAGGATGACAGGAACTGTCGACAACAAGAATATCCCCGTGAAATATACCGCAGGACATTATATTCCTGCCGGCATATCTCATCGCGAACGTCGAGGCAGGATGCTTTATAAGTATATCGTTGAAATTTAGTGTACTGTCTTCATATCCCTGAGCTGGGGAAGGAAAGCCTGTCGTATTCATTTGGTAATACTATAATAATGTACAGTATATATGTCAATGGCTGTATAAAAAAAAGGTAGCTTTCTAATATATAGAAAGTTACCTTTTGAATCGGGCTACCGGAATTCGAATCCGGGACCCCATGCCCCCCAGACATGTACGCTAACCAGCTGCGCTATAGCCCGTAGTGTCACTTACTATATCAAAAGTCGGCAGTCTGGTCAATTACAGTTTAAAGAAATCGGGGAACATCTTAATTTAACTAGTTCCTTTTTCCGAAAAGCCGTAAAAGAGAGAGGAATATGTTGATAAAGTCCAGATACAGTTCAAGAGCTCCAATTATGGAAGCTTTTTTAAATGTTTCCGAACTGTCGGCATATCCTGCTGCAGACAGCATTTTTTGGGAATCATATGCCGTAAGTCCTGCAAAAACAACAACAGTGATAAGGGAAATAGCCCAGTTAAGGCCGTTTGATTTTAACAGGATGTTGATAATTGATGCGATAATCAATCCCCATACAGCCATCATGAGATACCGTCCTGCGGTATTGAGATTCTGTTTTGTCCTCATTCCATACAGACTCATCACGCCGAACATTCCTGCAGAAGCGAGGAATGTATACATAATGGAGGTGCCCGTATATACAATAAATATTGAAGACAGCGTAAGTCCGTTAAGAACAGAGTAGACAACGAATGCGATGGAAGCTGCTGTCGTTGAAATTTTACGAATAGAAGCAGACAGCCACCACACAAGCGCTATTTCACCGATTGCGACTACCCAGAATCCTATTGCACCGTTTCCGAACAGGAATTTAAGTAACGGTGTGCTTGTTGCTGTAAGAAATGCACTTGCTGCGCTGATTATAAGCGCAAGTGTCATCCAGCCGTATGTGCGTGAAAGAAATTTCCGTTTCTCGTCAGCTGCAGAACGATAGCTTATTGAATCATAATTTTCCATATATTCTCCTTGGTTTTTCAGCTTCCCTGATAATATAATCAAAACCCGTATCATAGTGTTACACTTTTTTTATAGTTTAGTCGAGATAGTACCGGATTGTTGATTTTATCATGCAATATTGCTATAAGGAGTATATGGCAAATCTTATTGATTATGTAGCATGGCGTGGAGACATACCGCTTACGGTTGATCCGTTCAATGACATTGATGCTCTTGTTCTCTGCCAGATTTCGTATCTTGATGCGGGAGGTCTTCTTGGTACAGACTTCAAAAAATGTATTACGCTTTCAGAGTTTGCTGTTTCGTTTCGTTCTGCAGAAGATTTTCAGCGTCGTTCAGATACCGGAGCTATGATAAACAAACTTTCCGTCCAGCTCCTGTTTGATGCAGGGGCTTCAGAACGCTTTGGTTCTATGGAAGTGTGCGGTTACAGAGCTCTGCTTGATATACAGAAGGAAGAGCAGTTTTCAGCAGTTACATTTTTAACCGGCGATAAATATGCATTTACTGCATTCCGCGGAACGGATGACACAATTGTCGGATGGAAAGAAGATTTTAATATGGGGGTTCTGGAAACTGTTCCTGCACAGACTGACGCGGTTGAATATCTCATCGATGCGATGAAACATATTCATTCGAAATTCAGAATAGGGGGACATTCAAAAGGGGGAAATCTTGCAGTTTATGCAGGAGCAGCGGTAGATCAGAAATTAAAAAACCGGGTTATAGAAATATACAATAACGATGGCCCGGGCTTCCGCGACGAAACGATCATGTCTCCTGAATTTCAGACAGTCATTCCAAAACTGCATTCTTTTTATCCTCAGTTTTCAATAGTAGGTATGCTGTTTTCTCATGCCGGAACATACACCGTCGTTGAAAGCGACCAGACAGGCATTATGCAGCATGATCCGTTTTCCTGGCATCTGTCGCGCAGCGGATTTGTTGCACTTCAGGGATTTGATGCCGGAAGTAAAAAGTTTCATGAAACATTCAACACATGGTTTAAGGAATTGTCGGATGAACAGCGGGCAAAATTTGTTGAAACTTTGTTTGATGTGCTTCAGGCGACAGATGCCCGTACAAATTCCGAACTTGAAAGCAACTGGCTCAGGAGTTCAGCAAAAATTATCAGTGCGCTTGCAAAGCTTGACAATGAATCCAGGGAAAATATTATGAAGACCATGCAGCTGCTTTTCCGTATTGCAAGACGCAATCTGCCTGCTATCCAGAATATCACATTCGGTTTTTCGCCTGTAACGAGGAAAGAAAAAAAAGAGAACAAATGGTAAATACTTTCATTTAGGTATATACTTGAACCTATGGAAGACATAACGATTGCAACAAACAGCCCCGTCGGTCGGCATCTTGATGCGATTTCAGAAGATAACGCTGTATCGTATCTCATGTTTAACAGGAAAAAAATCCAGCTTGTCGCAATGATTACAATCGGACGTGAAACCGATAATGACGTCGTTGTCGACAACAAACTTGCAAGCCGCCATCATGCAGTTATTCAAAAAATACGCGATGCGTATTTTATCAAAGATCATGACAGCACGAATGGTACGTATCTTAACGGTCAGATGATACCACGCGACAAGTATGTGAAACTTAATCGCGGTGACAGAATTACAATCGGTACGATGAACCTTGTCATCTCCTGATTAAGCAGGTTCTATTGAGTGATCCATTTTACAATAAAATACATGAACTTTATGCAGAACAGCGTCTGCCGTCTTATGACGAACTGCTGAAAACTGCAGACCGGACGGCATCTGTTCTTGATGCAGAGGATGAGGTGTATTGTCCCCGTGCCCGGAACGGGAAGCCGGGCGCTTTGCTTGATTTTACGAAGCTTCCCGAGCTTCCGCTTATTGTTGTTCCTGATCTGCATGCGCGCACTTATTTTCTTCTGAATGTACTCGATTTTGTACCTGGGGATGGGTTTTTTGATAAATCCCTCGAAGGAAAATCTGTGCTTGATGCCCTTGAACTCGGTGCAGTCCGTGTTGTATGTGTCGGAGATGCACTGCATGCGGAACAGCGCGCGCGTGGCCGGTGGCTTGAGGCTTTACTTGACTTTGACAACGGAACTACCGACGGGAAGGCAATGCGCGAAGAGATGGAGGAAGGTCTTACTCTGCTGGAACTTGTTATGGCATGCAAATGCCGCTTCCCTGCAACGTTTCATTTTCTGAAAGGAAATCATGAAAATATAACAAACAGATGCGGCGGCGGAAACTTTCCATTCTGCAAATTTGCGAATGAAGGTGAAATGGTGATGCGTTTTATGCGTCATGTTTACGGTGACGACGTGCTTCATATTATTTCCTGCTGTGAGGATATGCTTCCGTTGATTGCGGCTTTTCCCGGATGTATTATTTCACATGCAGAGCCGCGCCGGGCATTTACGCGTGATGAACTTATCAATGCCAGACAGAATCCGGAAGTTGTTGCAGGACTTACATGGACCGAAAATGCCGGAGCCGACCAGGGAAGTGTTAAGGCTGTAATGAACGGGCTGCTTGGAAGTACAGGTCCGGCTCATGCGGTTTATCTTGCGGGGCATCGTCCTGTTTCGGGGCGATATGCACTGCGCCAGGATGGGTTGTTTATCCAGTTTCATAATACGGAGATGCAGAATGTTGCGCTCGTTTTGCCGGGAAAGAAATTTAATCCCGACATTGATATTGTTTCGGTTGTTAATGACTATTGAGTCATCAGGGTTTTTAATGTTTTATATAAAGAATGGAGTCAGATATGCCGGAATCTTTTCCGCCAATGATTGGTAAGTACAAAATACTCGGAGTAATAGCGCATGGCGGTATGGGCGTCGTATATAAAGCCGAACATCCGTCATTAAAAAGGTTTGTCGTAATAAAAAAAATGACAGCGCGCGGAAATAACGCAAATGCGGAACGTTTTAAACGGGAAGCACAGATCCTTCTTGATCTTCAGAGTTCATATATTGTTCATCTGTTCGACTATTTTACAGAAGGCGGCTACCGCTATATGGTGGAAGAACTTGTAGACGGAATGGCTCTTGATAAACTTCTTGCACGGGAAACAATACTTCCTCCTGAACTCGCACTGCTTGTCGTACAGGATGCCTGTTATGCATTGAAATGCGCACATAACAAGGGAATTATACATCGTGACATAAAACCGGGGAATATACTGATTTCAAAAAGGGCAGAGATAAAACTTGCTGATTTTGGAATAGCCGGTGAAAAAGAAAAAGAGACTGATCAACCGTCTTTGACGCAGTCGGGAATAGCGCTTGGTACTCCAGCGTATATGCCGCCGGAACAGTATGAGAACAGCAGTAAAGTAGACCAGCGTGCAGATATTTATGCGCTCGGAATTATGCTTTATGAAATGACGACAGGCGCCAAACCGTTTCCCGGAACGCTTTCCATGGAAACTCTTAATCGTATAAGAAAAGGAAAGTATATCTCGCCGAAGAAAATAGATAAAACAATTCCGAATACGGTGAACAGCCTGATAAAAAAAATGATGCAGTCTAATCCCCGGCATCGTTTTCAGTCAGTTGAACCGATTATAAAAATTGTGCAGAGGTATCTGAGACATTACGATATACATGAGATCCGCGTGCAGCTGGCAAAGGCCGTTATTTCACCGAAAACTGTTTCGTTTCCTGAATTCGTACCCAAGGATATAGCAAAGCGTAAAGTGCAGCATGCTGCGTGCATAACGTTAGCTGCAGCAGCCGCTTTCACCTTTTTGTGGTACAGCGGTTTTATTCACCGTACAATTCTGCGCAGACTGTTTACCCCTGTCGATGTACAAATGCAGATGCCTGCTTCGACACTGGAAGGTTCAGACCTGCCTGTTCGTGCATTTTTCTTTGAAAACGACGGTACTGATATTCCCGAAATTGGAGGTTCCCGCAGAATTTTCACGGAACAGAAGGAAAAAACGGCGGATGATACAGGGGGGGCACGGCAGTCTGTAAAGGTCAGAACATATACAATAAAAACGGTGTTCCTCAAACCGGGCAGTTATCGTATAAAAGTCGTGGCTGGGCCGTATGTGTGGTGGAAATCATTTTCCGTAACAAAAAAGAGCCAGCTTATTCAATGTGATTTTCTCAAAGGTGCAAGTCGTCCGCTTACCGTAAAACCTCATGCCTACGATGCAGTAACAGGGGAAGATATTACCTCAAAAACAGCGTTTTTTGTTCTATACAATGGAACATGGAGACTTCTTACAGATATCGGAGATAGCGGTATGATTTCCGGCACCGTATGGAAAATAAAAGCGTCATGTCCGGGATATAATGATGAGATATTTTCACTGCTTCTGGACTGGTATCAGGATGAGTTGTTTATATCAGCGAATCTTATACATGCAGAAAAATGAGTTTTTTTCAGAACTTGCCTTATTCTGTTATTAGAGGGTATATTAAATATATGACAAAGAAAGATACAGACATTAATATCAATACAGAAGATCAGAGCATGCCGGTTTCTCTGGACGAAGCTGATGCTGTCCTTGAGAAAAAAGAATCTGCCGGTGACAGCAGCACTGTAAATGCTGATAAAAAGGAGGGGGGAAATTCAGACAGCAGAGATATACTTCCTGCTGATCAGACTTTGCCCGTAAAACTGCTTCTTATTCCACTTCAGGGCCGTCCTATATTTCCGGGTATTTTTACACCACTTATGATAAACTCATCTGACGATACGAAAGTGATTGATGAGGCCTATGCCGGTGATGGGTATATCGGCATCTGTATGCTTAAAAATGAAGCAGAAACTCCGTCCATAGACGACTTACATGAAGTTGGTACAGTGGCACGTATAATCAAAAAAATCAACCTGCCGGACGGCGGTCTCAATGTTTTTATTTCGACACTTAAGCGTTTCCGTATTCGTAAGGCACTTCATTCGTCAGCACCGATAGCAGCGGCTGTAGAATATCTTGACGACGAGGAAGACGATACTTTTGAAGTAAAAGCACTCACTCGTGCACTTATCAGCGAAATGAAGGAAGTCTCTGAAAATAATCCACTTTTTTCCGAAGAAATGCGTCTTAATATGGTAAATATCGATCATCCTGGAAAAATTGCGGACTTCATCGCATCAATACTCAATATTGATAAAAATGAACAGCAGAAAGTCCTTGAAATGCTCAATGTACGACAGCGTATGGAGCAGGTTCTTGTGTACATAAAAAAAGAACAGGAACTGCTGCGTGTCCAGAAAAAAATTCAGAACGAACTTAACGAAAAAGTCGAGAAAAATCAGCGCGAATATTTCCTCCGTGAAGAGATGAAATCGATACAGGAAGAACTTGGTACTGACGCAGAAGGAAATGAATCCGATTATCTGAAATTCAAGAAGAAAATAGATGAGTTTCATTTTGAAGGTGAAATAAAGGAAACGGTTGAAGATGAACTGGAAAAGTTTAACCTTATGGATCCCAATTCCGCCGAATATATAGGTACTCGTAACTTTCTTGAGCTTGTTACACAGCTGCCCTGGAATGATCAGCCGGTCGAAAATTACAGTCTTGCTGCTGCCCATAAAATACTTGAACGGGATCATTTTGGGCTTGATGACGTAAAGAAACGGATTATGGAATTCCTTTCTGTACGAAAGCTTAAGCAGGATGCGAAAGGGTCAATACTGCTTCTCGTGGGGCCTCCGGGAGTTGGCAAGACAAGTGTAGGACATTCGATCGCCGATGCAATGAACAAACCGTTTTTCCGTTTTTCTGTCGGCGGTCTGCGTGACGAAGCAGAGATTAAAGGTCACAGACGAACATATATCGGTGCGCTGCCGGGGAAAATAATCCAGGGGTTAAAAATCACAAAAACCCGTGCACCGGTATTTATGATAGACGAGATTGACAAGATGGGACAGAGTTACCAGGGAGATCCTGCAAGCGCACTGCTGGAGGTACTGGACCCTGAACAGAATGTAGCTTTCCGCGACAACTATCTGGATCTTCCGTTTGATATTTCTGATATATTTTTTATTCTTACTGCGAATACGCTTGATTCTATTCCGGAACCTCTTCTTGACCGGGCGGAAATTATACAGCTTCCCGGATACATTGATCAGGAGAAACTGGAAATTGCACGCCGGTATCTTATACCGAAGAACCTTGCAAAGAACGGACTGCAGAAGAATCAGGTGCAATATACAAAAGAGGCTCTGCTTATGATTGCAGAGGAATATGCACGAGAGGCAGGTGTCCGAAACTATGAGAAATGCGTCGATAAAATTCACCGGAAAATCGTAACAGAGCTTATGACGGAAGCAGAAAAGAAAGCCTCTGATGCAGCGGAAAAGGCAAAGAAAGATAAAGATGCTAAAATTGCAGCAGAAAAGGCGAAAGGTGGAAAAATACTGACCCAGGCTGAAATAGACAGGCTTGTTCAGGCAGACCGCGAGCTTACACAGAATGAGATAGACAGACTG
>Ga0172378_10002140_pt1 | contig 18428 bp, 15 predicted proteins | sample GrowelOW332metaG_FD_119755 | JGI IMG/M metagenome (GOLD analysis project Ga0172378, IMG submission 119755) | Groundwater microbial communities from an aquifer near a municipal landfill in Southern Ontario, Canada - Pumphouse #3_1 metaG | ecosystem: Environmental > Aquatic > Deep subsurface >... | reverse complement strand
CATTACTGACCAATTGGCATCACACGACTTAAGTGATGCCTGACAGTTTGGTACAAAAAAATACATAATAGTTTCACACAATTATTAGTCAAAAGTTAGAACAAAAAACGCATTATATCATCAAAAGAGATCAATTGGACTATAATGCTACTTATTTGAACGATACTAACACACCTAAAATCTATTCAGTCTGTATATTTGCAATAGTCGAAAGCATTAGTTAATGATTCGACAGATAAACAAAATCCTTATAATAAAATACATTATGGTCAATTTTTCTCTCGAAGGTAAAGTAGCACTAATCACTGGTGCTTCTTACGGAATTGGTTTCGGAATAGCCACAGCATTTCACAAACAAGGTGCTAAAATTGTTTTCAATGATATCAAACAAGAATTAGTAGATAGAGGTTTAGCTTCCTACAAGGAACTTGGCATCGAAGCTACTGGTTATGTATGTGATGTCACCAATGAAGAACAAGTACAGGACATGGTAGCTAAAATTGAAAAGAACATAGGTTCTATAGACATTTTGGTTAACAATGCAGGAATCATCAAACGTGTTCCTATGCATGAGATGAAAGCTTCTGACTTCAGACAAGTGATTGATATCGATCTTACTGGTCCATTTATCGTATCAAAAGCGATTTTGCCAAGTATGATGAAACGTAGAAAAGGTAAAATCATTAATATCTGTTCTATGATGAGTGAACTTGGTCGCGAAACAGTTTCTGCATACGCAGCTGCCAAAGGTGGTCTAAAGATGCTTACTCGCAATATTGCATCTGAATATGGTGAATACAATATTCAATGTAATGGTGTCGGTCCTGGTTACATAGCTACTCCACAAACAGCACCATTACGTGAGAAACAAGCTGATGGTTCTCGTCATCCATTTGATTCATTTATTTGCTCTAAAACTCCAGCTAATAGATGGGGAAATCCTGAAGATCTTATGGGACCTGCTGTATTCCTTGCATCAGAAGCATCTGATTTTGTTAATGGTCACGTAATTTATGTAGATGGCGGTATCTTAGCATACATAGGCAAACAACCTAAATAACAACTCAATGAATTGGATCAATCATAAATCTATACAATCCGTTGTAAGCATTATGACTTTATTACTGATTGCTTCGTGTAATACGAAGCAGTCAGTTACTGTCTCTATAGCTAACCATTCAGACCGAGATTATGGAACAAGACTAATAGAAGTTCCCTTACACTCAATCCGACAGAGACTAAAGTTAACAAATGCTTCAGCATCGAATAATCACATTGTAGTACTAAACAAACAAGGGGAAAAAATACCGATACAAATTACAATGGATAGTCTGTTGCTATTCCCCGTTTCGTTAGAAGCAAATCAACAAAAGCAGTTCACGATATCATCTGGAGAACCGACTTCAGAAGAGACAATTGCCTGCGGTCGAGTATATCCAGAACGTTTAAGCGATTTTGCATGGGAAAATGACAAAGTAGCTTTTAGAACTTATGGTCCTGATTTGATGGCTCAAGGAGGAATATCATATGGGTATGATACTTTTAATAAATATGGCACATCAGAGCCAATGCTCGATGAGATGTATGCTGGTGAAAGCAACGAGAAAAGTCTAGAGAAACTTCGTTATCTACGTACCATAGATAGCAAAAAAGCAATGGAATGGGCAAGCATATTTTCTTATCACTATGACCACGGACATGGTTATGATAGTTATTCTGTAGACCAAACTCTTGGTGCTGGCGCAACCGCATTAATAGTGGATGGAAAATTACACTTTCAAAATTGTTGGTCTAAATGTACCGTATTAGAAAATGGCCCCTTGCGAATGACAGCAGTACTCACCTTCCCTAAGATGGTTATCAAAGGAGACACTGTCGTAGAACAACGAACCATTACCCTAGACATGGGCGATCATCTTAACAAAACAAAAGTCACCTATATCGGTTTGAAGAGTATTTCTGATGTAGCATCAGGAATCGTATTACATGAAGATGGCACACCAGAAACAATAGCTGCTGGCTACGGTTGTACTCATGCTCCTCTACATTCTGCAAGAGAATATGGACAGTATGCACTAGACACAAAAAATCGTTATATGTGTTATGTAGATGGAACTAAAGGAACTGACGGTTCAGATATTGGAGACTTTTATATGGGCATGATTTCATCTGAAAAATGTCAGGAAGTAGCAAGAATCCCATTTAGTTCAGACGAAGTCAAACTAAATCACAACCGCGACTTTGGTCATCTATTGATGAATCATAAACTAACAAAAGATGCCTCTCTTACCTATTATTGGGGAACAGCTAATCAAAAAGATGGAGAGATTCTTAATTTAGCATCATGGAAACAATGGATTGAAAATTATGTTTACTTCCTAGACAACCCTATTGAAGTAAGCATCAACTAATGAATAAATACAATCTTAAATAACTTAATACCTATGGAACAATTCTTTAATTACATCGTCTCACTGGGCGCACCAGTAATGATGCCTATTATCTTCACTATACTTGGCATATCGATTGGCATCAAGCCAGCCAAAGCTGTCAAAAGTGGACTTCTAGTCGGTGTCGGCTTCGTGGGGCTATCTATTATAACAGCCTTACTAACTAGCACTCTAGGACCTGCTCTAAATAAAGTAGTAGAGATTTATGGCTTGCAACTCAATGTCTTTGATATGGGCTGGCCCGCTGCTGCAAGTATCGCATACAATACTTCTGTAGGTGCATTTATTATTCCAGTTTGTTTGGTCGTGAATCTAATCATGCTATTCACCAAAACGACAGAAACAGTCAATATTGACTTATGGAACTATTGGCACTTTGCCTTCATCGGGGCTATTGTCTATTTCGCAACAGGAAGTCTTCTTTGGGGATTCTTTGCAGCAATCATTTGCTACATTATCACTTTAGTGGTAGCTGATTACATGGCTCCTTCTATGCAAAAATTCTATGACAATCTAGATGGTATCTCAATCCCACAACCTTTCTGTATCGGATTTGTTCCTGTAGCATGGGGAGTCAATAAAGTACTTGACAAAATTCCTGGAGTGAACAAAATAAATATCTCCGCTGAAGGAATGAAAAAGAAATTTGGACTCTTTGGAGAACCTCTTTTCCTAGGCGTATTGATTGGCGTTTTGATGGGTTCTTTTGCACAATATGATATACCTAAGATATTGATGCTCGGGGTAAAGATGGGTGCTGTAATGGAACTCATACCACGTATCACTCATTTATTTATCGAAGGATTGATGCCTATTTCAGATGCAACTAGAGCACTTATCCAGAAGAAATTCAAAGGAAAAGTAGAACTACATATTGGTATGACTCCAGCATTAGTTATCGGACATCCTGCAACTTTAGTTGTGTCATTATTACTGATTCCTGTTATCATATTCTTGGCAGTAATTCTTCCTGGAAATGAATTTTTACCTTTAGCATCACTAGCAGGATTGTTTTACATTTTCCCACTTGTATTACCGATTACCAAAGGAAATGTCTTTAAGACATTTATTGTAGGATTGGTTATCTTGATTGCTGGGGTTTATCTTACAACAAACTTGGCACCAGCCTTTACGTTAGCAGCAAGAGACGTATTTGCACAGACCCACGATGCGGCAGTACAGATACCTGCTGGATTTGATCGTGCAGGATCTTTAGATTTTGCATCGAATCCATTAGCTTGGATGCTCTATCATCTTACAGCCACATTTAGAGTTGTAGGTCCTATCATCCTAGTCTTATTTACTTTAGTTTTGATGATCTTTAATAGAAGACGTATCGTCAAACTAGAAAAAATAGCCGTTGCAGAAAATGCTCTCCAAGCAGACACTGACGAAAACGACAAAAAATAGATTTAAGAATAAAAAAATAACTATTAGAATTAATCAATAAAAAAAATCATGAGAAAAATTGCATTAGCTCTTTTCACCGTTTTAATGGCTTCAAGTAGTCTGTTCGGACAAGTAAACTATACGATACAGACAGCATGTCACCCTGATGATGTCAAACATTATGATACGGCTAAACTTCGCGAACGATTCGTGATGCCTAAAGTAATGGTACCAGGCGAAATCAACGTGACAGTTTCAAGATATGACCGTCTTATCTTTGGCGGTGCAGTCCCTACTACTAAAGAACTCAAACTAGAAACAATAGATCCTCTAAAGGCTCCTTATTTCTTGTTCAACCGTGAGTTAGGCGCTATCAATGTAGGTGGCCCTGGTAAAATCATCGTAGATGGTAAAACCTACAAACTCGATTATAAAGAAGCACTTTATGTAGGTCGTGGAAATAAAGACATCCGTTTCGTTAGTGATGATGCTTCTAAACCAGCTAAATTCTATATCAATTCTGCTATTGCTCACAAGGCATACAAAACGCAACTGATTAGCAAAGACAAAGCAGTGGTCATTCATGCAGGAAGCAAAGAAGGTAGTAACGAACGAGTCATCAACAAATTGATTGTCAATGATGTTCTTGAAGAAGGACCTTGCCAATTGCAAATGGGATTGACTGAATTGATGTCTGGAAGTGTATGGAATACCATGCCAGCACATATGCACGGACGACGTGTAGAGGCTTACTTCTACTTCGAAGTATCTCCGAAAAATGCCATCTGTCATTTGATGGGAGAACCTCAAGAGGAACGCCTTGTATGGCTTCACAACGAACAAGCAATCATGTCTCCAGAATGGTCTATCCATGCTGCAGCTGGAACAAGTAACTACAGCTTCATTTGGGGTATGGGTGGTGAAAACCTAGATTACAATGATAAAGAGGTGATCTCATTCTCGGAAATGAGATAAAGGGTCAATCCCTTTTTATTACTTACATTTCAATGATGTAGTCATGACCTTATAATAAGAAAAGTCCCGAGATCGATAATTAAATCGTTCTCGGGACTTTTTAAGTTCACATATAGTCTATTTTATATCCCACTGATCTGTTCTAAAAGAAGAAGCAGGTAATTTAGCAGCATCGAAGAGTGTACCTACTGTCCAGTTCTTAAAACAGTAACGCACAGCTACTGGATCAGCTACCTCAGGACTTGACACAATCACTAACGGTTTATGATTGACGATAGCAGCATCTGCAGGATAAAACTTTTTATCTGCTCCAGCTATTTCAAAACCTTCGAGAGGTCCCCCGTAAGTAGATAACCCTTTATAAAGGTTCTTGAACGAAATAATAATCTGTCCTTTATCCGTTTTCTTCATCGAGTCATAGATAGGACCACAACAGGCAATAAGATTCATGCCATAATCATGGTTCAAAGCCCAATAGCTTAGACGTTCGGCCACTTCCTTCTTGTGAGATGGATGGATACATTGTTCTTCGCCCAAATCCATAATACAAGCCATACCCACATTTGGAAGGATATCTAATGTCTGCATTTGAACTTCACGGATATAAGCAGAATTTACTTCTTTATCATATTTGTAAGGAGCAATCTGTACATAATAGAAGGATAAATCGTCCTGTCCCCACTCATCGCACCACTCCTGAATCATAGCAGGAAACAAAGATTTATATTCAGCAGGCCAAAGACGATTAGATTCTCCTTGATACCATAAAAAGCCCTTAATGCCATAACCAACAAGAGGATGAATCATCGCATTATAGATCGTATAAGGCCAAGCATTGGCTCTACCATGCTTAAAATCGATACCAGACCAACGATATGAAGGAAAATTTTCCTGAAGAAATGATTTACTCATCCATGACTCGATGTTCGAACCACCCCACGCACTTTGAATGATTCCTACAGGTACTTTAAGCACGTTATGAAGCCGTTTGGCATAGAGAAATCCAACAGCACTAAAATCATGTGTTGTATTCATATTAGCCACCTTCCACAGCGCATCTTTCACGTCAGTCTGAGGAACTTGATTGAAACTTTTTTCTATTTTGTATAGACGAATATCTTTATAATCAGTATCCAACATCAAGTTATTGTAGTCTTGAATAGGTTGATTATCCCATCCTTCCAAAGGATACTCCATGTTGCTCTGTCCAGAACAGATCCACACTTCCCCAAGAAGTACATCATCAAATTCAACGGCAGTAGTTCCTTTGATTTTGAGCCATTGGGGTTGACAATCCGTTTTTGGTGTAGGCAAAGCAAATCGCCATTGACCTTCATCATTAGAACTAGTAGTTAGTTCCTGCCCCCAAGAAGTACGCAAGGACAAAGATACGTTAGGAGCATCCATTCCCCAGACAGCCACCGTATCCTTTTGCTGAAGAACCATGTGGTTATTGAAAAAGGTAGGTAGAGTTGTTTGTCCGTAACTAAATAGCGTAAAAAATAAGCCACTTAGTAAGAGACTTAGGATCATAAATCCATGTGTTTTCATTTTCTTTCTTTCCATATTAGATATATTATTAGTGATTAATAATGATTTTAACAAAGGTACGAAAGCTATCAAATCTAGACAACAATTAATCAAAATAGATGTTTTTTATTACACCTATAAGAATAGAAACTAGTTGACCAATAAAACAGAGAAATAAGACAAAAATTAAGGATTCTAGGCTATTGTTTATTTTCGTCAGATCAACACTTTACGCATTTGGAAGATGAAATGTTATTATTTAACATTATAGTAGAATAATGCCGTTGGTAACAAGGCGAGTTTACCGTGGTAACCTAGTGTGTTCAACTTTTTGAACGTACGAGTTCAAAAAGTTGAACACACTAGGTTACTTTTTGACCCATTTGAGTCTTCTTTTTTGTTTTCTTGAATTGTTAAAAACGCATTCTAAGGTACTTTCTCGGCTGTCAAATAGGTTCAGGTAGCTTTCCTAATAGAAAAGAAAATAGAAAGGCTCTGTCTGAAGCAAAAAAATTCACTATTGTTAAAAGCGGGCAATACAAAAGCAGATTAAGTAAATAGAAATAAAAAAAAAGAATAAGCTCAGTACAAGACTAAGCCTATTCTATTCCTTAAAGAATTATTATAGTTGAAAAACAATCGTTACTTCAAATGAAATTTTGATGTTCTATATCCATATATAGTGATGACAACAAAACAAATAAGGGGCAATACGAAGGATAAATTCACTGCTGGAAAATCAAGTATCGTACCCATATCGATAATTGAAGCTTGAATCTTTGGCAAGAAACTTCCCCCGATAATGGCTAAGATAAGTCCTGCAGCACCAAATTTAGCATCATCTCCCATCCCTTCGAGGGCAATACCATAAATAGTAGGGAACATCAATGACATACATGCTGAAACACCAATCAAAGAATACAATCCCTTAATATCTTCGAAGAAAATAGTTCCAAGTACCAATACAATACTTCCAATAGCTAAAAGTTGCAATAGTCTACCTGGTTGAATGTATTTAAGAATGAAAGTACAAACAAATCGAGCAATCAAAAAGACAAACATAGCCAATATGTTGTATAGTTGAGCTACATGAGCTGCCCCTCCTTCAGTCAAACCACTGATGGCATTGCCTGAAGCGATATTAGTTGCCACAGTATCAGATAAGAAACCTAACTGATTGACAACATAAAGCCAACCACTATTCAAAGCATCTGGAGCTATTCCATATTTTAGAAAGATGCGTTGCCCATATTGAACAACAAATGTCCAGCACATGATTTGTGCCCCTACATAAAATGTTTGAGAAATCACTCCTTCATGGTATCTTGGTATTCTCAATAATTTACTTATTGTCTTAAAAAGGTTTAGATTATGCTCCCTGTCAGCATTCTTAGGCATCTTCACTAAAGCAATAATGATAAACATGACAAAAATGACAAGACCTATCGTAACATAAGGTTGACTGAGGATATGTAAATCATTCAGCTTGATTGCTTCAAATTCATCGGCGGGTAACATCGCTCTTTCTGCCGATCCTAGCGGGTTCAATTTAGCTTGGATAACGGTAGTAGCAACAAACATTCCGACTAATGAACCCATCGGATTAAAAGCTTGTGCGAAATTCAATCGACGAGTTGCCGTTTTTGCTGATCCCATAGATAGAATATAGGGATTGGCACTTGTTTCGAGAAACGATAATCCGCAGGTCATCACAAAGTAGGCGATAAGGAAAGGACAATACATACCAACAGAACTAGCTGGTAAAAATAGGAGTCCACCTATAGCATAGAGTCCTAAACCAACAAGGATACCTGCCTTGTAACTATATTTACGGATAAAAAGTGCAGCAGGAAAAGCCATAGCACCATATCCTCCGTAAAAGACAACTTGTACCCAAGTTCCACCACTAGCCCCCATAGTGAAAATTCTAGAAAAGGCTTCTACCATGGGATTGGTAATATCATTAGCAAATCCCCATAGTGCGAAACAACTCGTTATCAAAATAAAAGGAAGTAGTACAGCTGAAGGGACTACTTTGTCTTTGGTCTTTTGACTCTTTTTGTTCATCATAATTATTTAGTATAAAGTAATAAGGTAATATTTTGTGTGTTTAGTTATTCATGGATATAATTAATTCCAACGATTGAAAGAAAAAGATGAAAAAAAACGATTAATACTAATCGCTTTTTGAAGAATTCCGAACGATAAGAGTAGGTTCTAGTACTACACGCTGGGGTACAAATTTACTATTCTCATCTAGTAGTTGTTTTAGAATCAGTTTACCAGCACAACGTCCCATCTCTATACTTGATTGGTCAACGGTACTGATTGCTGGTTCAAGGAATAAAGTAAATGCTTCATTACTGAATCCAACAATTTTAATGTCTTTGGGAACTGTTATTTTGTTTTTTCTCAATATTTGTAAGGCACCAACAGCAGAAAAGTCACTAGCACAGAATAGAGCATCTGGTCTATCTTCTTTTTTCAGTTCCAACAGTTTCTCCATACATTGACGGCCATCTTCAACGAGCAAATCGCTATTGATGATATATTCGTCACGAATAGGAATAGAAGCATCATTGAGAGCAGCTTTGTATCCTGCGATACGATTAGCATATAATTCAAGATGAGGACATCCAGCTAAATGAGCTATTTTGCGACATCCTTGCTCAATCAAATGAGTTACAGCTTCGTAAGCACCCTTAAAGTCATCTAGTTCTACCGTACTAACACCAAAATTTTTAAGTACTCGGTCAAATAAAATCAATGGAATTTGCTGTTCTTTGACGCGTTGTAGATGAGAAAAGTCTTTGATATTACTTCCGATAGATATGATAAGTCCATCGACCCTAGCATCTAGGAGAGTCTCGACAACCTCATGTTCTTTCTTTTCTGAATTGCCAGACTGAGCCAAAAGAATTCGATAGCCTGCTTTCATAACTGTTTCTTCTATCCCTTTGATTACAGTTGAAAAGAACGAGAAATCTACTGCAGGAACAACCACACCAATTAATTTACTACGTCCACTACGTAAAGCAGCAGCCAATTGATTGGGCTTATAATTGAGTTTTTTTGCCATTTCCTTGACGGCTGCTTTGGTATCATCACTCATGCGAGGATGGTCATTTAAAGCTTTCGACACAGCAGATGGTGTCAAGTGCATAGCGTTCGCTATATCTTGAAGGGTTACTTTCTTTTTTATCATATTTTTCATTATATGCTGACAAAAATAGGACTTTATTATGGAGATACCTACTTTTGCGAACTATTTTATACGCAAAAACGGTAATTTTATATTCTAAATCAGTTCTTTAATTTGGTTATTAAACGTGTGATTATTTATTTAGCTGAATAAATCAATTTTATTTTTTTCTGATTTCGAACAAGCGTAAAAGTCAAGTGATTCAACCCTATTTTTTCTTGATATTTTCTAATAAATTGAGCAATATCATTCACTCCTACATTTTCTAACTGGACAATTACATCTTGATTATTTAATCCACTACTCTTGAAAGGACTATCGTTTTTTATCTCGACAATAATAACCCCATGTCGATCAAACAAACCATAAGCTGACATTTCTTGTTCAGATTCGATATTTTTTAATGTCATCCCTTTCCATGAAAGTATTGTTTTCTCATCTTTTTCAAGAGAGAGAATATTCAATGCTGGTATAATAGGTGTTCTGGCAATCGCTTTGAGCGATGCTTTTTGTACGCCAAATTGGTCCATAGGAAAATTTTTAAATCCAATGCTGAACGCTGGCGAACCTGATGAAACTTGGAAATCACCTTTTGCTGGGTCAACAAATTGAGGATTTCCATAAATACTATGTATATCAGTTCCTTTTTTTTGTGCCAATGCCAATGCAGCAGAATCAGGGAATTGATTAAAATCGACCTCATCCCCCCATCCGAGTAACCTGACAGGAAAATATTTAGTCATTACTATGTTATGACGAAATTTATCTTTACTCTCTTTGAACCAGACATGAGGATGAAAACTATTGTTAATCATGATATTATTTTCGACTACTCGACCAAATCCTTCACGCAGTTTGATCCCACCATTGAGACAAAGGTTATCATGGAGGTAATAATTTGAAGAGCCGTCATCGAGATCGATATCCCATCCGTGATCACAACGGAACCGGTTATGAGCTATTTCTGTAGTTCGCCCAGCATCCCAATAAGGCATCTGAGGATTTGCAGTAGTTAAACTGTCCATGATTTGGCGGTTTGAATTCCAGAAACGGTCCCGCCCCCATGAATTGAACGAACCGTGGTCACTTGTTTCGAGTACCGTATCAAACACATCATTGCCAATGATTTTATGCCCTCCCCAAGTTCCTTCACTTATATTGATACCTGCACGAGGTACATCATATATGCTATTATGCATCACTTGAATATTCATAGACATGGAGATTTGTACGCCAGCTACTTGCTTTTCTATCTCTCCAATATGATGGATCAGATTATCCGATGCAATACAATCGGCAGGATACAAATTAGTCGAAGGTCCCGAAATAGAATCCATTTGCTGCATAGGTACTGTCTGTCTATAATGATAGGCAGGAGAACGCACTGCTGTGGTATCTCCTACGAAACAGATAGCCGATGCCCCACAATCATAAATATGATTGCCTGAAATATGGGTGTCCCTATTATATCCATTGATGAAGATGACATTTCCTCCGAGATCACTAAATTCACAGTCGGTAATGGTACAATTCTTTGTTCCATCAAAAAAGAGAGCTCCCCCTCTATAGATGCACCAATCACTTCGCAGCAACGGATGATACTGTTCCATGAAAGTACGCTTAGAACGAGAGAAATGAATGGCTTCAAAATGTACATTTTCTACAGGATTACCTTCTGTTCCTTTGACAATTACAAGCTCTTTGAGTGTGGAAAACGAAACAGAAGCCTTTGCTAAATTGACGTTTTCTTGTGGCCAGAGATATAGTTTCTTTGTTTCTTTATCGAAATACCATTCTTGTGGAGAGTCCAATTCATCAAAAATATTCTCTACCATTCGTAATTCCTTGTGCAAATCTGAAGGACGGTTATTTTGAAATCCTCCTTGTAGCATCACTTGTCCAGATTTATCTACTCCTGTTATCTGATAATGAAAATCACCCCAACGGCCACTGTGCATAGCATGAACGAACCCCCCTATTGGATTTGTCCAACTCGCAACTCGTTCTTTTGAGATAGCATCTGCAGCATGACCTTGCCACGCTCCCCCTTGAGCATCATAATTTGGATAACGGGCTAATAACTGTTTCTTTCCATCGATATATAATTGAGCAAAATCTGGTATAGCTACACTATCTGCAACCCAAATATTTCCTTTCCAGTTTTTCCAGATCAATTTTTCTTGTTTTGCTCCATATATAGATACAGTATTTGGCACTTCGCCTCTTACTGTTACATTGCTTAATCTTGGGGTAAAAGTCAACGGTTTGTCAAGATAATACTGTCCTTTCATCAGGTGTACTACCACAGGATGGCTGGCATCTTCTCGATGCTCAACTATATACGTCAGTGCATCGTTAATCTGTAAAAAAGGAGCTTCTTTAGTTCCTGTAATATTTAAACTGTCAGTTTGGCCTACGTAAATATTGATCACTTTACTCTTCTGACAAGAATCAAAAAAGAGAAGAAAAAATAGACTTAAACAAAGCCATAAACTTTTGTAAGGAACTCTGAAGTGAGGGTGCAGAGTATGTGTCTTTTGAATTTTTAGATTCATTGTTATAGTGTTAGATAGTTAAAGTTGTTTCGTAGACCGAGATTTATCATCTCTGCCGTCTGTTTACAAAGTTAATCATTAGTTCTTAAAAGAAATGGTTTCAGGCCAATAAAATTATCCATGAGAAACAATCTTTATCCTTTTTTTGTTAGGAATATTGAACAATTGTTCATAACTTTGCATCAAACAAAAGAGGAAAAGTCAAATACAACAACTAAATGAACCATGGTAGGAAGACCCCAAAAGATACGTAAAATAGCTGGTGCTCCATTAGTAGAAGGGTTTGTCCCGAAGGGACACCGTGGGCGACAATGCCGCAGAGGAACTAAATGTAGAAAACAGCAGGAGATGATTTTACTTCTTTTCGAGGAGTATGAGTCTATCCGATTACTTGATTATGTAGGACTCAATCAGACGGAAGCCGCTGAACAAATGAATGTATCTCGTCCTACGCTAACTCGCATATATCAGCGTGCTCGTCAAAAAGTGGCTAAAGCATTTATAGAAGGGTGTGTGCTTCGTTTCGAAGGAGGAAAGGTTAATTACAAGACTGAATGGTATCAGTGTATAGATTGCCAGAGCATCTTCAATATATCGGACAAACGTCAGGAAATGGATGAAAAGTTAATATGTCCTCTTTGCAGTGGAAGCGAAATTGTCGTTTACCACGAAGCGGATTCCCTGATGGCTGATGAATAGAAATTGACTATAAAGATAGACTTCGGTAAATAGAAATAGAATAGAAATTATTATCAATATAAAAACGAAAACATTATGAAAGTAGTTATTACAAGTAGAGAAAACAATATCAATAGTATAGTTGATTCACGTTTCGGACGTGCAGCTTATTTTGCAGTTTATGATACAGATACTGACCAAATCGAATGGCTTGGCAATGACGTAGTAAATACTCAACATGGAGCTGGTACTGGTGCAGTTAATCTTTTGGCTAATCTTGGTGCTAAAAAGATTTGTGCAGTAGCATTTGGTACTAAAGTAAAACCTCTTTTGGATGAACTTGATATTCAAATGATTGTTGTCAAAGAGGATCAAACTGTAGCAAGTATCATTGAACTCTTAAAGAAAAAATAAACAGAGAAATAATCATCTCTAGAAAAAAACAAAAAACTGTATGAAGATAAGTATAGCAAGCGGAAAAGGTGGAACGGGAAAGACTTTTGTAGCAACCAATCTATTTCGACTAATGCATTTGCAAAAGAAGTCGGTGGTATTGGTGGATTGTGATGTGGAGGTTCCCAATAGTCATGTCTTTTTGGAGACGACTGATGTAGAGAATCATTCTGTAACTGATTTCCGTCCTGACATCAATTTGGATGCTTGTACTTTTTGTGGTCGCTGTGTAGAATATTGCCATTTCAATGCCATGATTTGTGTACCTGGAGCGCATCTAACTAAGGTGATTCCTGATTTATGTACCGGATGTACCGCTTGTATGGTGGCCTGTCCTGTTGGAGCTATCACAGCAAATCAAATCGAAGTGGGACAAGTGACTACTAAAGTAACCAAAGATGGTGCTCGTCTTGTAGAAGGGCGCATCAAAGTAGGTACGATGTCTTCTATTCCTGCAATCAATGCAACAGTGGCTCATGCTACTAGCCATTATCCTGCTGATTATTATTTGGTTGATTCACCTCCTGGCACCTCATGCCCTTTTATTCAAACGACAGCCAAAACTGATATAGTGGTCTTGGTTACAGAACCTACCCCATTTGGATTAAGTGATTTGAGACAGGCGATGGATACACTGGATAGTATGAATAAACCGTATCGTGTGGTGATCAATAGATCTGATTTGGGTGATGATGCAATGGAGAATTATCTTAAAGAAAGAGGTGTGGAAGTGATTTCACGTATCCCATTTTCTAAGGAGATTGCATCTTGTTATGCATCTGGACGATTAGTGGTGGATGAATTGCCTAAATACAAAGTTTATTTTGAACAATTATTAGAAAAAATTCTTGCCTTATGAAAATAGCAGTTATTAGTGGTAAAGGAGGAACTGGAAAGTCTTGTATTACTTCAGATTTTATTGTACAAAGCAAATCGACATTTGCAATTGATTGTGATGTGGATGCAGCAAATTTGTATCTCCTCTTTGATCAGAAAATAGAGAAAGAGGAGTCCTTTATCTATGGCGAACATCCTTCCATTGACCCAGATATATGTAGAGGTTGTGGTAAATGTGTACGTGCATGCCACTATGACGCATTGTCGATGGTTGATGGAAAAGTGGTATTAGATGAAGTTAGTTGCGAGGGTTGCGAACTTTGTACAAGAGTTTGTCCATTTGGGGCTATCACAATGGTTCATGATCATGAAAGTAGTATCTACTTAGGTCCATTTCAATATGGATATATGGCTCGTGCTAAACTTTATCCTGGTGAGGAAAATTCAGGCAAACTAATCAATGAACTGCGTAGTACAGGGGACAAATTGATGGATAAGATGGACTTTGAAAATATGATTATGGATGGCCCTCCTGGAATTGGTTGTCCATTGATTTCGACTATTACTGGAGTGGATTTGGTTATTATCGTTACAGAACCTACTCGCTCTGGTATAGAGGATTTAAAGCGAGTAACTGAAGTAGTCGAAGGTTTTGATATCCCTCATACTATTATTATCAATAAGTATGATTTGGATGTCACTTGTTCAGAAGCAATTGAGCAATGGTGCCACGAAAAAGGAATTGTGGTAGCTGGTAAAGTTCCTTTTGATAGAAAAATGGTTGATGCAATGCTTGCTAAAAAAAGTATTTCAGAATATGCTCCTGATTCGGCATGTGCATTGGCTTTAAAGGAATCGTTCAAGAAGAGTCTAGCTATTGGGAAAGTTGCTCCTAAATCAACAAAAAAGGACGAAGAGAAAAATACAAATGTAGAAAGAATACTTAGTTGCAAAGAGAGCAACGAGAGTAAAAATATTAGTAATCATTTAAATAAAAAAATCATGCCAAACAGAGATGCAACAGGTCCAGGTGGACAAGGTCAAGGAACAGGTAGAGGATTAGGTTCTTGCGGTCAGGGTAACAACCAACAAGGTCAAGGTCAAGGTCTCGGAAGAGGTCAAGGTGGTCGTGGTCAAGGACTTGGAAGAGGACAAGGTCAAGGTGGTCGCGGTCAAGGTCGCGGTCAGGGTCAAGGACTCGGAAGAGGACAAGGAAAAGGTCAAGGTCAAGGTAGAGGAAACCAATAATTTAGTTTCTATCTTCCCTTAATATTGAAAGGAATCATCCAGAAAAGTTTAGTGGATGAGAACTAATTGAAATTGAAAAAGTAGGTGTATCGAGAATTTTCTTGATACACCTATTTTTTATTAATAATATTAGGTGTAAACCTATTTCAGGATGAAGCAAATTTGTTGTATCTTTGCGCTCTCTTACATAAAAAAGGAAATTCAGACTGGTGAAGTGCAAAGGATAACAACTCAGCTATGCCATTTATAAGTGCATAGAAAAGGGCTCTCAGCTATTTAGTCCTATCACTCAGAGGGGTGATAAGTATAGAGAAGTGATACATGACTTCCCAAAAGGGCATTAGTTCTGTAAGTATAAATCGAATAAACAGTCAACAAATCAATGGAATTTATTTCATCTTTCTTTCGTTCTCACAAAGACCATAATGCAGGTACGGAGATTCTTTCGGGTCTAACCGTAGCTTTGGCTCTTCTGCCTGAGGCTATTGCTTTTGCTATGATAGCAGGGTTCTCACCTATAACAGGCTTATATGCTGCCTTCGTAATGGGTTTTGTTACCTCTATACTTGGTGGCCGTCCAGGTATGATTTCTGGTGCCACTGGGGCAGTAGCAGTCGTATTTGTCGGATTGACATTGGCTCTCAAGGAACAGATTCCAGGTATCGAAGCAGAACAAATCATGCAATATGTATTTGCTACTGTCATATTAGCTGGTTCGATTCAGATTCTGGCTGGGGTTTTCAAATTGGGTAAATTTGTCCGTCTGGTTCCTCAACCAGTCATGTATGGATTTGTCAATGGTTTAGCAATCGTCATTTTCATGGCTCAGTTCCCGAACTTCACTAACATTATCAATAGTAATATAGGAGAAAGTGAAAAAGTCCATCAGCTACTTATGATGGGTGGATTGGTTCTCTTGACGATGGCCATCATTTGGTTGTTGCCGAAATGGACTAAGAAAATACCTGCTTCGTTATTTGCTATTGTTGCTGTTTCGGCATTGGTCATTGGATTTGGCATTGATACCACTACAGTAGCTAATACGCTTGAACCTGGCACACATCTTGATGGTGGATTTCCTCCAATCTCTATTCCGCATATTCCTTTGACGATGGATAGTTTCTTACTTATTCTACCCTACTCAGCTATCATAGCTGGGGTTGGGCTCATAGAATCTTTACTGACTCTAAACCTGATTGACGAAATCACCGAAACTCGTGGTAGCGGAAATAGAGAGTGCGTAGCTCAAGGTACAGCAAATATACTTTCTGGCTTTTTATCTGGAATGGGTGGTTGTGCTATGATTGGACAGAGTCTAATCAATATAACCGCTGGTGCTCGTCAACGACTATCGGGTATAGTAGCCTCGGTTATGTTGCTTGTCTTTGTCATGTTTGGTTCGAATATCATAGAAAAGATGCCAATGGCAGCCCTCGTGGGTGTCATGTTTATGGTTGCAATTGGTACATTTGAATGGGCTAGTTTCAAGGTCTTTCGCAAAATGCCATGGATTGATGTCATGGTCATGATTATCGTTACTTTAATCACTGCAATTACTCATAATCTGGCTATTGCTGTTTTGATTGGTATCATTCTCTCAGCGCTTTCTTATAGTTGGCAAAGTGCTCAACACATACAGATTCGTAGTCACTTGGATATCGGGAAAATTAAACATTACGAAATTATAGGGCCTTTGTTTTTTGGTTCAATCAAATCTTTTGTGGATGAATTTGCACCAAACAATGATCCAGACGTTGTCATCTTAGATTTTAAAGATTGCCGCATCTCTGATATGAGTGCCATCAATGCATTGCATTCCCTCACAGAAAAATATCGTAAACTGAATAAAGAAGTGCATCTACGTCATTTGAGCGAAGATTGCAAAATTTTATTGGCCAATGCAGAGGCCATTATTGATGTGAACATATTAGAAGATCCTCATTATAAGGTAGTTACTGATAAGACCAAAGAAGTGGTTAGATAACATCGAATAACAACACAAGATAAAGCGGAATAAACAGCCTATTGTTTATTCCGCTTTTTTTGAATAATAAGTCGTTTTAATCTCATTTTTGAAGGAATATGGTGAAGTTAAATATAAATAAACGACGTCAAATCATTTTTTCTTTATAAATGATTGGTTAGCTTTACGTGAGTATCTAGGGAAGATAGAGTAGAAATTAGGATAAACAAAAATGAGACTGGTAGCAAGATGAAGAAAGCCGTATTTTTTGATATGAATGAGACCTTACTTAATTTGAGTGTACTTCAAAAAAGTTTTGATAACTATTTTGATGATAAACACGTATTAAAATATTGGTTCACTAAGCTACTTCACACCTCTACGGTAGTTGGAGCAATGGGCGAATATAAAAATTTTGCTAAACTTTCAGAAGTGGTTTTAGAAAGTCTCTTTTACGAGAACGGTATACAATTTACCCCCAAAATCAAGGATGAAATTTTGGGGTCATTTAGAAACCTACCTCCTTATAATGATGTAGTAGAAGCACTTAAACTACTTCAGAAGAACAAAATTAGAACAATAGCCGTTTCTAACTCTTCTCTAGAAATGATCAAAGAACAGCTTAGTAATACTGGAATCATCAACTTATTTGATTCCTATTATTCTGTTGATACAGTCGAGCAATATAAACCTTTCAGAGATATCTATCTCTATGTTGCAAAAGAAGAAAAAATTGGTTTAGAAGAAATAGTAATGGTAGCGACCCATGATTGGGATCTCTATGGAGCAAAGAAAGTAGGTTTAACTACGGCTTATATTGAACGGAAAAAAGTTATTTATAATCCCTATTATTTACAACCTGATATAAGTGACAGCAATATAGTTGAATTGACAAAAAAAATACTTAAGCTATAAGAAATATTGAGTAGAGGAGTCACATAGTTATTAAATAGTAGAAGTTGAATACAAATATTATAACCTAATATATTATGATACTGAACAGACAGAGTTTCGACTATCGCAACAAAGCACTAATTGAAAAGGTTACTTTTGGTTCCCCTTATAAGCATGAAGTGGACTAGCCAACTAAAAGTGGACATAAAGTTAAGCACAATTTAATACATTAACATTCTTTTTATTTATCACTT
>Ga0172378_10002139_pt1 | contig 18430 bp, 25 predicted proteins | sample GrowelOW332metaG_FD_119755 | JGI IMG/M metagenome (GOLD analysis project Ga0172378, IMG submission 119755) | Groundwater microbial communities from an aquifer near a municipal landfill in Southern Ontario, Canada - Pumphouse #3_1 metaG | ecosystem: Environmental > Aquatic > Deep subsurface >... | reverse complement strand
TTTAATCAATGGACGTATGGAGGGAGCAAATTATGAGTACAAAATTTATGTCTTGGTCATTAAAAAGACCATCAACCGGAATATTCGATGAATATAAAAAACTTGCTCCAAACGAGCCTTGGTACAGTAAAAATTATGTTACCGTAGATGAAAATGCACCAGATGAAAGTAGAAATTGGGATGCTGGAACTACTGGATTTTTAAGAACAGTTGAAAAAAGTCATAAAAAAATCGATGCTCTTGGAATGCATGAATTTGGAATTAGTGATAATGGTGATATCTTTAATATGGGATATGGTAATGTTCCTTATCCAAACGGTTATTATTATAATGACCCAAATAAACGAGTTTTAAATGAAGCGGAAAATGATATTGATTTACCGGTCCCAACTTCATTAAGATATTTAATGCACAACTATCCAGATATTCGTTGGGCTTTACAATTCCTTGCAACTTCAAACTTAAGTGGAAATCGAGTTGGGCCTTTATTAAACAATGAAAGAAAACCTTTGTTTAAAGGTATTTATACAGCTGGACAACCAACTGTTTTTGAACCAGTAAAAGACGCAAATGGAAATACAATCTATGTAAATGCTCAAGACGAATTTATAAGACAAGCAAAAAAAATTGCAGAAATATATTTAGAAAAAGGTTTTCCTATTGCGGATATTGAAATCGATATGGAGAAAACAACTTCATTAGATGGTGAAGATAAATTATTTGCAAATTTACTTAAACGTGTAAAAGATGAAATTTGTTTGCCACTGAATTTAGGTTTGCGTGTTAACTTGTTTGCAATGACAGGTGAATATAGTCCTTCTTACTATGGTTGGCATAACTATTCTACGATCGCTGCAGCTAAAGATAAAAATGGAAAACAAGCTGTTGATGAATTTCAACTAATGACTTATGACTTTAGTTGGGGTGGTAGTGCTCCAGGACCTTCAACTCCTTTGTGGTGGTTGGAAGATGTTTTGAAACATGTTAATAAAGTTTTACCTCCAGAAAAAACCTATATTGGTAATGCTGGTTATGGTCGAAGATGGCCATTAAATGAACAAAGAATGGGTGTAACTTTTGATTACAAACAATTAATGCAAACTCAAAACGGCGAGTATGTTCATAATGATGGAGCTACTGCGGCAGATGGAAAATTCTATTTTAGTGACCAAGATTTTATTCCTCTGGCTGGATTTAATGATAAAGCTTCAGATTATCAAAAAACATTAATTCAAGTTTATGATTATTTTAAATCTCAATTTGGTGAATTAGAAGGAAATATTGTTTTACCAGATTATAAACCTGATGAGGACCCATATGTTACCACCTATTCAGCAGCTCAAAAACCTGAGTTTACTGGTATTATTAAAAAAGTAAATACTCCAGAAGTCTCTGGTAATGTTAGTATACTTGAAGAAATTGAACACGATGGAACAAAGTATTTTGTTAAACATTCTGCAAAAGGTAGATGGATATATGAAGATGCTTGGAATGCTTGTGTTCGTGAACCTGGAGCAAAAGGAATTGATGGAGCACTTGATTATAAATTTGATATTCCACAAGCTGGTAATTATAAATTAATTGCTTTAGTTAGTTTCCCGTTCTATGGAAGTGACAATTTTGATATTGATATTAATGGAATAACTCATAAGGTTGGGGATAATGTTCCTGACTGGTACCCATACATCACTAATCCTTCATGGCACTTTTGGGATTGTGGTAATTATGATTTTGCTACTTCAAACTCTATCAAAGTTAGTTCTACTAATGGAGCAGGGATTGCTGGATTTATAGTTTGTCAAGATTATACAGAAAAAACTTCTGGAGGGCAAACCACTTATAATTCAAATCTTCAAAAAATGAAAAAACGTGGACCTAAAAAAGCTGATGGAAACTCATCAATAATCGATGCAAAATTTCCAGACAAGATGACTTACACAGCTGAGAATTTAAGAAGACCCCCCCGACCTGCAATAATTTGGGAAGATATGTTTGGACCTCATTTAAAAGGTGAAGGCTTCGAAGTAGATACTGATTTAACTTCAGTTGGTCCATATTATCAAAAAGCAAATGCAAAAACATTTTCATCTGGAAGTGGATCAAATCAATATACGGATAACGGAAAAATATATTGTATTAATGAAACTAGTGCACAAGGATTTTCTTCCGGTGAATGGTATGTAAAAGATGATAGTTCTGATAATGCACATGTTTGGTCAAATACAAAAGATAAATATGGACAATTAGTTTTGAATAAATTAGTTTCCGGTTCAGTCCAAGTTGAGTTAGATTGCCGAGTTTCATCTTCTGATTCTAATGCGAAATATGGAATTAGATTAATAAATACAAAAGGTTTAGCTGCGAAAGGTTGGATATTTAGAATTAATTTCCAAACAAAACAAGCAGAATTTATTAATCTAGATGACAATACTCAAAATAGATATGCTGATTTATCTAGCAGTCTTGTTGGAAGTTTGGGTGAACGATATACTCTTCGAGTTAAACGAGTAAAAGGTAATATTATTTTTTCAGTTGGAGATAGAGATTATCTAACAATTCCAGACACTCTTCCTGCAGCAATGGCTTATGGAGCATATTCATTAAATGCAACTATTAAAATTTACCGATTGAATGTTTCTTCTTTGGATAGATTTGAACCAATGGAAAAAATGAATATCTATGTTGACGGAGTATTAATTTCTGAATACGGTGAAGTAAAAAGAAATGTTCCGTACGATGAATTTGGATATTTAATTTATACTGGATTACCTGGGAATTTAACTGAAGCTGTTAGAGCAATTCCTTCGGAAGCTGAAAGTCAAAATGGCGAAGCTTCAAAAGTAAAAGGACGAGCAGGGACAATATTTGAAACTGAGATTACTCCTGAAGATTGGAGCTTGGATTATAAAAATATCCCAGTTGCAAAAGTTGCTTCTAAATTAGGAACAAGCAAAATAACAGTTGAAATGAAAGACCCTGGAATTTGGTTGCGTTCTTTTTATGTTGGAGATTCAGAAGGATTTTCAGTTGCATACAACTCAGATAAAGTTGGGTTTATCAGAACATCTCAAATGGTTCTTGATTATAATTGTAAGGGAATTGCAATGTGGACGCTAGGGCAAGAAGACCCTTCAGTGTTTTCATACCTTATTGATAAATAAAATCTTTAATAATGGTATCAGCTAAGCTGGTATTCTTGTTATTCTTAAGGAGGTTAAAAATATGCCTATTCAGTAGAACCAAACTACGAACTATATGAAAACAAATGAAAACGAGGTAACCCTAGTCGGTTGCCTTTTATATTAAAAAAGGAGTGTGAAAAATGAAAAATTTGTTAATTTTGAAATATGATTCTTTTGCCGTTTCATTATTATCAATTATTTACGGTATTAATATAATTATATTTCCGCAACTACTAGACACAGGTGAAACATATGAGATATTAAGCACCATTTTAAGCAGTATAACTTTTGGATCAATATTTATAATTTTAGGATCATTGAAAATAATTGGTATATTTAAGAACATGCCAAAATTAAGAGCTTTTGCTATTTCGGGTTTAATAAGTGTTTGGATGCTATTCTTTATCTGTGTTGCTTTTTCAGGTATTGTAAATAGTGTTTGGACATTGTCTTTAGCAATGGTAATTTTCAGCTTTGGTGTCGTCGTGAAGGAGTGGTTTCGTTAATGGATATCAATTGGGGAATATGGATCCCATTATTTATTTCAGCTTGTACCGGTGGATATGCTTATTTGAGCGCAAGAAGCGCGAACAAAACAACTTTGCAAACAGCTGTTCAAGAAACAAAAGTAAATATGGAAAGAACAAATGCTGAAAATGCTAAAATGTTATTCGAACAATATGAATTGAGAACTAACGGATTACAATTGCAAGTAGAAAAAATGCAGCTGACAATTGATAAATTCCAAGCGGAAATTGAAACTATGAAAAGAACCTTTGAAACTAAAGAAGAGATTTATAGAGAAAAAATCCGTCGTCTCGAAAATGATTTGGATGATTCACAAGAAGAAAATAAAAAATTGCGTCAAGAAAATAAAAGACTTAAGGAGAGAAAATAATGAAAAACAAAGCGAATTTAAAAGGCATTTCTGTTACTGTTTGGGCAAGAATGATTGGTGGACTTTTGGTTGTTGCTAATTTAGCTGCAACATCAATTTTCGATTTTCAATTACTACCTTACGCTGATGCTGAAATTTATGATGGAGTATCTACTATTTTAACAATCGGTATGATGTTCTTAAATACTTGGAAAAATACTCCGATCACTGAAGCTGCTCAAAAAGCTGATAATGTTATGAAAACTTTGAAAGGAGGAAACAAATAATATGACAATTAAATCAGTTTTACAAAATGCGGGTATTACAGTAAATGATCGTCGTTCAATCGCAATGGGCGGTGGAACTAAACGTGCTAAATCTCGTGTAACTCATATTGCACGCCATCACTCAGGTGTAAATGTAGATCAATCAATGTCTATTTTAGAAGGTTACTGGAAAAATACTCATGGTTGGAATACTGGCGGATATCACGTAGTTATTCATTTTGATGGTTCAGTTGACTGGAACTATGATTATGATGTAACTTCTAACGGAGTTGGAAATCATAACTCATACATTTTCAATATCTCAGTATTAGGAAATGGGAAATTCACTGCTGCGCAAGAAAAATCTTTTGCTATCGTAGCTAAAGAAGTCCAACGCGAATTAGGTATTCCTACTAAAAATGTATGGGGACATAATGATTTTTCTGGTCACAAGACAAACTCTTGTCCAGGAATTGATATGAATACCGTTCGAAAAGCTTTGGATGATAACAAATTTGTAGTAACGCCAGTAGTTAATCCAGTGAAAACTCCTGTAAAAGCACCTGCTAAAACGCCAACAAAAACTCCAGCTAAAGCAACTGGAAATGCAATTATTAAAGGAATCCAAGAAACAGTAGGCGTTACTAAAGATGGATGGGATGGACCTAACACTCGTAAAGGAGTAGTTAAATTATTCCAACGTTTCTTTGGTGCAAATGATGATGGATTTGTCGGAAATGAAACTCTAAATAAATCTAAGCCTATTCGTAAAAATGACCGAGGTTTACATGTATATGCTTTGCAAGCAATGCTTTATTTGAAAGGCTTTACTGTAGTTGGTAAACCAGATCAAGTTGCTGGAAAGAATACTGTACAAGGAATCAAAGATTTCCAAAAAGCAAATGGATTAGGTGTAGATGGAATTGCTGGAAGCAAAACTTATGCAAAACTATTGAAACTATAAGCAACATCAATATTGGGAGGCGAAAGCTTCCCTTTTTCTTTTTTAAACGTACATCAATAAAATGGATATTTTATAACATAAATAGGCTCTGGGAATGCTTTAACACCAACCTTAAATAACAGGAGGCAACAAGAATGGCTAAAAGAAACACTATTTTTAATGAAGTTACTTATAAGACAGTATTAAAAGCAAATATAGACATTTTAGAAGATTACACTTTAGAAATGGAATCAAACGGTAAAGCAGAGAAAACCGTCTACCAATATCGTGCGGATATTAAAATGTTCTTTTGTTGGGTTCATGACAAAGCAAGAAATGTAAATGTATTAGAATTAAAGAAACGGGATTTCCGTAATTTCTTTTTAGAATTACAAAAATCTGGCGCTAGCTCATCAAGAGTAAATCGTGTTCAATGTTCATTAAGAAACTTATTGGAATATTGTGTAGAAGATGATGATTATTATGAAGAGTACGAAATCAATGTTATGAAATCAATTAAAGGAATGCAAAAAGAAGAAGTCCGTGAAATTCACTTCTTAACAGATGATCAAGTTATGTTAATTATGGACCATTTAATTGAACTTAAGAAATATCAAAAAGCACTTTATTTAGCGATCTCTTATGAATCAGCTGGACGAAGAAATGAAGTATTCCAAATTAATAAAGAAAATTTCGTCGCAGGAAAAATGACTAATGAAGTTATTGGTAAACGTAATAAAAAATTCAAGTTATTATATTTTAACAAATCGAGAGAGCTTGCAGAATTATATCTTGAACAACGCGGAGAAGATAATATTCCAGAATTATGGACAACTGGTAAAGGTGATAAAAAAATTCCAGCTAAATATGAAACTCTTTATCAATGGACAGTTTCATTTAGAGATATCTTAGAAAAGAAAACGGGAATCAGAACAGACATCAATCCACATAGTTTCCGCCATACATCTTTAAATAACTATAATAATGGAACACATTACGTTTTAAAAGAATTAGGTGTAGAAAAATTAGATCTAAAAATTCTTAAAGCTCTAGCAAATCACTCTGATATTTCTACTACTGAAGGATATCTTCCAAATAGAGATGAAGAAATGTTAGCAGAAGCTTTCAAATTGTAAAAAAAAATGGGGACCTATAAACTAGGTTCCCAACTTTTTCTATTTAATTATCCAACTAAATCCGTTCCAAATTCAGTATCTTTCCAATAAGTCGTTTGACTAGTTACATTGTCAATAACTCTTTTCAATTCTTTTTTAGTTTTTACTTCAATTTCAATCAGTGGTAAATCTTTATAATGTCCAGCATGTGAACCAGTATATCCAATTTTAAATTTTTTCTCATTATGATCAATCTCAATATAATCATATCCACCGTTTACTTTATCTATCAAGAAAATTAATGTATTCATTTTACAACCTCCATACCTGATACATAAGTTTCTACTGATAAACCTAAAATGTTTATGTAGAAATCAAAATCTGAATATGATAAAAATTTATGCTTTGAATTTATACGAATACAAGTATCTTTTTTATATTCATTCCATCTAACAGCTTCATCAGATAGATCTTCACCGGAAGACCATTTATATCCGTCTTCTTTAAGCAACATTAATAATTCATCAAAATCCTCTTGATTTTCTACTTGATATATTTTTGTTTCATCTTTTATTGTCATTTCTTTTTTCTCCAATCCTAAGTCTATTTTTGAAATTGGTTTAACTGATCCGTATTCTCCTTTATATTCCATTGTAGAATGTGTTCCACATCTTGGACATCTAGGTTTACGTTTTGGAAATTTGAAATCCATTAAAATTGTTGATCCACAACCCGTGCGGCATTCGTAACCATGAAAAACTTTATTTTCTATATTCATATTGACCTCCATATATTTTTTTTAATTACCTTATATATATATATTATACAATGAATACCCATAAATGTACACTCTTTTATGATATAAAAAGCAAAAAAAGAATCTTTTTAGATTCTTCTTTTACTATTTATTATTCAGATATGATTACAGAAGATAGTAATAAATTATAAATTTTTTCTTTAATAGAAGGATCAGCTTTTTTGAATAATTCTTCTGTGATACCAGCGACTCTCAAGTATTTTTCACCTATTTTTAATAACGCTAATTCAGCCAAATGGTATGCACTGTAAGCTTTATCCATTTTAGTATCATAAGCATCCCAATCAGTTACATTATTCATATAATCATCTGATGTTATTTGATCCCATATTAATTTAGCTTCTATATACTCTTTAGCAATCTGTTCGTTTGTCATTTTTATCATCCTCTTCTGTTTGTTTTTTAATTACCTTATATATATATTATACACCATAACCATAAAAATGTACACTATTTCTTTTAAATAGATAAAAATAAACCACCAGATACTGGCGGCTCAAAACTATACTATTTTTTCATTTAGCTCTTCAATTATTTTAGCTATAGAAATATAATTATTTGGGATTATTATTCCAAACATTTTTAAATATCTAGATCTAAAATCTTTTATATATTCATCAATAGTTAAATGCATTGTGAATGAATTTGAAATTCGTATAGCGTCGATTATTTTTTTAGCTTCTTCGTTTGTCATTTTAATTCCTCCATTTTTTGTAAAACTTAAGGAAGACTTTTTAAGTCCTCCTAGTTTTTATTAACAAGCTAAGTTTAATTGATCTAATCTTCTTCTTGCTTCGTCATTTGTCATATCTCTTCCAAATCTTTTTTTGATTTTAGCTTTAAAATCATTTTCAAGTTTCGTGTTTTCAATTTTTAGCTCTTTAGTCATTTCTTGAAAAATTGAATTTGGCATAGAAGATGGAATGTTCAAAGGTTCAATATTGTCGTTGATTTGAATAGAACGATCAATGATCTTGTGTGTGAATTGAATCCAATTTTTGATTTCTTCAAAATTAACTGATCCATGATGTTGTCTAAATTCAATCGTTCCATAATAGATGAAACTTCTTAAGTTTAGTTTGTAGTAACGGATGTTGTTATAATAACCAAGCATTCCTTTACCACCAATTTTTGCAAGAAGTTGTTCTTTTGTATCACATGAATTTACTTTTGTGATAATATCTGAAATCGGTTTACAAAAACTGTTGTTATTAGATCGATCTTTATTTATAAGTCCATCAATAACTTTTTCATATTTATTGTAGAAGTTATAAATTCTGATAATTTGTTGACGTTTCAATTCACTGATATCATGATGAACATGCATTCCACAACTCTTATTAACTTTAACGTTGTTTTCTTCTAAGACTTTACAAATTTTTTCAAGATCATCAAAACTAGAAGATGGAGGAGAAACGATTTCAAACCCATATGGGTGAGTTCTTGTACTTCTGATTGAAGAATCATGTACGACTTTCCAACCAGAAACAATTTCATGAGTTCCTCGAGTGCTAACAACATTAATTCCAACTTCTAATAGTTTGTCAACCATCATATTTGTAGAAATTGGACTAATTACTTCTAACTCTAATCCAAATTTCAATGAACGAACTAATTGTAATTCAACAAATTCTGTTAACGTTGCGGCTTCTGTTAATCCGTTAGCTTTTTGAAATTTGTAGATGTTTGAAATTACGTTAACATACTTATTAGTATAAGTTACTGAACTACTATTTAAAGTATAGATAACCATTAATACTCCATCTTCACTTTCGAAGTATTCTTTGATATGTAATTCTCCTTTTGCCATTGTGTGTTTTGATCCGATTGAAAATCTTTTAGCTGGTGTCATTTTAGTTAGCTCCATTCGATTTGTTTTTTTAATTACCTTCTATATATATTATACAATATTGGAGTTCGAATGTACACTTTTATTTTATGTTTTTGGTGTTTTTTTAAAATAAAAATACCGCTAGTTTGGCGGCATTTTGGAATTTATATTTGTTCGATCTTTTTAATTTGGAATACTTGTTTAGCTTTTTTGTTTCTATCTTTTATTATATACCAAGCTATATCTTGTCTGAAATTAGTGTTATATTTTTTATTGAAATATATAGAAAATTCTTTATTTGAGTCAAAAATATGTTCTGTACCATCTTCTAAAATGACGTGTAATTTCTTAGAATTTCCTCTATTATGCATATTCCTCTTTTCATTCTGCATAAACTCTTCTAATTCTCTTTCATCAATTGAATCGGACATTGGTATCACTCCCTTTCTCTCATTATTCTTATTATTATTATACACTAATATATAGATTTTGTATATTATTTTGTCTCAATTATAGTTAAAAACAAGGTCGTCTAAGGAGCATTCTGGTGACGTTTCAAACTGATAGGCAGGTATACATAAGCTAACTTGCTTTAAAACACTCCTAGATAATATGTAAAAATAGACAAAAAAAGAAGCTTCCTTTCGGAAACTCTTTCTTTTTATTAAAATGGGAATTGTTTGTTATAAGATGCAATTGTTGTTTTGTATTTGTTTCCATTTTGATCTTCAAGTTCAATTGGATTTTTTGAAGCTCTTGAATTGAAACCGATAACTTTAAGAATCTTGTCTCCTGATTTGTAAGTTTGTCCAAATCCAACTTGATTGAAATCATGGAAAGCTGAAGCTCTTTCAAAATTAATTCTAGCTTTTTCAGTTTGAATTTCGTTGTCATCAATTTTTACTTCATATTTGATTTTGAATTGAGAATCATCATAACTGATATTTCCTTTTTGTCCGATCTTAACATCATATTTCTTTTCGATGGCTGCCATAGCCTCTTGCATTTCTTTTGCAATTTCTGTTACTAAGTTACTTGTCATTTGTTTTGTCATTTTAATCATCCTCTTCTTATTAGTTTTTTGTTTCTTAATTACCTTATATATATATTATACACCGAATCTGTGGTAATGTATACATTTATTTGAAAAAATATAAAAGAATTTGCAAGATTTTTTAGATCTTGCGTTGAAATTATTTTTTTTTATTTTCTTTTGCTAATTCTAAAAATTGCTTTTCTGTTCCGATCATTTCTAACCATTCTGTTTTACCTCTTGGAATAGCATACATTTCTATAAGAAGTTTAAGTTCCCACAAATCCATAATACTTAATTTGCCAGTGTGTCTATTAGAATATGTTTTAAAAAATTCTATTTCTATTTGGTAATCATCTTTACCAATTTTTTCAGCAATTTTTGCTAGTCTGTTGTATTTTCTTATTTTACTTAAGTCATTGTAATTTTTCATTTTAATCATCCTCTTCTTATTAGTTTTTTTGTTTCTTAATTACCTTATATATATATTATAACGTGTTTTTGTGGAGATGTATACTCTTTTAAGCATTCTTTTCAAATTCTTTTTTAACTTTTTAATTCATATCTGTATTTGTTTTTTAATTACCTTCTATATATATATTATACAATGAATCCCCACAAAAGTATACATATAAATGAAAAAACTAAGGAAATTAATCCTTAGTTCTGCTGCCACTATTTTAATCTATTTTGATTTGTTCTGATCCAACCCATTAATTGAGTTTCAGTTATTAAATTAATTTCTTCGGCCATTATGAAAATTGTTTTCTTTTTATTATTTGCATAATGTTCGTAGATAACCTTCTTCCCAATATGTATTCTACCTAGTGAATCTTTTTCAGTATATCTGAATCTAATATTTAACTCTTTTAACAATGTTTGTGTTCTTTCTAATCTCATCTTGTTTATCCCCTTTATGTTTCTTATTTGCCTTACAAGATAATTATAACATGTATATCCATAAATGTACAGTATTATTTTAATTATTTTAAAAATAAAAAGGATCTTTATAAGATCCTTAATTTATTATTCCACTATTATCATCTTTTTCTATTTTTTCATTTTTTCTTCATATTCTAGAATCTCATCATAAGTTAACCATTCTGGTTTTTTGTCACTACTAAAGCCATTATAAATTTTTTTCATCTCTTTAATATGATCCTCAACATTTAATGCCCAAAGATGTTTTTCATTGCGATTGCCATTTCCTAGATAATAATTACAATCTTGCTGAAGTCTTGATAACATCATATAATCGAATTGTTTATTGTTAGTTGTTTCCATTTTAATCATCCTTTTCTATTTGTTTTTAACTACCTTACATATATAATTATAACATAAATTTATGGGAATGTATACTTTTTTATACTATAAATAGTAAAAAAAAATAAGCTTTTCAGCTTATCTTTCCCAAATCAATGATTCACCAACTAAGTCAAAACTTAAATCTTCTAGATTTTCAGTTAATTTTGGATCTGGAACGAAAATTGCTACAATATCATATTCGTCGTCTTCTGAAATTGTATCTAAGTTTTCAGTATAATCATTAAATCTAAACCAATTATTTTCTGAATGTTTTAGGATCATACCTTCTTTTTCATCGTTTATAACTTTGTAAAGAATACCTTCAGCCGTAAGTGTTACCATGTTTGGATATAAGTTTGATTTTTTCATAATTAATCTCTCCATTCAATTTTTTTAGTATAGCTAATCTGCTACCTATATATATTATAACATGTATTTACGGATATGTATACTCTTTTAAGCATTCTTTTTAAATTCTTTTTAAAGTTTATTTTTCATAAAAAGTGGAAAATAGTGTACTTTATCCACTGAGTAGTGTATAATTAATTTATAAGGTAATTAAACAAAACATTACCGAATAAAAAGAATTTAAAAAAAAGAACAAAACATTGTACATTACCCATAAAACAGTGTATAATTAATTTATAAGGTAATTAAATAAAAAAAAGAAAAGAGGAAAAGAAAATGACAACATATAACAAATCAACTTTAGAAGCAATGACGGTTAAAGAATTACGTGAGGTAATCAAAGCAGAAGATATCGCTTTACCAGGTGCTTGGAAAGCTAAGAAAGAAGATCTAATCAAGTCTATCCTTCAGGTTCAATCATTGCTTGAAGATTTGATCGAAGTTGAAGAGAATGATGAAGATGAAGAAGAGTATCAAGAAGCTGTAGAGGACTCAATTGCAGCCATCTTAGATCAACCGATTACTATCGTATCTAGTGACATCAAGAATACTCAAGTAAGAAGAAACAAAAATAAATTGCAAGTAAAACTAAATGACGGATCTATTTTAGTTTTTGATTCAAACAAAGAATTTGCAACTTTCTTCAACAAAAAACATGAAACAGAATTCAGAAATGATATTGCTTGGTATCTTGTAAGAGGACGTAATAAAAAAGCTAAAGAAACATTTGAAATCGATATCATCAGAGAAATTGATGAAGCTGGAGAATAAAAATAAACGGAGAATATATGGAAACATATGTTCTCTTTTTTTACTCTGAAAAGAGCATACGTTCTGTATATAAATATGCAAAGAAAAAACCTCGAATTAATCGAGGTTCTGTTTGACATCTTCAATTTTTACTCCGTTTGGTAAGATGAATTGAATACTTGCATTCATGAATTCAATTACTTTGTCGTAATCTGAGTCTAACCAATTTTCAGCATACCAGTTAAGATCCGTTCTTGAAATTTCTGAGTCGTTAATCAATTTAATCTCAACCAGATTTTCTTCTCCTAAGTGATCGACGATGAAACTTACCTCTGTTGATTCTTGTTTAAAATTTTTAATTTGCATTTTTTGTTCCTCCTATTATTTTTTATTAGTAATCTCTTACTAAATTAATTATATCATATCTGCGGTAATAAGTAAACCTTTTTATGCTAAAAAACGGATATTCTTTTTATTTATTTAAAAGAAAAAACCCTCAAATTAATTGAGAGTTTTACTTAATACAACATTTTTTAATGAACCTTTTTTACTTACATATATTCCGGTTGACGGACGAAGATTTGTAAGATTGATGTCTTTAGTATCAATAATTTTTTTCTCTTTAGTAGTGACAACTCTGATTCTAGAATCTTCAGTTATTGCAATAACTTCCAAAAGATCTTGTTTATCATTGATAGACTTTTTCAAAACTTTACGATTAACTCCATATGACTCGGTACTTACTTTTGCAATTTTACTATTCTTATAGATCATTAGAAGCATTTTGTGATCTTCTAAAATCGTATAAGTTGTAATAACCATCTTCTCTTTCAACATAGCCGGAATAAATGAACCAAGTGATCCGCTGCCCGTTTCTGGAATTGCATTAATTTTCAGTTTGTAACAATGTTTGTCTTCAGCAAAAATTAATAATTCAGCTTTATTATTTGTTACAAATGTTTTTACAACTTCATCTCCAGGTTTTACGTTCGGAGTTGTAAGTGTATTTTTAAATTTATAAATATATCCGTCTTTTGTAAGATGAACTTTGACTTCATAATTTTCAACAGGTACTTCAAGAGAGATTTTAATTGGCTCACCTGGATTGATGATTTGAGTTCTTCTAGGAGATCCATATTTCTTCACTGATTCTTTCAAACCTTTGATTAGTAATTTGTTGAGTTCAACTTCATTATTGATGACAAATTCATTGTGTTTGATTTCATCTTCTAATTGTTTAATTTCCGCAATCTTCTTAATGATGAAATCTTTATTGATGTCTCGTAATTTCATATTACTAATTTCTTTAGCTTGATCAGAATCCACTTTAAATTCTTTCATGATATTCTTTTCAATTAAAGTAGCTTTAGAAAAACGGATAATTTTTACAGCTTCATCGATATTCAACAAAACTTTTTCAAGTCCTCTTAATAGATGCATTTTCTTTTTCATTTTGCTAGTTTCAGAAATCAATCCGTTATTGATGCAATCTCTTCTCCACTTAGACCACTCTTCTACTATTTCCCAAACGCCCATTACTTTAGGCAGATCATTAAAAAGAATATTCATATTCGAAGAATAGGTTGATTCCAACGGTGTCATTTTAAAAAGCTTAGCTAAAAGTAAATTCATATCTGTATTTTTCTTAGCTGTAATAGAAACTTCCATTCCTTTTAATCCGGTTAAATCTTCAGCTTTTGTTACTTCTTTTAATTTTCCGTTTTTTGCTAGATCAACAACTTTATCAATAATTGCTTCACGAGTTGTTGAGTATGGAATTTCAGTAATTATAATTTCATTCCCGACAATTTCAGCTTTGCCTCGAAGAGTTACAGTCCCATTACCGTCATTATTAATTTGTTCAAAGATTTTTTCATTATTGATGATTGATCCACCCATTGCAAAATCCGGAACTAATACTGTTTTCTTACCTTTATTTAGATAATTGATGATGGCTTCTGATAGTTCATTTAAGTTGAATGAAGGCATTGAATTTGAAAATCCGACTCCGATTCCAGACTGAGCATAAAGTAAAATTGATGGAAACTTTGTTGGTAATACTTCTGGAATTTGTTTTGTTCCATCATAATTATCAATAAATTTAATCATATCTTTATCAGTATCTTTCAACATATCTAATGATATTTCACCAAGTTTAATCTCAGTATATCGATTTGCCGCAGCTTGTAATTCTCTAGATGAGTATTGTCCAAACGTTCCTTTACCTTCTAAAAAGGGAATTATATGTCGATCTTTTTGGACCATTCCAACGACTGTTCCATAAGTTTCTCCATGAGGATGATATTTGAAAACTTCGCCAGTAACGTTTGCACTTTTTGTCAATCTGGTTGCTTTCATCTGGTACATCGCCCATAATATTCTTCGATATACAGGCTTCAAACCATCTCTCATATCTGGTAAAGCTCTATTTAAAAGCACGTAAGAACTGTATTGTGCCATATTTGTTTCAATAATATTCTCAATATTTTCATTTATAGTAGTCAATTGGAATTCCCCTTTTTTAAGCTTTTGCTTTAATTTCATTCATTAGATAAACCACATCTTCAGCTACTTCATTAATTGTCATTTTATTCTTCATTTTCTGTTGCCTCTTCTTTCACATTATAGTATTCATTAACATATTTATCAACTTCTGGGAAAATCATATCTTGTATAAAATTGTGGGCTTTTTGATAACCATCATCTTGGTACTCTTCTCCATCAGAATTGATGAATGTATATTCTGAAATATATTGTGCGATTTTATCTAGTAAATTTTCCATTTTTTTCCCTCCTAATAATAGTTTGAAACGTTTTTGCAGATTCTTAAAAATTCTGGTTTTGCAGCTGCTGCAATTTGTTCTGCCAATTCAGCACTAGCAAATTGATGAGTTAAAATTGGTCTACCCATTAATTCTTCTGCATATTTATGGAAATCCGAAAAATCTTGTACAAAAGTAACTCCTGTAAATGCTGTAAATACTAACGTCTCTCTTTGATTCATTTTAATTTCTCCTCCAATTTTATTTTTGCATTTTTCTATTTTCATATCTTTTCTCTCGGAAATATTTTCTTACAACTTCGCGTGGACTTATTCTATTTTCTAATTCATAGTATTCTTGATAATCCCAATACCATTCTAAATCATATCCTTTTTTCATAGCATCTTCATAGTCTTCTGAAGAATACGGGACAAATGAAGGTTGAGGAGAATTAATTTTTTTATTTTCCATTTTTTTCATCCTTTACTTCTACTATTGTTTCCAAAATTTCGTCAGTATATAAAACTGAACTAACTTTTTCCCACATCGATTCAGCTGTAATTTTTGCTTCTTCTATGGACATTGCTGGAAATTCAAAAGTAATAGCTAAAGCTCCTATTGTTACAATCCTTACATTATACAGATCCATGGTATACCTCCGGCTTTTATTTTTTGTTATACTATTACTATATCTTGCTTTTTTAAAACGTAAACTAATTATATATTATTTATAAAAAAAGACAACCTCAAATGAGATCGTCTAGGTAAAGATTCAAGTTTTTAGAAATATAATCTTTTCTTCCTTCAACATCTGTGTCCATCCATAATTCTAAAGTATCAGCCATTTTTTTAGCACTATCAACATTTACTTTAATTAGATTTCTAGTTTCTTTATCCATAGCTGTCTCACTCATAACTTCTGGTGAGAGTTCGCCTAAACCTTTACAACGAGCAACTAAATATTTCCCAGTTAATAATGGAAGTTTTTCTTCTTTTTCTTGCTCAGAATAATAATAGATCATTTCATCATTTTCTAACTTGATTTCATATAACGGAGTTTGAGCAATATAAACATATCCATCAGTAAGTAACTGAGGCATTAATCTATAGAACATAGTAATAATTAAACAAGCAATTTGAAATCCGTCAGTATCTGCATCTGTTGCAATTACAACTTTTCCAAAACGAAGATTTTTTATATTAAATCCGTCAATGTCTTTATTCTTTTTATCTGCCTGAATTCCACAACCAAGTACCTTTATAAGATCTGTGATTACCTGGTTACTTAAAATAGTAGGGAAACTAGCTTTTAGACAGTTTAATATTTTACCTCGTAATGGATAAACGGCTTGAAATTTAGCTTCTCGTGCCAAAACTAATGATCCAAGTGCTGATTTTCCTTCTGCTATATATAATTCAGAATTACTGTCGTGAGTTCTGCAATCAACCAAATCTCCAACCTTATTAGAAATCGAATCAATTTTTTCATTCAACTGAGCTTTTAATTTCTTCATAGCTTTCTGAGTTGAAGCATTATGCTTCTGAACTGTTAGAATATGATCCATGAATTTCTTTAATCCTTTAGGATTTTCAATTGCTAGGAATTCTAATAATTGTATAGCATGAGCACGAGCTACTTTTTTGTATAATGATTTATTTGTAGAGAATTTTGTTTGACTTTGGAATTGAACATTATTTGATAATGCAACACAAACATAACTAATACTAGTTTCAATGTCCGAAGTTAAAAATGTTTTTATATTCTTTGGAAAAAGATTATTTTCTTTACAAAATTTATTTGCGAAAGTTTTTACTCCAGTAATAATTCCATCATGGAAAGATCCCATTTCTGGTAAATAAGTTAAATTCAAATATGACTCTTGAATAGGTTCTGCTGAAGTTGTGAAAGTTAATTCTAATTCAGTCTTTTCATCTTCATCTGTAAAAATAGTATTTGGAGCAGAAATAATTGGTGATGTAGATTGATTTCCAACCATTTCACCGAAATAATCTGCAACTGATTCATAATGAAAAGTTTCTTGTTCTTCAAGATGTTTGAAAGTTAATTTTACTTTTGAAGATCCAACAGCAAAGCGCTTAACAATATCTCTCAATTCTTTTGGATCATACGTGATATTTGGATAAATTTCATTATCTAGTTTAAAAGTTATTATAGTTCCATGCAAATCTTTTGAAACTTTTTCTTTTTTTATATCTTGTGAAACTAATCCACCATCAACAAACTCTAAAGAATATTTGAATCCATCATAATAAGACTCTACTCTAAAAAATGAAGAAGTATAACAAAGTACAGTATTACCTACTCCGTTAGTTCCTGTTGTAGTAGCGTCACCTTCATCATATTTAGTTCCCGCGAATAGAGTTCGAAATAGTAAATCATAATTTTTTACTCCATCAGTTTCTCCATCTATATGCATTCCACGTCCACTATCAGTAATTCTTACAGTTTGACAATCATCAAAAAGTTCAACAGCTACAACACCACTTTTAAAATTATTGATAATTTCATCGGTAGAATTTGCAATAACTTCTTTTATTCCATGATAGTAATTCTCTACAGATCCATACCAAATCGCTAATTTTTGTCTACTCTTTTGACGGTCATCGAGAGCTTTTATTGTATCATGTTTTGTTTTATTTTCTACCATTTAATTAATACATTCCTTTCAAAATACAGTATTTTAAACTACATTAATACTATATCTTTAAAAAGGAAAACGTAAACATAATATTAAATATTTTTAATTTAAAATGAAAGGGGAGGGTTATTGCGGGGGTATTAACATGTAGCTTTTGAATCGAGGATTATAAATGGAGATTATTCAAAATAAGATAATAAATCATCTTCATATTCATAGTTATCTGTGGGGTCTTCATATAATTCCAGATAGTCAGATTTCCCACAGTAACTGCATGTTTCATGTGATGTTGAAAAGTATTCACAAAGATCACAATAAGATTTCCCAATTCTAGCATCATCGATAATTTTATCAATATAACTATCAAATATTCTAATTTCTTTATCAAGAATATTTTTCTTGGGTTTAATATTATATTCATTTTTGAATAATACATCAGTAGCTACTTCTAGAGTTTTACCTGAGATCTTACTAAAAGTTG
>Ga0172378_10002138_pt1 | contig 18434 bp, 15 predicted proteins | sample GrowelOW332metaG_FD_119755 | JGI IMG/M metagenome (GOLD analysis project Ga0172378, IMG submission 119755) | Groundwater microbial communities from an aquifer near a municipal landfill in Southern Ontario, Canada - Pumphouse #3_1 metaG | ecosystem: Environmental > Aquatic > Deep subsurface >... | reverse complement strand
GCTACGGCTGAAATTGCCGGCGCTGCTGAGGCGGTCGAACTGTTGCGCGTCGAAGACGTTGTAACGCGTGCCGCCGAGCAGTTTCCATTCCGGCGTCAGCTCGATCTGATCCATCAGGTAACCTGCATAGTATTGGGCTTGGGTCAATCGATTGGTGGCCAGCGTACCACTGAAATCGTAGGCCAAACCTCTGCTGCTGGCGGTGAGCAGCGGATTGTAAACGGAGACGCGGTCGACGCCGGTCGAGTTTTTCGATTTGAAGTCGTAATCTTCCCAGCCGAATTCGCTGCCGAACATCAAGGTATTGTTAAAGCCGAACAAGGGCTTTTTGTAGACAAAATCGGTCTGGTTGTAGACGTTTTCCTGGGTGTTCAGACGCAAGGCCTGCGAGCGGGCGATGGTGCCGGCATCGGCTCCGGTGTATGCCGCCGCGCCGGAGAACAAGTGAGTCAGATACTTACGCTCGTAATCGCCGTAACGTATCGAATTTTTCACTGAAAAATCGTCGCTGAAACGGTGCGTCAGCGCCACGGTGACGACGTTTACATCGGTATCCATCATCCGATTGTCGGTAAAGCCGTAGAAGGTATTGATCGGCACGTCAGCGGGCCGGCCGTTGAACATCGGTACGCCGTAGTCGAATACACCTTCTTCCTGTTGATGCAGCAAGTTCAGTGTCAGATCGGTATCCGGCGTCAGCTTTAGCGCAAACGACGGTGCGATGCCCCAGCGGTTGCTGTAGTTGTAATCGCGGAACGAATCGGCATCCTGATACATCACATTTAAACGCGCCGACAGGTCTTGATAGGCGGTTTCCGCGTCGATGGCGGTGCGCTTGAAGTCGTACAAACCGTAGGTAAAGCTGCCGTTAACGCCGGTTTTGCCGGTCGGTTTCTTCGCGATCTGATTGATCACCCCGCCAGTGGCGCCGCGACCGAACAATACCGACGAAGCACCTTTCAATACTTCGGCTTTTTCGATGAAGAAGGTGTCGCGGTTGTATTGGCCGTTGTCCTTGACGCCGTCCAGATATTGATCCGAGCTGGCAGCGAACCCCCTCAAGGTGATGGAGTCGCCGGTGCGGCCGCCTTCGCCGGCGGCAATGGTCAGGCCGCTGACGTTTTTCAAGGCATCGCGTAAATTGAAGGCGTTTTGCGATTCGATCAATTCCTTTTTCACCACGCTGACCGATTGCGGAATATCGCGAAGCGCCATTTCGGTCTTGCTGCCGGTGCTGGAGGTGTCGGCTTTGAATCGAGTGGTGTTATCGCGATTGGCTTTAACCTTGACATCTTTCAGAATCACTTCTTGTTCGTCGTCTACCGTAGCGTCTACAGGCGGCTCGGCGGCGAACGCCACTCCGCTTAACGCTGCGCCCAACGGCAATAATGCGCCCAGCCGCCATTTGGCGGTACCGGGCTTTTTAAGAGTTGAATTGTGAATCGACATAGAAATCCCCTTGGAATTAGCTTTTTAAAGTTGCTGGCTGCCTGGCGGGGATCGCTGGGTGGCTGGGTGGTTTAACGTTTTGCGGTTCGGAAACGAAACCTATTTTGCTGACACCGGCTTTGGCCGCATCCGCCAGGGTTTCGGCGACAAAGTGGTACGGTACGTTTTGATCGGCGCGGATATGCAGTTCCGGTTGCTGCGGCGACTGGGCGATTTCCGCCAGCCGTTGATTCAAAACGGTGCGGTTGATTGGTTCCTGATTCCAGAACAATTGGCCTTCGCCGTCCACCGATAACGCTACCGGATCGTCGCTGGGTTGTTGCGGTATGCTGCTGGCCTTGGGTAGGTCGATTTTCACCGCATGGGTCATCAGCGGCGCGGTGATCATAAAAATCACCAGCAGCACCAGCATCACGTCTATTAACGGGATCATGTTGATTTCGGCGACGGTATGGCCGCCGCCCTTGTTTTGATCGAAGCCGCCGAATGCCATTATTGTTCTCCTGTTGCGTAAGCCAGTTCGGCGCCGGCGAAGGCGGCCAGCTTGGTTTGCGGCACGGCGGACGGATCGCTGGCGATGGTGGCGCCGGTGGTCAGGAAAGCAAACAGGTCATGGGCAAAGCCGTCCAAGCGGGCTAATAACAGGCGGTTACTGCGTACACAATCGTTATAAGCCAGGACCGCGGGAATCGCCACTGCCAAGCCTAAGCCAGTCATGATCAAGGCTTCGCCAACCGGGCCGGCGATTTGATCCAAGCCGCCCAGTCCGCCTTGGCCGATGTTGACCAGCGCGTGGTAAACCCCCCAGACCGTGCCGAACAAGCCGATGAACGGCGCGGTGCTGGCGATGGAGGCCAGCGCGGTCAGGCCCCATTCCAGTTGCGCGGTTTCCTCGTCTATCACCCGGCGCATCGAGCGGGTCAGGAACTCGGCGGTCGAACCCGCCTGTTGCAGACCATGATTGCCGTGGCGGGCGTGATGTTGCGAGGCGGCCAGCGCGTGGCGGGTCAGGTTCGAGAACGGGTCCGCCTGGGTGCCATCGGCTAAGTGGCCGGCTACTTCGGCCAGCGTATCGCTGGCCCAGAATTTCTGTAGGAACAGATCGGCGCGGCGACGGACCTGGATGCCGTGCCAGGCCTTGACGACGATGAAATACCAGCTGGCTACCGACATGATCAGCAGCAAGCTGAACAGGAAGGCGCCGACACTGTCGGTTTGCGCCAGGAAATGGTCGAGACTTTGATTGAGTGCCATGATTTTATCCTTCGAGAGAGAATGAAACGGGAACCACGACCCAGGCGGAAACCACCTGTTCGCCGCGGCGAGCGGGGACGAAACGCCATTTTTGAACGGTTTCCTGGGCGGCTTGATCCAGGTGGTCGTAGCCGCTGGATTTGCGCAGCATGACTTGTTCGACCCGGCCGTCGCTGTTGACCAGCACCCGCAGCAACACCTTGCCTTGCTCGCCAAGGTGCCGCGATACGCTAGGGTAGGCCGGTGCCGGGTTGTTCAGATAATCGGCGTTCAGCTTGGGCAAAGTTATCGGCGCCGATGCGGCGTCGCTGTTGTTTGTGGAATTTGGGGCCGGCGTTGGTGCCGACGGAGCGGCCGCAGCGGTGGGCGTTGGTTCGGTGCGTGGTGGTTCCGGCGTCGGCTCTGGCGCTGTAATTGCTGCTGGCGCGCGACTGGCGGACGATAGCAAATTCGGTTGCTTCGCTGGTTTGGGCGGCGTTTTAGGTTTGCTGACGGCTTTTTCCGGCAACGGCTTGGCTGGTTGTACGAATGGCTTGGCCTGTACTTGTTGGGTTTTGGCGTCGCCTATCCATTCCACCATGATAGCTTGCGGAGGGCTGACAGGCTCTTGCTTTTCGCTGTTGGGCATCAGCCCGAACCATGCCAAATGCAGGCCGAGTGCGATGATAAAGGCGAGGCCGCGTTCGTTATATTCGGCTGTTTGAGTCGCGGGTATCGATTTGTAAGGCCCTTCGCTGGATACGAAGCGCATGGGGGCCAGGCAGGTAAGCTGGCGAAAACTGGCGGTCGGTAACATACGGGCCTCTCGATCATCTTAACTAAAAACGATTGGCTGGCTACCGCGAGGTTGGCTGGCTGTTACTGGGTCTAGCGGTTTATTTGGTCAAAATTAATTTGCCGTTACTGGTAATGCGTAGGCGGTATTCGTCGCCTTGATGTTCGATGACGATTTCGTTTTGCGCACCGAACAGCAACTGGCTGTTGAGTCGCGGTCGGCCTTGCGGCAATTCCGGCGAGGTACCGGCCGTCGGCGCACGAGCTATCGGTGGATTTGACGGATTTTTCATAAGACTAAAAATGTTGACGAAGTCATGCCGGATCCGGTCAATGCGTGGCGGCCGGTTGTTGGCGGGCGTCTTTGCGTTCCAATAATAGACCGGTCACGGTTTGCCAGTGTTCCAGCAGTTGCAGGTACATGTCGCGGCTCGAGGCGCTATGTTCCAGTTCCGGATGGCTGAGCAGACGACTTAATTGCTGTACGATCAGGTGCGCCAATTTCGGGTTGTGATGGCCGTTGATGAATTGGGTCATTAACAAGCAGGTCGCGGCATGAATTTGCGCCACATCGCGGCCGTTCGCTAGGCTGATAGGGTTGTCTTCGAACATGATGACCTCGGATTGTTAAGGTTAGTAATAAATTGCCGCACACTGTTTAACTTAGGAGGCTGTGCAGGTGCGGCAAAGACAGCACGAGAGATGACTGTCTGATACAAATGATAATGATTATCATCTTTAAGTCAAGAATAGATTTCCAGGTCTGGATAATATTTAGGCAAGTGAATTTAGTGGGGGTGGCGTTTCACATGGGGAATCTTGCGTGAGTAAGGTTGAATTAGCTGGTGAGTTCTATCGAGGTGTTCGGCATTTGGACTTCGATTCCGAAGCGGTCGAGCGAATTAGTGTTTCAGATTTGGAAGGACAATTAACTTGAAGAGTCGGTAATCAATAGCGGGGGTAGCGGGATATGAGGGAGGGCAATCCGTTGCGATTGCCCTGGTTGTGAAGAAAATTCAGAGCGGATCAAATCCAATCCGATTCGTCGCTGTCGTCCGGCAAACTAAAGTCCGCGTCGCTAAACGAATAGTCGCCTTGATTGTGCTCGTCGCTAGCTTGCTGGATGGCGTCGTCGCCGTAATAGTTGTTGATCACGGTCTGTTCGGGTGCGGCGGCATGCTCGCCCAACGCCGATTGTCCCCAGGCGCTGGAGCCGCCATGGTGACCCATCAGATTTTCAATGCCCTGGAATAAAAAGGAACCCGCCACTACGCCCGCCGCGGTGGTCGCGATATTTCCCAAAAAGCTGGAACCGCCGCCATTAGCGCCGAAAAAACCGGCCGACTGCGGCTGAGTCGGCGCGCCTCTTGGGACTTGATAAGCTCCGGCACCGGGCACGCCGCCGTTGTTCGCCGCGGGCTGTGCCCAAGGATCGTTGCCTAAAAATCCGCCGCGTTGCGTGCCGGCGGCATTTTGTAACTGGTTCTGCAAATCGTTGATTTGCGCCTTGGCCGCGTTCAAGGCCTGGTCCTGCAATAAGGCCCTTTGCACCAGCAGATAAGCGGCATCCGGTTGCTTGGCGACCGCCTCTTGGATCAGCGTTTCGGCTTCAGTATCTTTCGCGCTTAATTTCACTTCGCTCAGTTGATTGAGAAATTGGCTGAGCTGGTTGCGTTCCTGTAAATTCATGTAATAACTCCTGCGGTGACAATGTAATCCGGCCTGAGGCCAGTGTTGGCAAAGACTTTGAATCGGATTTAAAGTTTCCTTGACAGTTGGGCCATCGGTGGAAATTTCAATACTTGGCATCGAAACTACCCGCATCACTCAAGACTCACCGGAAATCCGCGGAATTTTATTTTTTGCTTTAATGACTTACGCAGTAGGCATACAATCGGCGCCAGCGCTTATCCCATCCGGCGGATCGAGTATCCCAAGATGCCAATATTCGAATTGCGGTTATAGTTGCATTCGCGGCAGCTAGCCTAATTTCAGGAGGTGGTTATGCAATATGTTTGGCTGATCCTATTGGCGAGTTTATCCGCTGCGTTACGGGCGGACGAAACTAAACAACCGCCGGCTGCAAATCCACCGCCGCAGAGTGGCATTGTCGACGCGAACCACTTGCTAGGTTTACCGCCGGTGCCGATACCTCCCGATAACTCGCAAACGCCCGCCAAAATCGCCCTCGGCGACAAACTCTTCCACGACAAACGCTTTTCCATAGACGGCACTGTCAGTTGTTCCAACTGCCACGACAACAAAAAAGGTTTTACCGATAACCTGCCGGTTTCGGTCGGCAACAAGAGCCTGACCGGAACCCGCAACGCACCAACGCTAATCAACGCGGCATTCTATAAATCCCAGTTCTGGGACGGCCGCGAGCCGAGCTTGGAAGCCCAATCCAAGGGTCCGTTCGTCAACCCGGTGGAAGGCGGTTTGGCCAATCATCAACCGATACTGGATATTGTCCGTGCCGACGCGGAGTACCAAAAAGCCTTCAAGGACGTGTTCGGCGTGGCTGATCAGAAGGTGACCATGGACCATGTGTCCAAGGCGATCGCCAGTTTCGAACGTACCCTGGTGGCCGGCAACTCGCCGTTTGATCGCTTTTACTTCAAGGGCGACAAAACCGCTCTGAACGAACAACAACGGCGCGGCTTCAAACTGTTTCTGGAACAAGGCCGCTGCGTGTCTTGCCATATCATCGAACAGAATCAGGCGCTGTTCACCGACAGTCAGTTTCATAATATCGGCATCGGTATCAATGCCGTGCAACAAGGTATCACGCCTTTGGTGCAAGCCTTCCTCGATGCGAAAAGCAAGGGCGGCGATGTCGATAAAATCGTGTTGACCGATAAAAAGTCTTCCGAGTTGGGCCGCTTTGCGGTCAGTGATGCTGTGGCCGATATCGGCGCCTTCAAGACCCCGACCTTGCGCAATATCGCGCTGACCGCGCCGTATATGCACGACGGCAGTCTGAAAACCTTGAAAGAGGTGGTTGTGCATTACAACAACGGTGGCGTGACGCCGGCCGGCGCCAAGGTCAACGATTTTTTAAGCGGCGGCATCCGGCCCTTGAATCTGACCGATGCGCAAATCGATGACTTGGTGGCCTTCATGCAAGCCTTGACTAGCGCCCAATACGCCCAACCCACCGCTGCGGCGGCTCAATAAGGAGAGACGTGATGAATATCATCAATAGCAGCCGGCGCAACTTCATCAAAACCAGCGGGGCATTGGCACTGGGAACTACCTTGCCGATCAGTCTGGTGGAACTGGCCTTTGCCGATACCACCGAAAACTTTACCTTTGCCTATATTTCCGACGCGCATATCCAGCACATCAGCGGCACCCGGTTCGTGCGCAACTGGGATCAAGGCTTGAAACGGGCAGTCGCCGAAGCCAATCTGTTAACGCCCAAACCGGATTTTGTGATGTTCGGCGGCGACTTGGCGCAGCTGGGCAGCAAGCCGGAACTGGACCACGGTGCCGAAATCATCTCCGCGCTCAGCCACAAGGTCCATTACGTGATGGGGGAACACGATTACTACCTGGATTTGGGTGCGTACTGGGAAAAACTGTTCGGCCCGCAATATCACAGCTTCGACCATAAAGGCGTGCATTTCATTGTGTTGAACAGCATCCGCACTTACGACGACTGGACTTACAAACGCTGGCCCACCGCCGAACAAAGGATGTCGGAAATGGCCGGTCTGGATAACCCCAACGGCTCGCCGTTCATGGTCGGCGACGAGCAGCGCAAATGGCTGAAGGCCGATCTGGATAAAGTCGCCAAAACCACGCCCATCGTGGTGTTCTCGCATTCGCCGCTGCAAAAAATTTACAAGGGCTGGAATTTCTGGACCGAGGACGCCGAGCAGATTCAGGCTTTGTTAAAACCGTTCGCCAAAGTTTCGGTGATCTACGGCCACGTGCATCAGATTCAATACAACCAGATCGGCAACATCAGCTTCAACTCGGTGATGGCCACCGCCTGGCCTTGGCCGTATCCGTCGACTTACGCACAAGCCGAACAATATCTGCCCAAATTGACGGTGCCGATGAACCGAGCCGACCCGTTTCAGGAACGGGATGCCACCGGCTGGCAGTTCATTAACGTCGCCAGCGGCCGGGTCGATCTGAATTTTACGCTGTACAACAACAGCGAACGTTCGGTGATTTTCAATCCGAAAGCCAAACATCCGGAAGATCGCGCCTATCAGGCCGAATCCAGCCGCATCCCACCGCAAAGCCATTATTAATCAGCGCTAAGGAGCATGACATGACAAATAAAAAGCTAACTCAATCGATGCTGATGGTGGCGGTTTTAGGCTCGCTGGCATGGGCAACGGCACGAGCCGACGAATTCAGCGCCGCCGATACCGAGCGTTGGCAACAACAATTCATGGATAGCGTCAAACAAGGCCGCGAATTATGGACCAGCCCGACGCTGGGCAGCAATGGCGTCGTTTGCGCCCAATGCCACCCCAACGCCGCCAACACCCATCCGGAGACCTACCCCAAGTTCCAAAAACAGATCGGAAAGGTTATTCCATTGTGGGAAATGATCAACTGGTGTTTACGCAACCCGCTGGAAGGTCAGCCATTGGCCGCCGACGATCCGAAGATGGTCGCGATTCAGGCCTATGTCACTTACGAACGGCGCGGGGTGAAATTGGAGCCGGGTAAGCACTGATCCGGCGTTCCGCTTCAAATGTTCTGGAGCTGAGGCGCAGTCTCGGCTCTAGCCAACTACCACGCCGACAAATCAAAACACTAGCCTCCTTAATGTGGTCTAGCGCACATACTTCCCCGCCAATCAATACGATACTGTCCACTTTCTTTCGGTACTAGGCTGGTGCATTTCTGAAAGCTATCTTCATTCTGATATTTTGGAACATGCCGACAATCTATCAGCGCCTCCATTTGATTGATTTTGAAGCTAAATCCTAGCCTTTCGTTCAATCTACACAGCAAATTTCGAAAGACGCCACACTTCGTCCAGCTCTGTCTGACGGCGGTAACAATCCGAGCATAACATTGCCGGAAAGGTATTGAATGCGCCACGGGCCACCATCGCAGTAGCGGCATCAATGGCATTTCTTAGAGGACAATCATGAATTCGACACCGCCACCCCTCATGAAACCGCAAGCCAAAGCGCCGAGCGGAATCTCCGGCTTCGACGACATAACCGGCGGAGGCTTACCGCATGGACGCACGACGCTGCTGGTCGGCGGACCCGGCTCGGGCAAGACGATCTTCGCACTGCAATTTTTAGAGCATGGGGCACAGGATTGCCAGGAACCCGGCATCTTTGTGGCTTTCGAGGAGAGTTCTCAGCGTATCGTCGCCAATGCCGAAAGCTTCGGCTGGAAGCTGGATGAATTGCAGGAAAAAAGCCTGTTTTTCATGGATGCCCAGCCTTCGCCAGACTTGGTCCAGTCCGGCGATTTCGATCTGGGCGGCATGTTGGCGGCATTGGAAGTCCAGATCGGAGAAATGGGCGCGCGGCGCATCGTATTCGATGCGCTGGATATTTTGTTGGTGTTGCTACCTGATCAGGCGGCCATCAGGCGGGAAATCTATCGGTTACATGAATGGTTATTGGCGCACGAAATGACCGGTCTCATCACCTTAAAGGCTGACGGTGATCAGACCAGTCGCATCAGCCAGCAGCCGTTTGGCTTCATGCAGTTCATGGTGGACTGCGCGGTGATACTCAACCATAACGTTGAGTTGGGCATATCACAACGTAGTCTGCGGGTGCAGAAATATCGCGGCTCCAGCTTCGATGAAAACGAATCGCCGTTCCTGATCGGCAAAAAAGGTTTCGAGGTGGCCGTCGCCCGCACCCTGGATAGGATGGATGCCAATGTCACCAACGAACGGGTGTCCAGCGGCGTGACACGACTCGATACCATGTTGGGCGGCGGTTACTACCGGGGTGCCAGCGTGTTGATTACCGGTTTCTCCGGTACAGCCAAAACCACCTTGAGCGGCACCTTCGCCGAGGCAGCCTGCCGGCGCGGCGAGCGCACACTGTTCGTCAGTTTCGACTCGGATGGCACCGAGGTGATCCGCAATCTAGCTTCGGTCGGTATCCGCTTGGATGATTACGTCAAAAACGGCTGTTTGCGGATGGTCTCAGCCCGCGCCATCACCGGCAGCGCCGAAACCTATCTGGTGCGCATAAAAACCCTGGCGCAGGAACATGAAGCGGTTTGCCTGGTCATCGATCCGGTATCCACCTGGTCCAAATCCGGCAATGACTTGAGCGTGCAAAGCGTAGCGGAACGCCTGATCGACTGGTCAAAGGCCGAAGGCACCACGCTGGTCTGCACCCGATTGCTCGATGAGATGTCCAGCCTGGTGGAAGCGGGTTCGCCTTTACAGATCTCGTCCATCGTCGACACCTGGATTCACCTTAACTATCTGGTGCAAGCCGGAGAACGCAACCGGGGGTTGTCCATCGTCAAGTCGCGCGGTATGGCGCATTCGAACCAGGTGCGCGAGCTGATTCTCAGCGATGCCGGAGTGACTCTGGCCGACACCTACACCGCTGGCGGCGAGGTGTTGATGGGAACCTTGCGTTGGGAAAAGGAAAGTGCCGAGCGCATTGCCCACGAGGCCCACGACGCTGCCGTCAAGCTGAAGCGCGTCAAACTGGATGCCGAGGAAGCCGATCTCGAGGTGCGCTTGAAGTCTCTACAGGCCGAATTGGTGGCAAAACAGACCGAAAAAGCCTTGTTGGTTCGCGCCACCCTCAGTCATGAGGGTGAGTTATCGCAAAGCCGCACCCGGATGCAAGAATTGCGCGGCGCCGATGGCGAAACCGTAACGGGAGTGAAACCGCAATGAGCCAACCCCTTATCTTCAATTTCCGACTCTATGTCGCCGGCGACGCGCTCAACTCCGCGCAGGCACTGTCCAACCTCACCAGCCTTTGCCGGACCCGCCTGCCAGACCGGCACCAGATCGAAGTGGTGGATGTGTATCTGGAGCCGAAACGGGCACTGGCGGATGGTATTTTCATGACACCGACCCTAATCAAGCTCACTCCCAGCCCTAGCCAAAAAATGGTCGGTAGCCTTAACCGGATACAACCCTTGTTACTGATGTTGGGACTGGAAACCCCGACCGCATGAACAGCGGACCTCCAGCGGAGGACGCCAATGAAGAAATTATCGCCTTAATCGAATCGCTACACCGCACCGGCCAACGTCTGGAGGAACTGACCGCAGGCGAAGTGGATACGGTGTCGGACAGCAGTGGCCGGACCTTCTTGTTACAAAGCGCGCAGGAGCACTTGCGACTCAGCGAGGCCGCCAAGCAGGCCGCCATCCTCAATGCACTGCCGGCGAATATCGCTCTGCTCAATACCCAGGGCATTATCATCTCGGTAAACCAGGCCTGGCGACAATTTGCCAGCGAAAATGCCTTCCCGTACATCGGCTTTGGCATCGGCCTCGATTATCTGCAAATTTGCGACAGTGCCCAGCACGAAGGTGCGTCCGAGGCTCATCAGGCGGCCGATGCGATTCGCTCGGTGTTGAGTGGCCGCTTAAAACAGCTATCGATGGAATATCCTTGTCATTCGCCCACGGAACAACGCTGGTTTCTGATGACGGTGGCACCGATGGGCGACGATCATCCCATGGGTGCAGTGGTGATGCATATGGATGTGACGGCACAACAGCGGATCAAGGAAGGTCTGCTCGCCAGCGAATTGCGCTTTCGCCAGCTGGCGGAAAACATTCGCGACGCCTTCTTCCTGCTGGATGCCGATGGCAGCCGTATGCTGTACGTTAGCCCGGCTTATGAAGAAATCTGGGGGCGCAGCTGCGAAAGTCTGTATGCAAATCCGGAATCCTGGACAGAGGCGATTCACCCGGATGACCGGGCGTCGACTTACGAGAGTTATCGGAAAACACTGGTGGCAGGCGATGCCGATTTTCAATTCCGAATCGTGCGCCAAGACGGCTCGATTCGCTGGATCGAACTGAAAGGCTATCCGGTCTGCGACGAGGCTGGCAAGTTAATTCGCATCGCTGGCCTGGCCAAGGACATCACCCGACGCATGCAGGCCGCGCAAGACTTGCGGGAAAGCGAGCGACGCTTCAGAGACTTGCTGGAAAATATAGAGCTGGTTTCAATGATGCTAGCCCCAGACGGCAGCATCACCTATTGCAACGACTACCTGCTGCGCCTGAGCGGCTGGCATCGCGACGAACTGCTCGGTCGAAACTGGTTCGAGATATTTATACCGCCCGAGCTTGACGAGTTAAAAGGTGCCTTTTTTTCGGGTCTGCTCGCCAACCTACCGGAAAGCTGGCATCACGAAAACGAGATTCTTACCCGTGCCGGCCAGCGTCGCCTGATTCGCTGGAACAATTCGGTGCTACGCTCCGGAACCGGCGAGGTGATCGGCACGGCCAGCATCGGCGAAGACATTACCGAGCGCAAGGCAGCCGAAGCCAGGATCGCTTATCTGAACCGGGTATACGCCATGCTCAGCAACATCAATATGCTGATTGTGCGCGTGCATGACCGCAACGAACTGTTCCAGGAGGCCTGCCGGATTGCCGTAGAAGCCGGCGGCTTTCGGATGGCGATGATTATCATCATTGATAGGCAACTGAAGCAGGCTATCCCGGTTGCCTCGGCAGGTGTGGACGGCGGGCTGCTGACGGCCATCAAAGGTATCTTGTCATCGAGCGAAAAGGTAAAAATCAGCATGGTTATGCGGGCGATCCGCGAAAAGGCCACCGTCGTCTCCAACGACTCGCAAACCGACGCCAGGGTGCTGTTGGGCGCGAAGTACGCCGAATTCGGCGTCCACTCGATGGCTATCCTGCCGTTGCTGGTTGCCGATGAAGCGAGAGGCGTACTCGCACTTTACGCCAGCGAGATAGCCTTCTTCCGTGAAGAAGAGATGACGCTGTTGACGGAGCTGGCCGGCGATATCGCCTTCGCCATCGATCACATCGCCAAGCAGGAACGGCTGGACTATCTGGCCTACTACGATGAACTCACAGGGCTGGCAAACCGCAGGCTATTTCTGGAGCGGGTGGCGCAGTACATGAGTAGCGCGATCGGCGGCGAGCACAAACTGGCCGTGTTGCTGATCGATCTTGAGCGCTTCAAGAACATCAACGACAGTCTGGGCCAGCTGGGTGGCGATGAGCTGTTGAAGCAGGTGGCGGAGTGGCTGACCCAAAACGCTGGCGAGGCCAACCTGGTCGCGCGGATGGGTGCGGACCACTTCGCGGTGGTGTTGCCAAAAGTCACGCAGGAAGTCGATGTAGTCCGGCTGATCGAGAAAACCATGGCAACCTTTCTGGAGCATCCGTTCCACCTGCATGACGCCAGTTTCCGGATTGCCATCAAGGTTGGCGTGACCTTATTCCCGGATGACGGCACCAGTGCGGACACCCTGCTCAGGAACGCCGAGGCCGCGCTCAAAAAAGCCCAGACCAGCGGCGAACGCTACTTGTTTTACACGCAGAAAATGACCGAGGCCATGGCCCATAAGCTGTCGCTGGAAAATCAGCTGCGTAAGGCGCTGGACAACGAAGAATTCGTGCTGCATTACCAACCCAAGGTGAATCTGGTCAGCGGCAAGCTGACTAGTGCCGAGGCGCTGATACGATGGAACGATCCGCGCATCGGCCTGGTGCCGCCGGCCAGGTTTATCCCTATCCTGGAAGAAACCGGACTGATCAACGAAGTCGGCCGCTGGGCGCTCCATCAAGCCATCGACGACTATCTGCGCTGGCACAGCGCTGGGCTGGCCGCCGTGCGCGTCGCGGTCAACGTCTCGCCAATGCAACTGCGCGATCGCGGCTTCTGCCACCAAATTTTGCAAGCTATCGATATTCACGAACAAGCCCCGTCCGGCCTGGAACTGGAGATCACCGAAAGCCTGATCATGGCCGATGTCAAATACAGTATCGCCAGTCTGCAAACCATACGCGCCATGGGCATCAGCGTCGCCATCGACGACTTCGGCACCGGCTTTTCGTCGCTCAGCTACCTGTCCAAATTGCCGGTGGATACCCTGAAAATCGACCGTTCGTTCGTGATCGAAATGACCGAATCGACCGAGGGACTGTCGCTGGTCTCCACCATTATCAATCTGGCGCATTCAATGAAGCTCAAGGTGGTGGCGGAAGGTGTCGAAACCGAAGAACAGGCCAATCTACTCCGGAAGCTGAGTTGCGACGAAATGCAGGGCTATTTATTCAGTAAACCGTTGCCGAGCGAGATTTTTGAATGCAAATTTCTGTCGCCGCTGCTGCAATGTTAATTTTGGAGAATAACCATGTTCAAGCTGGATGAAGCAAAGTTACAAGCGGTACTGAAGCAATTGCATCAAGCCATTTATAACCATGAGCGTTGGCATAACGACCTGATTCGGACCATCATCTGCCAGCAACCGCACGACCAGCATGACATGGCCAAGGATGCACATCGCCGATGCCGCTTCGGTCAGTGGTACTACAACGACGTGCCAACGGAAGTCCGCGAGCACCAGGCCTTTCTGGCGATACGCGCCGAGCACAAGTACATGCATCAGCTAGCCACGCAATTGCTGGCGACCGCGTCGACGAAAGCGGCGATCGCGCCGCACGACTATGATGCTTTCGCCAACGCGCTCGACCGCTTGCGTCTGGAAATACAGACGCTGGAGCGCGAGATCGAGGAGTCGCTGTATAACCACGATCCGCTGACCGGCGCCTTAAACCGGATAGGTATGTTGACCTCGCTACGTGCGCTGCACGAGCTGGTCAAACGCCAGGTTCAACGCTGTTGCATCGCCATCATGGATCTGGACCACTTCAAGGCTGTCAACGACAGTTATGGCCATGCCGTTGGCGACAAAGTGCTTTCCGCTTCGGTAGGCTACCTGATGGATCATCTGCGACCCTACGACAAGGTGTTTCGCTACGGTGGCGAAGAATTCCTGATCTCGTTGCCAAGTACCGATCTACAGGCCGGTCGCACGATGATCGAGCGCATCCGCGAAGAACTAGGCAAAACCCCGTTGGCTTTTCACGGCAGCAAGCCAATTCCGCTCACCGTATCGTTCGGGCTGGCCATGCTCGATCCGGATGTTATCGTTGAAGAGACCATCCACCGCGCCGATAAAGCGCTGTATGCGGCCAAAACCGCCGGGCGCAACTGTTCGTGGATATGGGACACCGTCAATGCGGCTCCCGTGGCATAGGGTCGGCAAAACGTTTATTTCAAAACGACTGTGGAAATGGATGGCTGATCGGAGCCAAAGCTAGTCAGTTATCACCCCCGGCAAGCCGGGGCGCATTATTGTTTTCACTTCAAAGGGGCGAATACAGGAATCGCCTAAAGACGATCAGCTGTTCGCGCCCATCTTCGTGTTCTTGCTCACGAATGTAATGACGAACCATCCCTTCATCAAAACCTGCTGTTGATACAAATAAGCCTCGTGCCCAGAAGTTTTCGCCGGTGAAGTTTTTTGTCTTCGCCCTGACGGTCCGCACAATCGAAATCGCGCTCTTGCCTTTGATGAATCCAGCCACGTTGGATACCGCATATTTGCGAAGCCAGCGATCTTATTTTTTACGGCGCTAGCAAAATGAAAATAATGTTTCGCCTATCGCCAGCGATTGACCTGTCAAACCGGTATCGGTTGATTTCAGCCGCACTTCCGGCGATTGGGCGTATCGTAATTTTACCGAGTCGGCTTGGCTGAAATTAAACTCACAACGCGCCAGCAGCGGGTTGTTGACACAAACCTCTGCTATTTGAGCCACGTTAAACTTGCCACCCTTGGCCTTTTTGAATTCTTCGTCGAGACGCGTTTTCCATCCTTCCGTATTGAACTTGTAGTAGCAAACAAAAATGGTCGGCGCATCCTTGTTGGCGATGATCAATGTTTTATGTCCCGGCGCGTCTTCGCCAGCCAACAGCGCCAGGTTTTTAGCGTGCAAATCGGCTTTGATATTTTCGCTGTCGGCAAGACACGTCAGGCAAACGCCGCTAAGTCCGGCGTATTGGGTATTTCTCACGCCGAATCGCTCCTTGAATGCAATAAGCTCAAGGTTAGCGTTGCCGAAATTAATGCCTATGCTGGTATACCTGTCACCGGTCATTAAAGGCCAAGCCTGGGGTAAGGCAAACGTGTTATAAAAATCTTGATAAACGGCTTGAGGATCGTCTACTTCGATCATCAAATGGTCGATTCTGTCGAACTGGTGTAACTGGATCATTATCTTGGCACCGAGATAAAACCTAGTTTAAGCAACGCGGCGTGGTTTTAAATGCTGCGTTACTCTCGCATAATCTTCTGCAGGCTAGTTAAGGGATACTTCCCGCCGCTGCTCTCAACAATGTCGAGCAGCATCACAGGTTTTTAGATTCGCTTGGGGTTTCGGTCATGACTTTGAAGGCGCTGGCTTTGGTCGGGTCTATCGGCCTGATCTCATAAGACAAACCGCAGTTGAGGCAAGGGTTCTCCGCCGCGATCCGCGCGGCTTGGTCGAGGCTATCGGCCAGGATGAACCAGTAGCCGCCGATCACTTCTTTGGTTTCGCTGAATGGGCCATCCGTGACGATGTTATTCTTGGAAACCGTCCTGCCTTCATTCGCCAGCCGTTGGCCGGTTTTCATCGTACCCTCGGCAACGTGCTGGTCGAGCCAGACGTAAAACTGGTCGATCGCGTCCTGTATGTCCTGTTTGGATAAATCCTTGTCCCATTGTCCTCGGGAAATGACTAAGTATTCCGATGGTGACGTTTTTGCGTTCATGGTTGGTATCTACAAGTTAAAGAGTTCGTGCTTCGTGCAACGAGATGGGCCATAACGCCCGTTCCAGTCTTGCGACATATCTCAAATCCGTTTGATGGTAGGATAATTTTTGCCGTAATGGCAAGTTAACTTGTCTATGCGACATCAATATTACGCAAACAACAATGCTTGTTATTGTGGATTTTTGGGTTTGCGGCATCGCCCGCTGATCGCAGATGTTTAGCTTGGTTCAGCAATTCATTATACCAATCGGTACTAACATTAGAGCTTGGCTTTTTTTCGTTTGCCGATTGCCCCAGGCCGTTAGAGACGATTGTCTGGCTAAATCATGTCGGCGCTGAAAGTCCCGCTGGCGACATCATAATCGGCATGCGCCCACTCGCTAAAATGGCATTGATATGCCAAATTCGGGCGGTTTGGCGCTTTTGGCCGGCTTACGACGGGCGCAGGGAATATGTTTTTTGCCTGGTTCCCGAATACAGTCATCAGTCCGATGTTGATAACACAACACGCAGCGATTTAGCCTGCGCTGATAGCGGCAATATGCGTAAATGATTAAGCGGTCCAGCCGTGCCAGTCCCGACGTAAACCAGAAGTTGGCCATAGCCATTTCGACCGCCAACAGCTTGGCTTGTTGGAGAGGATTAGGTCTGCTACTGTTTGACGGTAAAGCGCTGATCGCGCAAGGAGTATTGATGCCAGGCAGAATTGATTTTACGATGGGTTTTAACACCCCAAAAGCCGCGAAACTACTGGATGGCGACAGCCATTACCGGGTTTACATGCTCGGACATTTTTCCGGCCACACGGATACGCCTTGGGAGCAGCGCAAAATCCGTAAAATCGACGTCGATCATTTTGAACAAGTGCAGGCCCAGATCATGCCGACGCTGGAAATAGCGCCGGGTTCGACGCTGCAATTCGCGGCGCTGGACGACTTTCATCCCGACGTCTGGCTGGGAAAAATCAAGCTATTGGCCGATTTGCGGAGCTTGAAAAGGGAGTTGAGCAATCCCGATACCGCCGAACAAGCGGCAGCTAGGATACAAGCTTATTTTCCGACCATGCCCGCCGGCGACGCGGCCGTTCATGTACCGGAAGCCACGGAAAGCCAGGAAGACATGCTGGAGCGGCTGTTGGGCAAGAAGCCGGAAAGCCCGGTCGCTGCCAACGATTCGGTCGATAGCTTGTTGAAACAGATGGTGGCGCCGCATGTGGCCAAGGATGCCGCGCCGCAACATCAGGCTTTGATCGATCTGATCGAGGCGACGCTGAGCCAGCTTGTTCGGGAGGTGCTGCATCGGCCGGATTTTCAAAAACTGGAAGCGCTTTGGCGCGCCGCAGCGATGTTGGTCAATGAAGAATTCGCCGACCGGCACGACATTTTTTTAGTGGACATCAGCCAGGCCGAATTATCCGCCGAGTCGAAAAGCAGCGGTCAAGCCTTTGCGCGGAAGTTGCTGAGCCATGTTCAAGATAACGACGATCAAGCGGATGTTTTGTTGGTCGGCGACTATGGTTTTACCGAGAGTGCCGGCGATAAAAGTTTGCTGATATTTTGTAGCCAGTTGGCCAAGACATGTGGCGGTCATTTTCTGGGTGGCGTCGAGCACGCGTTGATCGCCGGCTTGCTGGCCGGCGATGCCGAAACCATCCAAAATTGGGCAGAATATCGCCGCGAAACCGCTGCCGATAACCTGATACTGGCTTATCCGCGATACTTACTGCGCCTGCCTTATGGTGCGAAACGCGACCCGCTCGAAGCGTTTGCCTTTGAAGAATGTTCGCTGATTCCAAAATCGGATGAATTGCTTTGGGGGAATCCGGCATTTCTCTGCGCTCAGGCGTTGATTAGAATGGCCAATGTTGGAAACGTGGCTGATCCCTACTTCTTTAACGATATTCCGGCCTTTACCTATCCGCATGACGACGAGCAAATACTCCAACCGGCAACGGAAAGCGTATTAAACGAAAAGCAGGCGAATTTTTTGTTGTCGCAAGGCATCGTGCCCTTGATCTGTTTTCGGCAGCGGCAGGGCGTGCGTGTACTGGCGGGTTCAAGCCTGTCTCAATGGTTGAAGCGAGCTGTTCGGGCAATGCCGCATGCTGGCGCTTCTTAAGCGATAGTCTTGGAATGCCTTGTTGAGGAGCTTGCAGGTGGCTGATT